>Ga0137403_10008635_pt1 | contig 11396 bp, 10 predicted proteins | sample CZOMad2_1_16fung_FD_122057 | JGI IMG/M metagenome (GOLD analysis project Ga0137403, IMG submission 122057) | Vadose zone soil fungal communities from Angelo Coast Range Reserve, California, USA - CZOMad2_1_16fungal (Hybrid Assembly) | ecosystem: Environmental > Terrestrial > Soil > Vadose zone...
CCGAGAGTTGGAAGGAATACTTCCGCGAGCGCCTGGGCCAGGCCCACCAGAACTGATTCCGTCACTCAGCCAGTGACTCGATTGCTCGCACCGCGTCCGCTGCGATCCTCAGGTCCAGGCTGGCCATATCCTGCCGCATGTGTTCGACGTCGGAGGTGCCCGTCAGCGGCAACATCCCGACTGCTCGCGAAAAGCTGAACACGACCTGGGCTGGAGTTACATTAACGCCAGCAGCCAGCCCCGCGATCAGGGGATGGCGCAGCACTTCCAGGTTCGCGGTGAGCAGCGAAAAGCCTTGATAGATGATCTTCCGTTCCTGGCAGAACAATCGCACATCGCGGTCCCAGCCGAGGCGGGCATAGCAGCGGTTCTGGACGAACGCGGGAGTCTCCGCTTGGGTGGCAGCCATCTGTTCAAGGTGCCGGAGGGAAACATTGCTCACGCCCAGGACACGGGTGCGTCCGGCATCGCGTTCCTTCCCCATCGCCTCCCACACCTGGGTGTCGGCACTCGTCCATTCCTGGCCGGAAGGGCCGTGCAGCACATAGCTGTCCACGTAGCCGGTGCCGAGATGTTCGAGGGAACTGGCCATGGACTGAGCCACCTGCACGGAAAGGCTGGCGGCGGGATCGTAAGGCAGGCGATGGTCTTGTCCGCGCTGGTAGGTGAACTTGGTCTGCAGAAAGAGATCTTCGCGCGCGACCACTCCGGCGCGGTAAGCGGCCGCCAGCCCCTGGCCGACTCCGGCTTCGAAGTAATGCCGTCGTTGGTTGGCAGTGTCGACGCCGCGAAAGCCCAAGCGCAGCGCCAGTTCAGTGAAAGCCGGAGTACGGTCTTCCTTCCAGGCGGTGCCGTAGAGAAAGCCGGGAAGGGTTGAAGATGCCATCGGCTATTCTGTCATGAATGGCAGATTGTGGTTAGGCCGCGAGCAGGACTACGCCGCCAGCCACCAGCAATGCGGCCATCCAGCGGCGGTGATCTACACGTTCGTGCAGAAATATTTTGGCTGCAATTGCGTTGGCCGCGAAGGTAAGCGAGGCCGAGGCTGGCGCCACCACGCTCACGTCCGCCCAGGACAATGCAAAGAGCAGGCTGAAGAAAGCAATCGCCATCATAAAAATTCCCAGCAGAAAGCTGGGGCTGCGCAGGATGCGACCCGCCACCGTGAGCAGGCCGGCGCGGCGCCAAAGTGCCCCAACGTCGCCTACCCGCTTCATGGCACGGGAAAGCAGAACATCTCCGGTGGTCGAGGCGAGGACGACGGCCAGAATCGCTCCCCACGTGTAGGCGTGCTTCATGGCTCCATCCTTGAGCCGACGGGCTCCGGGACGCCCTTGGCGGTGTCTTCATCAGGGGGATGCGTCAAGGCCGGGCCTCGGGTGACGAACCCGACGCCCGCCGAGATCAAGCCGATACCCAGCCAGCGCATCGTGCTTACTTGTTCGTGCAGCAGGAACCGGGCGATCAGCGCGAGTAGCACATATCCCAGCGATGTGGCGGGCAGAACGTAGGTGAGGTCAGCCCAGGAAAGGGCGGTCATGTAGGCGGCGAAGAATGCCAGCAAAAACAAAATCCCCAGGGCGATCCAGGGATTCAGGATGGTCAGAATGATGTCGGGCAGGCGCGGCAAAGAAATATTGCCTATTTGCTGCATGCCGCGAGCGAGAAAAGAATCGCCGATCGCCGCAAACAAGGTCACACCGGCGAGCACCAGATACTTACGAAAGGTCACACTGTCTTTCCTGGCAGGTATGTCGACACGACTGAAGGCGTACCCGTCTCAAAACCTATCCCTGTCGGCGCTTTCAGGCAATCTGTCCGGCCTTCGCCGGCGCCACCGTTGCGGACTCTGCTTTTTCGCGCTTCTCCTTGACCCACTTGTTTCTTGAAGCGCGCAGCTTAAGGAAGCTCTTGGCCTCCTTGTACAGCCGCCTACGCTCGACGCCATTAAACGCCGCTTTCCGAAGAATGCGATAGATCGCCTTCGGACGGAAGTAGTATTCGTCGTAGAAGCGATGGACGGCCGACATGATTTCATCCGCGGGCAGCCCGGGATACTGAATCTGGGCCATCTGGTGCCCGCCCTCATCGACCATCTTGGTGTCCGCCACCATGAAGCCATTCTTCATCGCGTAGTCGTAAAGCTCAGTTCCAGGATAGGCGTGGGCCACCGAAACCTGGATGGTTTCGACGTCCAGTTCCTTGGCGAAGGCGATCGTGTTGTTGATAGTTTCGTGGGTTTCGCCGGGCAGGCCCATGATGAAATCGCCGTGGATGACCAAGCCCAGCTTGTGGCAGTCCTTGGTGAATTGCCGGGCGCGCTCGAGCGTAGCGCCCTTCTTGATGTTCTTCAGAATCTGCTGATCGCCCGACTCATAGCCAACAATCAAAAGGCGGCAGCCGGCTTCCTTCATTGCCTTCAGCGTCTCAAAGTCGGTGGTGACGCGCGAAGTGCACGACCACGTCAGGTTGAGCGGCTTCAGCTTGGCGCAAAGCTCGACGGTGCGTGCCTTCTGAATGTTGAAAGTGTCGTCGTCAAAAAAGAATTCCTTCACCCAGGGCCAGTATTCCTTAGCCTTGGCCATTTCGCGGGCCACGTCGTCGGTGGATCGCTTGCGCCAGGCATGCCCGCTGGTGGTCTGCGGCCAGAGGCAGAAAGTGCACTGCGCCGGGCAGCCCCGCGTTGTGTATAGCGAGACAAAGGGATAAAGCAGAAACGGCACGGTGTAGCGCCGGGGATCGAGGTCGCGGTAGTAAACATCGGTGACGTGGGGCAGCGCGTCCAGATCCTGAATCTGCGGACGGTCGGGATTGTGTACGACCGCTCCATCCTTGCGATAGGAAATGCCCAGAATTTTCTCGATTGGATTGCCTTGCGCGAACTCGACCACGGAATGATCGAATTCCTTGCGGCAGATAAAATCAATCGCCGGGCAATCTTTCAAGGTTCGTTCCGGAAGGACGGTCACGTGAGGGCCAACGAATGCGATCTTGATCGGGGGATTTGCTTCCCTAATCTTGCCCGCCAGCTGGATATCGCCGGGGAAGCCCGGCGTGCTGGTATAAAGCACCAGGAATTCGTAACCCTGCGCAATCTTAATGGTCTCCTCCGAGGAGACGTGGTGGGCGGGAGCATCCAGCAGGCGCGCGCCCTCAAGCATTCCGGCGGGATAGGCCAGCCAAACCGGATACCAATAGGACTCAATCTCACGAGTGGCGGGCCACCGTGAGCCCGCTCCGCCATCAAAGTTTTCAAACGACGGCGGGTTCAGAAAAAGTGTTTTTAAAGGCATAATTGTGAGTACCTTATACTAACATTTCGGCACCGATTTTGCGGGCACCCCCAGGTACAAGTCAGGTACATTCCGGGGAACTGGGAGCGAACCGCGCCGAGCCATCAACTCTCGCCTATCCAAGGACTTATAGCTAGCTGAGGATTAGACTACGTGGCTTCTGCCATGGGCTCAAGGATTTTGGATCGAATAGCCAATTCAATGCCCTGGGGAGGGAAAATCCGGACTTCGGCGTTGTAAACGCACATCCGGGCTACTTGCCGACTCCAACCCAGCCTTCCAACCCACCCGTAGCTCGCAGCAGCGTGATTCTGGCTCGCTCCAGTTGAAAGTTTGCGTCCTGCAAGGAGTTGTAACGCTCGCTGGACTGCTCGCGCGCATCCTGTACCTCATGCCAGCCGACCGTGCCTGCATCCAGCCGGACCTGCAGTGATTCGAGGTCCGATTGCGCGACCCGATACTCGAGGTCCGCGACCTCCTGCGCGGCTGCCATCTGTTCGACCGAGCGCTGCAGTCTTAGGGTTTCTTCAGATACTTGATTCTTGGCAGCTTCCGCATCTTTTTTTGCTCTGAAGGCAGTGGCGTCAGCGGCCTCGGCGCGGGCATGCTGCGTGGGACTGAAAAACGGAAAGCGAAGCACCACTCCGACCGTGGCGTTGTGGCGCTGAAACGTCTTAAAAAAAAGATCGTAATTATTGTATTCGGCGAGCAGACCGTACTGCGCGGCAAAATCAGCAGATGGCAGCATCGCGCGATGCTCGCCCCGAGCCCGGAAACTCTCGGCCGTGGCGCGATTTTCCGCAGCCTGCACGACATGACTGGACCGTACTGCCTGGCCGGCAAGATCATCCACTTGCTTAACTTCCGGCAGAGCTGGCATGGAGTCTGGTTCGATCTCGATGGAGTCGGCGGTCAACCCCGTTAAATGCGAAAGTCGATTGCGAATCACGTCGATCGCGCCTCGCGCTTCGGCGAGTCTTAAGCGAAGACGTGCGCTGCTGAGATGTGCCTTGTTCTGCATCAGTGGATTGTCTACTCCCTCCCTAATGCGTTCGCCAACCAGTTGCTCTGTTTTTAGCGCAGCCCCGTGCTCTTCCTGCAGGTAAGCCGCCAACGTTTCCCACTTAGCCAGTTCGGCATAACTGAGCACCGTGTCCTGAATCACCTGATTCCGCTGGTCTTTTGTCTGCGCCCCCGCCGCGCTCCAATCCGTCTTGGCGGCGCGTACAAAATCCCGGGTTGCGGGATTGAAAATCGTCGATTGAGAATTCACGCTAAGAATCGAAGGCGCCGCCCCCTCCAGGCTGAGGGGAAAGCCCCAGGACTTGCCTAGTCCTGAACCCACCACGAGCTGTGGAATGTATTGGTTGCGGGCCTCGCGGTACGAAGCGAAGACGCGTTGCTCATCGGCGCCGGCGGCGGCCGTCGTGGTGCTGTGGGTCAAGGCCAGTTCGACCGCGCGCTTGAGCGGTAGGGGCTCGGCGAAGAGCTGGGGCAGGGCGGCAACAATAAAAGCGCCAAGCAGGAGAGCGGGCAGAGCCGATGCACGACAGAAGGCAGATTTCATCGCTGTTCACCTTCGAGAAGAAATCGACTGTACAGAAACGGTGATTGTAAACAAGTGCAGGGAAGTGGTAGTGGTCAGTTTTGCCAGCCTCAACTTCAAACTGTCGTCATCCCGGAACTAGGCGCCAGCCCAGGGAAAGATCGTTTGTAGCGCGGGCGCCCCCGCCGGCGATCCCGAGGGCAAGGTGACGGCGCTACCAACAACTCCGTATGCCACGCAGGAAGGCGGTTCCAAGCGGGCGGCGTTTACGGGTTCAGCCGGTCCAGAGCTTCCTGGGCGCGAGAGAAGCCCTTGGCGAGGGAAAGCGCGGCACGGTATTCCTGGGCTGCCGCCTGTTTGTCGCCTTGCTTTTCGAGTGCGGTGCCCAGGAGGTAGTGAGCCTTGAACGCTGGGGCTTCTTCGACCTTGGAATTCAGCGCCAGGTAACGGCGCAAAAACTGGACGGCAGCGGGAAAATTGCGTCCACTGCGCAGCAGGACTTCTCCTGACTCCATGAGAATTTCAGGCCGATCCAGTTGCGCCGAGACGGCGTGGTTGATGGCGTCCTCCATGTCATTCCAGCGCTGCTGATGGCGGTAGAACAGGGCAAGATTGAACCAGGTCAAAGCGCTGCCATGGCTGGCTTCGATCGCGGCGCGATATTCTTTCTCGGCAGTTTCCGGTTCTTTCCTTTTCTCCCCAATCCGGCCGTTGAGATAGTGCGCCTTGGCGGCATCGAGCACAGCCAGCTCCCGGGCTTGGGCTTCGGCTTTGTCGCGTCCGCCACCCACGATTCCGGGCGCTTCCAGATAGAACTCACCCAGATCGCTGCGCGCGTCCACGTTGTTCGGGTCAAGTCTTACCGCCGTCTCGAACTCGTCCCGCACTTTGCCGGCCAGCGAGGCAGCCTTAAAAAAAATGACTCCGTCCGCCTTCTCGCCGTAAATCCGACCCAGCCACATGTGATAGCGGCTGTTGTTGGGGTCGATCGCGACCGCTTTCTCGCAGGCCCTAATGCCGCGATCCCAATCGCCCATGGAAAAATATGCGCGACAGAGCAAGTTGTAGGCTTGCGCATCATTGGGGGAAGCGTTGATCTTTGAGCGCAAAGTAGTAATGGCATCGTCCGCTCGTCCCGCAGCCAGCAAGGCTGGAACCGATTCATCCGCCGCGGCCAAAGGGGCCACGGTCAAAGTGGCTATGAGGAGCGACGCCCAAATTAGAATGGTTGTGTGCAATTTCATTTTAAGTAAGCCAGTTTCAGCGAATCACCTTAACCGCCAAACCCTCATGCAAGGGCTTGGAGTTGGTAGAAGCCAGCGCCAGCAGGGCTTTTTCTGTCACGCCGCCGGTTACTTCCACCTGGGTTAAATTCGAAATGGCGGTCTGGATGTCGCGGCGCTGCAGTTCATCGTTCACGACCTGGTAGACGAATTTCTTGCTGTCGTCCAGACGAACCGCCTCCCGCGGCACCGTCAGCGCATCGTGATGCTCGCCGGTAACAATCGTCACCCCTACGTTGATGTTGGGCAGGAGTTTGAGATCCTGGTTGTCCACAACGCAGGTGGTTTCGCCCACGTTGCGCGTGCCCAACAGCTTCACCGTCGACGGGATGGTGCTAACCGAACCCTGCCATTTGCGGCCAGGTATGGCATCCCAGGTAAGTTCAATTGGTTGTCCGGCAGCCAAGCGGCCTACGTCGGGCTCGTCCACGAAAGCACGCACCAGAACTTTGGAAAGATCGGCCTCTTGCAGGATTAGATCGCCGGGGTTGACGTAAGATCCCTGATGAACCGGCAGGGAATAGACAATGCCGTCAAAGGGAGCGTGGATGTTCAGCTGTCGGAGAATATTTTCGGCGGCGGCATAGGCGCTTTGAGCCTCGGTCTTCTGGGCTTCTACGCGAGCGACCTCGGGCGCAGAATAGCGATCCCCTTGCTTCTGCTGGAGCAGCTTAAGATCCGCCTCGGCAGCCGCAAGCTGATCTTGCGCCTGCTTCACTTCGCCGGGCGAGGCCGCCCCATTTTGCTGCAAACGCTGCAAGGCTTCGAGATTGCGCTGGGCTGTGTCGCGTTGAGCGCGGGCTTTGACCAGCTGAGATGCGAGGGTCAGAACTTCTTCACGATTGCCTCCGCTCTGGACGGCGCTCGTCTCGGCCTGGGCAGCCCGCACTTGAGCCAATGCCCGCGCTGCCTGGCTACTGGCTTCAGTGTCGTCCAGTTGCGCCAGGAGCTGTCCTTTTTTTACCTGTTGCCCTTCCTTGACCAATAGCTTCTTTACCGTGGTTCCGACGGGCGCGTGGGATTCGAAACTCTGCAACGGCTCGACCTTTCCGTTGGTGGAGACAATGCTGCGAATGGTGCTGCGCTCGACGGTAGCAACGCGCACGGGAACGACGTCTCCGCGCGACATGAACGAGGCAAGCAACACCACGGCGACGGCGATCCCCACGGCCCACACCAGCCAGCGATTCCGGCCGAGAAAACCGGTTTGGTTCGTGCTCAATGCCATGTTGTGAATGTCACGTTGTGAGATGCCGCTAAGTAATGTACCACCGTATGCCAACCTATACTGCCCCTGGCGCTCTTGCTCGATTAGATGCGGGAATTCTGGCTAGGAAGCTGCAATTCTGCGCTTTTCCGCATACCGCTGCTGGTTACAATGGCTTATGCTTAAACCGCGCTATACCCGGGGACATGCCGAGGCTGGTCTGAAAGCCAAGTTTCCCGAGATTGAGACCTGGCCGAACCAGTTTCCTGGCTACGAAATTATTGTGGACGATCCTGAGTTTACCTCCGTCTGCCCCAAGACCGGATTGCCTGACTTCGGTACGGTCACGATCCGCTACATGCCCGACAAGCACTGCCTAGAGTTGAAGTCGTTAAAGGAGTATCTGCAGTGCTACCGCAATCTGGGGATCTTCCAGGAAAACATCGTGAATCGCGTGTTGGGGGATGTGGTGAAATGGGCGCGGCCGGTGTGGGCGGAAGTGAAGGGCGACTTTCGTCCGCGCGGAGGGATCTCGACTGTGGTGGTGGCGAGGTGGCCCCAGCAGAAACAGAACACGTAGGTGCGGGTGCCCACACCCGCATGGCGGAGGAAAGCTCCGCAGTGCTAGTTTCGGGTTTCAAATGAATTCCTTTGCATTCCAACAGCGCCAATCGGTGATGAGAACGCGACAGCAAGGGAGAATTTGAAGCTGAGGACGATAGGCGTGTCCTGCGGAGCGCTCTGCTGCGGAGCCTCGCCTGGGGTTTTTCAGGTGGTGCAGTGACATTTCTGGCAACGACGCCGACCGGCGCCGCCGGGCACTTTGGGCGTATAGATCCATGCCACAAACGTAATAGTCCGCGAACTTCTGTGGGGATGCACGAATGGGGCAACCCCCGGTCGAATTCGTGGGGGTTCTTGTTCCGGGTGATGGTGCCAGCTATGGCGGTGCGGTTGCCCCGCCATCTCCGAGGCAATTCTCCTACAATGTCCTCATAAAAATGAAAGTCCCCAGCTCGGTTCGCCCACAGAAGCCTTTCCCCTTAGCGCCACCGGCCAGAGCGGAAGACTTGTTCTCGCCTCTGACCGTTTGCCTCGTAGCCGTCGCTGTGGTGGCGGTTGTCTTTGCTATTTACAGCCCCGCATTGAATTTCCAATTTGTCCTAGACGATCACCGCTTCGTTGGCGATCCCCGCTTGCAGTCACCTGGGCATGTATGGGAGTACTTCACGAGTTATGTGTGGGCACAAGTTCCGGGTGGGCCATTGAGCTTCTACCGGCCGCTCTTTGTGTTGTGGTTGAGGCTGAACTTCATCCTCAATGAAATGTCGCCGTGGGGATGGCACCTGCTCAGCGTCGTAAAGCATCTGTCGGTGGCCGTCTTGCTTGGACTGCTGGTCTGGAAACTGCTGCGAGATCGTGTTGCGGCGTTACTTGCCACCACTTTGTTTGCGCTGCATCCGGCCCACACAGAGTCTGTGGCCTGGGTTACCGTGCCCGATCCGCTGATGTCCTCCGCCTTGCTTGTCAGCCTGCTCCTGTACCTTGAGTATGCAGTGCGCATGTCGGCACGCGGGCAGTTCGAGGCCGGCAAGTCACACAAAAAGTCCCGGAGGCAGATCCGTGGTAACTCCAAGTCCCGGCCGTCGGCGGCGTGGATCATCGCCTCTGCGGCTGCTTTCATGGCGGCGCTGATGGCGAAGGAAACAGCTATCGTTTGGCCCGCGGTGCTTTTTGCCATGGCCTTGATTGTGCCGTTCGATAAGCCGCACGGAGGAAAACCGTCGCGCCGGGGAAACGCGAACTTCGAAGCTCGGTTGCTTCCTAGGTTCCGCGAGATTCTTCCATTTCTAAGCGTGACCGTGATTTACCTTCTCTGCCGCTTCCATGCGCTGGGGGGACACCTCAGTCCCGCTACTCAGCACTTAGCTTGGAGCACGGTGCTACTGTCCTGGCCAGCGACTCTCTGGTTCTATGTGAAGGTGCTGCTTTGGCCTGTCCGGTCGCGCGCTTTTGCTGATCCCAGCCTGGCAGAAAAGTTCTCGCTGCGCGGTGTCGTTTTGCCGGGCTTGGGGGTGGGTTGCGTTGTGGCACTCTTCGTGTGGGCCTGTGTCTGGGCTTGGAGAAAGGCGCGGCGTGATCTTCGGGACCAGGAGGCGGCCGGTGTCCAGCGCGCCCTGTTGCTGGGTAGCGGCATTCTCGTGTTTCCAATTCTCCTGACCCTAAACCTGAACTCGCTTAACCCTGGCGACTTTCTGCATGGCCGGTACACATATCTACCGTTGACCGGTCTAATGATCCTGGTAGCGACGCTGTGGCACCTGTCGAAGAAGGGGCGCACTATCTTGTTGTCAGCTGGCGGACTCCTGGCTGTGGCGTTAACTGTGTTAACCGTGAGACAGGAAGGCGCATGGAGGGATGATCTGACTGTCTTCACAGTGGCTCACCAATACGCGCCCAACAACGGGCCCGTGGCGCAGAGTCTGGTGAGAGCGCATGTGCAGGTTGCCCTCGACCTCGATGAGTCAGGCCGTTGCGACCAGGCTGTGCCTATGTTCGAGGAGGCGATACGGCAGTACCCTCAAGACTGGTTTGGCTGGGCGGGTCTCGGAGAGTGTCTTTTCAAACTCAACGATCTGCCGAGGGCCGAGCAGTCGCTAAGTCGCGCCTCCGAGCTCTCGCATAATCCCCGCGTGCGGGAGCAGTGGCAGGCCGTGCGCGGGAAGATGGGGCTCCCTTCCGCGCCGCCGGAGTAAGGGCCCTGACTTGAGCTCTGAATCGAAGCCCTTTAAAGGATCGGAGTCGGTTCGCCCTCTGGTTCACAACCGGAAGCCGTCAGGTAGCAGCTTTGTAATCGGCATTTGTTCCGTGCCTGACTGACCACGGAACAGGACCACGGCGTCGGGACCGAATTCGAAAATCACCTGACGACAGGCGCCGCACGGGGCACAGGGTCCATCGAGTTCGGTGGCGACGGCGACCGCTTTGATTCTCATGCCAGATCCTTCCGCTGCGACGGCGGCAAAGATGGCGTTGCGCTCGGCACAGATGGTCAGACCGTAAGAGGCATTCTCCACGTTGCAGCCGGAATAGAGAGTGCCACGCTCGGTGAGGATTGCCGATCCTACGCGAAAATTGGAGTAGGGGGCGTGGGCGTTGTTGAAGGCGGCCCGGGCTGCAGACAGCATTTGTTCCTGTTGCTCGGGGGCGAGGATTATCGGCATCGGTTTAATCCTTTTCTGAGGTGGCAGGGGCTAAAACCCTTGTTAATCTTGGAGGCGGCGCTCAAAGCGCCGCTCTGGCTGCGCGCACTTCAGCGAAGCTTGCGCACGCTGCTAAATTGCCGGGCAGGCGCCTCTCTTGATAAATTCACCCTGGCCGGGACGGCCAAAAAACTTCTCGCCCTCAACCAGTACGCGTCCGCGAGAAAGCACGACGTCTGGCATTCCCGTGACCTTGATGCCTTCGAACATCGAGTAATCCACGCGCATGTGATGGGTCTTGGCGCTGATGATGTGCACACGTTTTGGATCGAAGATCACCAGGTCCGCGTCGCTGCCTATGGCGATGGTGCCTTTGCGGGGATAGAGGCCGAAGAGCTTCGCGGGCGCGGTGGCGACCAGTTCGACGAAACGATTTACGCTGAAGCGTCCTTGGGCAACTCCGCCCGAATAGACCAGGCTCATGCGATGTTCAATGCCGGGACCGCCGTTGGGAATCTTGGTGAAGTCTCCGATTCCCATTTCCTTTTGTTCCTTGAAGCAGAAAGGGCAATGATCGGTGGACACCACTTGCAGGTGATCATGTTTCAACCCTTTCCACAATTTTTCCTGATGCCATTTTTCGCGTAGCGGCGGGGTGAAAACGTATTTGGCGCCTTCAAAGCCGGGCGCGTCCATGTTCTCGAGCGAAAGGTAGAGATACTGAGGGCAGGTTTCGGCGTAGACCGGAAGGCCACGATCACGGGCCTCGCGGACTTTCTCCAGAGCGTCATTGCAGCTGAGGTGCACGATGTAAACCGGCGCGTCGGCCATTTCGGCCAGGGCGATGGCGCGCCCAGTGGCTTC
>Ga0137403_10008637_pt1 | contig 11395 bp, 16 predicted proteins | sample CZOMad2_1_16fung_FD_122057 | JGI IMG/M metagenome (GOLD analysis project Ga0137403, IMG submission 122057) | Vadose zone soil fungal communities from Angelo Coast Range Reserve, California, USA - CZOMad2_1_16fungal (Hybrid Assembly) | ecosystem: Environmental > Terrestrial > Soil > Vadose zone...
GATTCGGAATTCCTGAAAATTAAACCCCTCGTTATTGTCGCTTTGCATACAGGCTTAAGACTTGCCAACGTTGTCTTACTTGAATGGTCTCAGGTGAATCTAAGCCGAGGGTTTATTCATATCCAAGCAGATAAGACAAAACACGACGATGAGGTAATAGTCCCGATCATCGAGTCCATAAGAGAAATACTTTCAAAACAGATTGGGAAGAATGAAAAGTACGTTTTCCCAAGAGATTCTAGATATGGGTTTAACGTATTACAAAAACCTTATGACACAAATAGCGTATCAAGGAAATGGAAACAAATGCGTGTCAAAATCGGGATCGATAGACGGGTCCGTTTTCATGATTTACGTCATACATTCGCTTCCTATCTCATTATGCAAGGAAGATCCAGGGAAGTGGTCGGAAGGTTCCTTGGGCATAAGACTCCATCCATGACGGAACGCTACACACACTTCACGCCAGAATTTCTGAAACACAATTTGGAAGGCTTCAATTTATGTCAACCAAATGTCAACGGAGCTACAAAGAATGACGAGAAAATAGAGGAACTAAGAGAAATGCAGGTAGGCTCGGTGAACGTAAATTAACGTATAGAATAGCATAGTTGGGAAATATTAGAACTAATGGGAAATTGTTAAATAAGATCAATCATCAGCGTGAAAGGGCGATGTCCTAGGCCACTAGACGATGGGGACTTGCTAAATAATTTCAAGTGTTTAACTAATATTTTGAAGTGTTGTCATTATGGTCATGTCAACCAAATGTCAACCAAGTTTTTAAGCAACGATGAGACATATGGGGAATAAAGAGAAAATATGACGCCATATTATGAGCATTCCGGAATAACAATTTTTCATGGGGATTGTCAGGACATTATGCCGAACCTTTCCAAGGTTGATTTAGTTTTGACCGATCCACCATATGAAGTTGAAGCACATACCCTTCAAAGAAGGGTTAAAAGAAGCAGCGGATTTTTGATAGAACCAATTCCTTTTCCACCAATAAGCAAAGAACTGCGAGAGCAAGCTGGCGGCCTCATGGCCTCCCTTTGTAAAAAGTGGATACTAACTTTCTGTCAAATAGAAGCTGTTCCATTGTGGAGGAAAGTCTATGAGGAAAATGCTCTTGTTTATAAACGGACATGCATATGGGTAAAACCGGATGGGCAGCCCCAGTTGTCTGGCGATAGGCCAGGAATGGGTTATGAAACTTTTCTTGCTATGCACGGGAAAGGAAGAAGTTCTTGGAACGGAGGCGGCAAAACAGGTGTTTTCATTTTCAATAAACAACAGCAGAACGCTTTCAAAAATCCACATCCAACGATGAAACCATTAAAACTAATAACTAATTTAGTAAATCTATTCAGTAATGATCAGGACATTATTCTAGATCCATTCATGGGCTCAAGTACCACTTTAAGAGCCGCGAAAGATTTAGGCCGTAAAGCAATTGGCATCGAAATAGAAGAAAAATATTGTGAAATAGCGGCAAAAAGATTGTCACAAGAGGTTTTAGATTTTGCAAGTTAAAGTGGGGGGCCCTATCGGCCCATGCTACTTTTAACAACTCAAGGAGGAATCATGAAAATAGCCGAAGCACTGCTTTTACGGAAGCATCTGGCCCAAAAGGTCAAGCAACTGGAAGTCGTCAAGCTCCAGGGAGATCAAGGTCTCTTCCAGGTCCAGTTTCAACGGAAACCTGTCAGTACGAATACGAATGAAGTTTTAGATGAGATCGCCGCGCAGGTGCCAAAGGTCTCTATGAAGGAATTTACCAAAGAGTATGACCTCTATGCTTCTGAACTAAGAAAAATCGATACGGCGCTTCAACAGGCTAATTGGAAATATGACATAGAATACAATCAACCGGCAGATATCAGATAAGGAAATTATGGTCCCGCAAGGCGTGTTGTCAGGGTTTCGGGCGTTGTCCCTTAACAACGACTTGCTACTGGTAGCGAGGTTCCCATTTTAAGACGAATGCATGTACACAGGTTCAAATCCTGTAGGCCGCGATAGCGACCTTAGCTCAGATGGTTAGAGCACTGGCCTTCTACGCCAGAGGTTATGCAAACCTCCTGAAATGCTGAGAACTGAATCGTGAAGAGACAAAGTGAGGAAAAACTGAAAACAAGGCATGTGCGAACGGGGGACGCCCTTTGATTCCTGGTCTTGATAAGATCCTAAAGTCTCAGAGAGTAAATTTATAAAATACCAGGCAGCAGATTGCGGGACCATATAATTTAACCAACAAGGAGGATGCCATGGCAGCTTTAACACCAGACGATATAATGAGAATACAATATGAACACATGCAACAACGACGAGAATATCAAAATAGAAGAAATTTTTACGCTCCAAGCTTGAGTGGAGAATTCACAATGGAGGATACTCCATTTCTACAAAATGAGGGGCTACTGGTAGAACAACAAAAAAAGAAAACCTCTCAATTTATTCCCGGTATGAGTATTACGGAATTTGTTGAAAAAGAAATCGAAAGAGAGACTGAAGTTGAGAGATTAAAATGGCTTCATACTTTTAAAAATTGTGTCCTACCAAAAGAAGTAAAAGAAACGATTGAAGAAGCAATGGCAATAGTTCTCATGAGTAATAAATTTGATGAATGGGGAATTAACGATTTTTTTGAAAAAGGACTAACGAATTCCATTCTTATTTATGGCCCTCCAGGAACAGGAAAGACAATGATTGCCGAAAGCTTTGCAGCGGTTTTAAATAAAAACCTTTTAAAAATCACAAGTGCTGTGATCCAAAGCCAAATCCCCGGTCAGGCGGAAAGGAATATTCAAGAGAATTTCAAAAAGGCAAAAGAAAATAATGCTGTCTTGATGTTCGATGAATGTGACAGTCTTCTTTATAATCGTAATGCTGTTGGGATGATTATGGCGGCGGAGATTAATTGCCTTCTCACTGAGATTGAAAGATTTAATGGCATTGTGATTTTGACCACTAATCGGCTTTCCCGCTTAGATCCTGCTTTACAAAGAAGAATCATTGCTAAAGTAGAATTAGGGCTCCCCCAAGAAAAAGAACGTCTTCAGATTTGGAAAAATTTGATTCCTCCAAAAATGCCTATTGCGGAAGATATCGATTTCCCTCTTCTTTCGAAGGTTGAGATCTCGGGAGGAGAAATAAAAAATGTTATACTCATGGCTGCTCGGAAAGCAATCGCTCAAAACAGCAATATAGTCAAAATGAGTCATTTTAAATTTGCAATATATTCAGTTTATAAAGCCAAAAAAGACTTTGAAGAAGTTCAATCAAAAATAGTCCCCCATCTAGGGATGGGACTCCATGAAGAAATACAAAAGGAGGCCTCATGATAGAGTTAGCTCCTTGGAAAGATGAAGAGAAGGAAAGCAAAGGGAATCAATATCGTCCGATTACTTATCAGGATGGTCGCGTAACTTGTTCCTGTGGCCGTGAATTGATTCAAGTCGATGAGCATTCTTATAAATGTAGTGGTGGGTATCCTATTTATCGATTTGATGAAGGCGACATTATCAAAGATAAATTTGGGAATCTTCTAATGAGAGCAAAAGAACATTAGTGAAAATATGGGAAAAATTCCATCATTTCAATTTTATCCAGGTGATTGGTTGAAAGATCCAGCCCTCCGCTCGGTGTCACTCGCCGGACGCGGCCTGTGGATGGACATACTGTGCCTCATGTTTGAGGCTGTCCCACGAGGGCATCTCGTCCTAAACGGGAAGCCTGTCTCGGTAGAACAGCTCGCCAGAATGGTGGGCTCGACCGCTGAGGAGGTGATTCGTTTCATGGATGAGTTGATCAACGTGGGAGCAGCTTCAGTGACGGACCAGGGATGCCTCTATTCACGCCGTATGGTTCGAGATGAGGAGATACGCGGGATCAGGAGAAAATGTGGATCAATGGGAGGAAATCCAAACTTGGTTAACCAAAACGATTCTTGCTTAACCAAAAATCAACCAAGTGACAAACCAAAACGCGAGCAACCGCCAAACCAAAATTCAACCCCTTCATCTTCATCTTCGTCTTCTACTTCAAAACAAAAACTCCCCCTAACCCCCAGGGGGGAACAGTTTGAAGAATTTTGGAAAGAATACCCAAAAAAGCTCTATCGCGGGGAAGTTGAAAAAAATTGGGAAAAACTACGAGTTACTGAAGAAATATTTACTGATATTATGGTGGGGCTAAAAAGAGCTAAGAAATCGTATTCTTGGACAAAAGATAGCGGGCAATTCATTCCTAATGCCGCGCGGTGGTTACGAGCAAAAGGTTGGAAGGATGAATATCCGAGAACGATCATTGATTCGAGAACTGGTATTGAAAAAATCAATCCAGTTTATAGAGAGGAATATGAAAAAGATAAAACTCAAAGAAGCTGACATTACTAAACAAATCCGAGGATATTTGAATATTAAAAAGATCCCACACTTTAAACATTGGGGAGGGCCGATGTCTCAAAAAGGCATTCCCGATATTCTAGGTACTTTGCCAGGAGGCCGGGCATTCTATATTGAAATAAAAACAGAGACTGGAACAATTAGGAAAGAACAAACAGATTTTTTGGACATGATGAGACAAAATGGTGCTTTAGCATTTGTAGCCAGATGTTTGGAGGATGTTCAAAAAAATATCAAATGAAAGATTGTGAAAAACATTATATCTGTGAATGTATGGCTAAGAGACTTCACAACTTAGAAAAAAGGTATCATGAAATTTATTTGGAAGGTTTTGAACATGGCCGCATAGATCAAAAAAGACTTGATGTTGAAATAGCCGAAACTTTCAGAGCTTGGAGTCCTACAGGAGGCAACTGGAGCCATTCAAAGAATGTGGCCAATCAGATAGCGAGGAAAATCAGAGGGCCTTAATTCTGTTGAGTATTCGCTACAGCTTTTCTCAGAAAAATTTGAGAGAGGGCCAATAGCCCAGCAATAAGGCCACTTTTCCAATCCATTTGGCCACTCATTACAGTTGCGGCAGTAGTGGCAATAGCAGCTCCGGCAGTTAAATATGTCTTTTTCCCATCTAACATAGATTTATCCTCCGATGATTTATGACGCATTGAAACAAATTTTATCGGTCTATTTGGTCCCATTATAGCTTATAGAGAAATGATCTGCATCCGGTTTTTTGAAACGTCCACCCCAGCAACATTGGAAATCCGGAGTACTCAATGATTCCCAATATTCTCCTATCTTTTGATAGGCAGCAAGATCATTAAGAAAAATCTTATCTTTGAAAAGATTAAGATCTATTGCAAGACGTTGTGAATGAAGAGAATTGATGATTCCCTTTCCTTCATTGGCATAAATAACAGCCATTTCCGGAGGTCGATAGGCTTCTCCAACTGTGATTTTATATCCCTCTCGATAGGCAGCATCGATGAGCCGTGCGATTAAAATAGAAAACGTCTGTTGAGATTCAAGAAGATTAGACATGAGGCCCTTTCAACCATCCTCCAAAAACTCCAGCGAGAGCGGCGAATCCATAATGAACCATTTTCCACAAAACAGAATTTTGACTTTCTATTTTTGTCAATCGGGAGTCTATTTCCTTACTCTCCTTATACCTTCCTTCTTGAATGACATCGAGTTTTTCAAAAATCTTTGTGAAACCTTCGCGCATATCGTCTCCATAATGGTCAATGCGTTTATTCAATAGTTCAAAATATTTGAGTTCCACGTTATTCTCCTCCTTGGCGTTGCATCATTTTATTTATCATATGAACCCCATACCCTGCGACACCAGCGCCAGGAGCACTTTGTAAAAGAGTTTTAAAAAGCATTTTCCCCAAGATCGGGCTTGCATCTTTTGCCTTCGCAATAAGGCCGACATTATCCATCAATTCTTTGTAATAACCTTCAGGAAGAATTTTTGATAATCGATCTTTGCCATAAGAATCGATGACATTAAGAATTTTATCGGGAGAATTTTTTGCTTTTTGGGCAATATCCATCATGATAGTATTTGCTAGAGGTTTTTGGAGTTCCGGATTTGTCGCAAGAGCTTTGTCAATGAATTCCGGACTTTTTGAAATTAAATTAGTTGTTTGCCGATATGTTTCAGAAGGTAGTTTATCTCTCAAAAACCCCCCGATATTTTGTTCAGTTGCCTTGTCAAGACGTGATAAAACATCCATCGCATCATTATATTTTATATTTGTATTACGCCATAATTTAGCAACATCCGTTCCGCCTACTTTTTCTAATGTGGTATCAGTGGCATTTTTGGCTGCATCTGTAAGTTTTCCAATGGCGCCTTTCCATTCGCCTTTGCTTTTCATAACATTCCACATATCTTTCCGAAGTGCGGCTAAATCATTCAACGTCATATTTTGTTTTGAGGCCTTATTAAAAAAATCACCGATTTGATTTGCCAATTCAGGGTTTGTTTGTTCCTTTGAAAAAGCATTGAAAATTTGACTGCCTAATTCTTTTTTTACCTCATCGGGGACTGCTTTATCACCATGAGGACCAAAAATTGAATCTTTAATTGTGCCATATGCTCCGCGAAGATTTTTTTCAGCTAAATCTTTACCCTGTTGGATACTATCCCCAATATTCTGCATAAATCCCTCTTCCATCGGAAGTCCAACTTTTGCAGAAGATTGGGCAATATCCTGAACGGCTTTTCCTGCCGCTTTCGAAGCAAGAGCAGACTTTACCATTCCAATAATCGGACTTGCCATCATTCCAAAAGCTTCTCCTCCAGCACCAAGTGTAGCACCTATTGGAGCTTTACTAGTATCAGGCAAAACACCTGGAGATTGCATGGCTGCGGTAGTACCTCCAACAGCTCCGCCTCGTGCCAATTTCCCTAATTTATCGAGAATAAAACCTAAAGCGCCTGATTCAGGGACCGCCATCCCTGCGGCTGAAAGAGCTGTCTTTGCGAGTGGTCCGGCGGCAGCGGTCATAGCTGCATATTGAGGGATCGATCCAATGCCTTCCCCTATAGCTGTCGAAATAGGAGCTTGAGATTGGACTGATTGTTCAAAGGAAGGGTTCCCTGTAATTTTGCTGGCAATAGCTTCGGCGGAACGCTCTCCGGGGAGACCTCTTTCAATCCCTGCCGCCAAACCCATTAGTGATTGGCCTATAGGGCCAAATTCAGAGACTTTTTTTTTGATTGGATCTTCAACTTGTGACGTTGCTGTTTGGACTGAGGAAGATTGAGCATTACTCAAATTAAGAGGCGCTGGAATCATACCTTTGTCTCTTAATTCATAAAGTTTCAAAAGTTGTCCTGGCTTTAACTGCCCACGGCGCTCTGCTTCCAAAGCAAAATCAATCGTTTCTTTGGACATCTGCGGTGATTGTTGTGGAATAGGAGTAGCCATTTAAGGGATCGCTCCTGGTAATGGCATTGTTGATGCTGGGGTTGTTGGTTGTTGTGTCTGTTGATCGAATGGGAGAATAATAGGAGCCATTGTTTTCTGTTGTAATTGTGTTTTTAAATATTTGCTTCGTTCTTCAGAAGGCATATATGGAACAATGATTGAATTCGTCAAATTTCTCACTTCCTGTTCTGAAAATGGGATACCTGTTATCGCAGCTCTTTTATTGAGTGCGTTAATAACACTTGTATGAATTCCATTGCCGTATTCTTGCCAATTGGAGCCTTCATTCGGTAACATATCAACAAATTGATTTAATAACTGACCACTTCTAGCCCCTGCCATAGTCATTTTCATCAATGCCGCCGCCGTTGCCATTTGTTGTTTTTTATATGGTTCAACAGCGGGATTAAGACCTGTTTTTCCTGTCAACATAGAGACAATTCCTTGTATCCGCCCTTGCCCAAATGATTTTTCAAAATCTGTTCCTTGTTTTTTGATATCAGAAAAAGCCGAAGTAAGGGCTTGCATGGCAAGAAGTTCGTTCCTGACGTCTTCTTTTTCTTTCTCAAGCCGATCAGGATTAGCCCCCTTTGGAGGTTCAAGAGCTTGTTTTATGACAATATCGGCTGCACCCATAATTTTTCTCTATTCGTTCCCAAGTATTCCGGTAATATCCGGATGCTCTCCATAATCTTGTGGCTGAGTTCCGGGAGCTGGCTGGACTATACCAGGTTGTCCTTTTTTATTCTTTAATCCACCCAAAACACTTTCACGAATTGCGCCATAGAATCCTGGTCCCAACATACTGACTTCATTTGGTAACATGGGATGCGTCAATTTTGAATATTGGCCTAACCAGCTCATAAAATCGCCTTGGTCAATTGTAGAAGGATTCGTAATCCCCTTTGTTGCCATATAGACACTTAGCGGATGCGAATAATCCTTTTGTTGAGCGGCCATAAATTTTGCCATATTAGCTGGGATTTCTGACGCAGATCGTCTTTGTGAAATATCCCCTGTAAGCCCCATAAGCCCGCCAAGACCGGCACCCCGAGCTGCCCCAAGACCACGGGCCCCAGGCGATGATAAAGCCCCTAATCCGGCACCTAATAGGCTTGTTATCGCCATTCCAAGAATGGAATTTAAGGCTTGGCCTCCTGGTTTATCAAAAAACCCTCCAGGCTTAGCTGGCTGACCTTCTAAAAGCTCTCCTATATTACGAGGAGAGCCAGGAGCTAAGGTTAAAGGTTGGGCAAAGGGTTGTTGAGTTGTTCCCGCCAAACTTCCAAGTAATGCAGCCTCATGTGGGCTTGCTCTGCCTCCACCACTCATAAATTAACCTCCAAACCACTTCTGTGAATAATCTGACGGCATTTGTGGTGTCTGGATTGGAGCTTTAGGCCCACCTTGTTTGCCTCCAAGTAAGCCCATTAGACCACCCAAGCCAGCTCCTACACCCATCCCGATAGGGCCTCCAAAAGTACCTAATCCAGCGCCCCCGGCAGCTCCTGACAAAGCTCCTGAAGCAGGGCGTCCTAAAACACCGCTACCTGCTACCATATTTGCTGCCCCCAATCCTGTTCCCATTCCAGGGTTTCCTGTTTTTCCACCACCAGGAGAAGAAGCACCTAATTTTGAAGGATCAGGTGTTCCTGTCAGTTTAAATGTAGGTTGGACCATCTGCATTCCACCAAGAGAAAATGGGGGTTGCTGTTGTCCTGGGAACAAATCATCGAAACTGTAAGCCATATTACCCCTTTTTCCCGCCTTGTTGAGCTGAAGCTCCTATAAGAGATCCACCAAGATTACCCAAAAGCGGGCTTAAAAAATTCTGTGCAGCCATTTGCTGAGCATTTTGCGCCATTTGAGATTGTTCCTCGCCTAAACCTAACTGTCCTAGCCCTAATGCTTGTTGCATCTGCAATTGTTGAGGTTGCATTATGGAGGCAAGATTTTGAGCTTGTTGGCCTAATCCTAATTGTCCTTGTCCTAACTGAGATTGTAACCCCATTTGCCCTTGTCCTAACTGAGATTGTAACCCCATTTGGGCCATAGCTTGCTGTCTAGCGGCTTCTAATTGTTGCCCCTGTTGGGCCCCCTGAAAATTCAATCCCATTTGATTGAGAGCAAGATTTTGCCCTAATTGCCCCGCTTGTTGCTGCCCTGTTCTATTAATGACATCAGCGGCACCTTGAAGAGCCATACCACTTCGGCCAAGTCCTCTTGCGCCCATTTGTCTCATCATGTCCTGAATGCCAGCGCCTGTTTGCTGAGTAATTTGTTGCTGCCCTACATTTCCGGCCATTTGTGCCATTTGCGGAGAGATAGAGAGTGGATTTATTGCAGAAGTCTGAGGTGCAGTAATCTTAGGCGCACTAATTTGAGGCGTCGTTCCAGACGTGGGAGGTATTGCCGTTGGCATTGAAGCGCCCATTTCACCAGTACCTGGAATACCAATGGAAGGAGTCGCCGCAGAAGGGATGCTCCCACCATTAGTCCCAGTATGCTTGGCGATATTTGCCAACATTGGTTGTACTTGATGTCCAAAAGCGTTCCCACTTTTTCCACTTCCAGATTGTTGCGGAGCTGCCGAAGGTGTTGGAGGCGTTCCTGTAGGAACAGGCGACATTGCGCCAGCCCCTGGCACATAAGCTTTTGGAGATTGTGAAATTGAGCCGCCAGTAGTTCCTGTATTTTTTGCTATATCCATCAACATAGGTTTCCATTGTTGAGCTATTCCACTTGATGGAGTTGAAGAAGGAGGCGTAGGATTAGTTGGGACAGGCAATCCCATGCGTTGAGCCGCTTGTTGATAAAGAGGCCCATAAGGATCAACTGTTTTAGGAGCTTGATATTGAGGAGCCATTTGCCCTGGGAAAAGACTTGAATAAGTTCCAGCAAGACTCCCTCCAGGTTGAAACATAGCCGCCATCCCTGGCTGAGATCTTGCCGCTGTTTGGGCAAGGCTTCCCATCATCATGTTAGACAATTCTTTTTGATAGGGTATTTGCCCGCCGCCTTTACCACCGATAACCCACCTCCTATGATAGAAGAAGGAAGGATTTTTTAAGGCCGAGTCAGGCGGCTAGAAAAATAATTCTCTTTTTTCACGGACGATATTTAACTCTTTACCATTCAAATATTGTTCATATCTTTTTTTGAAATCATGATCTATCACAGCAAAACGGATTTCGTCTTGCCATCTTCCGTCCAGAAAAAACTCATCCCTGGAAAGTCCTTCTTCTTGAAAACCTCCCCATAGGACTTTTCCTTGGGTCTCATTCTCATCGGCTGCGACTGCGGCAATAATTTTATGAAAGCCAAGACGAGAAGTTAAATAATGGACAAAAGTCATAAAAGCATCTTTTGTGTATCCTTTATTTTGGAAATCCTTATCTATGAGAAATCCCAGGCAACAGGTACGAGCCAAAATCCTCACTCCATCCCATGTGGCCATCCCGATAATCTTATCTTCAGCGATAATCATCAAAACATTCATATTCATGTATTGAGAGAACATCGCAAGTTGTTGATTATTCAATTCTTCTGGCATGTTACGAAAATAATATTTATAAGTAGGATCATTTTTCCATTTAGCTATGGAAGCTCCGTAATCAGGCTCGAAAGGAATTAATTTTGTCTTGAGGCCGTGAAGCATTTTCCTCCTTGAATTGGGAGGGAAGGATTTTTTACCTTGTCAGGAGGTATTTGATATGATTATTATCCATTAAATCACTAAACTATTAATAATTCCAGAAAAATCATTTAAATCAATAGGAGGACAAAAATGATACGAAGGTTAACAATTCTCTCCGCGCTGGTAGTCATCTCAAGCGGGGCCTACATCTGCTTTGCTCAGGAGCACAAAGCTTCTCCGGCGACTCGGGTCGATAACGTCACTGAAACGCTTCACGGCGTTACGATCACCGATTCCTACCGCTGGCTCGAAGACCAGAACAGCCCCGAGACCAGAGCGTGGATCAACGCGCAAAACGAATACAGCGGGTCCGTGCTCGGATCGCTTCCGTTTCGCGGTCGCATACG
>Ga0137403_10008638_pt1 | contig 11395 bp, 13 predicted proteins | sample CZOMad2_1_16fung_FD_122057 | JGI IMG/M metagenome (GOLD analysis project Ga0137403, IMG submission 122057) | Vadose zone soil fungal communities from Angelo Coast Range Reserve, California, USA - CZOMad2_1_16fungal (Hybrid Assembly) | ecosystem: Environmental > Terrestrial > Soil > Vadose zone...
GCGGCCACACCGCGTTCGCGTCGCGATTCTGGGACGAGAGCCGCGGGCACCTCCACGACGTCGTCGACGTCGATCACGAGCGCGGCCGCGTCGACTCGAGTCTGCGGCCGAATCAGATTCTCGCCGTCGGCGGCCTGCCGTTCGCCGTCCTCGACGGCGCGCGCGCCCGTCGGGTCGTCGACACGGTCGAGGCGCGGCTCGTGACGCCGATGGGACTGCGCTCGCTCGCACCCGGCGAGCCCGGCTACGTCGGGCGCTACTCCGGCGGCCCGCGCGAGCGCGACGCTGCGTACCATCAGGGCACGGCGTGGCCGTGGCTGCTCGGCCCCTTCGTCGACGCGTGGAGCCGGGTGCGCGGCGACACACCCGAGTCGCGGCGCGAGGCGCACGCGCGCTTCGTCGCGCCGCTCCTCGCCTACGCGGAACGGGTCGGCCTCGGCCACCTCCCGGAGGTCGCCGACGGCGATCCGCCGCATCGCCCCGGCGGCTGCCCGCAGCAAGCGTGGTCGCTCGGCGAGGTCCTGCGCGTGCAGCAGCATCAAGAACGCGCTTGAGCGACCGGCGGCAGAGCTGTTAGTCTGGCGTTCCCTCCGGAAGAGCTCGTGCCGCGATTCCCTACGGTCATTTGCTGTTCGCTGCTCGCGTCGCTGGTCGCAACCGGCGCCTCGGCGCAGGTGCAGACGAAGGCGCAGCAGACCTGCATCAAGAAACTGAACGGCGCGGGCGCGGCGATCGCGCGCGTCGCCGGAAGGCAGTTCCTCACCTGCGTCGTCGCGGCGTGCAAGGGCAAGCTCGGCTCCGGAACGACCGCCGAGCAGTGCTTGACCTCCGACCCGCGCGGCACGCTCGCCAAGGCGCAGGCCAGGGCCGCGACGGCGCAAGCGCGCTTCTGTACGACGCCGCCGAGCTTCGGCCCCACGACCGCCGCCGACGTCGCTGCCGCGTTCGGCGCCCCGGTGCGCGTGCATGCGCTCTTCGGCCCCGACCTCGACGCCGCCTTGATCGCGGCTGCGAGCGATCGTGCCGGCGCCGCGTGTCAGCTCGCGGTCGCGAAAGGGATGACCGACGTCGCCGCCGCGAAGCTGAAAGCCTTCAATACCTGCAAGGCAGCGGGCCTGAAGAGCGGCACGATCGACTCGGCGGCGGCGCTCGACGCCTGTTTCGGCGCCGACCCCAAGGGCACGATCGCGGCCGCCTATCGTTCCCCGGAGCGCTACAGGCTTCTCTATTTCAAGGGACCCTATGTGGTCCACATGTTGCGCTCCTGGATGGGATGGGACAAGTTCATCAAGCTGACGTCGACGATCCAGACGAAGTACAAGGGGAAGAACATCAACACGGACACCCTGGCCCGCGAAGCCTCGACGTTGATGGGGTATGACATGTTTCCCTTTTTCGATCAGTGGGTGCGCGACCAGGGGATTCCCAAGGTGCGGTATTCCTGGTCCGCGGCCAAGCAGGACGACGGCAAATTCCTCGTCACCATCAAGCTGCGCCAGGATGACGCGCCGAACTTCAAATACATGATGGTGCCCATCTCGTTCGAGTTTGGAAAGGGCGACCCCGTGGTCGTGACGAAACCGATTCTCAAGGCCGATACCGACATCGAGATGAAGGTCCCGATTCGCCCGACCAACGTCCGGCTCGATAATGACGCCACACAGCTCGCCGACTTCATTCAGGACAAGAGCTGAGGGAAGCGGTTTGAGTTTTCCGGGCGCGGACTCAGGGCTGGAGCAGCCTGACGAACTCTTTCATTTCATTCTCGTTCAGGTCGGAGACTGCCCAGTAGCTCATGCCTCCCTGGGTCCAATGAAAGAGATGGTAGCCCTGATGCGGCGCGACCGTCGCGAATCGATCCGGCTCGCCTGGCGCGGGCCAGACCATCAAATTGATGACATGAAGGCGGCGCTGATAGACGAGGGCCGCCACCGGCCTCCCGGCCAGGTAATCGAGGCGCCCGCCGACCAGGGCGAATCCCTCCCCCGCCAGATCCTTCACGGGCGGCGAGAAGTCGAGCCGGCCGTTGAACCACGGCTTGACCGTGTGCTGATCGGTTGACGGCACGTCGGTCAGATGGCTTGCCATCAGGGAGCGCACGTGGCTCGCGACCACTTCCCGGCCGACGGTCTCGTCCGCGAATAGCCCCGGCGCTGGGGAGCCGGCCCTCCAGATCGCGATGACGCTGACGGCCAGCAGAACGGCGGCCGCCCCTGCGGGCAACCAGGTCAGGCGGATCCAGCGAAAGACTCCGGGGGCGCCCTTCGAGCCCAGCGCGGCGCGGATGCGGCTCTCGAATCCTTCCGGGGACTTGAAATACAGCGCCTCGTCCCGAAGCGCGGCGCGCAACGACCCGTGCGCCTCGTGTTGCCGGGCGCAGCCGGGACAGGCCTCCAGGTGATGCTGGACATCCAGACTGCGCGCGGGGTCCAGCTCGCCGTCGAGAAACGCGTGCAGCAGAGGCCGGATCTCCTGACAGCTCATCTCAGCGCTCCTCGCCCGGGGGGCCGGTGAGCTCCCGCTGCAGGCGGCCGCGGGCGCGGGCCAGGCGGGACATGACCGTTCCGACGGGGACGTCCACCACGGTGCCGATCTCCTTGTAGGACATCCCTTCGATCTCCCGCAGCACCAGCACCTCGCGGAACTCCGCCGGCAGCTTCTCGAGCGCCTGCCGCACGCGGGCGCTGTCGCCTTCCCGCAACACCAGCCTCTCCGGGTTCAGCATGTCGCCCTCGAGGGTGTGGATCTTTTCGTCGAACTCCGTGGTGAGCTCCTGCTGCCGGTTCCGGCGCAGCCAGGTGTAGCAGACGTTGCGCACGACGGCCAGAAGCCAGGCGCGCCCGTCCACGCCGCGGAATCCGTGAAACGCCTTGAAGGCCCGCAGGAGCGACTCCTGCACCAGGTCCTCCGCCTCGTGCCCGTTGCGCGTCAACCAGCGGGCCAGGTTGTAGGCGGAGTCGATGTGAGGCAGGACCGACCGCTCGAAGCGGGCCATGCCGCGCTCGTCCTCGGATCGAGGTGCGATTCCTGCCTGCGGCCCCTTCAATGAGGGGACTCTCTGGAGGGTTCGTTTATTCCCGCGGGCAGAGTAGCACACGGCGCGGGAATTTCCAGGAGGGTCGCGAGTCCTGCACCGTGACGGAGGTTCCGGGACGGACCGGGCCTCGGGTCGGAGAGGGAGGACACCGATGTCGGACCGGGTCGATCGACGACGTTTCCTGAAAATCGCGGGGACCTCGCTGGGAATCGGGGCGCTTTACAGCGTGGCGCCGCTCCTGGGCGCCGACGGAGAGGCCGGCGAGGTGGCACGCACATTGTGGAAGAAGAACGGCGAGAGGCTCAAGCCGTTCTCCTTCATCCAGCTCAGCGACACGCACGTCGGGTTCAGCGGCCCCCCGGACCCTCTCGGCACGCAGGCGTTCGAGCGGGCGGTGGAGACGATCAACTCGCTGCGCCACCGGCCCGATCTGGTCCTGGTGTCGGGGGACCTGACGCACGACAGCGAGAAGCCGGGCGAGCATGCCGCCCGCATGCGGCAGTTCAAAGAGATCAGCGGCCGCCTCAAGGCGGGCGCGGTCCACTGCATTCCCGGCGAGCACGACGCGGGGCTCGATGGCGGAGCCCTCTTCCGCGACATCTTCGGCCCGACCTTCTACGCCTTCGACCACCGCGGGGTGCATTTCATCGGGCTCGACAACGTGTCGCGCGCGAAGCCGGAGGTCGGCCCCGAGCAGATCGCCTGGCTGAAACGGGACCTCGCGCGGTTCCCCGTGAGCGCTCCGATCGTCGTCTTCACCCACCGGCCGCTATTCGACCTGAAGCCGGAGTGGGAGTGGTTCACGAGCGATGGCGACGATGTCATGAACGTCCTGGCGCCCTACCAGAACGTGACGGTCCTCTATGGCCACATCCATCGCCATCACGAACATGCCGCCGGCGGCGTCCGGCACCTCGCCGCCCGATCGCTCATCTTCGCCTTCCCCGACCCCGAGACAACGGCCGACAAGAAGCCGCTGCCGTTCGACAGGGATCAGCCGTTCAAGAACCTCGGCCTGCGCCTCATCGAGGAGCCGAAGGCGCGGGGCGACGCGCCCGGGCGTCCGACGATCAACGAAGTCGAGCTCACGATGCGCGAGTACTCGGGCACCGTGGGCGCCAACCAGTTTCTCAAGGAAGGAGCTTACTGATGAGCACCGGACACGTCGACGCACGAACGATCGCGCTCGGAATCGCGCTGATGACGGTGGCGCTGACGCTCGTTTCTCCGTTCCCCGCACGGGCTCAGGGAACCCCGCACGTCGTGGAAATCTCGGCGAAGCGCTTCGAGTTCACCCCGAAGGAGATCACCGTGAAGCAGGGAGAGACCGTCACGCTCCGCCTGACCAGCGGGGACGTGACGCATGGCTTCTACATGAAGGCCCTGGGCATCGACGCGGTGATCGAGCCGGGGCATGCGACGGAGATCACCATCACTCCGCAGACGACCGGCTCGTTCACCACGATCTGCGATCACTTCTGCGGCGAAGGGCACGGCAACATGCACATGAAGATCGTCGTGGAATGAGGCGATTCATGATGAAGAACGCCCGGCGCGCCATTCCCGGAAGAAACGGACCCGGGTTCCTCCGGCGGATCGCGCCGGGCCTGCTGCTCGTTCTCGCGGCCTGCCGGGCGACGCCGCCGGGAAGGATCGAGAGCGCCATCGTCGCGCGGGTCAAGCGGAACGTCACCATCGGCGGCCGGAGCCTCCGCAATCCCCTCCCTCCGACGGAAAAGACCATCGCGACAGGGCTCGACCTCTTTTCGAGGCACTGCATCGCCTGCCACGGCCTCGACGGACAGAACACCGGGGTCCCGTTCGCGGAGACGATGTCCCCTCCAATCCCGTTGCTGGCATCCCACGAGATCCAGATGTACGCGGACGGCCAGCTCAAGTGGATCATCGAGAACGGGATTTTCCCTTCGGGCATGCCGGCGTGGGCGGGGATCCTGGACGAAGATGAGATCTGGGCGATCGTCCATTACCTCCGGCATCTCCCGCCGAAAGGCAGCCTGGGAGCGCCGACATTCTATGAAGGCATCCGTTCGAATCCGACAACCGTTCCCCCGCCCATGACGGCGGGGACATCGAGGTGACGCATGGGATCGATTGGCTTTCCGGAGCTGTTGATGATTCTTCTGATCGCTCTCTTCGTCTTCGGGGGCAAACGACTCCCCGAGGTGGCGCGCGGGCTCGGCGCGGGGATCCGCGACTTCAAACGCGCCCTGCGCGAGGGCACGGAAGGGCCGTAAGACGGACTTCCGTCAGGACCCCGCCCCCGTGTTGGGCCGATGACCGAAACTGAGGACTCTCGTGATCGTCCAGGCGTCCGCTTGATGGCGCCATACGATGACGAAATCGGCCATCCCCTCGCACCTGCCGGTGTCGAGCTGACAGAAGCGATGGACGCCCCGTTCGATGGCGCCGAAGTCTTTCACGGGGAAAACGCTCAGGCTTCCCGGAACAAGCTCCCGCCGGAACCTGCCGCAGACGTTCTTTTCCGTGTTCGCGATCATCTCCTGACGCGTCCAGGTCACTCCACCCGCGTCGTGATAGAACTCCACGTCGGGCGCGAAGTAGCCGGCGTGCTTCCGGAGCTCTTCGGGAGAGCTGCAGTGGTTGAAGGCGTCGAACACGGCCGCATCGAGCGCCGTGACCGCTTCGATCATGGCGTCCGGCGCCGGACTCGCCCGGGTGCTCGCGGACGGAAGAGCCCGGCCGGAAGCGCCGAGGCTCGCCAGCATCACAATGGTTACCAGCGTTCCCTTGCTCACATGCGCCTCCGTACCCGTCGAATGGGGCTGATCATCGACTCTGCCTCAGAAAACACGGATCGTGCATTCGGTTGAACAGGACGTAGCCGCCCATGAAGACGAATGCGATTGCCAGCAGCAGGACCCGGTTCAAGGGGCACCGAACAGTCTGTATCGGCGCCCACCTGGCCAGGAGAGCCCGGCATTCGCTGTAATCCGCCAGTGTTTCGGGTATCGACAAAGCGACTCCTCCGCTCTGGGTGACGATGGTCAACCCTCGCCGAGGGGCTTCCCTGATCGGCTGGATTTCGGACGCCCGAATCACCACCGTGGCGTGTGCTTCCTGGGTTCGCGACACCGATTCTTCATCCACCGTCAGCTGAAATGTCCTCCACAGCTTCACCTGACGCCGGAGCGCCACATACAGAGAAAGAGCGATGATGTCTGAAGTATTCCTCGGAGAGATGGAACGTTCGCGGCATCCCGTCTCCTTTGTGGCCGATTCCGCCATGAACTTTGAGCCTGGGTTGATCGGGACGATACGCTCCACGCTGCTTCTTGAGGGAATCCTACCAAGCTCTGTCCGCGATCTCAATCAGTCCGACCGGAGGGCCCGGGTCCTGCGGCCCGCGATTCGTCGGCGGCCCACGACGGCCGGTACACCACTATCGTGTCGTCTCCGCAGATCAGGGCTCCACGGACTCGACCCGGGCCCGGTCGATGTGGTAATAGAGCAGATTCGGCGGTGCCGCCGGCGCAAGCGGTTTCGGCCCGAGGCAGGAAAACCGATCAGCGGAAACTTAAGGAGATGTCGATGCGAAGATCTATTCGGTTTGCCGTCCGATTCCTCGTCCTGGTCGCCCTCCTGGCAGCGATTCCGATGCTGGTTGCGGAACCGACGAGCCGGGGCCCCTACATGTCCGCGTTGGCCGATCTGACGGTCACGTCCGCTTCGGCCGCGTCGACGTGCAATAACAAGGGTTGCACCGCGGGACCGGGGATCAGCTTCAAGTGCGTTTCAAACCCCGGGACCAACTGCACGTCGAACCATTTCGACTGCAGCAATACCGCCTGCTGAGCTGGAGGCCGGCGGCACCGCCGGCCTCCGCCTGTTCTTCGCCCTAGGCCAGGGTCCGGCGACCTGTAAGACGTCGGCGGCCCACGACGGCCGGTACACCACCATCGTGTCGTCTCCGCAAATCAGGTTGTCCTGCAGTCTGACCTGCAGGACCGCTTCCCCCAGAGCCGCGCGGAAGAATGGACTGGGGTACCAGCTCGGAAAGATCGCCACGTAGTCGGGCCGCCTCCCGCGCAGAAACTCCAGCAGCGCGGATTCGTTGGCGCCGTTCCATCCGTAGTTCCTCGAGCCCGGCGCCGCGCGGCGGCGCAGGAACGGGATGACCTCGGGCGTGGCGAGGCCCGTGAGGTCGAGAATCGGCGCGCGCGTGATGAAGCCGATCGCGCCGATGTCGTTCGTCGCCAGGAGCGACGGTTTCCCATCGCGGGAGGCGAGCCACCGCCCCGCACGAACCTGCATCTCCGTGATGTTCTTCACCTCCAGGTCGTACCTGGTCATTCCCCGTACGGCGCCTGCCGCCGAAATGGCCAGCAGGCACAGAACGATCCCCCGGCGCAGAACCGCGCCTCGGGACCAACCGGGCATCCGCGGGAGCGCCGCGCACCCCGCGACAATCGCGACCGCCACGAGCTGCGCGATGTAGCGTTGCTCGTGAAAGGCGGGCCCGCCGAACGGCGCCAGCACCGCCATCGCGCAGGGCTGGAGCACGAACAGGAGCCACGGGACATGGCTGCCGTCTCCCCCGCGCGCGAGCTTCAGGAACCCGAACGGCGCCAGGAGCAACAGAACCAGGTTGTCCCGGGCCAGCGCCTCCAGAAACGCAGGCAGGTCCGAAGGCAGGTTGGCGGCCAGCACGGGGACGATCCGGTCCGGGCGATGCTCCAGAAGGGCGGCGATGATGCCGTGGCGTCCGACCTTCGCCGCAAAGGAGGCGGGCAGGAGCCTCCCGCCGACGAGCTGATTGAACAAGAGCGGAGCCACGCTCGCCGTCATCGCGCCGATGGCGACCCGCGCGACGCCGCGCGTTCCGAGGGGCCGCGCCTTGAACAGATAGTCCACCAGGATGATCGCCGGCAGAAGGATCAGCTCGGGCCGGACGAGCGCTGCGATCGCGGCGAGGAACAGGCAGAAGAGCGGTCTTCGCCCCGGAACCATGGCGGCGATCGCGATCACCATCACGGCCGCCAGGGGCGGCTCCATGCCGGAGACGGCCGACCAGGGGAAGGGATGGGTCGAGACCAGAAGGAGCGCCGTCGCCAGGGCCGCGGACCGATCCGCGGTCGCCCGCCGCACCCATACGAAACCGCACCAGGAAAGGAACGACGTGGTGACCATTCCCATCAGGTAGGCCGCCCATGGGAACGGTATGTCGAGGAATGCAGGAAGAGCGAGGAGCATCGACCAGATGGGCGCGCTGCTGGCGGCCGACCTCTCCCCCGGGTTGAAGGTCAGCCCGTCTCCCTCGGCCAGATTCCTCGCCAGACGGGCATGAATCCAGGCGTCGTCGAGCGGGAAGCCGAGCTCCCCGGCGGATCGCCGCGCCGTCCCGAGATAGAGCAGCGCCCAGCAGAGGGCCACGATGACGGCCAGGACCCACAAACGCTGCCGGCCGACATCGGCAATTCGCAAGTCCGGTTTCAATGCTTGTTCCATGACTGCAGGGCCGAAGAGAGCGCCAACGGCGACATGCCGGAGAGCGCGGAGCTATTGCGGCTTCGCCGCCGGCGCGGTGCCCGTCGTTTTCTCTCCGAGGACGACATCCGCGATCGCTTTGGCCAGCGCGACGCGCTTCGGCCCTTCGATGTTCTGCAGATCGAAGACCCCGGCGATGGCGATTCCCTTTTCAGGCACGAAAAAGGCGATGCCCGAAACCTGCGGCGTGCCGCCGCCGTGAAAACCGGCGCGCATACCGTGGTCATCGTCCAGGAACCAGCCGATACCGTACCCGTCGACGGTGCCGCCATCGCGCGGCAGAACGTAGGGCGTCAGCATCAGCGCCCGCGTCTTCGCCGAGACATACTTGCCGTCCATCCAGGCCGACATGAAGCGCACGAGATCGGAAGCCGTGGTGACCCAGCCTCCCGCCGCCATCTTGGCGCTCATGTCCGTCCAGCCCGAATTCTTCATGACACCATCCTCGATGATGTAGCCGCGCGCGCGATTGGGGATGATGGCGCGCGGGTCGTCATCGCGCGTCGACGCCATGCCGGCGGGATCGAAGATCATCCGCTTCATCAGCGCGCGATATTCCTCGCCCGTGACGCCTTCCAGAACGCAGCCGAGCGTGACATAGCCCCAGGTCGTATACAGGAAGTCCGCGCCCGGCTGCATCGTCAACCGATCGGAACCGAAAATGTCGAGCGCATCGGATACCCGATCGTAATGCTTGGTGTTGTAGAGCTCCCCTTCTTCGTCGGGGGCGCGGATGCCGCTGGTATGCGAGAGGAGATCGCGCGTGGTGATCGGCCACGGCTTCTGGGGAAAGCGCGGACAATATTTCTGGATCGAAGCATCGAGATCGAGCTTGCCCTGCTCGGCGAGCTCCATCGCCGCGGTCGCCGTCATCGGCTTTCCGATCGAGGCCGTGCGATAGACCGTGTCGGGCGTGGCGCGCACGCGATTCTCGACGTCGGCAAGCCCGAACCCTTCGGTCCAGACGACCCGGCCGCCGAGCCCGATGGCAAACGTCGTCCCGGGCGCCCGTTCCTTGGTCAGGAAGTCCGTGATGAGCGAGCGGATCGCCGCGATCGTGCCGGGCGCCAATCCGGCCTGAGGCGTCGACGCCGCGCCGAAGACCGCGGCCAAGGCGACAAGCGAGCATGAGACGACAGCGACGCGAATGCGCATTGCGGCTGTTTCTCCCGACAGGTCGAGATTATAGGTCCGGATGAGCTACGGTCCCATCGAAGATCCGGGCTGGTTCTCCGAATTTCGGCGCCCAGCCTGCATCGTGCGCATGAAATAGATCCAGATCCCTATGAGCACGAGAATCGGGACCCAGGAAAACACCGCCGTCTGAATCGTGGAATCCTTGGGGGGACCGAACTGTACGTTGACGTCGTGCCGGAGCAAATCGTCCACCAGGTCTCGGTATGCGGGAGCGGCGATGAAGAATCGGGCAGGTTTCCCGTCCGAGGTCGGCTGAGCCAGCTCGCCGCCGATCGTGGCTCCCGGCGGAAGCGAGACCCGGGCAATCTTCCCAGCCTTCAGGGCCTCCGTAAACCGCGCCGAATCCCGAAGGTCCGGTACGATCGATGGCTGCTGCAGGAACTTGTAGGTGAATAGAATGACCAGGACGACCACAGTCCAAAAGGCGATGTTCTTGATAAGTCGATCCATTGATGGGCTCCCTGAAGCGACAGTCGACCACTGCGAAGGCCGTTATTCCTGAAGGAGCGGGAGTCTCGATCGGCTTCGCGACCGGGAGTCCTCGGAACGGGGGGTCAGGCCACGGCTTGGTTGACCCAGACGGGACCTGCGGGTATACCTGGAGGCGTTTCTCACCGACCTCAGGAGGGTTCCAGCGGTCATTCAACGACCGGCGGTGCCGCCGATCGCCTCCCGGTGTTCCTCGACCGCCCGGAGGATGCGCCCGTTGCTCGAGGAGGAGGAAGCCTCAATGCGCAAGCCAGCAAGGTACGCTCTCCGGTTCCTCGCGGTCATCGCGATCGTCAGTCTGATCCCGGCGCTTTTCAATTCTCCGAGCCCGGCTCCAGGCCCATACGTCTCGGCGCTCTCGAGCTTGGCGGTGACGCAGACTTTCGCCGGCACCAAGTGCAGCTATCAGGGCTGCACCGGCGGCTCCCGGTACAACACCGTCTGTGGCAAAGCGACATCCGCCACGAATTGCCAGAACTACAAAGGGTTCTGCCTCTCCGGCACCTGCTGACCATGCGAGACGGGCCGGTGGCACCGCCGGCCCTGCCTTCACAGCGACTGGAGAAAAGCGAGGACGGCCTGCTTCTGCTTCGGCGTCAGGAGGCGGAACTTCTTTGTGACGTCGTCCGCTTCCCCTCGGTGAAGCAGGATGGCATCCGTCAACGTCAGAGAGTTGCCGTCGTGCATCAACCGTGAGTGCGTACGCAGGCCCCAGAGCGGCGCGGTGCGCACCTTGTTCTCCGCCGTCTTGAGGCTCTCGTAGGAGAAGTTTGCCCACGACCGTTTCATGCTCCCCTTGCCGTAATGCTCTTCCGGTGCGACCGCAAAGCCGTCGCCGGTGCCCACGTTGTGGAGCAGGAAATCCCCGAACGGGTGAAACTGCTTGCTCCCGAGCGCCTCCGGAATCGTGAAGGTGCCGCCGTTGATCGCCGTGCCGGCGGGCGCCGTCACCAGCGTACGAACGTGGCACGTGGCGCAGCCGATTTTGTCGAAGAGCCTGGACCCTTCCTGCGCCTCGGACTTCCGGGCAAGCTCCTGGTCGCGAGGGGGCGCCTTGGTCGCCCTGACGAAGCGCGCGAAGTGGTCGATGTCTTCGAGACCATCCTCCCCGGGCGTATCGTTCGGCTCGGAGGCGGTGTTGCAGAG
>Ga0137403_10008639_pt1 | contig 11394 bp, 6 predicted proteins | sample CZOMad2_1_16fung_FD_122057 | JGI IMG/M metagenome (GOLD analysis project Ga0137403, IMG submission 122057) | Vadose zone soil fungal communities from Angelo Coast Range Reserve, California, USA - CZOMad2_1_16fungal (Hybrid Assembly) | ecosystem: Environmental > Terrestrial > Soil > Vadose zone...
GATGACGTCGTTTGCGTTCATTCTCGGCGTGCTGCCGCTGGTGGTCTCAACGGGCTCGGGATCCGAAATGCGTCAGGCGGTCGGCGTTGCCGTGTTCTTCGGCATGCTCGGCGTGACGCTGTTCGGCCTGGTCTTCACGCCGATCTTCTACGTCATCGTGCGCAACCTCGCCGATCCAAAGCCCCGCAAGGATGTCGCCGCGGCGTGACGCATGGCGCGGCCCACGCGGCCTGAATCGCTGGTTCCCCATACTTTTGGCTGATCCGAAATGGATGGGCAGGTGCGGGGTTATTGAATAGTGTTGCCAGGTTCCTCTGACAAAAAATTCCGGGAGAAAAAAATGAAATCGGGATTGTTGGCGGCCGTTGCGGCGGGTGGTCTTTTGCTCGCCGCGCCGGCATCGGCGCAGGGCGTCAAGATCGGTATTCTGAACGATCAGTCCGGGGTCTACGCCGACTACGGCGGCAAATGGTCGTTCGAGGCCGCCAAGATGGCGGTGGAGGATTTCGGCGGCGAGGTGCTCGGCCAAAAGATCGAAGTCATCTCCGCAGACCACCAGAACAAGCCGGATCTCGGCAGCGCGATTGCGCGGCGCTGGTATGATGTCGAAAACGTCGACATGATCACCGAACTGACCACATCCTCGGTCGCGCTCGCGATTCACGAGCTTTCGAAGGAGAAAAAGAAAATCGACATCGTCGTGGGCGCGGCGACGTCGCGTCTGACCGGCGACGCCTGCCAGCCCTACGGATTCCACTGGGCCTACGATACGCATGCGCTGGCCTTCGGTACCGGCGGCTCGTTGGTGGAAGCCGGCGGCGACAGCTGGTTCTTCATGACCGCCGACTACGCCTTCGGCTATGCGCTCGAGAAGGACACCGCCGATTTCGTAAAAGCCAAGGGCGGCAAGGTGCTCGGTACGGTCCGCATTCCCCTGAACTCGTCGGACTTCTCGTCGTTCCTGCTGCAGGCGCAGAGTTCGAAGGCCAAGGTCATCGGGCTCGCCAATGCCGGCCTCGACACCACCAACTCGATCAAGCAGGCGGCGGAATTCGGCATCGTCAAGAGCGGCCAGAAACTCGCCGGTCTCTTATTGACCTTGGCCGAAGTCCATGGCCTCGGGCTTGAAGCCGCGCAAGGCCTGGTGCTGACCGAAGGCTATTACTGGGATCGCGACGACAAGAGCCGTGAATTCGCCAATCGCTTCTTCAAGCGCACCGGGCGGATGCCGAACATGATTCATGCCGGCACCTATTCGGCGACGTTGCAATATCTTAAGGCCGTCAAGGCCGCCGGCACCAAGGACACCGAAGCGGTCGCCAAGAAGCTGAAGGAACTCCCGGTCGAGGATTCGTTCGCGCAAGGCGGCAAGGTGCTCGAAAACGGCCGCATGGTGCACGACCTCTATCTGTTCGAGGTCAAGAAGCCGTCGGAGTCCAAGAAGCCCTGGGACTACTACAAACAACTCGCGGTCGTGCCGGGCGAGAAAGCGTTTCCGGCCGCCAAGGACAGTGGTTGCCCGCTGGTGAAATGATCTTATCTCTTTGTTTGAGCATGATCTTTTCGGAAAACCGGTTTCCACTTTTCCGGATCATGCTCTAATCGCATTCCGGACGCGGTGCACCGTTGCTTCGGCGGTGCACCGCAGAGCCGGGAGCTTGGAATGCTGAGCGCGCACATGGCATGTCTCCTGAATTAACGAAACGGGCCGCAGAGATCGGTCAGGGTTTGCGCATCTCTTTGGAGCGCACGACGCTCACGGATGAACGAGGCGCCAGACGATCGCGCCCAATGCCCCAAGCAACAACGCGAAGGCCGCGAGCGCTTGAATGCCAAAACCCGTCCCGCGTCTTTCGGGGGCTTGCGCATAGCCGGTCAGGTAAAGGGCGCGGCCGACGATCCAGACGAGGCCGATGCCGGCCGCGATCGGATCGCTAATGTAGATCGCAAACAGCCAGAGCGCGGGCAGGAAAATCGGCATCCATTCCAGTGTGTTCATCTGCACACGAAACATCCGCTCGAACTCGGGATGGCCTGCCGTGGCCGGCGCCTTGACGCCGAAGGTGCCGCGGGCTTTCCCGACTTTAACGGCGGTGAAGAAGTAAAACAGGATCGCCAGGCAGGTGACGATGGCGGTGAAGTGATACATTGTAGAGTCCCCCTTTTTAAATTTACGACCGGCATTCCAAGGCACGAGTGAAACCAACAAACGCAGATGTGCGATTGCACATCGGAGTGATTCTCCGGGCCATCCCGGAATGACGTGAACCCTAATACCCGGTCATTTTCAAGATAGCCAACGCCCCGGTGAGTACCCTGGAAGCCGATCGGGCCCTCCCAATAGGGAAAGGAACGCGGTGCGCCGGTACGTGCCTGTCTTTTGCGCCGCAGCTATATTTCAGGTTCCGGAATTTTTTCGGCTGGTCACAACCATCCTCGGACTACTTCGTTAGGTTCAAAAGTGGATCCCGGCGGTTGGTGCTGGACGGACATGCTTTCGCATGCCTTCCGACGTGGTAGTGTCCCGAGAGCCATAGGTTTTGCCATGACAGGTATTGCGGAATGGCTGGCATCGATTGGCTTGGGAGAATACGCGCCGCGCTTCGCCGAGAACGCCATTGACCTCTCGATTGTCCGCGATCTCACGGAGCAGGATCTCAAGGACCTCGGCGTTCTGCTTGGGCATCGCCGCAAGCTTCTGGGCGCGATCGCAGAACTTAAAGGGGACAGTCTACGAACATCCCAAACGGGCAACAAGCCGGCGTCGCGGGACGGCGCCGAGCGGCGTCAACTTACAGTCATGTTTTGCGATCTGGTGGGTTCGTCGGCACTGTCGGCCCGCCTTGATCCTGAGGACTTGCGGGTAGTAATCGGCGCTTATCACGCCTGCATTGCAGAGGTGATCGCCCGGAATGAGGGTGTCATCGCGCGATACATGGGGGATGGCGTACTCGCTTACTTCGGCTATCCGCAGGCCCATGAGGATGATGCCGAGGAGGCGACACAAGCGGGCCTGGCGCTGGTCGACGCCGTGGCTAACCTCCGGACAGACATTGAGGCGGAGCTACAGGTTCGCATTGGTATCGCTACCGGCATGGTGGTCGTGGGCGATTTGATTGGCGAAGGCGCCGCTAAGGAGCAGGCGGTCATTGGCGAGACGCCGAACCTGGCTGCACGCTTGCAGGCGTTCGCTGAGCCCGGCACGGTGCTGATTTGCGAGAGTACGCACCGGCTCACCGATGGGCATTTCGAATACCGCAGTCTTGGCCCTGTCGCGCTTAAAGGGTGGGTGGACCCAATACCCGCGTGGCAAGTGCTGCGGGCAAGCGGAGTGGAAAGCCGCTTCGAGGCGCAGCACAAGACCAGGTTGACGCCGCTCATCGGGCGCGACGAGGAGATCGAGCTGCTGTTGCGTCGATGGCAGCATTCCAAACATGGTGAAGGCTGCGTGGTGGTGCTGACCGGAGAGCCGGGTATCGGCAAGTCGCACATTACCCTGGCGCTTGAAGAGCGAATCCAGGCGGAACCACACGTCACGCTGCGCCATTTCTGCTCCGCGCACCACACTAATAGTGCGCTGTATCCATTTATCCGCCAACTCGAACGGGCTTCCCGGTTCGAGCGAAGCGACTCGCCGGCGGAGAAGTTCGCTAAGCTTGAGGCTCTGCTCGTGCGCTCCGGCGCCGACGCGGACCGTGTAGTGGCACCTCTGGCCAACCTGCTGTCGTTACCGCCCGACGACCGCTACCGCGTGCCGGAAATGAGCCCGCAGCGGCGCAAGGAGATGACATTGGCGGCGCTTTTGGCTCAGCTCGATGGATTGGCGGCGCGGCAGCCAGCGTTCATCATCTTCGAGGATGTCCATTGGGCGGACCCGACTTCGCTGGAGCTGCTCACGGTTACCTTGGAACAAGTTCCCCGGCTTCGGGTGCTGCTGCTCATCACCGCAAGACCGGAGTTCACGCCGCCCTGGCCAAGTCATGCACATGTGACGACGGTCGCGCTCACGCGCCTGAGCCGACACGAGGGGGCGGCACTCATTGATCGCGTCACAGCCGGCAAGATGCTCCCCCGCGAGGTGATGAATCAGATCCTCGCCCGCACCGATGGTGTGCCCCTGTTCGTCGAAGAGCTGACCAAGACGGTGCTCGAAACCGGCCTGCTGCAGGAGCGGGACGGCCACTATGTGCTCACCCGTCCACTGCCCTCGATGGCGATTCCGACGACATTGCATGCGTCGCTGGTGGCGAGGCTCGATCGATTGGCGTCGGTGAGAGAGGTGGCTCAGATCGGCGCTGTGGTGGGTCGCGAGTTCTCTTATGAACTGATGAGCACCGTAGCCGGGCGTTCAAAAGAGAAACTCGAGGAGGCGCTTGCCCAGTTGGTTCGGTCGGAGCTGGTGTTTTGCCGCGGCCAAGTACCTCAATCGGTCTATACCTTCAAGCACGTGCTGGTGCGAGATGCCGCCTATTCGGGACTTCTAAAGAGCCGACGCGCCGCACTTCACGCCACGATCGCAGACGCCTTCGAGCAACGGTTCCCGGAAATTGTGGAGGCTCAACCCGAAACTCTCGCGCACCATCTCACCGAGGCCGGACTGGTCGAAAAGGCCGAGGTTTATTGGCTGCAGGCCGGCAAGAAGGCCGCCATGCGCTCCGCCAACCTTGAGGCCATCGCACACGCGCACCGAGGCATCGAGGCGTTGGGCCATCTGCCCGACGGCCCACGAAAGGACAGGTTGGAGCTTGACTTGCAATTCGCTCTGGGGCCCTGCCTGATCGCTACCCAGGGGCCGGCCTCGAACATGGCAATGGCGACCTTCGCCCGCGCGCGCGAGTTGTGCGAACGTCTCGGAGACCCGCCCGAGCAACTTCAAATCATGTTCTGGTTGACCACCGCGAGCGTCATTCGCGGTGAGTTGCCGCTGGCCCAGGAAACGATCGCGTCCCTGCTTCATCTCGCGGAAGCTCGCGGCGATCGACCCGCGTTGCTCAACGCAATGCGCGGGCAGGCGATGATTCGTCTTTTCATGGGACATCTCACCGGCGCCCGCGAAGTGATTGAACGGGCCGTCGAAGCATTCTACGCGAGCAGCGAAGACGAGAGATTGGCGGCGCGTGCGGCCGGCCAGGATGCCGGCGTGGCCGACTTGGCCCTGATGTCGTGGTCTCTCTGGCTGCTCGGCCACGCCGATGCGGCAATCAATCGAATCAACGGCGCCATTGCGCGGGCCGACGCCATCGCTCATCCGCATTCGCAGGCATACGCTTGTTATTATGCGTCCATTCTCCACGCACTTCGCGGCGAGATATTGACGGCGCAAAGCTATGCTGAACGTTGTTTCATTTTGTCGGAGGAGCACGGCTTCCGACAATGGCGCGGCTTGGCACAGGCCGTTCGGGGAATATGCGTGACCTTGCTTGATCCGTCATCCGCCGCGCTTGAGGAAATCCGCCTTGCGTTGGACGCATATCGTGGCGCGGGCTATCAGTTGGGTATCACGGCTCTGTACGTGCTCCTGTGTCCGGCCTTGTTGTCTAGTCACAATTGCGAGGCTGCGTTGGAGCTGATTGAACAGGGGCTGACGATTACGAGCCGCAATAGCGAACGGATCTTTGAGGCCGAACTTTATCGGCTGAAAGCGCAGGCGTTGCTCGTCCAAGGCTTGCCATACGCCAAGACCGAGGCGGAGTCACTGCTCGACCGGGCATTGACGGCGGCAAGAAGCCAACACGCCAAATCGCTCGAACTGCGAGCCGCGATCGACCGTGCCGCACTTTGGATCGATCAGGACAAACGGCAGGAAGCGCTCAATCTTCTCGCGCCCATCCACGCCTGTTTCACTGAGGGCTTCGATACCCAAGATCTGAAGCGGGCAAAGGCTTTGCTCGACCAGTTGCGGTGACTTGGGCGCTTCCAAATTTTTATGCAGCCGCTTGCTTTAGATGCTGATGATATTCGCGCAGCTTTCGCCAGTTGGGGTCTTGCTCCGGATTCTCGTTTATAAAATGTGGCCCTTCATGCGGCTGATCTCTCTTTTCGTAATACGCCGCGATTGCTTGTTGGGCAGCCGCTCTTCCGAGCTTTCGCCCGTTCTCCAGATTGCTGTGGTTCCACTTGAAGTTGATGTGCCCCGGCACGTGAATCTCGACGACCGTGCCGTTCCACTCTTTGCCCTTCTTCGGATTGTCATAGCGGACGTGGTATTTGAACAGCTTGACGTCATCTTCGCCAACGGTCGCTGCAAACAATTGGCAGAGGTTTGCCAGGGCATCATGAAGGTTTTCCGGTTTGCGGATTTGCTTCGAATCGACGATCCTGCTCACCCATATTTCGTCTAGTCTATTGTCCGGCTTATGATGCTCCTCGAGCAAGCTCTCGAAGTTGACCGTGTCGACCAAAGCCCCTTCGCAATATGTAACTCCGTCGATTTCCACGATCCCCTCAACGAAGGGAAGAGCCGAACACGCACATAAAGTCCGTGCGTCGATTGGGCCCTCGTAGGTGTACTTGTCTGTCGTTTTCATTGGACGATTGGAAAACAATGCGAGCTTCTGTTCGTCGAGATTCCAGGCATTGTGAAAAATGGATGGCTTCGTTTCTCCTTCCTTCTCCAACAGGTTTTCGAAATTTATCTTTTTCATGAACCCGCTATCCGGATAGTTGATCCGGGACAGGCCGTTGACGTTGGACAGGTACATCATGGACGTGAGGTAACGAACGAAGGGATTAGGTGCCATCACCTGGTTGAGTATCCATCTATTGACATCTCCTTCGCGCCATTTCTTGAGCGGTTTGTCGCGGCTAGGCAGGTGATCAAACAGGATCGACATGGATTCTTGAACGTAATCCATCATTCTGTAGGGCTGCCATCGGAAATCTCTATAATTATCGGGGTCAGCAACGAAGTCATTGAGCGCGTCTATGTTGCTGCTCCAATCCGGCCCGAATACGGTGTTTATGGGGAAGCGCTTGTAACTTTCATCATCTCGAAAAACGCCATCCCTGAAGAATTGATAAGTCTGTTCGGCCCTATCCTTATCTTTGACTTTTTCCTTATCGAATTGATTATACACGATCCCCACCCAAGCTCCGATGCAGGACAATGCCCACACATCGAAAGTGATGTTTTCGGCGGCAAGAGCTTCCAGAACCCCGATGTGCAGCCCTGCTGCCGGTCCACCGCCACCAAGCGTAATGGCTCGCCTTGGTTTGATGGGCGTGATTGGTTCGTTCATTTGAATACCCTTTACATGATGTGAATATGCTCCAATCGAGTTTTGAATTTCGCGAAGTCAAATAGACTAGGTTTTTTTGAGACGCTTGGAAAGCGCTCGCCTGTGTTTTGAGGCGTGTGCGTGGCTCGCTGTGATCGTCGAATACGACAGCAGTCCTGACTAGAGTCCCTGGTTCGAAATTTACGACCGGCATTCCAAGGCGCGAGTGAAACCAACAAACTCCGATGTGCAATCGCACATCTTAGTCTGATCCTTCGGACCATCCCGGAATGACGTGAACCCTAGATCATGATGCGATTAAATGAATCGCATCATGATCTCATCTTTTTGTTTGAGCATGATCTGCGCGCAAACGCGTTTTCGCGTTTGTCGCGGGGAAAACCGGTTTCCGCTTTTCCGGATCATGCTCTAGGCTGGCCCGGGAATCTGGGGGAACGCAAATGATCTGGATCGCCAATCTCTTCGTGGCGCTGGTCGCCGCGCTGCACGTCTATTTCATGATTCTGGAGATGTTTCTCTGGACCAGGCCGCTCGGCCTCAAGACCTTTCGCAACTCACCGGAAAAAGCGGCCGAGTCTGCGGTGCTTGCCTCCAATCAAGGGCTCTATAACGGCTTTCTCGCTGCCGGGCTGATCTGGGGGCTGGTCCACGTCGATCCGATCTTTGCAATTCAAATCAAAACGTTCTTCCTCGTTTGCGTGACCGTCGCCGGAATCTATGGCGCCGCTACCGTCAGCCGCCGGATTCTGTTGATCCAGGCGGCACCCGCGGCCCTCGCATTGATCCTGCTCTGGTTGGCGTGAACTTGTTCGCTCGGCGTTGTCTTGCCATGGCGCACGGGCTCCTCCACTATCTCAAGCCAAGCGACGGCATCCAGTACGTCTGGAGAAGACCATCGGCAAAATGAAATATATGAGGGAGGCTGCATATGAAGAACGGCGTTTTTCATCTGGTCGCCGGGACGGCGATTGTCATCGCGCTCTCGGCATCCCCCGCCATTGCACAGAAGAAATACGACACCGGCGCGAGCGACACCGAGATCAAGATCGGCCAGACGGTGCCGTTCAGCGGCCCGGCTTCGGCCTACGCGACCATCGGCAAGGCCCAGGCGGCCTACATCAAGATGATCAACGAGCAGGGCGGCGTGAACGGCCGCAAGATCAATTTCATTCAATATGACGACGCCTATAGCCCACCGAAAGCCGTCGAGCAGGTTCGCAAGCTGGTCGAGAGTGACGAGGTTCTATTGACCTTTCAATTGATCGGCACGCCGTCCAACGCCGCCGTTCAGAAATACCTCAACCAGAAGAAGGTGCCGCAATTATTCGCCGCCACCGGCGCGTCCAAATTCACCGATCCGAAGAACTTCCCCTGGACGATCGGATTCAACCCCAATTACCAGACCGAAGGGCGCATCTACGCGCGCTACATTCTGACGAATTATCCGAAGGCCAAGATCGGCATCCTCTATCAGAACGACGACCTCGGCCGAGATTATGTCACCGGCCTCAAAGCGGGTCTCGGCGACAGAGCCGCGAGCATGATCGTCGCCGAGACCTCCTATGAGGTGAGCGACCCGACCATCGATTCACAAATCGTTCAGCTCAAAACGGTCGGCGCCGATCTCGTGTTCGACGCCTCGACGCCGAAATTCGCCGCGCAGGCCATCAAGAAGATTGCCGATCTCGGCTGGAAACCGGTGCATATCCTCGACATCAACGCGACCTCGGTGGGCGCCGTGATGAGGCCCGCGGGTCTGGAAAATTCCAAAGGCGTCATCAGCGTCAATTACGGCAAGGACCCGCTCGATCCGACCTGGAAGGACGACCCCGGCATGAAGCGGTATTTCGCCTTCATGGCGAGGTATTATCCGGACGGCGACCGGGACTCGAGCTTCAATACCTACGGCTATTCCACCACACAGCTTCTGATCGAGGTGCTCAAGCGCTGCGGCGACGAATTGACCCGCGAGAACGTCTTGAAGCAGGCCACCAGCTTGAACGGTGTGCAGCTCGATCTTGCTTTGCCCGGAATCGTCGGCAGCACCTCGCCGACCGATTATCGCGTCAACAAGCAATTGCAGATGATGAAGTTCAACGGCGAACGTTGGGAAATGTTCGGGCCGATCATCGAGGACGATGCCAAGAGCTGAGCGAGCGGAACGCGTCATTCCGGGGCGATGCGAAGCATCGAACCCGGAATCTCGAGATTTACGATGTGCAATTGCACATCGGAGGTCTGGTGCTAACGCACCATCCCGGAATGACCCATCGCGTAGGGTTAAGAACACCTGAACTCCTTGTTTAACGGGCCTTCGCGCGACCGCCGCAGCCCCAGCATTAACCATCGCTTAACGCGCCCTTAAATCCCACGCGATACGGTGCCCGCATCGGGCGATGTAGGCGTTTGCGTATGGCGTGGGGACGAAAAAAGAGCGGCGGACGCAAGGAGCCGCTATTCGGGCTCGCCGCCTCCTTAAGCGAGTTGCGTCTGACCCCGCAAGACCGCGTCACCATCGACGACGAGCCGCCGAAGAAGCCATCGCCCAAGGCCAAGGCTCCCAAGCCTAAAACCAGCGATGACGACGACGATGCGCCGCGCGAGCGCAAGCCGCGCGCAAGCCGCAAGCGCAAATCCAGGGAACGGGCGCGCGGCGGCATCTCACGGCTGATTTATTGGGGCGCGGTGCTCGGCCTGTGGGCGGCGATCGCAGGGGTCGGCGTGGTGGTCTGGGTCGGCGCGCATCTGCCCGCGATCCAGTCGCTTGAAATTCCGAAACGGCCGCCAACCATCCAGATCACCGGCATCGACGGCAGCGTGCTGGCGACGCGCGGCGAAATGCCCGGCGCCAATGTCTCGCTGAAAAACCTTCCGCCCTATCTGCCGAAAGCGTTCATCGCGATCGAAGACCGCCGGTTTTATTCGCATTACGGCGTCGATCCGATCGGCATCGCGCGCGCCGCGGTCGCCAACGTCGTCCATCGCGGCGTCGCGCAAGGCGGCTCGACGCTGACCCAGCAGCTCGCCAAGAATTTGTTCCTGACCCAGGAACGCACGTTTCAACGAAAACTGCAGGAAGTCGAACTCGCGCTCTGGCTCGAACGTAAACATTCCAAGGCCGAGATTCTCGAACTTTACCTCAACCGGGTTTACTTCGGCTCCGGCGCCTACGGCGTCGAGGCCGCCGCCCAGCGCTATTTCGGAAAATCCGCCAAGAACGTCACGCTTGCGGAAGCCGCGATGCTCGCCGGCCTCGTCAAATCGCCGTCGCGACTGGCGCCGAACCGCAATCCTGAAGGCGCCGAGCAGCGCGCCCAGACCGTGCTCACGGCGATGGCCGACGCCAAGTTCATCACCGAAGCCCAAGCGCAGGCCTCGATCGGCCATCCTTCGTATAATGTGAAGGCGGCGGGTGCCGGCACCGTCAATTATGTGGCGGACTGGATCGGCGAAGTGCTCGACGACCTGATCGGCCAGATCGATCAAAACATTGTCGTCGAAACCTCGATCGATCCGAAATTGCAAAACGTCGCCGAAGCCGCCATCATCGACGAACTCGCGGCAAAAAGCATCAAGTTCAACGTCAGCCAGGGCGCGCTGGTGGCGATGACCCCGGACGGCGCGGTGCGCGCCATGGTCGGCGGGCGTAATTATGCCGAGAGCCAATATAATCGCGCGGTGACCGCCAAGCGTCAGCCGGGCTCGGCGTTCAAGCCCTTCGTCTATCTCGCCGCGCTCCGCCAGCACGGCAACGACGCGCCCGCAGTGACGGCCGCCACGCTGGTGGACGACGTGCCCGTCGTGCTGACCGTCGGCAAGGAGACGTGGAGCCCGCGCAACTACCAGGACCGCTACGAAGGGCGCGTGACGGTCCGGCGCGCGCTCGAGCACTCGCTCAACGCGGCCACCGTGCGCGTGGCCGACACCGTCGGGCTGCCGGCCGTCATCGACACGGCGCGCGCGCTCGGCTTCGACGGCGAGCTGGCCCCGGTGCCCGCGATGGCGCTCGGCGTGTTCGAGGCGACGCCGATCGAGCTGGCCCGCGCCTACCTGCCGCTCGCCAATGGCGGGCTGCGGCCGCAGGGGGCGGTCGCCGTGCGCGCCGTGCGCGACCGCGACGGCGACGTCACGCCCCCCGATGGCGCCGAGGCCATCC
>Ga0137403_10008640_pt1 | contig 11394 bp, 8 predicted proteins | sample CZOMad2_1_16fung_FD_122057 | JGI IMG/M metagenome (GOLD analysis project Ga0137403, IMG submission 122057) | Vadose zone soil fungal communities from Angelo Coast Range Reserve, California, USA - CZOMad2_1_16fungal (Hybrid Assembly) | ecosystem: Environmental > Terrestrial > Soil > Vadose zone...
GCAGGCGCAATATATTTCAGGCCCATTCGTCGCAGGTGAATGCAGTTGCAGGAGAAGCTTCTTCGACCGCGAAATTTCACTTCGAGTTTGCAGCGGGATTCCGTAAGAATAAAGGCGGCATGAGTATTTTAAGGAGCGTGACTTGCCGATTGAGCTGGCCGGCGACCCTGCTTTTCGTCGCCGGGGCGGTAATTTGTTTTCATGTCGCTTATTTGCGAACTGATTTCGGGCCGCTGCATTTGGCCATATTTGGTTACCTCATGTGCCTCACCCAACTTTCGCGATTGAAGACGACTCGCCAATCGTTCTATGCAGGACTTTTGACCAGCTTGTTATGCGTGGCACCTCAACTCGGCTTTTTCTGGAGGATATTTGGCGCGGCCGCGATCGCGCTGTGGCTGATTCTGGCACTCTGGACGGCGGCATTCACGGGAATCGCGCGCGCCACGCTCACGCGGTTCGGACCCGTTTGGACGGCAGCTCTGATTCCGTTCGTGTGGACCGGCCTCGAATACTTCCGCAGCGAATTGTATTACCTGAAGTTTTCGTGGATGAATGTCGGGTATGCTTTTTCAGGCTGGCAGGTTGTTCCGTTCCACATTTTTGGGATGTATGGCGTGGGATTTATCGTGGCGCTGTGTGCCGGGCTCTTTTTGGTGAGGCGGTCTTATTACGTGATAGCCACAATCGGAGCATTTATTATTCTGATTGGTCTTTTAACTCCAGCAGAAGAAGCTTCCGCAAAATTCGGACGGAAGGTTCAGACCACGGGTGTCCAAATGGAGTTTCCTAACGAGCAAGATATTCCGCCAGCACTGGACTCACTTCTGGCGAAATATCCCGCTGCGAACCTATTCGTCCTGAGTGAATACACGCTCGAGGGCCCGGTGCCGGATTCACTCAAAAATTGGTGCCGCAACCACCAACGTTATCTCGTGGTTGGTGGCAAGGATGCCGCGCCCAATAATAATTTCTATGACACCGCCTTTGTGGTCGGCACCAATGGCGAGGTGGTATTTCGCCAGGTCAAAAGCGTTCCGATTCAATTCTTCAAGGATGGCTTGCCTGCGCCTGAGCAAACGGTTTGGAATTCGCCGTGGGGCAAAATCGGTTTCTGCGTTTGTTACGACTTGAGCTATACGCGCGTTGTTGATGGTTTGGTGAAAAAAGGCGCGCAATTGATCATTGTGCCCACCATGGACGTCATCGATTGGGGCGAGCGACAGCACCAGTTGCACGCGCTGGTTGCGCCGGTTCGCGCCGCGGAATATCGCCTCCCGATTTTTCGCCTCGCGAGTTCGGGAATTTCCCAGGTCGTCAATTCCGAAGGAAGCGAGCTTGCGACCGCGCCTTTCGGCGGCCAAGGCAAAAGCCTTTTTGCCACTTTTAACCTGCCAGCAAAAGGTTCGCTGCCGATGGACAGGTATCTTGCGCCCTTCGCAAGTTGCATCACCGGCATTTTGGTGATTGTGCTTTGGGTCGGCAGACCCAAAAAGACCGGCGTCGCGCCCACCGAGGCAAGTGAGCAATCGCCCCTCCTTGCTGGCGCGAGCAGTCCGAGCGAGAAGTAAACATGCCGGAAGAACTTCAACTGCGCGTGTCTGGGGATGCCTCGCAACCGACACTCATCTATCTGCCGGGCTTGCACGGCGATTGGACGCTTATCAGCAGTTTCAAGCGAGCGCTTGGTGACCGGGCGCGATTCGTGGAAGTCACCTATCCACGAACGCTGGATTGGTCGCTCGACGATTATGCCGCGAATGTCGAGCGCGCGCTGGCTGAGCAAGGGATACGCGGCGGGTGGCTATTGGGCGAGTCGTTCAGTTCCCAGGTTGTGTGGCCGATGATGGCGCGGGGAAAATTTCAAATTGAAGGCATCATTCTGGCCGGTGGATTTGTGCGACATCCAATCCGCGCCGGGGTGCGTTTTGCCGAGCGCACCGCGAAAGGAATTTCGCTGTCGTTGCTGACGCGGATCATGTTTGGGTACGCGAAGTTTGCCCGGTTCCGCTATCGGCACTCGCCGGAGACGAGGTCGAATATCCAGGAATTTATCGAGCGCCGCACGGAATCGGACCGGAAAGCGGCAGTCCATCGGCTTCGCCTCATTGCCGGGAGTAATTTTTGCGAGGTCGCTCGCGCCGCAAAAATCCCGATTTTTGCCCTCACTGGATTTCTCGATCCGATTGTGCCGTGGTTTTTTGTGAGGCACTGGCTGCGCCGGAACTGCCCTGCCCTGCGCGAATTTAGAATTATTTGGCGCGCCGATCACAATGTTTTGAGCACAGGCGCGGACGCCTCCGCCGACCAGGTGGTGCGCTGGATCAACCGAACGGGGAACGCACATTAAGAAGCATTCTCGCCGGCGGGACGCCGGCGCTCCCAGGCGTTGGCTCCAATCCGTTGACCATCTTTGAAGTTAGAGCCTCGTTACCTCGGCTGCTACGAAAAACGGAGTGTTAGCGGTTGTGACAATTCAAAACGCGATTATACTGCCGCGAACAAACTTTTGTTATGACACGACAGCAAGTGCTTGATCTTTATTTCATGGATGCGCGCAGCAAGCTGATTGACCTGGCGGCGTTCATCGACCGCGTCGAGCGCGCGAACGGCGAAGATGATTTTCGAATGAAAGCCTTTCGCGAGGCGCTGAAAGATTTAAGTGATGGCGGCAAAGAGAAAGCCAAACAAGTTCTATTGACCTTCAGCGATCCAACGACCGAACCGATTCCAGCCGCTACTACCAAAGCCGCCTGCGGAGCGTTTCCGGGGTAATGAAATGAATTCACGCATTACGTTTCACGTTTCACGATGAAATACATCGAGCCCCACGCCCACATGGTCAGCCGCACCACGGATGATTACGTGAAAATGACCCTGGCCGGTTGCGTCGCGGTTTGCGAGCCGGCGTTCTGGGCGGGTTTTGACCGCAGTTCGGCGGATGGTTTTTACGATTATTTTTGCCAACTGACCGAGCATGAACCGAAACGGGCGGCGAAATTCGGCCTGCCGCATTTTTCCTGGCTGTGCATCAATCCCAAGGAATCGGAGGATATGAAGCTGGCCGAGGATGTGATCGCATTGATCCCGAAATTTTTAGAACGGCCCAATGTGCTCGGCATTGGCGAAATCGGGTTGAACAAAAACTCGCGGAACGAATTGCGCGTGCTGGAAATGCACGTGGACCTCGCTGCGCGGCACGATCAATTGATTCTCGTTCACACGCCGCACCTGGAAGATAAACTCAAGGGGACGCGGCTGATTCTGGACGTGATTAAAGCCGATAAGCGCATCCAACCCGGGCGCGCGATCATCGATCACGTCGAGGAACACACGGTGAAGCTGGTGTTGGACTCGGGCATGTGGGCGGGCATGACCTTGTATCCCGAATCCAAATGCTCGCCTCCCCGCGCCGTGGATATGGTGGAGGTTTATGGGGATGAACGGGTGTGGATGAATTGCGCGTGCGACTGGGGCGTGAGCGATCCGCTGGCGGTACCGAAGACGGCGCTGGAAATGAAAAAACGCGGGCGCAGTGCTGCGGCGATTGATAAATTGGTGTTCCAGAATCCGATGAAGTTTTTGGGCCAATGTCCGAAGTTTAAGATTTCTCCTGCTTAGGCGCTGCCAATCGTCCATTTTAGTTTTGTTTCTTCATTCTGAATTCTTCATCCTGAATTCATTCAATGTTCGCCGCTTTTCTAGCAACCATTCTTTTTTCGTTGTCGGCGATCACCGGGCGGCGGCTTTCGCATCTGGTCAGCGGCACGCAGGCAAATCTGGCCCGACTGTTGGTGGCCTGCCTCTTCCTCGGCGCGTGGGCGCATCTGTTCGGATTCGGCGTCGGTGGCGCGGCGTTTCCGATTTTATTCCTTAGCGGTTGCGTGGGATTTGGGATCGGAGACCTGTCGATGTTCCAGGCGTATCCCCGCATTGGCGCACGGCGAACCATCGTGTTGATTCAATGCCTCGCCGCGCCCTTCGGTGGTTTAATTGAGTGGCTCTGGCTGAATCACGCGCCCACAATAGCCCAGGCAATTTTTGGCGCGGTCATTCTCGCGGGCGTCGGCATCGCGTTGATGCCGGGCAAAAAAGACGAGCAGCCCACCCAGGGTCTCACGGCGGGAATTCTGTTTGGCGTGCTTTCAGCGCTTTGCCAGGGCGCGGGCGCGGTCATCAGCCGGAAAGCTTACGAGGTCGCGACTGCGGCGGGACATCCCTTTCACACGCTCACCGATGGCATCAACGCCGCATATCAACGCATCCTGGGCGGCATCCTTGTTTCCGTACTTTTTTTCGGCTGCCTGCAACTCGCGCGCAATTCGGCGCCGAATGGCAAAAACGATTGGCGCAAGGGCTGGAAATGGGTGATCGGCAATGGATTGGCGGGGCCGGTTTTGGGCGTGAGTTGTTATCAATGGGCTTTGATGACGGAGAAAACGTCCATCGTGCTGCCCATCGTCGCCACGACTCCGCTGGCCGTGATGCCGCTGGCGCATTATCTGGAAGGCGATCGCATCACCTGGCGCACGGTGCTGGGCGGAATCCTGGCGGTGGCCGGGGTGATCGGGCTGAGCTACTCACGGTAGTCAGTTTTCCGAAAGTCATGATTCCCCGCAGGCAAACCGGCATCCGCCTTCGCCAAGGCTACGGCGAGATAAACGTTTGCCCTACCTTAATGGGCTCGGTTTATCCGGGCTTACTGCCTCTCTCGCTTTTATCAATTGTTCGAGTTTTTCGAGGCGTTGCAGCAACTCGGCGTTCTCCGCGTCGCGCCGCGTTAATTCCCCTTTGAGTTCTTCGATCCTTTGATTCAAGCCCTGAATCGCGGCGAGTGCCACGCCGCTTTCGTCCACGGTGCCGATTGTCTTGTCGCTGGTTCCCAGGTCAAAGGCAGCCTTGAAATCCTGCGCGGTGGGGCCGAGATGCCGAACGGTTGCAACCTCATTGGTGAAGCGCCAGCGCTGGATCGGCAATGCCAGCAGCCTGGCCAAAATGTCCCCTGGCTGAACGGCCGAGAAATCGGTCTTGATATTCCGATCCGATGGCTGGCCGGCTTGCGAAATGGTGATGGTTCTCGCCGAGCCATCGGCGAAGATCTGAATTCCCGGTCCAGCCTGGATAAATGTATTACCCGTAATACCGTTGAGCCCCGTGACAGCCTGATCTGGCGAAATGTCGGCCACCACGCCAGCGGAGTACGCATACAATGCCTGAGGTGCGGGAGTAATCGGCAGATTTCCGAGAACCGTGAAGGCTCCGCCCGAGCCGCCGGGCCGGACGCCGATACTCAGCCACCGGTTCCCGCCGTTAAGTGCGCCGGGCTCGAATGGCAACGGCATGTTAAACAATCCCCGGACCACCTGGACCGTTTGCGTAAATACCGGACCGACCGGGAGCCCGTTGCTTGGGGCGTCCACGAGTTGAACTGTGAAATCGAATGGCCCGAAGAAGTTGGTCGGAAACGGTGTCGTTTGATTCGTTCCGGCAAGATCCCCTTGAAAGAAAATATTCGGAATTGGCTGCGGCGCGTACGCCCAGTTGGGTGGAACATCCGGCACGATGGCCGTGGCATTGATGCGCACCTCGTTAGTCGGGCCGCCGGCCAGGTCGTAATAATCGTCGATGATGGTGACAAAGTTTGTTTTCGGCTGCGCGTCCGACAACATGGCGAACGTCAGCGTTTTCTGCGGAGGTAAAAGGCAGCCGGAATTAAAGACGAAGGTTACGTCACCATAAGGAGCCTTGCTAGCGGATGCCACCGGCACACCGGAACCGCTAAACATCAGAACGTCAGAAGCACAGGTGTGCGGCGTGCCGAAATGCACCACCAATCGAATGCAATGATTCGCCGCGGCCTGCATCCCGCTCATGTCCACGGCGTAATCATAGCGGTTGTACGAACGCCCATGCACGTTATCCGCCACGACCCTCGCGTCGCTGTTCACCACGCCGGTGCCGGAAACACCGGTCAGGGTGAATGTCCCCGCCGCTATCGGCCAGGTCAAGGTCAACAAGGTATCATCGTAGCACGGGCCGCCCGGGCCCGGTGCATAAGTGCCGAGGGTTAACGGTGTGTCCGCCCGGGCGGTTGCCATCACCAGGCCGAGTAGAATCTGAACAAGTGTCTTTTTCATAATTCCTTTCTTGGGCTAATTTCGCGCGCCATCCGCCGTGGAAATTTTGTCTTTGGCTAATTGCGAAACCAATTGCTGTAGTTTAGCCACATTTTGTTGAAGTTGTTGAATCTCCGCGTCCTTCTGCTGAAGTTTTTGGTTCAAGCCTTGAATCGCTGCCATCTCCACGCCGTCGAATTCCAGTGTGCTGATGCTTTTATCATCGCGACCCGGATAAAAGGCGCGTTTGAAATCCTGTGCCATCGGACCAAAATTTGGCGTGTCACCGTCCTTTTCGGCTTTGTAATTCCACTGTTCGACGGGGACTTGCGACAGTTTGTCCAAAATCATTTCGTAATTGAGGGCCTGGATGTTTTTCTTTGCATTTCGGTCCGAAATCACCGACCAGGAACTGCCATTGGGAGCGAGGTAAACGCCCAGGGTTCCGGTGGGATTTGAAAAGAACCGAAAGCCGCCCGCGCCGCGCATCGTGACCGAATTATTGTTGGTGGAAGGGAGATTGCTGCCTGAGAAATCAGCCCACACGAACGAGCCTTGATTACCCGCCTGCGCTCCCGTGCCAGCGGCGAAAGCCTCTGCACCCGCAAGATTACCAACCCCGCCGGGAATCGTGGCAAAGGGTCCCACGTTGGTATTCCCGACTCCGCCACCAATCGTTGAGTGCTGACCACCGCCTAAAATGAAGTTACCCGCACCGCCAGCAATCGTGGAGTCATGGGCATTCGGTTGAATTGTGTTGGTGGTGCCCCCGCCGATGGTGGCATAGGAAACATTTGTTTGGATGCTGTTGCCATTGCCCCCGCCAATCGTGCATGAGACGGCCAATGCAAAAGAACCCACGATGCTATTACCACCGCCGCCGCCGATTGCGCCATGATCCGCATACGGCCCGATAAAATTATTTTGACCGCCGCTGATCGTCCCGGCGGAAGCGCTGTTGGAATTGAAATAACCGCCACCGGTGGCCGAGCCATCGCCAAGCTCATAGTTCCCCTCGCCTCCACCGATGACCGCGGCAAACCCGTCATTGATATTGTTGTATCCGCCGCCAACAGTCGAAGCGTACGCCTGGATCGTGTTGTTCATTCCGCCGGCAATGATAGAATTGGTTGAGCCGGTTTGAATGACATTGTTGGAACCGCCGCCGACAGTCGAATTGAGCGAATTGCTCTGAACTATATTGGCAATTCCGCCGCCAATCGTGGAATAGGCAACATTCATTTGCACACTGTTGCCATTGCCGCCGCCGATTGTGTCGGAGACCGGGCCATCCGAACCTGATATATTGTTACCAAAACCACCGGCAATTGCCGCGTGATCGGCGGCACTTCCGATAAGATTATTCTCTCCACCACCAATTGATGCCACGGGGCCGCTGTTTGTGTTATGAAGTCCGCCACTGATGGCTGAATGGTAGCCATTGGTCGTGTTGTTAAACTGGCCGCCCGCAATTGCGTCATGGTCGCCACCGGCGAAGTTTTCAGAGCCGCCACTCACAGTGGCGGCGTTTCCCACCGCAATATTGTTCGCGCCACCGCCTACAGTCCCATTGAAACTACTCACACTATTATTTCTTCCTCCACCTATCGCGCCACCAAAGCCGAAATCCGTAATCCGATTGGTTAAACCGTTCAGCCCTCCACCCGCAATGGTTGCGCCACTGATACCCGCCCCTACAAAGTTGTTACTGTAACCGCCAATCAGATTTGGACTATCGGGACTGTTTAATTCCAAACGCAGGACGCGCTGGGCGTTGACGCGTAACTCCAGCGGCTGATTGTCCGTCGTGCCCACAAAGTTCGCGCCGGTCGTGCCGGCATTGCCGGACGTCTTCCAAAAATTCGACGCGCTCAAACCATTGAGCGTAATGGCATTCACATTGGTTATATTGGCGCCGTTGCCGCTGAAGGAACCGCCAAAGCTATTTCCGTTATTGTTGAATACCACCGCGCCGCCGTACGTGCCTGACAGGCTCAACGAGGAAATCGTGCCGCTCACATTGCTCGCGGTGTTCGCGAAAACGGCGTAAGGCGTCGGCAGGATCGGCTGCAGCGGAGCGAGATTCTGGTAGCTTCCGCCATTGGTCCGCACGTCCACCTCCAGCCAATAATTCGAACCGTTAAAAAAGCCGGAGCCAAAATCCAGTGTGGCCATAAACAATCCATTAGTAAGTGAGAAGCCGTTCGTCAGCAGCGTCCCGCCCGCCTGGTTGTTGCCATCGGGATCAATAAACAATTTGAACCGAAAATCATAAGTTCCGTGCGCCGGATTACCGCCGTCGTTCAACCGTCCTTGATAGGTGAACGCGGTGCCCTGACCGAGCGCTGCGTTGATGGCAAACAAAATGGAAGCGCACAAAAGAATCTTGGTTTTCATGGTCGTCCTTACATTGAATTCTTATCTCCACGGAAGTGTGCGCAGACGGGGTGTGGCTGAAGCGCACAGATTCTGCGGGATGCAAAAAGCCAACCATGTCCCCCTAAAAACTTCAAGGGAAAACGGGCTGATTAATAGGGCCGACGCATCTAAAATTTCCGGAATTAATATTTTGTTAATATTTTGGATCGACATTGAGTTGCTTCCGATTAAAATGGCAGCTACCCCATTTGCTACTGTCTCAAATGGGGTAGCTGAGTTTTATTTGGCTCTTTTTGATGGTTGCAGTCTCTCAGGTTTTGGGGCTAGTGCTTTGGGGCTAGTGCTTTGGGACTAGCGTTTTGGGGCAAGTGTGGTGTTAGCGAGGTGATATTCAAAATGGCCCGGGAACGATATGGCTTGGAATTCGTCCTCTGCCGTCCCTGACGGGGCTTTTGGGCTAAGATGACGGGTACGCACCGATAAATCGGCGGGCTATTCTCTTTCATCGCTGCGTGGCTTCCGAGTCGAAATATGAACACAATTCGCCAAACATAACACTGAAGCGCGGGATTCAGGCGGCTTCAACGCACGATATCCAAAGCGAAAGCCTGACCCTACGCGATTTGCTTTTTCCACGGTGAAGCGGCATAAATGCCGCGCTCCGTGCTCGTCGCCAAATTGGGGACATTACCGTTTGCCCCATTCAATTGACTGAACCAAATCAATCCAAACTTTCTCCTGGTATTCTGTAGAAATTAGACGCGTCTGCCCTGGCCCAATTAATGAGGAAACAGGGATCTACCCGCGCAAGACTTTGTCGGCAGCCTGTCGCACCGCATCAACCAATTCACGCGGCTTCAAAACCTTCGCGTCGCCGCCCCAGCTCAGCACCCAGCGTTCGATTTCCTGGAGGCTCGAAAGTTTCATTCGCAATTCCGCCCCGCCGCCCTTCAACTCGCGCAATTGCTGAGACTCATGCCATTTTTTTTCGCGAATCAAGTCCGCGGCCCGCGCACTGAAACGGAGGACAACCTCGTACTCCCCTTCGCCCGAGTGCACGCCAAAACTGCCGCTCAGGCGTTTCTCGAGGGAAAATTTGTCGGGACGCTCAAATATTTTTCCGGTCGGTTTCACCGACTGAATACGCGCCGGGGCGAAGGTGCGAATGTCTTTGCGGCCGTGGTCGTAGGCGAAGAGATACCATTCACCGTTAATGTTCGCGAGGTGGTACGGGTCAATGATGCGCAACTCCATTTCGCTGCGGCCCGGTTTGCGATAGGTCATTTCGATTTGCCGGCGATGCGCCGTGGCTTTCGCGAGCGTGTCGAAAATCTCCAGGTTTAAAATTTGCTCGGCGCGGGTGCGGAAGGAAATGGTTTGCTCGATCTCCGCCAGGTTCAGCGAAATCGTGTCCGGCAGCGATTGCTCCATCTTTTTGATGGCGCTCAGGAGGGGCTTCTCAAAACTGGTGCCGCGATATTGTTGCAGGGCCTTTTCGGCGACCAGCAGCGCGAAGATTTCGCCTTCCGTGATTTGCACCGTGGGGAAAGCGTTCACTTCCTCGGTGTAACGGTAGCCGAACCGCGAGCCGTCATATTCAATCGGCAGTTCCAGCCGGTCGCGCATGAATTCGATATCGCGGTGGATGGATTTGGTGCTGACTTCCAGCTCGCGCGCAAGCGTGGAGGCGTTGGGAAATTTGCCCGCCTGGATCGCCTGGTGGATGCGAAGCATTCGCTCCAGCGGCGGGCGCGAATACGGCAGCCCTTCAGCCGCCTCGCGTGGGGCTTTCGACGGAACCGATGTGTAAGATGGAGTCGTCAACGATTACCGAGCCGTTCAACTTATTTCCCATTTGCGCGCGCAACACTACGACGCGCTGAAACCCGCAACCGCCCAGAATCGTTTTCCAATCCGAGACCACCTGGGTCAGCACTGCGCCGTTGTAAGTCCAGCCGACAATGACCACCGCCGTGCCGCGCTTCACATTCAACTGGTCAAATACCGTTCCAATATTTTCCCGATGCACCTGCTGGAGAAAACCGTGATCCGAGTACTGCGGTCGGATGAGGAAAGTATATTCCCAACTGGAGAACTGCAATACTGCATTCACCGACGCTTCATCGGTAAAATGCGGCGCGACTTCATCGGCCCGCGGGGCAACCTGCGTTCCCGTGGTCGAACAACTGACCATCGTCAAAACGAAAGCCAAGGTTAAAACCGTCTTCCCTGATACATGCAACATCTTCATACGGCGACAACTTTCTGCGATTTTCTTCTACTTCTTAATCCTGTCGGCAAACACAACGTTTGCCTTAAGTTAAACTTAGCGATTGCCGTGCCGCCAAACGACTTACAAGCAATTTAGACCAAGCCTTTTTTGGCAAAAATGCACCATCCTCAAAATTCCTCAGAGGGAGAGATTGAAAACCATGGAACCAAACAATAAAAAACGGAACGCCCCTTTTCGGAGCGTCCCGTTTTTGGAATCTTGTGGTGAAAATTGCTACGCGCTCAGGAACCTTTGTCGAGCTTCGCAAGCAATTCGTCGTTCGTCTTGTGCTTCTTCAGCGCCGCCGTGAGCGTCTCCATCGCTTCGATGGGATTGAGGTCCACCATGGTTCGGCGCAGCTTGCGAATCGCTTCGATTTGTTTCGGCGGAAAAAGTTTTTCCTCTTTGCGCGTGCCGCTCTTCGGAATGTCAATCGAGGGGAACAGGCGGCGATCGGAAAGTTTCCGGTCGAGAATCAGCTCCATGTTGCCGGTGCCTTTGAATTCCTGGAAGATCAATTCATCCATGCGCGAACCCGTGTCCACCAGCGCAGTCGCGAGAATGGTCAACGAACCGCCATTTTCAATCTTGCGCGCGGAGGCAAACATCTTGCGCGGAATTTCCAGG
>Ga0137403_10008641_pt1 | contig 11393 bp, 10 predicted proteins | sample CZOMad2_1_16fung_FD_122057 | JGI IMG/M metagenome (GOLD analysis project Ga0137403, IMG submission 122057) | Vadose zone soil fungal communities from Angelo Coast Range Reserve, California, USA - CZOMad2_1_16fungal (Hybrid Assembly) | ecosystem: Environmental > Terrestrial > Soil > Vadose zone...
ATCGCTGTGGCAAATGCCGCACGCCTCCACTTTGACGCGAACCTGCCCCATGCCCGGCTCGGGGATATCGCGCTCCACCAGTTCCCAGTCTCCGCCCGGCTTGGTGATCTGCGCCGCCTTCATTTTCTTACCCATAAAGAAGCTCAAGAAACATGGAGGCATCCTTACCATCTTGATGCCCGTTCGGTTTTGGGAAATTGTCAGCCGCGCCCGATGCTGACGAGAGTCCAGCCGGAGGTCAGTAAAGCTCCGATCATGAGAAGGATCGTATGACCCACGGGCCGAAACATTGTCCTGCCATCTTACGAATGATTCGAACTGTAGCGGCGGTGATTGACCGCCGGCTTTTCGCGACATGTGGGGAAAAACCGGCGGTCATAGACCGCCGCTACAGTGGGTGATCGCCGGGATAGCAGGGGTGAAACCCTTGGTCGCTTCCGGCTGAATGTTATTAGCCGACCTCGTTAAATTCAGGCGCGTACCTTACCAGGCCCCTGATCGTCTGCAGGACACCCTCTTTGAGTTCCATGACCATAAACGCGTCCAGAGCATCGCATTCATTGTCGAGACGATAATCCTTTGCCCTCGAAAATCCGAAACGCGGATAGTACGAGGTGTGTCCCAGGACAACGATTGCGTCGTACCCTTGTCGTTTGCATGCTTCCAGGCCGTCGCGAACGAGTCTTGAACCGATTCCTTTGTTTTGAAATTCCGGCAAAACACTCATCGGAGCCAACCCGACGCCGAGGAAGTTTTCAGGGGCTTCCGCTACGGTGATGGGCGAGAACAGAATGTGTCCGACGACACGACCCTGTTCCACGGCCACCAGCGAAACAACAGCCTTGTTTGCCGCGCGAAGCATCTCAACGAGATCGGCTTCGACGCTGCCGCCAAACGCCTGTTCGTTTACGTACCGGACCGCAGGAAAATCGTCTGGTGTTTCTTTGCGGATTTCGATCACTGGACCTCCGTTCGGGAACAGGGTATTCCCCTCCTGGGACAGGAGGGGTGGCTGCGCCATTAAGAAAAAGATCCCGTTCCGAAGCGGCGCAGACGGGGTGGTCAATTAAGCGAAACGCTTCCGCCGAACTGACCACCCCGGCCGCGCCTTTAAAGGAGGCTTCGCGGCATTTTCTTGATGGCGCGTCCACCCCTCCTGTGCCAGGAGGGGAATACGCTCGCCTTATCTTTCAGGCTCTATCAACTCGAGACGATTGCCGAAGGGGTCGGCGACATAGACGCGATAGCAATCATTCGCCTGCGCGTCTTCCAACACTTCGAAACCCTCCTGGCGCAGGATCCTCACGAGTGCTCGCAGATCCTGGACCAGCAAACCCGGATGAGCCTTACGCGCAGGTTTAAAGTCTGGGTCGACGCCAAGGTGAATTTTCAGGTCACCGTTTTCGAACCATACGCCTCCGCGGCTTTGCATCTCTGGAGGCTTCGGAACCTCCGGGATACCAAGCAGCCGTCCATAGAAATCGCGAGCGACGTCCTCTCGACCAGCAGGCATCGCCAGCTGAACGTGGTCAATTCTCTTAATCTGCATCTTCGTCAGCCCTGAATTTCGCTCACCAGTCAAGTAATGACATGACAGCTTCACAGACGCGCCCGAATTCCTTACTGCGGGGATCGACCAGCTCGAAGTGGCCGGCGCCCTGAAGTGTGATCAGGTCCGCTGCATCTCCTCGTGCTGTCGCGGCGGACACGTAGCCCTCGCTGATCTCAAACGGCACGTTTATATCGGCAGTGCCATGCAGTAGTTTTTGTGGAATGCCGAGCGGAAGTTGCTCGATTGGGGACGCGACACGATAGCGGTCTGGAACTTCTTCCGGACTTCCGCCAAGAAAATCCGCGACAACGGTGGCGCTCAGGCGCAGCGCCCAGGCGCGTTTCAAATCCGATACTCCAGCCAGTGAGACGATTCCCGCCAGGTTCACTGGATCATGCGTGTGGAGCGGATTGTCGCGAGGTATCTTTCTTCGGGAGCCGAGCCACAATGCGAGGTGTCCGCCTGCGGAATGTCCCAGCGTGATGACGCGAGCGAGATCCAGTTGCCGGCTAACGGCAATCAGGCGAAGATGATCGGCGCCCCGCGCGACGTCCTGCAAAGTTCCGGGCCAGCCGCCGCCCGGGTTCCCAATCCGCCGGTATTCGAGACTCCACGTGGCCAGGCCGGCGCCGGTGAGTTCCGCGCAAAGATGACCGATATATTCCAGGTCGTAGTTCGCCCGCCAGAATCCGCCGTGGATCACGATCACGACAGGATGCAGTCCTTCTTCCTGAGGAACACGAAGATCCCCAAACTGCAACGGGTCCGATCCATAGGCGATTCGTTCCATCGGCTAGTCTCGCCGACCCAGGAAGAATTCGCGGAGCAGAGCCGAACATTCGGCCTCGCGTACACCGGAAAATACATCGACATGATGGTTCAGCCGCGGGTCTGTCAGAACGTTATAGATGGATCCGGCCGAGCCGGCCTTCGGATCGGGCGCTCCGAACACCAGGCGTGCAATTCGAGCGTGGACCATCGCGCCCGCGCACATGACGCAGGGTTCGACCGTGCAGTACATCGTGACTCTGGAGAGCCTGTAATTGCCGAGATTGCGCGCAGCTTCGCGTAACGCAATGATTTCCGCGTGCGCCGTCGGATCGCTTGCTGAAATCGGCTGGTTGTAACCACGCCCGATCACGCTGCCATCCGCCACGATGACCGCGCCAACAGGCACTTCGCCGGCAGCTTCGGCTTTCTTCGCCTCCCCAAGAGCCAAAGCCATGTAGCTCTCGTCCAAATCTCCATCCATGACGCCCATGCTACACTTATTCTCGATGAAATTCTTTCGGTCCATCCTGCTGCTGGTCTTTCTGGCACCCGGAACACTTCTCGCTCAAGGCGTGAAAATGTCCGCCGACTTTCTTCCACTGGAGGTCGGTAATCGGTGGGTGTACGAAATCGCAAACGAAGACGGCAAGAAGATCGGCGACCTCGACTTTTCCGTCCAGGAGTACACGATCATCGGCGGGCGCAGCTTCTACGTGCTGACGCGATTTCCGTTCGTGGCCGAGGGTAGCGGATTGACGAAGCTGATCCGGTACGATCGGCAGGAACGCCAGTACCTCAAAATGGTCGAGAATGAAGAAGGGCCGCTGTTTCTCGCGGACGGCGCCAGGGCCGAGGTCCTTCAGGCGGACGAATCCGGTCTGCCGTTGAAGTTCGTCCTGCACCTCGATCTCATGGATCTGACGTTTCAGCGCGCTGTAGGCATCATCGAAGCTCGCATACATGGCAGCAACGGACTTCAAATCGCGAAACTCACCAGCCTGAAGACCGGCGACCGAAGAGCGGCTGAAGCCGCGGCACAGGGCGCGCCGGTTCTCCCGCAGCCCAAAACACCCGAGCAGAAAACAAAAGACCTCACGCAGAACGTCGCAAAAATCTCCGAGGACAATCCGGTACTCGACGTCCGGGCAGATCCGGTGCCGGGTGGACACAAGTTCCTACTGACGGTGATCAACACCTCGGACAAGTTGCTGCCTTTCAAATTTACCTCGAGTAAGAGCTACGACTTCGCGGTCATCGACGAACTGACGGGCCAGGAGATTTGGCGGTGGTCGCAGAGAATGTTCTTTACCGAAGTGATCCGGCAGGACACGATCCGTCCCAACAGGAACTGGACGTTCGAGGTGACGTGGAACCACCGCGACAACGACCTCAACATGGTAATGCCGGGTAAATACAAGGTCCTTGGTATTGTCGCGACCAATCCGCCGATCGAGTCCGAGCCGGCTGGTTTCGAAATCCAATAGTGCGCGATCTCGTCGAACCCGTCACCACGGATGCCCGCATGCAGCAGGCATTTCGCTTCATTTCCGAAAGTGAAACCCAGATCGAGGCCGACCAGATCCGGCTGACTTCCATACCAGCGCCGCCTTTTGGCGAGACTGAGCGCGCCGGAGTCTTTTCAGAAGAGTTACGCAAAATCGAGCTGAGCCCTGTGACCGACGCGATCGGCAACGTGATCGCTTCCTATGAGAGCTTTGGTCCAAATCCGGTGGTGGTCGGAGCGCACCTCGATACGGTATTCCCACGGTCGATTGCTCTCGAGCTTCGCCGAAAGGGCCGAATCCTCTTCCTTCCGGGAATCTCGGACAATGGTTCGGGTCTTGTCGCGTTGTTATGGTCACTGCGCGCGGCGAAGCGTGCGGGGCTGCGATTTCGGCGTCCCGTGATCGCGGTTGCAAATGTCGGAGAGGAAGGGGAAGGGAACCTTAGAGGAATACGTCACCTTTTTAATGCGCCTCCATGGGAAGGCCGTGAATGCGAATTCATTGCGATTGACGGCGGGGGGCTTCAGCGCATTACGCACCAGGGGCTGGGGAGCCGGCGGTTTCGGATCCGCATGAGTGGGCCAGGCGGCCACAGTTGGGCCGACTTCGGACGCGCCAACCCCGTGCACACCATGGCGACGGCGATCCACTTCTTTACAGCCAACGGAGCTGTCCGGCGCCCCGGCACATCGTTCAATGTGGGAGTGATTCGAGGAGGGATTTCCGTCAATGCGATTCCAGCGGAGGCGCTAATGGAAGTGGACCTCCGCTCCACTACCCTCGCAAATCTCGACGACCTGGACACTCAGCTCCGGCGCGCATTGAACGAGGCGATGACTGCTTCCGGCGTCGAGTGCAAAGTCGAGGTGATGGGCGAGCGCCCGTCAGGAGTGACTCCTCCCGCCTCACGGCTGGTGCGGGCGGCACTCGAGGCGACCCGGCGGTTTGGAATCGAGCCGCAGCTCGATGTCGGTTCAACCGACGCGAACATACCGATGTCTTTGGGGATTCCTGCAGTTGCTATCGGCGCCGGCGGAAGTTCCGGGAATGTCCACACGCGCGAAGAATGGTTCGATCCTTCGCATCGCGATCTCGGATTGCACCGGTTGTTGACCCTGATCGCGACGCTGGCGGGACTAGCGTAATAGGATGGGCAGGTTTTAAACACAAAGACACAAAGGGCACAAAGACACAAAGAAGGCCGCCATAAATAATTCTTGATGGCGGCCTTCTTTGTGTCTTTGTGCCCTTTGTGTCTTTGTGTTTAAAACCCCCATTTCTTACAATCCGGTGCCGCGACCGAGTGCAAAGAGGATTCCTTTCAGGTAGGCATCCAGTTCGGCCTTCTCGACGTTCTTGCGAATAACTGTAGACAAATCCGTAGCTGAGTCGTCGATCAGGGCGACGATCTGCCGAATCATGTCTTCAATGCGTGCCACTTCGGCGTCGATGGCAGCCTTGCCCACGCCGCCCTCGTCTTCTGCTTTTTGGCCCTTGATTTGCTCGCTAAGTCGAGCACGCTCCGCTTCGAGCAGTGAGCTGGCGCTCTGCAGTTCCTGTGTGAGTTGCGTTTTCTGTTCAATTGCCTCCTGAAGTTTCTGGTCGTACTGCTTCCGGAGTTGATCGACAACTTCAGTGCTGACGCCTTCGCTCTTCTGGGACATTCTTTGCAACTGCTGTCCCACTCTTTCTATCTCAGATTGAAAGCGGCGCCGCTCGGCGTCCCAGTCATTCCGAGCAGCCTGAAACACGTGTTCCAGATTGTCTTTCTGTTTTCGGATTTCTTCCGCCTGTTTTCGGATGTCTTCCGTTTTGGCGCTGGACTCCGTCCCGGAGCGAGCCGCGACTTCGTATCCCTGGACTTTCGCCTGAGCCTGCACGAAGGCCTGCTGGAGTTGCGCGGCGTGATCGTTTAACTGGCGTCGTTCCGCATCCCATTGCCTGGACGATTCCTCCAGCTTCTGGATCTGTTGCACGAGTTTCTCTCGTTCGCCGTTCCATTCGGCAAGGGATTCCTTCAATTGCTTCTCGACATCTCTGACCTTCGGATTGATTTCCGGTGCGTCCTCTTTTGGCACCGGTTTGCCCATGATCTGCGCCGCCCTTCGCAGCTTGACCATTTCACCGGTCATCTTGAGCTTTTCCTGTTCCCACTCGGTTCTACCTCTCAGGAATGCCTGTTCAAGTTCGGTCCTTTCTTTCGTGACCCGATTGAGTTCCACCTCGAACTGCTCTTTCACCGACTGCGTCGCGCGCATCGGGTTGTTTGAACGTTCGATCGCTTCCGCCACCGCGCCTTCGAGCCGATTGACCTGCGACTGCAACCGTGCGCGCTCGGCGTCCCACTCCTGAGAAGCCTTCTTGAGCTTTTCGTCTGCCGCTTCCTGCAATTTTTCGATGGCGGCGGGATCCACTCCTGATTTGGAGTCGGCGGCGCGTTTCGGCTTGCTGTTCCTGGCTTCGGTCAGAGCGGCTTCCAGCCGGTCGATCTCGGAGTTGAGACGACGCTTCTCGGAGCGCCAGCGCTCGGAGGCCGATTCGAGTTCCTCCTGGGCCTGTTCCTTCTGGCGCTTGACCTGCTTCAGCCTGGATTCAAATTCGGATTCCAGGTCTTCCGTGATCTGTTTCCGTAAAGCTGCTTCTTTATCCATCAGGGCGAATTATATCAGGGCGACATTCGTGGCATAATTTCCGACTCACCAGGGGGACGATATAGAAATCCGAAATCCGGCAACTGGCGAAGTCGTGGGGCACGTAGGGGTTGCCACGGCGACCGACATTCGGGACCTTGTCTTGCGTGCTCGCGAAGCCCAACAACGCTGGAAACGCTCGTCCTTTGGGGATCGCGCGCGCATCATCAGACGCTTTCATGATCTGATCCTCGAACGGCGGGATCGGGTCCTCGATACCATCCAGTCGGAAACCGGAAAGTCCCGCCGCGATGCGCTGGCGGAAATCGTGATCGTTGCAGGAACGGCGAGATACTACCTGGCAAATGGCGAGCGTCACCTTGCACTCAAGCGCAGGCGGGCCGCGGTCCCGCTGATCACGTCTGCGGAAATTGTGTACAAGCCGCATGGCGTTGTGGGCCTGATCACTCCCTGGAATTATCCGTTTCTGCTCGGTATCGCCGACGCATTACCCGCTCTGCTTGCCGGCAACGCCGTTGTGACCAAGCCTTCCGAACTGACTCCCCTGTCGGCGGTACTTGCCCGGGATCTGCTCGTCGAAAGCGGTCTCGATCCGAACCTGGCGCTCATCGTTAACGGCGCCGGAGATACAGGCGCGGAGTTGATCCGGCACGTCGATTACATCGGTTTCACGGGCGGCACGGTAACCGGCAGAAAAGTCGCGATCACTGCGTCCGAGCGGCTCATTCCATATTCCCTCGAACTTGGCGGGAAAAATCCAATGGTCGTGCTCCGCGGAGCGCCGCTGGCCGAAGCGGCGACAGGCCTGCTTGCCGGAGCATTTTCAAACAGCGGCCAGACTTGTATTTCCATCGAACGCGTCTATGTCGAAGAGGCCGTCTACGATCAATTCGCGAAGCAGTTGGCCGAGAAGACATCCAGGTTGAAGCTGGGCTGGTCGAAGGCATGGGACGTGGATATGGGAAGCCTGATCAGCAAGGCGCACGCAGACAAAGTATCCAGCCGCATCCAACAGGCAGTCGACGCCGGAGCGCGCGTGCTGGCGGGAGGGAAGCGGCGCCCGGATCTCGGGCCAAGCTTTGTCGAGCCAACGGTCCTTACGAATGTTTCGGATGCGATGCCCATTTCAAAAGAAGAAACATTTGGCCCGGTAGTCGCTCTCTATCCCGTGCGAAGCTCTGAGGAAGCGATTGCCCGCGCAAACGATTCGGAGTTCGGTTTGAACGCGTCCGTCTGGGCGGGGACGGGAACACAGGCGAGAGAGATCGCACGGCGGATCGACACCGGGTCGGCGGTAATCAACTCCACGCTTCTGATCTACAACAGCTTCGATGTGCCGCAAGGCGGGGTCAAGTACAGCGGCATCGGCCGGCGCCACGGCGAGCACGGAATCCTTCGCTACACACAGGCGCAGAGTATTGTGAGCAGCATCGCATCGGGTGGCGGCTTTGATGCGCTGCTCAATCGAATCAGGAACGAGAGGATGGCCAGGGCGGTGGTTGCGGGCTTGAAAGTGTGGCGGCGGATTCCATGGCTTCGATGAGTAACCACAACACAAAAGAAATTAGCCGCGGATTACGCGAATTACGCAGATGGGCGCATCAAAGATTCTTTAATGCGCCCATCTGCGTAATTCGCGTAATCCGCGGCTAATTTCTTTTGTGTTGTGGTTACTCTCTAGTTCGTTTTTGCCGCCGCTTTCTGGGTTGTGGATTGCCGCGACAGGAATAAGAAGACCGGCGTCACCTCAAAGGGCATCTTTTCCCGTGCGAATTGCAGCGCCACGGCCTTCGACTTCGTAAGTTCAATCCTTGCGGTCCATGGGTCGACGTGAACGCGGCCTCCAAGCGGAAGAGCCGCAATCTGATCCACGCGCGTCGGTTGCAATTCCGGTGCGACAGAAATCAGACTCGCCATTCGCGTGACTTTGCTGTCTTTGGCCATGGTGTTTCCGATGTGAGGGAGCAGCAGGTGGTTGAGCACCTTTGCCCGCTGGTCAACGGCCTTCAGGAAGAGGCCCGCGTTCGCCAGTTTGGCATTGTATGGAGACTTTTTAAGATACTCGGCTGCCTTGGCGTCCGCTTCGTTTTCTTCTCTCTCGTCGCGTTTCAGGCGCACGCTCTTGAGAGCGTCCTGGTCCTGAAAGAGCATCCGGTCGTTGAACGAATACTTGGTATCGATTTGATGCCCGAGGGCAATGTGCGCGAGTTCATGAGCCAGCACGGCCGCGAGGCTTGCTTCATCCGGCAACACATCGACAAGGCCGCGGCTGAGCACGATCGTGTTTCCGATCGTGAATGATTCAAGCGGTGTCGTCAGAAGCACACGCGCGCGAACTTCAGGCTCGATATTCAGATTGTTCGTGATCTCCAGATTCGTGAGAACCGTTTCCAGAACCTTGTTCACTTCGCCGTTAGGGGCAATGAGCGAGGCTTTTTCGAGCCGCTGAATAATATTGTCTTCGGCCTGTCGTTCCCACTCGCGCAGAGCGGCGACGGGTGATGCGGTCTGGGTGTCGTCGAGATTGTCGCGTACCTGGTCGGACTCGACGATCAGGGAAGTCAGCTCTTTTTCCTTGTTCTCCCTCCCGACGTTATAACCCCAAAGCCGGGTCTGAGCCTTGAAAGAAAGCTTCTTCCGGCCGAACATGTACCCAAGGTCGGATTCTTCCGTATAAACGTAGGAAGGGAACCAGAGGTTGGGACCCATGTTCTCGCGCCAGCTGTCGAAGTGGAACGCCAGCTTTTCGGAACCGTTGGTGGAATAGGTTCCATTGAAACGCACGATATAGTAGGTCTGATCCTCGGCCCAGATACGTCCACTGAAGATTCCATTGCTTCCCTTTTTGGGTTTTACATCGAAAACCACGGTGCGAACGTCGCCCAGGAACTCGCGGCGGATAAATTCATACGCGTAGTTCTGACGGTCGAGCCCATTCTTGATGAACAGAGTCTGTGTAAACCCGCCCGCCAGATAACGCACGTTGTACATCTGGGTGACGGATCGTTTCAGCGATCCGAGGAAGCCCGGGTCGTTAAGAAGAGTTTTCTGCTGGCCCTCGTTTGTCAGATCCAGTTTGCCGAGAAAGTATTCGTCGCTCTTCGGAACGAATGCGAGTTCATTGCTGCGATCGAGATTCTGGATGTAGGTTTCGACCAAAGGATGGAAGTTTTCCAGCCTTTTGGGCATCGCGTTTTCGTTCTGGATGATCTTATCGAGGATTTGATCAGGCGTTAGCTGTGCTTGTGCGGCATAAAGCAGAGCGCCACCCAGCGTGAGTATGCCGATGGCGAACAGGGTGAAGAATTTCAGTCTCATATTACGCATACCTTTCTTCATACGTCGGGCTCAATAGGCCAATTGAAAAACAATATGAACTGTGGCGGTTGAATCCACAGGTTGTCCGTCTCGCTGCGCCGGCTTGAAGCGAATCTGCTGGGCAGCGCGAAGGGCACTCTCGTCGAGTCCGTGACCGAGGCCGCGAACCACCTCGAGGACCTTCACCTGGCCGGTGCTGGTGAACATCACGCGCAAAAGCACCTCGCCCTCGAGCTTCAGGTTTCGTGCGTCCTCGGTGTATTCCGGACGCGGTTTAAACAGGATCTCAGCGGGGATCTGGGGTGGACCCGCATCCTGCTTCTTCGGAGCCGCGGGCTTGCCGGCGTCAGCATCGCCGAACGAGCCCTGGCGAACGCTTCTGGTGCCGCCTTTGCCTTCGCCGGCTGCCGCAGCACCGTCTCCAAATCCGGCAATCGCAACTACTCCCCGCGCGCCGCCCGTTCCATTGCCGGCGCCCGCGCCGACAGGCAGATCGAACGCGCCAAGGCTTGCAATGTTGACCGCCTTGTCCGCACGGCCGTCGCCTTTCGCTCCGTTGGGATCACCGAAGCCGCCGGTCTGCACCAGGCGCGGCGGAAGCTTCGTTGTCGCCGGAGTTTCTGTTGGAAACACATTCGTCTTGACCTCGGGTTTCGGCGCAGGAGGCGGAGCCGGAGCCGGGGGTTCAGGAATAGGAATATTCTTCGTAATCAGCGGCGGTGGCTCTCTTTTGATTACCGGAGGCGGCTTCACCTCAGCGATCTTCGGCATCTCCGGAGGCTTTTCCACTGGACGAGGTGCCGGCTTCGGTTTTGGTGGTGGCGGCAGTTTATATTTCGTAACTTCCAGGACCGGTTTACGAATCAGTGGCGGAGCCAGAAAAGTGAGATCGTATCTGGTCCTGAGGGTATCCGTGAAGAGCAGCGGCACGATGAGGAGAATAGACAGCAACACACCATGCAAGCCGACACTTGTCCAAAACACCCTGGTCCGCGAACCAACATGTTCGAGCGATTGGAAAGGCTCAGGCCGTGACTTCGGGACGGAGCCGCCGAGTGAGTAGTCGTGTGACGTCGCCATAACGGACTGCTTATCTGCACGGTGACTGCCAGAGTCATTAACGGCGCCAATCCGCGGGTACTGCTGCAAGCGCCAGCACGGATCGGGGCTTTAGCCGGCACGTCAGTGGAACTCCGATGGGGTAGTGGAATTCCCGTTCCCTAGAGTAGCCGAGGGAAGGCTCCACAAAGTAACTCGGAGTTCGTCCTATACCGTTGGATTTCTCCCGCGAACTTGTGCTAGTTATTTCGATCAATGAAAGTGCTAATTGCCGAAGATGATAAGGATTCCCGAGAACTGCTGGGCTGGCTGCTGCAGAAATTGGGCTACCAGGTCGTCGTCACGGAAAACGGTAAGGACGCATGGGAAGCCTTCCGGAAAGGAAGATTCCGTCTGGTCATTTCGGATCTGCTGATGCCGGATATCGACGGCCTGGAACTGTGCCGGCGGATCCGTGGGCATAAACAGTCGAAGTACACGTACATCATTCTGCTGACCGCCCTGATCGGAAAAAAGGACTACCTGGAAGGCATGGAA
>Ga0137403_10008643_pt1 | contig 11392 bp, 11 predicted proteins | sample CZOMad2_1_16fung_FD_122057 | JGI IMG/M metagenome (GOLD analysis project Ga0137403, IMG submission 122057) | Vadose zone soil fungal communities from Angelo Coast Range Reserve, California, USA - CZOMad2_1_16fungal (Hybrid Assembly) | ecosystem: Environmental > Terrestrial > Soil > Vadose zone...
CATTGTGCTTCAAACGGACGCCGAGGTGGCGGATCTGGTCGGTCGGCTCGATAAAAGTCCGGCCGACGTAATGATTGCGGATGATGCCAAACTCGAAGGGCAGCTCCGATTCCTGGGCGTAGCCGATCGCCGCCGGCACGCCCGAATCGGGAACCGGGACGACGATGTCGGCATCGACCGGACTTTCGCGTGCGAGTTCCCGCCCGATGCGCTTGCGTGCCTCATAGACGCTCTGGCCCTCAACGACGCTGTCGGGACGCGCGAAGTAGATGTGCTCGAAGACGCAGAACCGGCTGTCGCGCCGGTTGAAGGGCAGCAGGCTTTTGACCCCGCGGGCGCCGATGATGACGATCTCGCCCGCCGCGATATCGCGCACGAACTCGGCGCCGATGATGTCGAGAGCACAGGTCTCCGAAGAGAGAATCCAGGCGTCGCCGAGCCGGCCGAGAACCAGCGGCCGCACGCCGAGCGGATCCCGCACTCCGATGATCTCGTCTTGTGACAGCGCCGCCAGCGAGAAGGCTCCCTGAACCTGGCGCAATGCATCGATCAGTCGGTCGACAACGGTCTCCTTCAGGCTCGTCGCGATCAGGTGGACGATGACCTCGGTGTCGCTGGTCGATTGGAACAGGCTGCCGCGACGCACCAGCTGACGGCGCACCTGGTAGGAGTTCGTCAGATTGCCGTTGTGGCAGATGGCGAGCCCGCCGAACTCGAAATCGGCGAAGAGCGGCTGCACGTTGCGCATCGCCACCTCGCCGGTCGTCGCGTAGCGGACATGGCCGACCGCGGCATTGCCGCGCAATCGCGCGATCACCTCCTTGGAGCTGAAATTGTCGCTGACTTGACCGAGCCCGCGGTGGGCATTGAACTGTTCGCCATCGTAGGCGACGATCCCGGTCGCTTCCTGTCCGCGATGCTGTAGCGCGTGCAGACCGAGGGCGGTCAGCGCTGCCGCGTCGGGGTGGCCGTAGACCCCGAAGACGCCGCATTCCTCGTGAAAGTGGTCCGCATCGAAGGGATCGGTCGTCGCCATTCTCGATCCTCGTTTCGGCATCGGAGAAATGGTAACTCCGCGTTTCGAATGCGAGTGGCAGGGCATGCGCGCTACACTATCGCGCGTTTTCGATCAACCGGTCCAAGTCGCGCCGGTCGCCGGTCTTGTAGTTCGGACCCTGATCTTGGCCGGGCTTCGCCGGTGATGGCGCCACCGGGCTCGAAAGAGCCCGCATCGCCTTCTGAGCTTCCTTGGCTCGTTCGAGTGCCCGCTGCGCGTCATCGACGACGGCGGCACTCTTGATCTGGAGCGATTGAGGCAGCAAACCCCGCAACATGTCCGCACCCTGAGCAAGAAACGGCTCGCTCTTTGCCTGCCTGATCCAGCCCGGCCGATCGTTCGGCGGCAGGCTGACATCGAGCACGAGATAGGCGAGCGAGACAAGGGCCGCACCGCGCACCAGGCCGAAGACCAATCCCAAGGTCCGATCGATCGGCGACAGCGAGGTCGAGTGGACAAGGCGCGCCAGGTATCCGGTAATGATCGTCAACAAGATCAGAGCGACCACAAACAGTCCGACACCGGCGACGAGGTCGGCGAGCAGCGGCGTCGAGACGAACCGAGTGACCAGCCCATAGACGTAGTTGAACCCATAGAGTGTGATCAGCGCCGCCCCGACCCAGGCGATGATCGACAGGGTTTCGCGCACGAAGCCGCGGGCAAAGGCGAAGATCGCCGAGAGCGCGATCACCCCGAGGACGCCAAGATCGACGGCGTTCACGACGCGGCCACGATCCGCCGTTGGCCCAGCGACTGGGCGCGCAGCGCGTGCCTCGGCGCCAATCGCTCGACAAGCTCGCTCAGATGCCCGATCGCCGCGATCTGAAACCCCGCTGCGGCAGCCGTTGCGCGCCGCGTGCCGCGGCCGCGCGGTATCCAGGCTTCGGCGAAGCCGAGCTTTGCCGCCTCTTTGAGCCGAGCTTCGGTGTGGCCGACCGGACGAACATCGCCCGAGAGCGCGATTTCGCCGAATACGACTGTGTCGGCGGGAACCGGCGTCTCGGTCAGCGCCGAGACGAGGGCTGCCGCCACGGCGAGATCTGCCGCCGGCTCGACGATCCGCAATCCGCCGGCGATGTTGAGATAGATGTCGTTGGCGCCGACCGAGAGCCCGCAGCGCGCATCGAGCACCGCGGTAATCATCGCCAGCCGCGTTCCGTCCCAACCCACAACCGCGCGGCGCGGCGTCCCCAAGAGGGCCGGGGCGACCAGCGCTTGAACCTCGACGAGCACCGGCCGAGTGCCCTCGATGCCGGCAAACACAGCCGAGCCGCTGACCCGCCCGGCACCCGCTTCGGCGTCGTCCGCGCCGAGCGCCCCCGGGCGTCCGGCGAGAAACAACGAAGAAGGGTTCGGGACCTCGACCAGGCCGCGATCGCTCATCTCGAAGACCCCGATCTCGTCGGTGGCGCCAAAGCGGTTCTTCACCGCGCGCAGGATGCGGAATTGGTGCCCGCGTTCGCCCTCGAAATAGAGCACGGTGTCGACCATGTGCTCGAGCACGCGCGGCCCGGCGATCACACCTTCCTTTGTCACGTGGCCGACGAGTACCAAGACAAAGCCGCGCCGCTTGGCCACCCTGATCAACTCCTGCGCGGCTGCGCGAACCTGACTGACCGTGCCGGGCGCGCTGTCCAAGGTGTCGAGGTACATCGTTTGAATCGAATCGACGACGACCAGAGCCGGGGCGTCCTCGCGGTCGAGCGAGGCGATGATGTCGCGGACATTGCTCGCCGCCGCCAGCAGCAGGGGGCTCGCGGCGACGCCGAGACGCTCCGCGCGCAGGCGAACCTGATCGATGGCCTCCTCGCCAGTGATGTAGGCAGCAATCGCGGCCTGCCCCGGCGACCGCTCCTCGCCCGGCGCGATCGCGGCTGCCGCCTGGAGGAGCAAGGTCGACTTGCCGATCCCGGGATCGCCGCCGACCAAGATCGCTGAGCCCGGTACGAGCCCGCCGCCGCAAACGCGGTCGAGCTCGACAATGCCTGTCTTGCGGCGCGGGGGCAGTATGCTCGGCCCGGTCAGGCCGACAAAGCCGAGCGCGCGGCCGCCGCGCCGGTCGAGACCCCCCTTGATGCGTCCGCCAGGCAGCTCCTCGCGCGGGAATTCCTCGATGAGGCTGTTCCATGCGCCGCAGCCGTCGCAGCGGCCGGTCCATTTGGCATGGAAGGCCCCGCATTGCTGACAAACGAAGCGAGCCTGCTGCCGCGCCATCACCATCGATCCCGTCGCGCCTGAGAGACCCTTGTCATGCCGCTCGGATCTCCATTCGGATCGGTCCCTCGGCGCGGCCGTTGATGAACTGGTCGACAAACGGGTTGCCCGAGCGATCGATTTCCCCGGCCGGCCCGTGCCAGACGATGCGGCCGCCGTGCAGCATCGCGATCCGATCGGCGATCTTGCGTGCGCTCACCATGTCGTGAGTGATCGATATTGCCGTAGTGCCCACCTCGCGCACGCACTTCACAATCAGATCATTGATGACATCGGCCATGATCGGGTCGAGGCCGGTGGTCGGCTCGTCGAAGAAGATGATTTCTGGCTCGGCCGCAATCGCCCGCGCCAGCGCAACTCTCTTCTGCATACCGCCGGAGAGTTCGGCCGGCCGCAGATCGCCTGCTTCGGGACCGAGCCCGACCGCCGCGAGCTTGGCGAGCGCAACCTCCTTTGCCGCTAGCCGCTCCATGCCGCGCCCCTGGATCAGTCCGAATGCGACATTCTCCCACACACTTAGGGAATCGAACAGGGCGCTGCCCTGAAACAGCATCCCGGATTTCTGCATCATGCGCTCACGGGCGGCACGCCGCAGCCCCACGGTTTCGATGCCGTCGATACGGATCGACCCTCTCTCGGGCTCGAGCAATCCGAGAATGCATTTGACCAGAACGGATTTACCCGTTCCCGAACCGCCAATCACGACGAGGCTTTCGCCCGTCGCGCAATCAATGTCGAGACCGTCGAGAACGCGCTTGCGGCCGAACGATTTCGCGAGCCCGCGGACGGAGATCTTCGGCAACGCGGCGTCGGTCATCATCAACTGCCCGTCATCGCGCGAAGAAGGCCTCGGTGATCACGTAATTGAAGACGAGGATCAGCACCGAAGCCGAGACAACCGCATAAGTCGTCGCCCGGCCAACCCCTTGCGCCCCGCCGCGCGAGTAATAGCCGTGATAGCAACCCATCAGAGCCACGATAAAGCCGAACACGGCAGCCTTGACCAGACCGGAGACGACGTCGATGGTCTCGAGGTATTGCTGCGTGCGGTTCAGATAGGCCTCCGGGTTGTACCCGAGCTTGTAGACGCCGATCAGATATCCGCCGAAGACGCCGATGATGTCGGCCACGAGCACCAGGATCGGCAGCGTGATCAGCCCGGCGACGAGCCGCGGCAGCACCAGGTAGCGCAGCGGGTCGGTGGACAGCGTCGTCAACGCGTCGATTTGATCGGTCACGCGCATCGTCCCGATCTCCGCCGCCATCGCCGCTCCGACGCGACCGGCAACCATCAATCCGGTTATGACCGGACCAAGCTCACGGGTAATCGAGAGCACGACAACCGTCGCCACCGCTCCCTCGGCGGCGAATCGACTAAACCCGGTATGTGATTGTAGTGCCAGCACCATGCCGGTGAAGACGGCCGTCAGCCCGACCACGGGCAGCGAGTAATAGCCGATATTGACCATTTCGCTGAAAAGCACGCGAAGGTGGAACGGCGGCGTAAAGGCTGTGGCGAGCGCCAGTCCGGCGAACACCACGAGCCGTCCGGTTGCAGCGAGAAAGGCAAGAAAGACCGCGCCAATCGCGGCGAGGAACGTCAGCATCGATGCGGCTCGTCGCGATAGACCCGGTGGTAGCACCGTCCGAGGGCTGTCAAGATCTCGTACCCGATCGTGCCGGCGTCGGTCGCCGCCGCATCGAGACCGTAATCGTCGTCGAGAAGCTCGATAGAGTCGCCGGGGCGGGCCAACGCCGGGTCGACGGCGGAAACGTCGAAAACGGCGAGATCCATCGAAACTCGGCCGATAAGCGGCACCCTCGTCCCACCGAGGCGACCCGAACCCCTGTGGCTCAGCGAACGGAGCCACCCGTCCGCGTAGCCGATCGCAACGGTGGCGAGGCGACCCGGATGGTCCATGACATGGGCGGCACCGTAACCGACCGGGTCACCGCGATCAACCTCGCGGACTTGGAGGATTCTAACCTTGAGCCGAACGATCTGGCGCATTGGGTTGGGTGAGCCCGGCTGCGGGTTGACGCCATAAAGGGCAGCCCCAGGGCGCACGAAGTCGTAGTGAAACGCCGGGCCGAGAAAGATTCCGGACGACGCAGCCAAACTGGCAGGCACGCCTCTCAGCCGGCTTCGTGCGGAGGCGAATCTCTCACGCTGGAGGTTGTTTAGGGGATGCCCCGGGTGGTCGGCGCAAGCCAAATGGCTGATGAGTGCCCGCCATCGAATTTCGCCCGGCTCATCGGGCTCGGCATCGGCGAGCGCTTCGAACTCGGGCAGGGTCAACCCAAGGCGCGCCATCCCTGTGTCGACATGCAGCATCGCCGCTGGCCCGCCGTGCCTGTAGGAGGCCACGGCCCAGGTGGCGATCTGCCCGGGCTCGTTGAGGACGGGAATGAGACGGTGCGAGACGAATTCCTCTGCCGAGCCGGGTGCGGGGCCGTTCAGGACCGCGATTTCGCAGCAAGCGGGAAGCGCGCCACGCAGCGCCATTCCCTCGTCGAGATTGGCGACGAAAAAAAGCCGGCATCCGGCTGCGGCGAGGGCAGCCGACACTCGCGGCGCGCCCAGACCGTAGGCGTCCGCCTTGACGACCCCCGCGCAGCGCGCCGGCTCGACCCGCCGCGCCAGCAGTCGCCAATTCGCAACGATGCCCGCGAGATCGATCTCGAGGACGGCCTCCGCACGATCAGCGCGATCACCGGACATCAGGAGGCTCTGAACCGATTCACCGCACGATCGGCAGGTGGTCGGGCGCGGCAAAGTCCTCGAACTTCGTTCTCTCCGCGTCGAAGTGGAGTGTAATCGTTCCAGTCGGGCCGTGCCGTTGCTTTGCAATGATTATTTCCGCCTTGCCGTAGATGTCACTCAAGTTTTTTTGCCATCTCTTGTAATCTTCATCATATTTCTTTTTAGCTTCGTTATTTTGGTTTTTGTCTTCCCCTTCCGTCGGGCGTTGAGGTTCTTTGCGCGAATCATAATACTCCTGGCGAAAGATGAACATCACAACGTCGGCGTCCTGCTCGATCGTTCCCGATTCCCGTAAATCAGCCAACAGAGGACGCTTGTCTTCACGTTGCTCGACAGCTCGCGACAGCTGAGACAACGCGAGCACAGGGACGCTAAGTTCCTTTGCTAGGGCTTTCAGCCCCCGGGTGATGTCGGAGACCTCCTGTACGCGGTTCTCGATGGAGCGAATGTGGGTCGACGGCCGCAACAGTTGCAAATAATCGACGACGATCAACCCTAGGCCCTGCTGACGCATCAGGCGCCGCGCACGGGTTCTCACAGCAGAGATGCTCAGTGCAGGGGTGTCGTCGATGAACAGCGGCAACGATTGGAGCCACTGGCTTACTCGTGTAAATTTATCGAAATCCTCATTCTTGATATCGCCCCGCCGAATTCGATCGGATGACACGCTGGATTCTTCTGCGAGAATGCGAGCAGCGAGTTGCTCCGCCGACATCTCCAGCGAAAAGAAGCCGACCACCGCTCCATCCTCGGTCACAGTACGACCATCTGCAGTACGCACCGACCTATGCGCCTTCGCCGCATTGAGCGCTATGTTCGTGGCGAGGGCCGTCTTTCCCATCGACGGTCTGCCAGCCAGAACAATCAGATCCGACGGGTGCAGCCCGCCGAGCTTAGCGTCAAGGTCGCGAAATCCTGTCGCCACTCCAACGGTCTTGCCATCGCGCTTGAACGCCGCTTCTGCGCTCTTGATGGCGTCCGTGAGCGATGCGGAAAATGCGCGAAACCCCCCCTCGATTTGCCCGACAGTCGCCAGGTCGAACAGCTTTTTCTCGGCGCGTTCGATCTGCTCCCGGGCCGGATCGTCGAGATCCTGATTGAAAGCCTCGTTGACAACGTCCTCACCAAGCGTAATCAGCTGACGCCGAAGATAAAGATCGTGGATGTTCTGGCCGTAATCCTCGGCGTTTATGATCGTTACTGCCGAGCTAACAAGCTGAGTGAGATATTGCGCCCCACTGATTTCTGTCAGGGCCTTGTCCTGATCAAATAGGTTTTTGAGCGTCACCGGATTAGCCATCTGACCACGCTCGATCAGCTTAGCGATTGCGGCGAAGATCCGGCCGTGCACGGCATAGCCGAAGTGCTCCGGCGCGAGGAATTCGGACACCCGGGCATAGGCTGAATTGTTGATCAGGATCGCTCCGAGAAGCGCCTGTTCGGCGTCGGTGTTGTAGGGCGGGATGCGAATAGGCTCGGAGTCGGGACCGCGCAGCGGAGTGATCCGAGACGTTGCGGCTGTTTCCATGCGGTCGCAAAGTAGCACCGCCGGGACCGCGCTCCCGCGAGGAATAAGATTCACACCATGTGGATGTCGGGGATGAACGTCAGGCGGCCCGATCGGAGGCGGCGCCTTGTTCGCGTTCCCAGTCGAGCGTGTAGTCCCGCGTCATCGGCACCGAATCGACCGCCTTCGCGAGCTGCATTTGGAAGACCATGCACGTGCTGCGGCGAAACGTGATCTCGGAGCCGACCAGGTACATCTCCCACATCCGGCAGAAGCGCTCGTCGTAGATCCCGCGCAGACGCTCGCGATTGCCCTCGAAGCGGCGGCGCCAGGCTCTCAGCGTCTCGGCATAATGCAGGCGCAGGATCTCGACATCGGTGACCCACAGCTTCGATCGCTCGACCGCCGGCAGAACCTCCGAGAGCGCCGGCATGTAGCCGCCGGGAAAAATGTACTTGCGGATCCAAGGGTGGGTCGAGCCCGGCCCGTCCATGCGGCCGATCGAGTGCAGCAGCGCTATACCGTCCGGCGCCAGCAGAGACTTGAGCCGATTAAAGAACGCATTGTAGTGGTTGACGCCAACGTGCTCAAACATGCCGACCGAAACGATCCTGTCGTAGTGCCCGCTCTCCTGGCGGTAGTCGCGCAGATGGAATTCGACGCGATCGGCCAATCCTGCCATTGCAGCGCGGCGCACGGCTACTTTGTGCTGCTCCGTCGAAAGGGTCAGACCGGTCACCTTCGCGCCGCATTCCCCCGCCAGAAAGAGCGCAAGGCCGCCCCACCCCGAACCGATGTCGAGCACCCTTTGCCCTGGCCGGATCAGCAGCTTTGCAGCGATGTGCCGCTTCTTGTCGAGCTGGGCGGTGTCGAGGTCGTCGGTGTCGTCACGGAAGTAGGCGCAGGAATATTGCCGGTCCTGATCGAGGAACGATGCGTAGAGTTCTTCCGACAGGTCGTAGTGATGGGCGACGTTTCGGCGGGCCCGCGGGAGTGGATTGTATTGATGGAGCCGTCGCAAGGGACTGAAGGCACCGTTTAGGTGATGTCCCAGAAATCCCTCAGGCAAACGCTCGATATTGGTGGTCATCAAGTCGATCAAATCATAGAGGCTCCCTTCTTCGATGGTCAGCGTCCCGTCCACATAAGCTTCGGGCAGGAACAGCCGCGGTCTGACGAGGAGCTTCCAATGCAACGCGGGGTCGTGAAACCGGATCGCGACACTTGCGCCGGGTGACCCCTCGAAAACAAAGGAGCGTCCGCCGGCGTCGACGACGCGAAGCCTGCCTACGCTAATGATCCGCTCGAACAGGCGTGCCAGCAGCATTGCGTCGCATAGAATAGGGGCCGCGGTGGCAGATTCTGCTTCACCCGGCGCGGGTCGGGGTATCGCGAGCGATCCGCTGGGCTTCGTTCTCCTCTTCGTCGCGCTGGCGCAACGGATCGATGCCTCTAGCCTGCATATCAGCCTCTTCCGCCGACTGGGCGACGTTGGCGGTAATCGTCACGGAGAGTTCCGGGTGCAGCACGATCCTCACCGAATGCATCCCCAGGCTCTTGATCGGCCGCTCGAGAACGACTTGGCGTTTCTCGATCGTAAAACCCGCTTCGGTCACCGCATCGGCGAGGTCACGAGCGGAAACCGAGCCGTAGAGCTGGCCGCTTTCGCCCGCTTGGCGAACGATGACGACGCTCAACCCTTCGAGAGTGGTGCCGATTTCGGTCGCTTCCGACTTTCGCTGCAGATTGTTCGCTTCGAGTTGGGCGCGCTGGCTCTCAAAATAAGTTAGGTTTTCCTTGGTCGCTCGAAGGGCCTTCTTTTGCGGTAACAAGTAATTGCGCGCAAAGCCGGGCTTCACCTTTACGAGCTGACCCATTTGACCGAGCTTCTCGACCCGCTCGAGCAGGATCAGATCAACCATCATTCGTGCCTCCAAGAGCCTGACGCAAGGGAGAGCGGCCGCGGAGCCGAAGCGAAGCGTCGATCAGCCCCAAAAAAGTGATCAGCAGCAGCGGCCAACCGAACACCCCGGCCAGCACGTAGAACGAAACGAGCAGTATTGCGGGGCGGGAGAAGCGGTATGCGATGATGTGGAGCACAGCCAGGCCGGCAAGGCAGAACGGTACGGTCAGCACGATCATCATGTTGATGCCAAGAAAACGCATCGATCCGCCGAGGACCGTGGCCACCGTGGCGAGCATCGGGAGCACTGGAAACCACACTGGAAGGCTAAGCGTGCCGAGGGCTGGTGAAGGGCGCCAGCTCGCTCCAAAGCGCGCCAGCAGACCCTGGGCGAGCGTGCCATTGACCAGGGTCATCGCCATCCAGGAGGCGGCGACGAGACCCGGCATGACCATCGCGAGCAGGCCGGCGAGTTCGTCGCGACCGGGAGCGCGCTCGTCGAAGAGGCGATCGAGCGCGGGAGCCAGCATCTCACGTATCGCTGACTGAAGACTATCAGGACCGCCGAACAAGAGAAAAACGACAGCGATTGCAGTCAGCCCGAGCCCGGTCAACCAAGCGGCGAGAAGGCCAGGCGGATACCACTCGATCGCGCCGGCGGTGCCAGTGCGGGCAAGCAAGGCCTGGCGGACTAGGAGGATCACCGGCACGACGTTTACCGCGGCAAACATCAGCGCCGCCATTATATTGCTCGCGGCCAGCAACATTATGGATGCGGTGACGCCTGCCGCCAAGGCAACGCCGACGCCCAGCCACAGCCCACCGATGAACAGCGGCAGCTGCGACAGGTAGACGAGGATCAGCGAGCTCGGTGAGCCCATCGCTACGGCGAGCGACGGGCCGGCGGCGAATGCTCCGCAAAGCGCAGTGATTCCAACGACCCCGGCCCGACCCATGGCGTCTCCCGCCGCACGCCCGGCTACTTCACCATGCCAGCTACCTTACCATGTAGGGAAGCAGGCCGAGAAACCGCGCCCGTTTGATCGCCTGCGCAAGCTCGCGCTGTCTCTTGGTCGAGACCGCCGTGATGCGGCTCGGCACAATCTTTCCCCGCTCCGAGACGAAGCGCTGCAGCAGCTTGATATCCTTGTAGTCGATCTTTGGCGCATTCGGACCCGAGAACGGGCACGACTTCCGCCGACGGAAGAACGGGCGCCGTGCTCCAGCGCCCCGCGCCGAACCGCCACCCGATTGACTTTCCATCTATGCCTCCACCGCTTCCACCGCTTCCGGCACGGCCCGCTCCGGGCGGTCGGCTCGCTCGGTTGCGCCGTCACGACTTTCGCCGTACCGATCGCGGTCACCGGAGCCGCGCCGCTGGCGATCGTCCCGGCTGCCCCGGCTCTGCATGATCACGGACGGTCCATCTTCGTGGGCGTCGACGCGGATGGTAAGGTACCGGATCACGTCTTCATTGATCCGCATCGTCCGCTCGAGTTCGGCGATGGCCGCAGGCGGCGCTGCGATGTTGAGCAGAACGTAGTGCCCCTTGCGGTTCTTTCTCATCCGGTAGGAAAGATTGCGCAACCCCCAATATTCTCGTTTCTTGACCTCGCCGGCGTTGTCCGTGAGGAGCTGGGTGAACGCGTCTGCGAGGGCATCGACCTGCGCGCCAGAAATGTCCTGGCGGGCGATGAATACGTTCTCATAAAGGGACATGCCGCGGAGAACCTTGTGGCTGTTCACGAATCGACGCGCACCGAGGACTAACCAAACGGGCGCGATCGAAAAAGGGTCGAGACACTAAACCGGAAGCCCTGTAGAGGCAAGACAGCCATCAGCAGACCTGTCGGTGCATCTCTCACAGTCGCGCCCGCAATGCCGCTCCTTGACACCGGCAGCGGCGGGTCTATGACCATGCGGGGAAATTTTCGGCCCAGTGCTGGG
>Ga0137403_10008644_pt1 | contig 11391 bp, 7 predicted proteins | sample CZOMad2_1_16fung_FD_122057 | JGI IMG/M metagenome (GOLD analysis project Ga0137403, IMG submission 122057) | Vadose zone soil fungal communities from Angelo Coast Range Reserve, California, USA - CZOMad2_1_16fungal (Hybrid Assembly) | ecosystem: Environmental > Terrestrial > Soil > Vadose zone...
AATGTCCTGTTTCGCGTTCATCCAGCGCTTTACCAGAATTAACTCAGTTGAAGAGGCTTGCGCACGCATTAAGCATCTTGGTTATGTCGCCTGCAGACGTGTACGAATCTACGGCGAGGAATTTGAATTGCTGTCCGACCCTTTTCCGCAGACTGATCAGATCGAAATTCGGGCTAAGGCGAAAGGCGACTCTAGCGTTTGGATACTACGGCTTCCAGTAACCATCGCGCAAGGTGGCAGAGGGCAGCAACAGGTCACAGCCGCGTGAGCCACTCGACGCCGACGTGAAGGCCGCGAAAGTAGCAAACGCGGCCTCCAGGACTCGCCGAACCCCGTCACTTCTAACGCGCACAATAAACAACAAACCACAATAAACAACAAACAGAGAGGAGAATCTCAATGCCATACGTTAATGTCGGAAGGGAAAACTCTGCCAGCATCGATCTCTATTATGAGGACCACGGCTCGGGTAAGCCCGTTATCCTAATCCACGGATATCCACTCAGCGGTGCTTCCTGGGAGAAGCAGGTGCCAGTTCTTTTGGGAGCAGGTCACCGTGTCATCACTTATGACCGCAGAGGTTTCGGCAATTCCAGCCAGCCAACAACGGGCTACAACTACGACACCTTCGCCGAGGACCTGCACAAACTGATTACACATCTCGAATTGCGGGAATTCGCGCTGGTGGGTTTCTCCATGGGTGGCGGCGAAGTGGCGCGCTACTTTGGGAAATACGGATCAAAGGGCGTGAGCAAGGCGGTCATCATTTCGGGCGTCCCTCCGTTCCTTATGAAGACCCGAGACAATCCAGAGGGCGTTGACGGTAGTGTGTTCGAGGGAATACAGAAAGCTGTCGCCGCGGATCGCTACGCGTTCTTCACGGAGTTTTTCAAGAACTTCTATAACACTGACCTCTTCCTCAACAAGCGCGTCAGCGAACAGGCTGTGCAGGCAAGCTGGAACCTAGCAGCCGGCGCCTCGGCCACAGCCAGTCTCGCTTGCGTGCCGACTTGGCATGAAGACTTCCGAAATGACCTGAACAAAATTGATGTGCCAACGCTGGTCATTCACGGGGATGCAGACAGGATTCTGCCAATCACTGCCTCGGGGCTCCGGACTGCCAAGCTCATCAAAGGAGCGCGACTATCCGTGGTGAAGGACGGGCCGCACTGCATAACCTGGACCCATGCGGACGAAGTCAACACTGAGATCGTGAACTTTGTTGGGAAAGCTACGGCGCAGCGAGCAGTCTAGGCACGTCGGAACGAAGTTTTTGCGTGATCGAACTATCCTTCAAGCGCCAATTCACAGAGGGTGTCGGCACAGCCCGGCACCCTAAGCCAATGTTCCCGAGGGTTGTGCCAGATCCACCGAACCGCGTTCATGAGCGGCGACAATCCCAGAAGCTGAATGTATTTCCTACTTTCGCGCCAGAGCCTCCACAGGCTGTGCGGCGGAAGCTGGAGACAGCATGGCATCCACAACCGCCAGCGCTTCTTCCACGATGTCCAGACCGTGGCGAAGTTCCTCTTCGTTGATGATGAGTGGCGGGCAAACCCACAACATATTGAAGCGGCTGAATGCGTAAAGATGGTTGCTTTTCAAGTGTCCAGCGAGCTTGGCCATCTCCGGGCTGCTGCCGTTGAACGGAGCAAGAGGCTCACGCGTGGACTTGTCCTTCACGAGCTCCAGCGCGCTGAAGAGTCCTTTGTAACGAACGTCGCCCACGCAACGATACTTCTGCTTCATGGCTTCGAGGCGTGACGCGAGATAGCGTCCTTGTCGTTCAACGTTGGCAAAGATTTTTTCTTCTTCGTAGATTTGCAGATTGGCTACCGCTGCGGCGCAACACACCGGATGGCCGCTATAAGTGAGTCCGCCCCAAAGCATGTTGGTCTCGAAATATTTTGCGATGGAGTCAGAAACAATCACCACACCGAGAGGAAGATAACCGCTCGTGAGACCCTTGGCGCAGGTCACGATGTCGGGGCGAATGCCGTAATGTTGCGTGGCGAGCCATTTGCCGGTGCGGCCAAATCCGCTCATAACTTCGTCGTCGATCAGAAGGATGCCGTATTTGTCGCAGAGGGCGCGGAGTTTTGGATAGTAATCGTCCGGAGGAACGAGCAAGCCGTTTGACCCGGTAATCCCTTCCACGAGAATGGCGGCAATTGTGTTCGGGCCTTCCATCTGGATGACTTCTTCGATATGCGAAACGCATTCGCGATGGCATGTTTCGACTTTTTGTCCGAACGGGCAGCGATAACAGTAGGGATCGAAGACGCGAACGATACCTGGAACACCCGGCTCGACGGGCCAACGCCGTGGATCGCCAGAAGCGGTCATCGAACCCATTGTCGCGCCGTGGTAGGAGCGGTAGCGGGTGATGATTTTTTCGCGGCCCGTAACGAGTTTGGCCATTTTCATGGCGTTTTCGTTCGCTTCGGCGCCGCCCAACGTAAAAAATGTCTTAGCCAATCCAGTGACGCCGGCGAGTTTTTTGCCGAGCAGGCCGCGCGGCTCCGTGGCGAACCCGGGCCCCGCAAAACACAACTCGTCGACCTGTTTCTTGATGGCTTCGAGCATCTTGGGATGTTGGTGGCCAACATTTAGGTTGATGAGCTGCGAGCTGAAGTCCAGCCAGCGATTGTCGTCACCATCCCAAAACCAAACGCCCTGTGCGCGTGTCATATGCATCGGATTCGCTGTCGCCTGCACGGACCAGGAGAACATGGTGTAGTCACGGTTTTCCTGAACTACTTTTTGTGAATGAGAGTTCATATGTTGCATTTCCTTCCTGAAGATCGTTCGAACACTGCGCGCCTTTAGGGCTGCGCGAGAATCCAATCCATTGTTTTGGACGCCGAACGGTCGAGCGCCATTACCGACATTCCGAGGTGCTCTTCCTTCGTATCTTCAATTTTGTTGTGGCTGATGCCTTTGAGCGACTGCACGAACATCATAACCGTAGGAATCCCCGCGCGTGAAACTTCAGCAGCGTCGTGCAGTGGACCTGACGGCATGCGATGCGAAGCACCCGAAGTTTCCCGAACGGCCTGCTCGCACAGATCCAGTAATTGAGGATGGAACAGCACGGGTTCGATGTTCCAGAGGCGCGACCAGTCGACCGTGCAATGTTCTTCGGCAGCGAAGCGTTGGCTTGCGTCCTGAGCTTCACGGTGCATCTCGGCAAGCACATTGGCGTCGAGGTCTCGCTGGTCCAAGGTGACTTCGCAGCGGCCCACGACCGCGGTAGCGATGCCCGGGGATGTCTTCACGCTGCCCACAGTGCAAACAGCGTCATCATGTTTTTTGGCGATAGTGCGAATTTCGAGCGCCAGCTTTGCTGCCGCGGCGAGAGCATCACGTCGAGCGTTCATGGGTGTTGAACCTGAGTGCGCCTCTTGTCCGTGAAACGTGATGATGTGCCGTTCGACACCTTTCGTGCCCAACACCACGCCTAGCGGCAAGCCCATGCGCTCAAGCACGGGCCCCTGCTCTATGTGTAGTTCGAGATACGCTCCGGCGTTTTTTTGTTCCTTTTGGGCCTCGGGAAATCTCTCGATCTCCAAACCGCAACGTTTCAATGCAGCTTCCAATTTAACGCCGTCGCGATCCGTGCGACTGCGATCTGCTTCGATGGAATGCGTTCCAGCAAATGCCGACGAACCCAGCAAGCTGCGGCCAAATCGTGCGCCTTCTTCATCAGCCCAGTCCACGAGACGTATGGTGACCGGAGGACGCCCTTGGAACTCCGAAGCAATTCGACGGAGAACTTCGAGGCCGGCGAGCTCATTCAGCGAACCATCGAGCCAACCGCCGTTGGGCACGGAATCGAGATGCCCGCCGATGAGCAATGACTTTTCGGATGCACCTCGCAACGTGACCCAGCTATTTCCTGCCGCGTCGAAGTGTTGTTCTACAGGGAGTTCTTTCACCTTTGACGCAAACCATTCGCGGCCCTTTAGCCAAGTGTCGGTCCAGGCCACACGCTGCGCGCCGTTTTCGTCGCCCGTAAGGGCGCGAAGCTCCTTCAATTCGGCAACTGTCCGTTTTGGGTTCAGGCTCATGAAAGCGTCTGGCTAGCAAAGAGTCGGCTCGCGCCTCAGCATCTTACCGCGACTGCGCTCTCCGACAAATTTACCGTCACGTACCTGGACTTTGCCCCGTACGGTCACGACGGATGGGCGGCCTTCGATCTCCATTCCTTCGAAGCCATTGTAGTTGTTGTTCGTGTGTTGCGTTTTGACGGACACAATGCTTCGATAATTCGTGTCGTAAACCACGAGATCGGCATCGCTCCCTACGGAAATTGTGCCCTTGCGGGGAAAGAGACCAAAAAGTTTCGCTGCGCGAGTGCTTGCAACGTCCACGAAGCGATCAAGGTCCATTCGTCCGCGTTTTACGCCGTGGGTGTACAGAAGATTTACACGCTCTTCGATACCGGGAATTCCGTTGGGAATGTTGACGAAGGAATCTTTGCCAAGAAGTTTCTGCTCCGTGTCGAACGGGCAATGATCCGTTCCAACCGTATCGATCGAGCCGAGTGCCAGCGCATTCCAAAGCGCAGATTGATTGTGCTTCGCGCGCAGCGGCGGAGACATTACGTGCTTCATGCCTTCGACCCCGGGCTTCTCGGCAAACGACTTGTCGAGCAGTAGATGTGGCAACACCGATTCCAAATAAATTTTCACGCCGCGGGATTTTGCATCGAGTGCCGTGCGCAGCGCTCTCTCGCACGATAAATGGACTACGTAGCCAGTCGCGCCTGTATTTTCAAGGAACGTTGCGAAGCGGCCAGTGCCTTCGGCTTCGACCGATTCAGGACGGCTGGGTTCATGCCATTCGGGACCCGTCTTTCCCTCGGCGAGCAATTTTTGCTGCAGGCGCGCCACGAGTTCCGCGTTTTCGCAGTGCGCGGTGACGATCACTCCGAGGCGCTTTGCGAGTTCGAGCGTCTGGTACATTTCGGCGTCATCGATACCGAAGAAGTTCTTGTAAGCGAGAAAGATCTTGAACGACGCCGTTCCGTCAGCAACAATCTGTCGCAATTGCGATTCTGTTTCTTTCACAAACTTCGTTACCGACATGTGAAAGGCATAATCGCACGCGCTCTTGCCATCGGCTTTCGATTTCCAAAGCTCATAACCTCCCAAAGCGTCATCGTTGCGGTTTGGGCAGCACATTTCGATGTACGTTGTTGTTCCACCGATAAGCGCCGCGATGCTGCCGGTTTCATGCGTGTCCTTGGCAAACGTAGCCATGAAAGGGAGATAGATGTGAACGTGAGGATCGATGAAGCCCGGAAAGACCAGTTTGCCGGTGGCGTCGATCGTTTCAGTGTTTGGCGGAGCGTCGAGATTCTTGCCGATACGCGTGATGGTCTCGCTTTCGACGTAGATGTCCGCCAGAACGCGCGAGCCCACAGTCACGATTTCTCCATTTCGAATCAGCAAGGCCATCTTCACTCCCGCGAGCCTTAAATCGTCATCAGTGAATATCGATTCCCATCTTCTCTCTATATTTCTTCATCTTTTCCCAGTCCTCGGTTACGTCCCGTTGCGACTCTGAGAGTTGTCCCCAGGTGATAGATGGGCGACCGGACGGTTCTTCAATCATTCGAATGCAATCTTCCACGGGGCAAACGTTATAGCAGAGCCGGCAGCCGACACAATCCTCTTCGCGCACGTGAACGCTGGGACGCGTACTGATGGCTTGTTCCTTACCATTCGATTGAATGTCGTAGGACTGGGGCTCGACCACGGTGCCATCTTTGGCGATCAGGTCGATGCATTGGTGGGCCGCGTCGTTGCAAGCGACGTAGCAAAGATTGCACCGGATGCATTTTTGCTGGTCGATGCGCGCGACCGCTTGAAAAGACAAATCAAAATTATTGAAGTCAGAAACGCGGTATAGGCTACGACTCACGACATCCGAAATTCCTGCAAAACCTTTTTCGTCCATCCAGTTGGATAGGCCGTCGCACAAGTCTTCCACGATTCGAAACCCATAGTGCATGACCGCGGTGCAGACCTGCAGACTGCTGGCGCCAAGAAGTAAAAATTCTGCGGCATCGCGCCACGTGGAAATGCCGCCCATTCCTGAGATCGGCAGCCTGGAACCGCCCACTACGGAATCTTTTCCGAGCGCCGCCAACATATTCAACGCAATTGGCTTCACCGCCGGACCGGCGTATCCACCGTGGCCACCTTTGCCGCCGATGTTAGGCGTGATTTCCAGCGTTTCCAAATCAACGCCAATGATGGAATTGATGGTATTGATCAGCGACAGCGCGTCGGCTCCGGCCGCCACTGCTGCCCGCGCCGGCATCACAATGTCCGAAATATTTGGCGTGAGTTTCACGATCACGGGAATCTTTGCTACTTCCATGACCCAGCCCGTGATCTGTTCGCAATACTCTGGAACCTGGCCAACGGCGCTGCCCATGCCGCGCTCGCTCATGCCGTGCGGGCATCCGTAGTTCAATTCGATTCCATCGGCGCCGGTATCCTGAATGCGACGAATCATGTCATGCCAGGTTTCCGGCTTGGACTCCACCATCGCAGAGGCAATGACCGCGCGGTCCGGCCACGCCCGTTTTACTTCCGCAATTTCGCGAAGATTTATTTCCAGCGGACGGTCGGAGATCAGCTCAACGTTGTTAATGGCCAGCATTTTCTGGCCGCCGTAGTGCCACGCTCCGTAGCGATTGGAAACATTCAGCACCGGTGGGCCGATTGTTTTCCACACGGCGCCACCCCATCCCGCTTCAAACGCTCGATGCACCTGCATGCCGGAATTGCTCGGTGGCGCCGAGGCCAGCCAAAAAGGATTCGGCGAGCGAATCCCGGCGAAATTAATGCTGAGGTCAGCCACGTGCCACCAACCTTTCGTGAATTGATCTCGCAGCAAGTTTGCCATCTTGCACAGCCATAACGGTGGAGGCAGCGCCGCGTGCGCGGATGCAATCTCCTCCGGCGTAAATACCCGGCAAACTTGTTTCAAAATCCGCGGTCACTTGAATAAATCCCTTCTCGGTCTTGAGCTTCAACTGGGAAGCGAGTGATGGCTTCTGCTGGCCGATGGCTTTCACCACTTGGTCTGCCATTACAAGAAATTCCGATCCCGAGATGGGTTGCGGCGAGGGTCGTCCGGACGCATCCACGGGCCCCAAACTCATTCGCAAGCACTCCAGAGATCTCACCGTTCCATTTTCCGAATGGAGTTGCACGGGCTGCGTCAAAAATAAGAAGTTCACGCCTTCGCGTTTAATGAAGTCGTACTCGTGGGGGTATGCCGTCATTTCCTTCTCGGTGCGACGATAGACCATCGTGACCTGGCTAGCGCCAAGGCGCTTGGCAATCGTGGCGCAATCAATAGCCGTGTTTCCCGCGCCGACAACCACAACATCGCGTCCAACAGCAAGGTTACGTGCGGCAAGTTTGCTTTGCTCGATGTATTCCAGTCCATCGATGATGTGGTCTTCGCCCGGAATGCCCAGGGCCGGCGTGGCACCGAGACCGACACCGAGAAAAACCGCCTCAAAGTTTGTTTGCAGCTCGGCGAACGTGATATCGACGCCGAGTTCCTTGCCTGACTTCAGCTTCACTCCAAGCTTTTCAAGCATCGCCACTTCGGCCAGTGCCACTTCGATCGGTTCGCGAAGGCTGATGATGCCGTAGGTTGAAAGGCCACCGGCCAGATCGCGTTTTTCAAACAGCGTCACACTGTGTCCGCGTTTCGCGAGTTCGCCACCACAGGAGAGACCCGCGGGACCCGCGCCAATGATCGCCACTTTATGGCTCGTTGATTTGGCGGGCTGGAACATCTCTATTCGGTTGTCATAAACGAAGTCCATGGCATGTCGCTGAAGCCTGCCGATAGCGATGGGCTTGTGCTCCGCGCCGAGAACACAAGCGCCTTCACACAATTCCTGCACCGGGCACACACGCGCGCACGTGGCACCGAGCAAATTGGACTCCAGGATGGTACGCGCAGAGCCGCGCAAATTCTCCGTTGCAATTTTCTTAATGAACTTGGGTATATCGATGTGTGTGGGGCAGGCATGCGTGCACGGGGCGTCGTAGCACATCAGGCATCGTGCTGCTTCGACGGCAGCTTCGTTGCGCGTTAGCGGCGGCAGAAGCTCGTCGAGCGCATTCGTCCGTGCAGCGCTTTGCGGAATATCCGTCAACACACCCTCTGATCGCGAAGCCCAAAACAAGATTGCATCGCTCGGGATGAAAGAAGGCTAGAAGCGAGGGATGCTTCTTTCAATAGACATTCTGCGGGCAAAAGCTTGGTTCAACAAGAGGACTTAGTTCCGCATCAACAAGAAATACACTCCGCCAGAAACTACAAAGCCGATAAACCAGGCGTAGTCATAAAGCCAGCGCGCGGCTGGCGCAGCAAGGCCCATGAGCGCGACCGCGACACCCACTGCCAAGGCCACGATAGCCCTTGGGTTGAACCCGCGCAGATATTCATACGCGCCACCACGGCGGTACAAATCCTCCACAACAAGTTGGCGTCGCCGCACCAGGTAGTAGTCGAAAATCATGATCCCTGCAATTGGTCCCAGCAGTGCCGAGCAACCTACCAACCAGCCAAAAATGTAAGAACTGAAATTACTGATCAACTTCCAGGGCATCATCAGAATTCCCACGAAGCCAGTAATTAGGCCGCCCGTCCGAAAGGAAATGAGGCTTGGCCGCAAATTGGAAAAGTCGTTTGAAGGAGACACCACATTGGCGGCAACGTTGGTGTTTAGCGTTGCGAGAAGCAAAGCAAATAACGCGATGAGAGCTACAATTGGCTGATTGAATCGTCCCAGCAAGACAACTGGATCCCAAATTGCCTCGCCAAAAATTACGGCCGATGCAGAGGTTACCGCGACGCCGATAAATGAATACAGCGTCATTGCTGTGGGCAGTCCGAGCGCTTGCCCAACCATTTGTGCGCGTTGCGACTTGGCGTAGCGCGTGAAGTCTGGAATGTTCAGCGCTACCGTCGACCAGAAGCCGACCATACCGGTAAGCGCCGGAATGAAGAAATGCACGAACTCAGACGTGCTGTGAAACTTACTCTCGGTATGCAGCACCGGACCGAATCCACCCGCCTTGCGTGTAATCCAGAAAAGAAGAACCAATCCCACCACAAGCATGAACGGCGCCCCGATCCCTTCCAGGAATTTGATCGTTTCTATCCCGCGCCAGATGACGAGCATGTTGATTGCCCAGAAAAGAAAAAAGCAGATCCAGCTGCTGGCGGGGAAATTTGCAGCGCCAGGCCACAAGATTCGCAACATGGAGTAGATCGCTTGGCCGCCAATCCATGCCTGGATGCCGAACCAGCCGCATGCCACCAGCGCTCGCAGAATCGCAGGAACATTCGCTCCGCGCACACCGAATGACGCGCGCACAAAAACAGGAAACGGGATGCCATAACGAGTGCCGGCATGAGCGTTCAATAGCATGGGAATCAAGACAATCAAATTTCCCAGAAGGATGGTAAGAACTGCCTGAATCCAGCTCATGCCGCCCGCAATCAGGCCAGATGCCAGCATGTACGTGGGAATACATACGCTCATGGCCACCCACAGCGACGCGTAGTTGTAGGTGCCCCAAGAGCGCTTCTCTGACGGAATCGGAGCCAGGTCAGGGTTGTACAGAGACGGATCGATCCGTGTTAGTTCCATTTCTCATGTCCCTGGAAAATCTGAATAAGGCGTCACACTATAGCAAGTATTTCGGCAAATTCTATCGTTGTGATAAGTGGGTGATCCTCGGTATGGCCTGCTCGGATGTCTGATATCTAAATGTCGTAAAACAGTTCGTGAGTTTGTATCCGATAAAAGGTACTGCTCATGAAATTGAAAGCTGTCACAATCGCCTATCTACATTCTTTGGGCCAGAGGAATGCGCTGGGCTCGGCGCACAAGTGATTCTGAACGAAAATTATGACCAGCGTCGCCAAATTTCCGTGTGACCAGGCCGTGATGTTGGCTGGCAGGTCCGATTCTTCCTGCGCCGGGCGAGGCGCGTGGGTGCTTGCGGCGACGATTCTAGGGTCGAGCATGGCATTCATCGACGGGACGGTGGTGAACGTTGCGCTTCCAGCACTGCAAGCCGATTTGCACGCGACGATCGCGAATGTCCAATGGGTGGTCGAATCCTACGCATTACTGCTGGCGGCGCTCCTGCTTACAGGTGGGTCTCTGGGCGACTACTACGGCCGCCGGAGGATCTTTGCGACAGGAGTGATTCTCTTTGCGGCAGCTTCGGTATGGTGCGGAGTTGCCGGGAGCGTGGGAGAACTCATTGTGGCGCGGGGTCTGCAAGGACTCGGAGGTGCACTGCTTGTTCCAAACAGCCTCGCGTTGATCGGAGTGTCCTATCCAAGGGAAGAGCGCGGCAGGGCAATCGGAACATGGTCTGGATTCACTTCGATCACGATGGCGATTGGTCCGGTCCTCGGAGGATGGCTGGTGCAGCACCGGTCGTGGCGATGGGCATTCTTTATCAACGTGCCGATTGCGATAGCGGTTGTTGCCCTGACGGCATGGCGAGTGCCGGAAGATACTATTCGCAACGAAAATTCGAAACTGGACTGGACAGGAGCGCTGCTCGCCTCCGTCGGCCTCGGCGGAATCGTATATGCCTTCATTGAAACGTCGCCCTTAGGGGGATTGGTCGGAGTCGTGGGTTTGGTGGCGTTCGTCGTCAACGAGGCGCTGTCGCGAGAGCCGATGCTGCCACTGGCACTGTTCCGCTCACGGAATTTTGACGGAGCCAATCTGTTGACGCTGTTTCTGTACGCGGCCTTGAGCGGCGTGCTGTTCTTTTTTCCGTTAAATCTGATCCAAGTGCAAGGCTACACGGCGACGAAGGCTGGTGCGGCTTTGCTGCCACTCATCTTGATGATGTTCTTGTTGTCCCGCTGGTCGGGCGGACTTATGAAACGTTACGGTGCGAAGAAGCTGCTCATCATTGGGCCTTTCCTTGCCGGTGTTGGATTTGCATTGTTAGCGAGACCCGACATCGGTGGTAGTTATTGGACAACGTTTTTTCCTGCACTTGTGGTGCTGGGATTGGGATTGGCGATTAGTGTTGCGCCGCTGACAACAACAGTGATGAGCGCCGTGCCACAGAATTTTGTTGGCGTAGCTTCGGCCGTAAACAATGCGGTTTCACGTGTCGCCGCGCTGCTGGCAGTGGCAGTTCTGGGATTGGTTCTGAATCATGTGTTCAATCGCGTCGTCGATTGGACGTCAGGATCGCTGCCAACAGAGATTCGACAGCAGATCGATGCGCAACGGCCGAAACTTGCTGCCGCCGAAGTGAATGACGCTCGCGGCAGGCGAGCTATTAACGAAGCGTTTGTGGCGGGCTA
>Ga0137403_10008646_pt1 | contig 11389 bp, 12 predicted proteins | sample CZOMad2_1_16fung_FD_122057 | JGI IMG/M metagenome (GOLD analysis project Ga0137403, IMG submission 122057) | Vadose zone soil fungal communities from Angelo Coast Range Reserve, California, USA - CZOMad2_1_16fungal (Hybrid Assembly) | ecosystem: Environmental > Terrestrial > Soil > Vadose zone...
GGCATTTTAGAGTCCTCGAACATCAAAAATGAGGTGCTTTTTCTCGCAAATTTCCCGCTTAGTTTTGTCCTTCAAAACGCGGAATTTGAACGTGGAAAAATCAATGGCCCATTGCATCGCGCGAGTTCGTAAAATCGAATGCCATTCAAACCATGTCCCGCGCCGCCTTGTCCATGCGGCGCCTGCCGTCCAGAATGTGCTTGCCGCCTCCGATATTCCTGGCCAGGTATTACCGGCGCATTATCGGCAACGTTTTCCGGACAAACAAATGAGTCGCATAAAAAAGAAAGCAACGTCCAAATCGGCCCACGCATTTGGGACACTGCGCGAAGACTCCCCAAATTATCATGTGAATGGAAAAGAAGCATCGCCGACATTCCGCTTTATTGACTTATTTTGCGGAATCGGCGGGTTCCGCTTTGCATTCGAGCGTGCCGGTTGCAAGTGCGTTTTTTCCTCAGACTGGAACGAGCGAGCCCAGATCACCTACGAAGCGAACTTTGGCGAAAAGCCGCACGGTGATATTCATACAGTGGCGGTGGCTGACATTCCAGAGCACAACATCCTCTGCGCCGGATTTCCCTGCCAGCCGTTCTCCATCGCTGGCGCGAAAGATTCGAAGGCCAACGTCATCATCATCGGCAGCGTGTCAAAAACCTTTGCCATGACCGGCTGGCGCATCGGCTACACGCTGGCGCCGGAAGAATTAATCCAAGCCATGATTAAGGTGCAGAGCCAGTCCACCTCGAATCCTACTTCCATTGCGCAGTACGCCGCGCTCGAAGCCATGCGTGGCACCATGGACACCGTGCCGCCGATGCTCGCCGAATACGGCAAGCGCCGCAAGCGCATTGTGGAAGGCTTGCGCGCGATTCCTGGCGTCACCTGCGAATGGCCGGGTGGCGCGTTCTATGCCTTCCCGAATGTCTCCGCGCATTTGGGTGAAGGCAAAAACACCGCCGCAAAAAACTGCACCGAGCTTTCGAAGCTCCTTCTCGAAAAAGCGCATGTCGCGCTGGTTGCGGGCGAGGCATTTGGCGCGCCGGGCTTTCTCCGCCTTTCTTATGCGACATCCATCGAACGCATCGAGGAAGGGCTCCGGCGTCTGGAAAAATTCTTTTCCCGTGCGGAGGCCGCCGCCTAGACTGTGATGCAACCTGTCCTCTCGCGACTTGAACCCTTCTTCAGCCCGCGGATCTGGGGTCAGCGTTCGCTCGCTCCCTGGTATCCCGACAAAATAAATCTGAAAGAGCCCCTCGGCGAGGCGTGGCTTACGGCATTTGAATCGCGCGTGGCCAACGGTCCTTTCGCCGGCAAGTCGCTGCAGGAGAGTTGGCACGCCATGCCGGCGGGATGGCGAGGCGCGCGGCATGCCTCCCTTGCCGAATTTCCGGTGCTCATTAAATTTATTTTCCCCAACGATAAATTATCCATCCAGGTGCATCCCAACGATGCCTATGCCGCGAAGTACGAGCAGAACGCGGGCGGCCGCGGGAAAACGGAAATGTGGCATATGGTTTCTGCGCGGCGCGGCGCGGAAATCATGTTCGGGTTGCAGCCGGGCGTGAACAAGGAGGGGTTTTTGCAGGCGCTGGCGGCGGGCACCGTGGAGAATCTGCTGGTGCACCTGCCGGTCCAGACCGGCGATACGTACTTCGTGCCTGCGGGAACCCAACACGCCATCGGACCAGGCATGGTCATCTGCGAAATCCAGGAATATTCCGACCTCACCTATCGCGTTTATGATTATGGCCGTATGGACTCTTCCGGCAAGCCGCGCGAGTTGCACATCGAGAAAGCGCTCGAAGTAACGAATTTCGGCGGGGAAAGCGGCGGCAAAATCGGACCGCTGGCTTTGCATTCTCCCGAAGCAAAGAAGTATCTGCTTGCCGCGTGCGAGTATTTTGCCACTGAACGCTGGGATTGCAACCGCACCACCCCCATCGAAAGCGATCCCGAAGAGTTTCAGGTTTTTGTAGTTCTGGAAGGTACCGGGGCATTCCACGATGCAGACCATGCCTTTCCCTACCACGCGGGCGAAGCCTGGTTTCTGCCAGCAAATCTGCCGACAACACTGCTGCAACCGGATGGAGTAAGCTCGGTTTTGCGAGTAACTGTTCCAGACACCCGCGCGCTGCGGCGGCGGTTGCGTAACCAGGGATTCGAAGACCAGGCGATTTCGCGTATTGTGATTGGTGGGGAGTGAAAAAGGAAAAAGCGCTGGCAACCCACGCCGTGATTCTTGCCGGAGGCCGCGGTACGCGTTTCTGGCCGCGCAGCCGTACCCGCACGCCGAAGCAACTTCTGAATATTGTCGGCGAAGGCTCCATGCTGCAACAGACCGTGACGCGCCTCGCCCCTCTCGTTCCAGCGCAACGCATCTGGACGGTGACCAACGCGCAGCAGGCCTCCGCCCTGGCAAAACAGTTGCCCGCTGCCGCGCGAAAGCATGTGCTGACCGAGCCGATCGGAAGAAACACCGCCGCCGCAATCGCACTGGCCGCGATCCATGTACGCCACGCAGCTAGTGGCGACGCGCTGCTTGCCGTCCTTCCCGCGGACCACTACATCGCCCAACCCGACCGCTACCGCGAAATCGTGCGCGCCGCCCTGGATGAAGCACGTAAGCCCGGCCATATGATCGTCCTCGGCATTCCTCCCACTCGCGCGGAAACGGGTTACGGCTACATCGAGCGTGAGGGAGATTCCATCACCGCTCAAGGAGCGCCGATCTTTGCCGTGCGCTGCTTTAAAGAGAAGCCGGATATTGCGATCGCCAAGGAATACTTGGCCTCTGGAAATTTCCACTGGAACGCCGGAATGTTTTTCTGGCGCATCTCCACTTTTTTGGAAGCGCTGAAGGCGTTTCTGCCGAAAACGCATGCGCTGATTGAAGAATTGGCGAAACACATCGGGAAAAAAAGTTACGCGGCCAAACTAAAGCGCATTTACCCGCAGCTCGAAAACATCTCCGTCGACTATGCCATCCTCGAACGCGCTACCCGGAATGCCGGGCCGAGGCGCGTCTTTGTGATCCCCGCCGAAATGGGTTGGAGCGACATCGGCTCCTGGGCCGCGGTTCATGAACTCCTGGCCAAGCATCCCGCTGAAAATATTTTTGCCGGCCCTGGCCACACGCTCGACTCCGAAGGCAATTTTCTCTGGAGCCCCGGCAAATACATCGCCGCCATCGGCGTCACCGGCCTCGTCGTCGTCGAAACCCCCGACGCGCTCCTAATCTGCCCCCGCGACCGCGCCCAGGATGTCGGCAAAATCGTAAAAGCCCTCGAAGACCGCAAGCACAAAAAGCTTCTGTAGCGTCCGCGCTCGCGTCACGCCGCCAGCTCTTTCTGCAGCGCCTTGCCCTTGCGGAACCACAGCCGCTCCACCCTTTGCATGTACCTCGGCAGCGTTCTTTTCTTCGCCGCCAGTTTCTGCGCCCACTCCCGTGCTTCCTCTTTTTGCCCCGCCAATTTCAGATAGTTTGCGTAGTTGTACAGCGTCTCCGGCGTCGTCGAAAACTGCGCCGCCGGTGCGAAATAGTTGGCCGCTCTTTCCAGATCGCCGGTGCGTGCATACGCATCGCCCAGCAACCCCGTCGCCCGGTAATAATCAAACTTTGCATCCTTCCCGAGGACATACACCAGATCAGGAATCGCGCCGGCAAAATCTCCCATCCCCAGCGCCGCTTTCGCCCGCAAATAAAACGCATGCGGCGAATCGCTCCGTGTGGAGATTGCCCGGTTCAACAACTCCCGCGCCTTCGCATAATTCTTCTGCTCAAAGTACAGCTCGGCTAGTTCCTCCAGATTCCCCACCGACGGATTGTCCAGAATCTGAAGTTCGACGGCTTGAATCCGCGAGCGCCTGCCGAATCCCTGAAAGACCCCCCGCAGCAAACCCAGGTCGGGGATCATCTCGACGACTATATACACCCCGGCCCCCAGCACACTGCCGAAGATGATGATGTAGAGCCAATACCCTTCCGGGCGCCGCTTTACGAAGTGCCAAAGCGCCACACCCTGCACAACAAATCCCCACGGATAAAAGTGTGAACTCAGTCCACCCATTCCCGCCCACCTCGTTGCTGTCTCTCAGAATTATGACTTTGCCAACAGAATCCGGCATCGCCCTTCTCCGTGTCAATCCAACCCTCAGCTCTTTCGTCTAAGAGTGACTATCACTTTGTGCATTTTATAAACCCTACTGGCGCGCTCCAGCCACCGCACAATCCCCGGGCCGCAAGACATCTGACGCATAGCAATCTCTCCCGGCCAAATTGGATTGCGTTTATCACTCTTCTTTACCCTTGCCTAACCCCGCAATCTTTGGCGCCTCGTCCTCCTCGCGTATACTCGAGTGCAATGAGTTCGATTCAATTTGGCACCGATGGATGGCGCGGCATCATCGCCGAAGAATTTACCTTCGCGAACGCGCGCATCGTGGCCGCCGCGATCGCGCGATACGTGGTGCGTGGCGAAGACGCACGCAAGGGCGTGCTGGTCGGCTACGACCATCGCTACGCCGCCGACCGAGTCGCCTCGGCCGTCGCCGAAGTGATCAGCTCTACTGGAACGCCGGTCTGGCTAGCCGACAAGCCATGCCCCACGCCCGCGATTTCGTTGCTCGTCCGACAGCGCCAGGCCGCCGGTGGAATCGTCATCACCGCCAGCCACAATCCCTACTCCTGGAACGGCATCAAGTACAAAGCCAGCTATGGCAGCAGTGCGCTTCCCTCCATCGTGGCCCAGATTGAAAACGAACTCGAAACTGTGCTCTCAAACGGCGTCCCGCCACTGCCGCCGCGAAAAGATTTGATCCACTCGCTGGAGCCGCGCTCGCCCTACCTGGACACCATCGAAAAACTGATCGACTGGCAACGCCTGCGCGACGCCAAATTGCGCTTTGTCGCTGACTCCATGCACGGCTCCGCCGCAGGCTTGCTGCACGAACTCTTCCAGCGCAACGATGTCGTTTGCGACGAAATCCGCGGCACCCGTGACCCGCGTTTCGGCGGCGTCCATCCTGAGCCCATCGAGCCGCACATCGACGCGCTGCGCAGAGCGGTCCTCGCAGGAAAATACGATGCAGGCTTCGCCGCCGACGGCGACGGCGACCGCATCGGCGCGATCGACCGCGACGGCAGTTTCGTCAATCCCCACCAGATTTTCGCGCTGATGGTCTGGCACCTCGCCGGTACGCGCAATCTCCCCGGCGACATTGCAAAAACTTTTTCGGTCACCAAGCTGATCGACAAACTGGCCGCTAAATTTTCGCGCAAACTTCACGAAGTCCCCATCGGTTTCAAATACATCTGCGAGCTGATGTTGCAGCAGACCATCCTGATCGGCGGCGAGGAAAGCGGCGGCATCGGCACCAGCCTTTATCTGCCGGAGCGCGACGCCCAGGTTTCCGCGCTCTTCCTGGCAGAACTGATGGCCTGGCACGGCAAATCTCTCGGTGAACTGCTTGCCGGGCTCCACGCCGAGTTCGGCGAATTTCACTACGGCCGCATCGATCTGGACGTGCGCCGCGGTCAAAAAGAAAAGGCCATCGCCTATTTCACCAGCGAAAAGACAAAACGCGTCGACACATGGGACGTCACGCGCCGTGAGAACATGGACGGCATCAAACTCTATCTCGGTGACCTTGGCTGGGTGATGCTGCGTCCTTCGGGCACCGAGAATCTTCTGCGCATTTATTCCGAGACCTCGCGGCCGGAAACGACCAAGCGCGTTTTACAGGCCACGGTCGCGGCGGTCAACGCGCTTTAGGGAGCGAGCCATGGAAACCGTCAACCTGAAAGACAAATTCGGAAAATTCCAGGACTACTGCAACCCGCGCGTAATCGGCAAAGTGAACGACTGCCACGTCAAAGCAGTCAAGCTGAAAGGTGAATTCATCTGGCATCACCACGACAACGAAGATGAACTTTTTCTCGTCGTGAAAGGCACGCTGCGCATGAAATTCCGCGACCGCGAAGCATTGGTCCGCGAAGGTGAGTTCGTAATCGTGCCCCGCGGTGTCGAGCACTGCCCCGTGGCCGACGAAGAAGTCCACATCGTATTGATCGAGCCGCGAACCACATTGAATACGGGGAATATCCAGAACGAAAGGACAGTCAGCCAGCTCGAGCGGATTTGACCGCTCGGCGGCCGGAAAGACAGGACCCAGCCATGCAACATCGTTTCTACACGCTCGACGTTTTCACCACCACGCGCTTTCAGGGCAATCCGCTCGCTGTTATTACCGACGGCGACGGCCTCTCTCAGGATCAGATGCAGGCCATCGCGCGCGAAATGAATCTCTCCGAAACCGTCTTCGTGCAAAAACCGACTGACGACCGCGCGCTCGCCCGCCTGCGCATCTTCACCACCAAGGCAGAACTGAAGCTCGCCGGTCACCCGGTGATCGGCACATGGTTCCTTCTCGCCGAACTCGGCGTGGTCCCCGCCCAAGAAGGCGGCGTGCACGTCATGCAGCAAACCGGTGCGGGGATTCTGCCTGTCGAAATTCGCTTTAAGGACGGCCGCCCGCAGCGCGTCACCATGACGCAAAAAGAAGCCGCCTTCAAGCCATCCAAGATCAACAAGAAAAAGCTGGCGGAATCGCTGGGCCTTTCGCTGAAAGATCTGGATCCCAAACTCGACCCGGAGTTCGTCTCCACCGGAATTTTCAATCTGATGGTACCGCTGCGCAACCGCCAGGCGCTCGGGAAAATTGAGCTGAACATGGTGGAACTCGCGCGCCTTCTCGGGAAACAGGCCGCGCTAGCGTATTGTTTTGCGCTCGCCGGCAACTCTTCGACGCATGCGCGCGGCATGATGCCCTGGGGAATGTACGAAGACGCCGCAACCGGTTCCGCCGCCGGCTCGCTGGGAGCGTACCTTGTGAAACACGGAAAATTCAGCGCCGGCCACACGCTGCACATCGCTCAAGGAGTCGAGATGGGCCGCCCCAGCGAAATCGAGGTGGAAGTTTCACAAACCGGCAAAAAGCTCACCCCGCGCGTAAGCGGCGCCGCCGTCAAGGTGTTTGAAGGAACTATCCGCACTTAGCCGCAACATCCGCTCGCAGCGCGCGGCCTGCCCGCGGGCACAGTTCCCTTTTCGCACCCAAATCTGGAATAGTGCTTACGTAGGCAGTCGCCTACCTCTAATCTAGTTGCGACGCTCGACTGAACCCGAATCCAATTTTTCGCGCCAACCAGCTCAACCGATGCGCGGAACGAGACTGACCCGGACCCAGGTCTGCATTTCCCGATGAGCCAACGCGAACATAGTTTCCTTGAGTCGCTGTGGTCGCGCCCCGACCCTGTACTTGCCGGCGCTGGCGTGGCGGGCGAACTCCTCGTCGCCAAGGTGCGCCTTTCTCTGGCCACCCTGCTGCTCCTGATACCGGTGATCAATTCCCTCTTCTTTCCCGTTGAGCCAAAAGAAGGCCTGATCGGCATCAGCCTGGTCTCCGGCACATTCTTTCTTTCTGTAACGGTCTATTACCTGATCTCGCGTGAATACAATCCGTCGTGGCTCAGCTTTGCCAGCAGCAGCTTCGACGTCACGCTGGTAAGTTTGGCGCTGGCAATCTTTCTGCTTGTCAATGAACCGCACACGGCCGTGAACAGCAAGGTGGTATTCGAAGGCTACTTTCTTGCCATCGCCAGCACCAGCCTGCGCTACGACAAGCGCGTCTGCATCAGCGCCGGGCTGCTGGCGTTTTTCGAATACCTCGCGATCGTGTACATTGCCGCCACGCACTGGGATCTAAACAACGCGATCTATTCGCCCTATCCTTACGGATTGTTCAGCTGGTCGGCCCAAATCTCGAGGCTGATCATGGTGCTGACTGCCTCGGCGCTCAGCCTGGCGCTCGTTTCGCGTAGTCAAAAGCTCTTGCGGATGGCTACCAGCGACCCGCTGACCGGCCTCTTCAACCGCGGCTATGTGGACGACCGTTTTGCTGTCGAACTCAGCCGTGCCCGTCGCCATCACCAGCAGCTTGCGCTCGCCGTTGTTGACGTGGACCGTTTCAAACTGCTGAACGACACGCACGGCCACTCCGCTGGAGACGCAGTGCTACGCAGTATTGGTGCCATCTTTCGCCAATCCTTCCGGCAGAGCGACACCGTTGGGCGCTACGGCGGCGAAGAGTTTGTCGTCATCCTTCCCGAGATGAATCTCGAGGACGCCCGGCGAAAGATCGAATCGCTCCGCGAACTTGTGGCCAGCACGCCGATTGAATTGAATTCACGGAGAGAAATGGTGGGTGTAACCATCAGCGCCGGATTGGCTGGCATGCCTGTAGACGGAAATGACGCCATAGAACTCTTCGCGCTCGCCGATGAACGCCTGTTCCAGGCCAAGCGGGAAGGCCGTAACCGCGTCGTGGCCAGCCCTGAACCCGTGCTCTCCTAAATAATTTATTTACTTCGGTTTTAGTGCTTTTTGGTAGGCGTCCAGAATGCCGTTGACGAAGCCGCCGGCATCGTCGGAGGAGTATTTCTTGGCGAGATCCACGGCTTCATTGATGACGACTTTCACCGGCGTATCCGTCGCGCGCATTTCGTGCATTGCCAGCCGCAGAATTGCCCGATCGATGGCCGCCATCCGGTCCAGCCGCCAGTTCACGGCATACTTGCTGATCAATTCATCGAGGGCCGTGGCGTCATGCGCCGCTCCTTCGAACAGCTGGTTTGCAAACGTCCGCGTCTGCGCAGCGGCTTTGGCGCTCTTCCAGAAAGTGATCTCGAGTTTCTCCGGAAATTGCTGGCTCATGTCCCACTGAAACAGCATCTGCATCGCAAATTCCCGTGATTTTGTCCGCAAGCTCAAGTTATTTGCGCCGCCTTTTACCAGTTGAAGTGGATGGCGCCTTCGCTGAACCGCGCAACTTCCGCGACAACTGCGCCATTTCGATCCCGCCCAATCCGGCCTCGAATCCTTTGTTCCCGCCCTTCAATCCCGCTCGATCTATCGCCTGCTCCAGTGTGTCGCACGTCAGCACGCAGAACATCACCGGCACGCCCGTATCCATCTGCGCCAACTGCAGCCCGCGCGAAGTTTCCGAGCAGACATAATCGTAATGCGCCGTCTCGCCCCTTAGCACGCAGCCAATCGCGATCAGCGCATCGTAGCGCCCCGTCATCGCCAGCTTCTTCGCCGCCAGCGGCAATTCAAACGCTCCCGGGACGTGAATCACATCCACGTCCTTGCTCGCTGCTCCGCCGCGCTCCAGGGCATCCACTGCTCCCTGCAACAGCCGCTCGGTAATAAAACTGTTGAACCGGCTAACAATCACGCCGAATCGCAAGCCTTCGCCGCTCAATCCTCCATCAATTTTTCCCGGCTGAATCATCGCACTCACTTCCCCGCTCGCTAAGACTTCGGTAATTCCGTTCCCTTACCTCATTTACTTCCTTAACTTCCTTTACTTCCCCTTAAAAGCCGCCGGCCGCTTCTCCAGAAACGCCTTTGTCCCCTCGCGCATGTCTTCCGTCGCGCAACACAAGCCGAACAGCGTCGCTTCCAGAAACAAACCCTCTTCCTGTGGCATTTCCACGCCGCGCTCAATCACTTCCATGCAGTATTTCACGGCCAGCGGCGCTTTCTCGATAATCTTTTTGGCCATCGCCTCGGCCGCGGGCAGCAACTCCGCCGGCTCATAAATGTGATTCACCAGGCCGATGCGCTGTGCTTCTTCCGCGGTGATCATTTCGCCGGTCAGACAAAGTTCGTGAGCCACGCCCTTGCCGCACAACCGAGCCATACGCTGCGAACCTCCATAGCCCGGAATAATGCCGAGCTTCACTTCCGGCTGGCCCAACTTCGCGGTCTTGCTGGCGACGCGAATCGTGCAGGAAAGCGCCAGTTCGCAACCGCCGCCAAGCGCAAATCCGTTAATCGCGCAGATCGAAGGCTTCCCCATCGTCTCCAGCAGGTGAAATACGCCCTGCCCGAAAAGCGAAAACTCTTTGCCGTTCACCGGAGTCTGTTGCGCCAGTTCATTGATATCCGCGCCAGCCACAAAAGCTTTTTCCCCGGAGCCGGTAAGAATCAGCACTCGCACGGAAGCATCCTCGCGCGCGTCCAGCAGCAAATGCTGAAACTCTTCAATCGTCTTGCGATTCAAAGCGTTCAGCACCTTCGGCCGGTTGAACGTGATAAACGCGATGCCGTCTTTCTTTTCGTAAAGCAGATTTTCATAAGCCATGATTTTCCCTCAAAATGCGATCGGCTTCGGATTCGCGGGATCCGAATAATCGTAAAATCCGCGCCCCGATTTTTTCCCGTTCCATCCGGCCAGCACCATGCGCTTCAGCAACGGCGGCGCGGCAAAACGCTTTTCTTTGAATTCATCGAACATAATCTGCGAAATGTAATAGGTTGTGTCCAGTCCCACAAAATCCAGCAACGTAAAAGGCCCCATCGGGTACCCGCAGCCCAGCTTCATCGAATTATCGATGTCCACCACGGAGCCGACGCCCTCTTCCAGTGCCCGGATCGCGTCCAACAGGTACGGCACCAACAACCGATTCACGATAAACCCGCCGCTGTCGCTCGCGCGCACCGGCGTCTTCCCCAGCTTCGCGCCAAACGCAACCATCTCGTCGTACACCGCCAGATCCGTTGAAATCGTTTTCACCACTTCCACCAACTTCATCGCCGGCACAGGATTGAAAAAGTGCAGGCCCACAAAGCGTCCCGGCCGCTTGGTAGCTGCGGCAATTTCCGTAATGGTTAGCGAAGAAGTGTTGCTGGCAAAAATCGTCTGCGGCGGGCACAGCTTGTCCAGCGCGCCAAAGAGCTCCCGCTTCACCGGCAGTTGCTCAATAATCGCTTCCACAATCAGATCGCAATCCTTCAAATCCTCCAGCGAAGTAGTTCCCTTCAGCCGTCCGCGCACTTCCGCCTTCGCCGCTTCCGTCAGCGTGCCCTTCTCCACCTGGCGGGCCAGGTTCTTTTCAATGCTCTTCAATCCCTTTTCCACTAAGTCGCCGCTGACCTCACGCACCACCGTCGTGAACCCCGCCTGCGCGCAAACCTGGGCGATCCCCGAGCCCATCAAGCCACACCCCACTACGCCCACTTTTTGAATTGCCATGAATTCCTCACGTATCGAAGTACACGCAAAAACTGGCGGGAAATTGCCACCCGTCAAAGTGTATCAAAGCTACTCCTGGAACTCACTTTGCCCGGCTGCAGGTCCCGCTGAATTTATGCTCCGGCAGCCAGGGCATCGCGCGAGTGGTGATAAACTACGCCGAAGGCGAGGCCTTGAGCGCAATTTGTCCCAGGCACTGCAGCCTGATGGTTGCGCTGTTTTTCCTGTGCTCGCTGGCATCCCCCCGGCGCTGTCGTGGGGCAGCAAGCATCTCAAATTGCCGCCGTTC
>Ga0137403_10008647_pt1 | contig 11388 bp, 8 predicted proteins | sample CZOMad2_1_16fung_FD_122057 | JGI IMG/M metagenome (GOLD analysis project Ga0137403, IMG submission 122057) | Vadose zone soil fungal communities from Angelo Coast Range Reserve, California, USA - CZOMad2_1_16fungal (Hybrid Assembly) | ecosystem: Environmental > Terrestrial > Soil > Vadose zone...
CGATCCATCGAGACGGCCGCCGCGCGCGCGCTGCCGGGCGTGGTCGCCATTTTCACCGGCGCCGATCTCGCCAAGGACGGCCTCGGCACCATGAAGATGACGCTCAAGCGCACCCGGCCCGACGGCTCCCCCATGTTCGCCCCGCCGCACAAGGGTCTCAGCCAGGATCGGGTGCGCTATGTCGGCGACCCGGTGGCGGTGGTGATCGCGGAGACGCTGGCCCAGGCCAAGGATGCCGCCGAGCGCGTGGACGTGGACTATGACGCGCTGCCGTCGGTGACGGACACCGCGGCGGCGGCCGCGCCGGGCAGCCCACGGGTCTGGGACGAGTCGCCGGACAATATCTCCAATGTCTTCTCCGCGGGGGACAAGGCCGCCGCCGACGCCGCCATCGCGGGGGCGCCGCACGTCATCCGCCGGCGCTACGTCATCACCCGCGTGCACGCGCAGTATCTGGAGCCGCGCGGCGCGCTGGGCGTGTACGACCCCGGCGAGGATCGCTACACCCTCTACGCCGACGTGCAGTATCCCCACCGCGTGCGGAACGCCCTGGCCAGCAATATCTTCCAGATCCCCGAGCACCAGATCCGCGTCATCGCGGGCGACGTGGGCGGCGGCTTCGGGACCAAGGGCTGGCAATACGTGGAGCATCGCCTCGTATTGTGGGCGGCCCGGCGCGTGGGCCGGCCCGTCAAGTGGGCCTGCGAGCGCAGCGAGGCCATTCCGGCCGACGAGCACGCGCGCGATAATGTCAGCGAGGCCGAGCTGGCGCTGGACCGCGACGGCCGCTTCCTCGGCCTTCGCGTACGTACCCTGGCCAATGTCGGCGCCTATGTGTCCTCGGACCGGAACCTTCTGGCCACCTTCTCCAATGTCTTCACGCTGGTGGGCGTCTATACGGTCCCGGCCGCCTTCGTGCACGTCACCTGCGTGCTCAGCAATACCAATTCCACCGCGCCCTATCGCGGGGCCGGCCGTCCCGAGGCCACCTATGTCATCGAGCGGCTCATCGACGACGCCGCCCGGGAGCTGGGCCTGGATCCGGTGGCGCTGCGCCGGCAGAACGTCATCCCCCCCTCGGCCATGCCCTACAAGACGCCGCTGGGATTGACCTACGACTGCGGCGAGTTCGGCAAGAGCATGGACGACGCGGTGAAGCACGCCGACCTCGCGGGCTTCGCCGCCCGCCGCGAGGCCTCCCGCCGTCAGGGCCGGCTGCGCGGGCTGGCGGTGGTGAACGCCATCGAGCGCGCGGCCTCGCCGGGGCCCGAGTTCGCCGAGGTGCGCTTCAACCCCAGCGGCAGCGCCACCATCTTCATGGGCACCAAGAACCAGGGCCAGGGCCACGAGACCACGTTCAAGCAAATCCTCCACGAGCGGCTGGGCATCGACCCGAAGGAAGTACGCTTCATCGACGGGGACACCGACCGCGTGGCCTTCGGCATGGGCACCATGGGCTCGCGCTCCACCGTCATCGGCGGCACCGCGCTCACCATGGCCGCCGACAAGGTGATCGCCAAGGGCCGGAAGATCGCCGCCAAGATGCTCGAGGCCGCCGAGGAGGACATCACCTTCGCCGACGCGAAGTTCGCGGTGAGGGGGACCGACCGGGCGGTGGGCCTCAAGGAAGTGGCGCGGACGGCGTTCGTGCCCGCCGGCCTGCCCAAGGGCCTGGAGCCCGGGCTCTACGAGACGGGCACCTTCTCGCCGCCCGCCGACACCTGGCCCAACGGCTGCCACGTCTGCGAGGTGGAGATCGACGAGGCCACCGGCGCTGTCAGCCTGGCGCGCTACCTGGTAGTCGACGACGTGGGCACCGTCATCAATCCCGTCACGCTCAAGGGGCAGATTCACGGCGGGGTCGCCCAGGGCGTCGGGCAAGCACTCATGGAGCAGGTGGTCTACGATCGCGAGAACGGATCGCTCCTGACCACCTCCTTCATGGAATACGGCATGCCGCGGGCGGACGACTTCTGCGACATGCATATCGAGAGCAACCCGGTCCCGACCAAGCTCAATCCGCTGGGAGCCAAGGGAGCCGGTGAGGCGGGCACCGTCGGCGCCCTGCCCGCCGTGATGAATGCCGTGCTGGACGCGCTGGCTCCGCTCGGAGTGCGCGAGCTCGACATGCCGGCCACGAGTGAACGGGTGTGGCAGGTCATGCAGGCCGCCCGGGCCAGAGCCTGACCGAGAGTCGTCATCCAGAGCCGTCATCCAGAGGGAGGAGACCGATCGTGGGAGGAAAGCTCGACGACGCGGCGCTGGACACCCTGCTTCGGAAGGCGAGGACCCAGAACGGCTGGCTTCCCACGCCGGTCTCGGACGCCGAGCTGCGGGCCATCTACGACGTGATGAAATGGGGACCGACCAGCGCCAACTGCTGCCCGGCGCGGCTGGTCTTTCTCCGCACCCCCGAGGCCAAGGCCCGTCTCCTGCCCGCGCTCTCGCCCGGCAATGTGGACAAGACCAAGGCGGCGCCGGTCACCGCCATCATCGGCTACGACACGCGCTTCTACGAGCTCATGGTCAAGCTCTTTCCCCACCGGCCCGACATGGCGGACAACTTCAAGAACAACCCCACCCTCGCCCAGATCACCGCGTTCCGGAACGGCACGCTCCAGGGCGCCTATTTCATGCTCGCCGCCCGCGCGGTGGGGCTCGACATCGGCGGCATGTCCGGCTTCGACAATGCCAAGGTGGACGCCGAGTTCTTCCCGGACGGGCGGGTGAAGTCTAATTTCCTCTGTAATGTGGGGCACGGCGACCCCTCCAAGGTCCTGCCCCGCCTTCCGCGTCTGGACTTCGAGGAAGCCTGCACCCTGCTATGATCGGGGCAGAAGGATAGGGTAGCCATGACCACGCCCAGGACTACGCCCAGGACTACGCCCAGGACTACGGAGGACACCATGTCGACGTCGACCCAGACCGTCCCCAGCGCTCCCACCGCTGCCGTGGCCCCTCGCGGGGTCAATCACCTCGTCCTGAACGTGCGCGACATCGAGGTCTCGCACAAGTTCTGGACCGACATCATGGGCTTCAAGTGCGTCGCGGAGCTCAAGAACCGGCCGTGGAAGATGCGCTTTTACAGCGGCGTGGACGACAAGGGCGGGGTCACCCATCACGACCTGGCCCTGGCCGAGGTGCCGGCCACCGACGACAAGAGCGAGGTGGCGGATTGGAAGCTGCTGCCGCGCCAGGTCGGGCTCAATCACGTGGCGGTGGCCTGGCCGGACCGCGAGTCCTGGCTGAAGCAGATCGCCTTCCTTCAGAGCCGGGGCGTGCCCTTTCTCCGGCGCGTCAACCACGGCATGACCCATAGCGTCTACATCGCGGATCCCAACGGACACGGCATCGAGGTGCTGTACGAGCTGCCGCGCGAGGTCTGGGAGGGTGACATCGACGCGGCGCAGAACTTCGCCGAGCAGCTCCCCACCGAGGGCGAGGCGGCGCTGATCGACCGCACCGACAACCCCGTCTTCCCCGGCCGCGCCTGACCGCGCGCCCGTCCATGGAGCTCCGGACGCTCGGCCGCACCGGCCTCCGCGTCTCCGCGCTGGGGTTCGGCGCGGGCGCGGTGGGCGGGCTCATGACCCGCGGCGCCGCCGCCGACCAGGAGCGCGCGGTGGCCCGGGCGCTCGAGCTCGGCATCAACTACTTCGACACCGCGCCCATCTATGGTGACGGCGAGTCGGAGAAGAATCTGGGGCGGGTGTGGAAGACGCTGCGCCCCGCCGCCGCGGTCGGCACCAAGGTGCGGCTGGCGCCCGAGGAGCGGAGCCGCATCGGCGCGGCGATCACCGCCTCGCTCGAGGCGAGCCTCAAGCGGCTGCAGATGGACCGCGTGGACCTGCTCCAGCTCCATAACCTCATCGATCCCAAGCACCCCCGCGGGCTCGACGCCAAGCAAGTGCTGGAAGAGGTGGTGCCGGCGCTGGACAAGCTGCGTCAGGCGGGCAAGACGCGCTTCGTCCGCATCACCGCGCTGGGTGAATCCGCGTCGCTGGCGCGGGTGATCGACGCCGGCGTGCTGGACTCCGCCCAGGTGTGCCTGAACCTCCTCAACCCCAGCGCGGCCGGCCCCGTGCCCGCGGGCTTCCCCGCGCAGGACTTCGGCGGGCTCCTGCCGCGCCTGGCGAAGGCGGGCGCGGGCGCCATCGTCATCCGCGTGCTGGCGGGCGGGGCGCTATCCGGGGTCGAGTCGCGCCATGCCGTCGCCGCGCCCTCGGTCGAGCCCATCGCGAGCGGCGCGGACTACGAGGCCGACGTGCGCCGCGGCCGTGGGCTCCAGGAGCTGGTGACGGCCGGGCATGTGGGCAGCGTGGTCGAGGCGTCCATCCGCTTCGCGCTGGGCTCGCCCGAGGTCTCGACCATCCTGGTGGGCTATTCCACCCTCGAGCATCTGGAGTACGCGGCGGCCTGCGTGGCCAAGGGGCCGCTGCCGCCCGCCGCGCGCGAGGCACTCGGCGCGCGCTGGCGCGCCTGGGCGCAGGCTCCGGGCCGCTAGCGCTACTTGAACGCGGGCATCACCTGCTCGGCGACGATGCGAAGGCTTCGCATCGCCAGCGCCGCCGGGACGAGGCCCCCCGCGTTCGGCTCGATGATGATCCCGTCGAGCGCCAGCTCCCCCTGAAGCGCGCGCAGGCGGTCCACGAGCGCGGGGGCCGTCCCGAACACCACCCGCGTGCGGCAGATCTCGTCGTAGGTCATGCGCTGCAGCCGCTCGAGCCGGGCCGAGCGCCGGTCGTCGGGCCCCGCCCCGGCGCGGCCGAGGCCGGCCTGGGTCAGCTCGGCGTGGCGCTTGAAGAAGTAGGTGATGCTCTCGCGGGCGTCTTCCATCGCGCTGCGCTCCGTCTCGCCGGCATAGACGGGCAGGCGGAGATAGACGCTGGCGCGGCCGGGCTGCCCGGACTCGCGCCAGGCGTCACGGTAGCTGCCCAGCTGGGCCTGGAGCTCGGGGATGTCGAGGTCGCGAAGCCCCACGAACAGCGCCAGCCCGGCCTTGGCGACCTGGGGAAAGGTCTCGGGGCTATTGGCCGCCATCCGCAGCGGCGGATGCGGATCCTGGAACGGACGCGGCGTCACCACCGCATTCTCGAACTGGTAGAAGTCGCCCTTGTGGCTGAAGGGCTTGCCCTTCCAGGCCTCGCGGATGATGTCGAGGGACTCGCGGAAGCGCGCCTGGCTCTCGCCGTACGGGATGCCCAGGACGTCGTAAGTGCGCGCCGCTCCGCTGCGGCCGATGCCCATGTCGAAGCGGCCCTCGCTGAGCTGATCGACGGTGGCCGCCTCCTCCGCGATGCGCAGGGGATGGCTCAGCGGCAGGACCTGGACCGCCGTGCCCACCCGGACGCGGCGGGTGCGGCTGGCGATGGCGCTCGCCATGACCATCTGGGCGGAGATGACGGACCGGCCGGGATTGAAGTGGATCTCGCCCAGCCACACTCCATCCAGGCCGAAGGTCTCCGCCGCGTCCGCCAGCTCCAGCACGTCCCGGAAGGCCAGCGCCTGGGTCTGGCCCGGACGCGCTTCCTCGATGAAGAGCCCGAAATGCATCGGATCCGCCCTCCTGGCTAGCGAGGGTAGCCCGACGCCCTCACCCTCTTCAAGTGGCCTCGCTCGAAGGGGCCGCGCCCGGATCCACCAGCGGCAGGCAGGCGTCGGGCTCGATGCGGACGCGGACCGCCTCGCCGGCGCGTAGGCGCGGCGCGGGCGGGGCCGTCACGCGGAGGACCACGTCCGAGGCGGCGATCTCGATTTCATAATCCATCGCGTCGCCCAGAAAGCTCGCGCGCCGCACGGTGCCCCCGAGGACATTGCTACCCGTCTCGGTGACCGCCACCGGGGCGATCAGGTGGGGGCGAATCGACAGCGTCACGCGCGCGCCCGGAGCGAGGCCGGCCGCGCCCACCCGCAGCCGCAAGCCCCCGCGCTCGACGGTGTCGGGAGCGACGGCGACCGCGTCCACCAGATTGGTCTTGCCGATGAACTCGGCCACGAAGCGGCTCCGGGGCGTGTCGAACAGCTCGTCGGCGGTGCCGACCTGCGCGACGCGGCCTCCCTGGATCACCGCGATGCGATCGGAGATCACCATCGCCTCCGCCTGGTCGTGGGTGACGTACAGCGTGGTGATGCCGAACGCCTCGTGGAGGCGCCGGATCTCCACGCGCATCTCCTCGCGCAGGTTGGCGTCGAGGTTCGAGAGCGGCTCGTCCAGCAGCAGGATCTCGGGCTCCACCACGAGGGCACGGGCCACCGCCACGCGCTGCTGCTGGCCGCCGGAGAGCTCGCCCGGGTAGCGACCCTCGTAGCCGGCGAGTTGCACCACGCGGAGCATCTCCGCCACCCGCTTCGCGCGCTCGGCCCGCGCGAGCGCCCGCTGGAAGCGGAGCCCGTAGCCCACGTTCTGCGCGACCGTCATGTGGGGCCACAGGGCATAGCTCTGAAAGATCATGGCCATGCGGCGCCGCTCCGGCGGCGTCACCGCGCCGGGCGCGGAGAGGCGGCGATCGCCCACCCAGATCTCACCCGCCTCGGGCTGGAGAAAGCCCGCCACCAGCCGCAACGTGGTGGTCTTGCCGCAGCCCGAGGGCCCCAGCAGCGCCACCAGCTCGCCGGGGCGGACGTCGAGCGACAGGCGCTCCACCGCGGCGGTGTCGCCGTAGCGCTTGGTCAAGGCGCGCAAGCTCACGCCCGGCATCAGTCACGCGCCCCCAGGACGTCGCGCCCGAGGACGGCCTGGACCAGCGCCACGGTGGCGAAGGTGAGCGCGAGCATGACCAGGCCCAGGACCGCGATGGCGCCGAACTGGCCCTCTTCCTTGAGGTCGAAGAGCACCACCGACATCACTTTCGTGCTGGGCGTGAAGAGGATGATGGAGGCCGAGAGCTCGCGGATCACGCCGATGAAGACGAAGCACCACGCGGCGATGATCCCGCTCCGGGCCAGCGGCGCGGTGACGTCGCGGAGCACGCGGAAGCGGCCCGCCCCCAGGATCCGCCCGGCGTCCTCCAGCTCGGTCGGGATGCCGCGGAAGGTGGCATCCGCCTGCGCGTAGCCGACGGGCATCTCCTTGGTGAGATAGGCGATGAAGAGGATCCAGAGAGTGCCGTAGAGCAGGAAGGGCGGGCGGGTGTAGGCGATGAAGAGCGCCACCGCGAGGACCACGCCGGGGATGACGACCGGGGCCAGCGCGAAAAAGGCGATGACTTGATGGCCAATCACCAGGCGGCGGCTGGTGACATAGGCCAGCAGCGCCACCAGTCCCGCGCCCACGGTGGCGGTGAGCACCCCCAGCTCGAGCGTGTTCACGATGGCGGCCTGGGTGGCGCTGTACTCGAAGAAGGTGAAGGTGAAGTTCTTCAGCGTGAGATTGCTCCAAGTGAGCGGCTGCGCCCAGGCGCGCGAGAAGGCGGCCTTGGCGAGGATCCCGTAGGGCAGGAAGATCGCGCAGGCCATGACGGCGAGACAGGCCGCGAGCGCGGGGAGGCGCCAGCGTCCCAGCGCGATCACTCGCCGCGCGCCGCCCTTGCCCCCCACCGCGGCATAGCCGCGCCGGCCCAGGAGGCGCTTCTGCGCGGCGAGGAGGAGCGCGGTGGCGAGGAAGAGCGGGAGCGAGAAGGCAGCCGCCATCTCGACCTTGGGCGGGAACTGGAAGAGCGACCAGATCTGGGTGGTCACGGTGTGGAAGCCCGCGGGCAGGGCCAGGATGGCGGGGGAGCCGAAGAGCGCCAGCGCCTGGAGCAAGGCCAGGATGAAGCCGCTGGCCAGCGCGGGCAGGACCATGGGGAGAGTGATCGTCAGGGCGACCCACAGGCGCCCGGCGCCAAGGATCGCGCCCGCCTCCTCGAGATCGGAGGCGATGAGGGCGAGGGTATTGGCCACCATGATGTACACGTAGGGGAAGGTGTAGATGGTGACGACGAAGATGAGCCCCGGCATGCTGAAGATATTGAGCAGCGGCGCCTCGGCGCCGGTGGCGCTGCGCCAGAGCCGGTTGAGCAGGCCCGCATTGGGCCCCGCCAGCATCACCCACGCGAAGGCGCCGAGAAAGGGCGGCGTCACGAAGGACGCGAGCACGAGGGCGCGGATCAGGCCGCGGCCGGGGACGTCGGTGCGCGCGGTGAGCCAGGCCAGCGGCGCTCCCACCGCCACCGAGGCGAGGCCCACCCAGAACGCCATCACCACGGTGTTCCAGAGGGCCCTCCGCAGCGCAGGATCGGCGACGACCTTCTCGTAGTGCCGGAAGGTGAATCCGCTCTCGCCGCTCACGCTCATCCAGGCCAGCCAGCCCAGCGGCAGACCCATGAGGAAGACCAGGGCCAGCGCGGCCGCCACCCAGACGGGCAGCGCGCGATCCAGACCTTCGAGGCGGCGCGGCGCGACGGCAGGGACGGCCACTGCGCTCAGGCCCCGAAGAACTCCACGAACCGCTTCTTGATCTCCTCGTTCCGCTTCTCCAGCTCCTCGGGCTCGGCGGTGAGGAGCTTGAGGTCGGTGAGCTTGGGCTTGTCGGCGGGATATTTCACCTCGGGTTGGCCGGTGTAGAGGCCCTCGCTATCCGCCATCACCTGCTGCACCTCACGGGTGAAGCTGAAGTCGGTGAAGAGGCGGGCGGCCTGCGGGTGGGGGGCGAAGGACGTGATCGCGGTTGGCGACACCACCAGCGGCACGCCTTCCTTCGGGTAGACGATCTCCACCGGGTTGCCCTGCTTCTTCGACTGGTAGAAGGTGTACTCGCCGCCGTTCACCGCCACCGGCCGCTCGCCCGAAGCCACCACGCCCGACGGATCCACCGCCGACTGCACCAGCATGAGCTGGTTCCGGGCCAGAGCCTGGAAGTACTCCCAGCCGTGGAGGTGCACGAGCGCGAGCACGTGGGTGGCGATGACGCCGCTATAGCCGGGATGCGCGGTGACCATCCGGCCCTTCCACTTCGGGTCGAGCAGATCCTTCCAGGTCTTCGGCGCCTCCGCGGCGGTGACCTTCTGGGTGTTGTAGGCGATCACGTTCACGGTGGCGCGGAGCCCGTAGTAGTAGCCGTCTTTGTCCTTGAAGCCGGCGGGGAAGCGCTCCACGCCGGCCGGCGTGTGGCGGGCGAGCAGCTTCTTGTCCTTGAGGAGCACGAAGTGACCGGCATCCGAGGTGTGGACCACGTCCACGTTCTTGATATTCGCCTGAAGCTCCTGCATGACTCGCTGGAGGATGCGCTGGGAGCCGGTGCGGTGCACCTCGACCTTGATGCCGGGATAGGCCGCCTCGAAGAGCTTGGCCACTTTCTCCGCGCTGGGCAGCGCGAGGGAGGTGTACCACACCACCTTGCCCTCCCTTTTCGCCGCCTCCACCAGGGGCGTCTGGGCCCCGGCCTCGCCCGTCGGCAGGAGAGACAAGATGATGAAGACGGCGAGCAGGGAACGCATGAGCATGGTCAGCTCCTCTCGGGCGTAAGAGCGGTGAAGAGATCCGGGAGCGGCGCGCCCGTATCGAGCGTGTCGACGAGCCGGATCGCGCGCTCGATGGCGGCGGGCGACAGGACGGCGGCATTGCCGCGGAACTTCGCCTCCAGCTCCTCGCGCGAGAGGGGGGCGTCGGGTCCGCCCCGCGGACGGTCCTGGCGCTCGCGGAGCACCTGGCCGTCGGTTCGGGTGATCTCGACGTCGCCCACGAACTGCCGCGGATAGTCGATGGTGGAGTCCAGCGCGTAGGTGACCTTCCGGGTCACCGCGAGGACTTCGGGATCGGCCACCGCGGCGTCCTCGAACTCGGCCAGTCCCGCGCGGCCTTTCACGAGGATGACCGCGACGAGATAGGGCAGGCTGAATTTCGCGGCGTAGCCGTTCCGCGGCGCGTGCTTCGAGGCGAGGGGCTCCCAGAGCCGGGGCAGGGGTCCGGCGGCGGTGCGGCACGTGACGGCGCGGATGTCGCCGGGGCGGAGCTGGTGCCGCGCGCGGAGCCGCATCGCGCAATCCATGTAGGGCTGGGCAATGGAGCCGCACGGATACGGCTTGAAGGTGAGCTCCGCCAGCTCCCAGTGACGGCCGAGCGTGTCGAGCAGCGCCTCGAGCCGGGCCGCGTCATGACCGCCGGCAAAGGCCGCGTAGAGGCCATGCGTACCTTCCAGCACGGTCTCGGGCCCGGTGAAGCCGGACGCGGCGAGCGCGGTGGCCACGATGCCGGCGTGCCCGTTCCACCCCGGATGCAGGCGCTTGGTCCACGTGCCGTCGGTCAGGTACTCGATGATTCCGGCGGCCTGGCTCCCGCAGATGCCGAAGGCGTGCACGAGCTGGTCCTCGGACAGCCGCCGGAGCCGCGCGGCGGCGGCGGCGGCCGCAAACGGTGCGGTGAGGGCGGTGGGGTGGAAGTGGCGGGCGTGAAACGAGCCGGGCACGGCGAGGCCGATCCGGCACATCACTTCCACCGCCGCGATGGCGGCCTCGAGCGCCTCGCGCCCGGAGGCTTTGGCCGCCTCCGCCACCGCGAGCGCGGCGGTGACGGCGACGCAGCCCGTATGGACGATGGCGTCCTCGCGGGTATCGTCGAAGTCGAGGCCGTGGGCGAGGGTGGCGTTGGCGAGCACGGCATTGGCCGCCGCCACCTTGATCCCGCTCCCGATCACGGTGCTCTCCGCGGGGCCCCCGAGCCGCTCGGTGGTCTCGACCACCGCGCGCGCGAAATCCTCACCGGAGGCGGCCAGGCAATTGCCGAGCGTGTCCAGCGCGAGCAGGCGCGCGCGGGCGACCACCGGCGCGGGCACGTCGTCGAGGCGGAGCCCGAGGACGAAGCGCGCGAGCCGCCGGGAGGCCGAGAGGGCGGCCATGGTCAGCCGGCCGGCCTCAGGCCGCGTCGACGGCGGGCCGGATGGTCCCCGTGACGAGGTCGAGGATCTCGAGCATGCGCGGGAGATCGTCGCGGCGGAACTCGAGCACGATGTGAGCGAGGCCGATCCGCTTGTACTCCGCGAGCACGTCCACCACCGCCTGCGGGCCCTGGGCGAGCAGGGCATCGGTGATCCCGAAGCGGAGGCTCAGCTCGATCGAGTCGAAGGGGCGCTTGGCCTTGTCCGCCGCGGCGCGGAGCCGGCCCAGCGCCTCGCGGAGCTGCTCGGGCGTCTTGGAGGTGGCGTGCCAGCCGTCGCCGAGGGTGGCGACGCGGCGGAATGCGCCGGGGCTGTCGCCACCCACCCAGATCGGCGGATGCGGCTTCTGCACGGGCTTCGGCGCGAAGCCGACGTCGCGGAAGCGGAAGAACTCGCCTTCGAAGGCGGGGTTGTCCTGGGTCCACAGCGCCTTGAACACGCGCAGCGCCTCGTCGGCCTGGCGGCCGCGCCGGTGGAACGGCGCGCCCAGGATCTCCAGCTCTTCCTTCCACCAGCCGACGCCCACGCCCACGATC
>Ga0137403_10008648_pt1 | contig 11386 bp, 10 predicted proteins | sample CZOMad2_1_16fung_FD_122057 | JGI IMG/M metagenome (GOLD analysis project Ga0137403, IMG submission 122057) | Vadose zone soil fungal communities from Angelo Coast Range Reserve, California, USA - CZOMad2_1_16fungal (Hybrid Assembly) | ecosystem: Environmental > Terrestrial > Soil > Vadose zone...
CGCGCCGTGCAGCACATCACCTGGGACCCGATCATGGCGGAGAAGGGCGGCTTCAAGCACTTCATGCTCAAGGAAATTTATGAGCAGCCTCGTTCCGTTCGCGATACAACGCTAGGGCGCGTCTCCCAGGACTCCGGACAAATTTTCCTCGACGAAATGGAAATCGCTCCCGCCGAATTCCGCTCACTCGAGAAGATGAACATCACTGCCTGCGGTACCAGTTGGCACGCAGGATTGGCCGGAAAGTTCATGATCGAACGTCTAGCCCGCGTTCCCGTGGAAGTCGATTACGCCAGCGAATGGCGCTATCGCGACCCTATCATCGGCGCCAACACCATCACCATGGTGATCTCGCAGTCCGGCGAAACCGCCGACACCATCGCCGCCCAGCGTGAAGCCAAGGCCCGCGGCTCCAAAACCCTCGCCATCTGCAACGTGGTCGGCTCCATGATCACCCGCGAAGCGCACGGCACCATCTACACCCACGCTGGCCCCGAAATTGGCGTCGCCTCCACCAAAGCCTTCACCGGCCAACTCACCGCCCTCTATCTTTTCGCCCTTCATTTGGGCGAAGTCCGCGGTGTTCTCGATCCTGCACGAGCCAAAGAACTGGTTCGTGAACTGACCCTTCTTCCCGGCAAGCTCGAACAACTGCTCACCCGCGACGAAGAATGTGAAGACCTCGCCAAGACCTACGTCCGCGTACAGGACTTCCTTTTCCTGGGACGCGGCATCCACTATCCCATCGCCCTCGAAGGCGCGCTCAAGCTCAAGGAAATTTCCTACATCCACGCGGAAGGCTATCCCGCCGGAGAAATGAAGCACGGCCCCAACGCCCTCATCGATGAGAACCTTCCGGTCGTCGTCATCGCCACCTGCGATCACAAAGACGCCAACTCAGTCACTCGCTACGAGAAGACGATGTCGAACCTAAAGGAAGTCAAAGCCCGCTCCGGAAAGGTCATCGCCCTGGCAACCGAAGGCGACGAAGAGATTAAGGAAGCTGCAGACCACGTCCTATACATTCCGCAAGCCCCAGATGAGCTTTCCGCCATCCTGGAAATCGTGCCCCTGCAACTTCTCGCTTACCACATCGCAGTCCGCCGCGGCTGCGACGTGGATCAGCCGAGAAACCTTGCTAAGTCTGTAACCGTGGAATAACACAACTCATTTGTGGCCGCTACTAACACATCAACTCGGCCCGATAGGCGGGCTTGTCGGCGCTGCCTGAGTTCAGGAATGGAACATCAAAATCAAGTGTTCCAAATAGGCGCAAAAAAGGACCGCTAGAGCGCCCGCTACTTCTGCGAAATCACGAACTTCACATTCGCTGCGGCCCCGGATTTTACCGTCACACTCTGCACCCACGTCTTTGGGTCGCTAAAAAGCAACCGCTGTGTCGGCTTCTGACTGAACACGTCCAGCGCGCTCTCGCGGCCCTGCACGCTCCAACCCTCATGCCAGGCCACAATTTGATAATCCCCAGGAGGCACGTCCGTCAACTCAAACTTGCCATCTTCCCCGGTCACCGCATAATACGGGTGCGATACCACCATCACTTCCGCATTCATCCAGGAATGGCCGCCGTTGCACTTTAGGTTAATCAGGCCCGCCGTACTCACGTTCTGCTTCGTTACATGGTCGGTAAACGGAAAAGCCAGATTGAAACTAGCCGCTCCATCGCTATGCACCGTATGCAGAACGCGATCCGAGCTCTTCATCGACAACGTTTCCGATTGCGGAACCAACAAGATATGCGGTTCGTAGCGGCAGTGCTTCTGGTCCAGCGCTCTCCGGGGCTCGGGCAAATCCATCGCCTTGCCGCTGGAAATGTTCTTCAGGTAAACAATCGTGTTGGCGACGCCGCCATCCGGCCCCACAATCAGCCGTTCCAGGCTTCGCGTCTTGTGCATTTCCGGATCGCAGATCTCGGCATCCTTGTTGATGGCAACTTCCAGCTTCGGAGCGGCCGGTCCAGCCCACTTCACGGTCCCGGAGATACTCCCACCGTTCGCTACGGACACTACGTGGTAACTCTGCGCGAGCGCGGACATTCCGGCCATCGCCAGGATCGCCAACAACTTCGCGAAAGTGCAACCCACTCGTTGCATGGGTAAAGTGTATCCCGGTCCCGCCAACGCTCTTAGATGACTACGGTAACTGGTTAGAAACGAAGGTGCCACTCAGAAGGGTCGCCACCGGCGCAGGTGAGGCGGGCGAACCGCAGGGACGGCCTACCTGCGCCTGCGCCCTGCTGGCATTGAGCCGAATGGCACCCCGCCGCGAAAGCGGCGCAACAATAAGGCCCACGGCGTAAGCCGCGGGTATATACGCAACCCAGACCAGCCCCAAAGGGGCGGAAGAAGCATCCTCACTATTCGCCCTACCACCGCTCCAGATACTCCTGATAACTCTCGTACTTCTCCAGCGGCGAAGCATTAAACACGCACGCCACCTCGCCGGCCACGGAGATGGGTGCCGGATTACCACCTTCGCCATCAGCCACTTGCCAGTACAGCGCATCCACATTCTGCAGAATCGTAAACACCCGCTCTCCCGCCGATCGCAGCAACATCGGCAAATGCCCGGGTGCCAAGTGCGATTCCCCTACGAAAACTACCGCCCGTGCCTCGGGATGCGCCCGCCGCATCTCCAGAATCCGCTCCGCCATGTGCCGGTCCCGCACCCGCACCCGCCGCAAATCAAACCTAGGCTCGCTGTCGAGGCCCCAAACCCCTTGGCACTCTCGCCGCGCTACCGCCAACAGTTTTCCATAAGGCGACCATTCATAACCCCAATCGCGGGCGAATCGCAGCTGCGACCGAAGGGAATCCTCATCCATGCCGTTGCGCCACCACTCGTCTAAGATAGGCTGCGCCGCCGAATAAACAGCTTCCAGTCCAAGAACATTCGCGCGCCCGCCAAGCCGACCCAGAAGCGCCGTCATAAACTTCTGGCACGCCGCCAAGGAGTGATAGTCCCCGACCAGCACGATGTCAGCACTGGCAGCCCTCGCCACAACTTCCGCCTCGGTGAGCCGCCCCTCAAATTCGCGAAACGCCTCGGCAAACTCCGCCAGATACCGGCTCCGCGGCGGACGCACCGCCGACCGGATCGCCTGCTCCACGCGCGCCACCGCCGCGCGCTGCGCCAAAGCCGACGCTCCCCGAACTGTTGCGGAAGTTGCCATAAATCCAGCAACCCGCCGCAGAACCTGTCGTCACCACCAACCCGCCGCCCTCCGCTGTGCAGTCCGCTTCGCCGTCGCTTGACGGCGGGGCAACGTAGTTCCTATTCTCAAAACATCTTGCCGAACCCCACCGAAACCCTCTTCAACCTCACCATCGCCACTACCGGCGCCAGCGGCTCGCTCTTCCTCCGCGAACTCCTCCGAACGGCAGAACAAGACGCCCGCATCGGCACCGTCAACTTCATCGCCTCCGACAGCGCCCTCCGAGTCATCGCCGAAGAACTCGAACTTACCGGCCGCACCAACCTCGTCCGTCAGCTCCTAGGCACCGACTCCAAGAAAATCCATCCGCAATCCAACACCGATATCGGCGCCAACATCGCCAGCGGGTCTTATCCCGCTAATGCGATGATCGTGCTCCCCTGCTCCGTCGGCACCTTGGCTCGCATCGCCAACGGCATCGCCGCTCAGCTCATCGAGCGTGCCGCCGACGTCAGTCTCAAGGAAAAACGCCCCCTGGTCCTCTGCGTCCGCGAAACCCCGCTAGGCAAAATCCACATCCGCAACATGTATCGCGCCGCCGACGCCGGAGCCACCATCTACCCCATCATCCCGACGTTCTATAACCACCCCAACAACTTCGAAGAAATGGCCCGCCAATTCGCCAACCGCGTCCTGGACCACATCGGCCTCACCCAACCCACCGCCTATCGCTGGAAAGGCTAACCGACCGAAAGCCTAGCTGCATCGGAAGGCAAGCCGCACCAAAACCCAGCCAAATCATTCACTTGTACGGGGGAGACTAAAGTCTACGACCCCCACCACGCTCGACATAGGTCACCCCCAGCCATGTCCCAAGGGGTAGTTCAAAACCTGTGTAATCGCGGGCGCCGCTCGCGAAAAGGCCGACAGCCTGTTACCTTCCCGGATGCAATCCATCCACGACAGTTGACGCGCCCAACCCCGAAGTATTATTTTGCAATTACATCTCAGAAAGGAGGGGATCCATGCCAAGTAGCGACATACGACCGAGTGAGGTAGCTGAGACCTAGCCGGTTGCTCGAACCACCCTTCGTACGCTGACCGGTGTGTTTGGGAAACGTTGCAACGTTCGGCAATGCCCGCTCCAGCTCGCCGGCTGGAGAACCCGTGGTTCACAAGTTCGCACAAGGACAACGGCAGAGCAACGGGCCTAGGTCAATCTCACCAGTCTACCGGCAACCCGCGGATGGCCTCCGCGGGTTGTCTATTTTTGCTCTTGTTGTTTGTCATCCTGAGCGAAGTCGAAGGACCCCACGACACTAACCCAAGCACGCCCTCGCAAACTTTCTCCATGTGCGGCGTCCCCGAAACAGCAGGCTCTTCGACGGTCAATCAATCCAAGGCCCCCAACAACACCTCCCTAGCCGCCTCCTCAATCTCGAACCCAACCAACTCTCCACGCGTCAGCCACCGCGCCTCCGCCGTATCCCCTCCAGCCAGCAACTCCCCCGACACCACCCGGCACAAAATATCCACCAGCACATAATGAAATCGCACCCGCCCACCATCATCCAAAATCACGCGATCAAATACCCCCAACACGCTTCCCGCACCCGCAGTCGGTTGCCCCGAAATACTCCCCAGTCCCCGCGGCCCACCTACATCCACTACCAATCCAGTCTCCTCCCGCGCCTCCCGCGCCGCCGCCTCGCGCAGCGTCTCCCCCAACTCCACCCCGCCGCCCGGAATCGACCATTCTCCCAACAACGGAGCCCGTCCCCGCCGGATCACCACCACACGCCCCGAATCCACAATCACCGCCCCCACACCCACAAAGGGCCGACTAGGATACTCACGCAACATGCCGAGGATTGTAACGCCTTAGGTAGGGACGGCCGCCCCCCGGCCATCCGCTCCGGGCAGCTCGAAAAAAAACAGAGTTCATCGCAAGCCATAGAATGTGCCCAAAGAAATAGAAACCGTCACCAAACCGCATCATCCAAATGGGGCATCGGGAGCGACGGCTTCGCCCCAGGGCCCGCGAATTGAAGGCAGAGAAAAGCAAATGTCAGCACCCAACTTAAATCCGCAATCTTCCCTGTCGGCCACCATACCCGTAGCCGAGCAAGCCTATCTGCGCTCCGAACTGGAACGCCGCCGCACCCGCCTCCAGTCGGCCCTCTCCTCCCCTGCGAGTGGTTCCCTCACATCACTCCTCGACGAAGTCGACGCCGCCTTAGCCCGCATGGACGAAGGCACCTACGGCATTTGCGAGGCCTGCCACACCGCCATCGAACCCGACCGCCTCCTCGCCGATCCGCTAGTCCAGTTCTGCCTCGACGATTTGACCCGCGAAGAACGCCAGGCCCTCGAAACTGACCTGACCCTAGCCGCGCGCATTCAACAAGCGCTCTTGCCCCAGCCTCATCTCTCCGCCTCGGGCTTCCACGCCCGCTACCACTACGCCCCGGCGGGCCTGGTCAGCGGAGACTACTGCGATCTGTTCCAATCCAACGGCAGCCTGATATTTCTGCTGGGCGACGTTTCCGGCAAGGGTGTAGCCGCGTCCATGCTCATGAGCCACCTCCACGCCACCTTCCGTAGCCTCGCCAACGTCGACCTGCCGCTCGAACGCATGGTCCAAGCCGCCAACCGCATCTTCGCCGAGAGCACTCTCGCCGGACAATACGCCACCCTCATCGTGGGACGCGCCTCGCAGGACGGCACAGTCGAATTCGTCAGCGCTGGTCATCTCCCGCTCCTACATCTCTCCTGCAACGCGCCCGCCGTAGCCGATGCCACCGGCCTCCCGCTCGGCATGTTCACCAATGCCAGCTTCACCGTCCACCGCCTCCAACTAGCCCCCGGCGACGCCCTCCTCGTCTACACCGACGGCTTCACCGAAGCCCTCAATCCCGACGGCGAAGAATACGGAATCGCCCGCATGAAAACCTTCGCCAGTGGTTGTTCCGCGAAAGCACCCGACCAGCTAATCTCGGACTGCTTACAAGATCTGCGGAGCTTCACAATCGGCACAAAACCGACGGACGACTTAACCCTCCTAGCAATTCAGCGCGCCTAAAAGCATTGCCCGATGGAGGCACGGGTCCCCGCCCGTGCGGCTGTAAAAGGAAATTCGCCGATAGCCGACAGCTGATAGCCTCTGCCCAGCGTTACACTCTCCCAATGTCCCTCGACGAATACAAACGCAAGCGCCGCTTCGAAGCCACGCCCGAACCGCCGCCCGAACTCGACGCCACCGGCAGCCACCGCTACGTCGTCCAGCGCCACGAAGCCACCCGCCTCCACTACGACTTCCGCCTCGAAATGGACGGCGTTCTAAAATCCTGGGCCGTCCCCAAAGGCCCCTCGCTCGACCCCGACGACAAACGCCTGGCGATGCAGGTCGAAGATCACCCCGTCTCCTATTTCAGTTTCGAAGGCATCATCCCCGAAGGCAATTATGGCGCCGGCACGGTTATGGTCTGGGACGTCGGCGAATGGCAGCCGCTCTCGCCCACACCCGTGAATGGAAAGTTCGTTCCCGGAACAGACAAAGAAGCCGCCGAAATGCTGGCCAAAGGCGACCTGAAGTTCCGCCTCACCGGCAAGAAACTGCACGGCGATTTTGCCATCATCCGCATGAGGTCCCGCCGCCCCGGCACCAAAGGCAACGAATGGCTGTTGATCAAGAAACGCGACGAACAAGCCGAAGAAGGCTACGACGCCGAAGAATACGACAACTCCGCTCTCACCAACCGCACCATGCGCGAGATCGCCGCCCAGCACGACGCCGAATGGATCAGCCGCCCCGCCGGCCCAAAAGGCAGACTCAAAGCCGCATGGCTAGCCGATGCTGTCGCCAAACTCAATGAACAAAAACGCACGGAAAAAGAAACGAAGACTCCCGCCAAAAAGAAATCCGGCAAAGCCGCATCTTCCTCCGTATCTCCCGTGCCTCCCGTGGTGAAAAAAGGCCCAGACCCTTTCCCCACAAAAATCCACCCCATGCTAGCCACTGCCTCGGAAAAGCCCTTCGACGGCCCCGCCTGGCTTTTCGAAATCAAATGGGACGGCTACCGAGCCATCGCCTTCATCGAAAACAAAACCGTCCGCCTCGTGTCCCGCAATCAGAACGATCTCACCGGCCAATATTCCGAACTCGCCATCCTCCCCACCCAACTGAACGCCGCCACCGCCATTCTCGACGGCGAAATCGTCGCCCTCGACGCCGAAGGCCGTTCCAACTTCAGCCAGATGCAGCAGCGCACCGGGTTCACCTCGCCGAAAAAACGCTCCGCACGCCGCCCCGAAATTGCCGTCCTCTACTACGCCTTCGATCTCCTCTACCTCAACGATCAAGATCTTCGCAAACTTCCATTAGAAGAACGAAAAAAGAAACTGGCGGCCCTAATCCCACCGAACCCCGAGAACCTCCTCCGCTACTCCGACCACGTTGACGCCAAAGGTCTCGCCCTCTTCGACGTCGCCAAGCAAAAAGGCCTCGAAGGCATCGTCGCCAAACGCAAATCCGGCATCTACGAAGAGCGCCGCAGCCCCAACTGGCTCAAAATCAAAATCACGCAAACCCTCGACTGCGTCATCGGTGGCTACATCCTACCCCAGCACAGCCGCCAACACTTCGGCTCCGTCGTACTCGGCCTCTACAACAAGAAAGGCCAACTCGTCCACGTAGGCCAGGCCGGCAGCGGATTCGACGAATCCACGCTCGACTCCGTTTGGAAGCAACTCCACTCCCGCGAAACAAAAAAGTCCCCCTTCACCGGAAAAGTCGAGGCACTCAAGGAAGTGAAGTGGATCCGCCCGGACCTCGTCGCCGAAATCAAATTTACTGAGTGGACCCAACCCAGCGACACCACCCCCAAACTCCGCGCCCCTGTATTCCTCCGCCTCCGCCCAGACAAATCCCCGGAAGACTGCGTATTCGAGGATGTTCCGTAAATGAAGAAATCGAGGAAGAAAGAAGAATCGACGGGGAAATGAAGAATCGATGGAGGCACGGGCGTCCCCGCCCGTGCGGGAATGCCCTTACGCAAATAGGCCCTGCCCAAACGAACCGAATCCCCCTCATGGCATCCCTGTCCCAGGCCGAAAAGAAGACTGACAAGTCCCAACACCCATGGAAACCATTCTTCTAGTCGAGGACAGCAAGTTCCTAAGAATCGCTACCGAGCGCGCCATCACCAAGGCCGGCTACCAGGTCATCTCCGCCGGAGACGGAGAAGAAGCGGTCGCCCAAGCCACTGCCAAACTCCCCGACCTCGTTATTCTCGACATGCTCCTGCCCAAACTCAGCGGCCCCGCAGTCCTGCAAAAACTCAAAGCCAATCCCGTCACCGCGCGCATTCCCGTCCTCGTACTCTCCAGCCTCTCGCAAAAGAACGAAGAAAAACTCCTCCAGGAGGGCGCCACAGCCTTCCTCGAAAAGGGCCCCCTCCTCGACAACCCCAGCCTCTTACTCAAAGCCATCAAATCAGCCCTAACAAAAAAAGCCGCCTCAGCCCGCTGAATTTCGTGTAGTCGCGGCCAGGCTCGTGTCGCGGGCGCTCCCGCCCGCGTGGTCTTGCCTCTTCTTTAAGCTTTGCTCTTAAAGGCTTGTTCCCAGGTTCCTTTACTTCAAATCCTTCAACATCACCAGCGTCCCAAAATCTCTCCCAGAGGCCTCCGTCGCCCGCGCCTCAATCGCCGCAAACCCATCCCTCAACTCCGGCCACTTTGTCACCAGAGCCCGAACAACCGCCTGAGTCTCGGCCACCGATCGTGCCGCATCCGATACATCCTGACTCTCAAACTTCACCACCAAATTAATCTGCCCGGCCACCCCATACGCGAAGGCGTTCTTCACCTTGTAATTCTTCCCGGCCCACGTCAAGTCCTTCGGAACACCGTCCAGCGCGTCAGCCGGCGCAATCTTTTGCGCCTCGTCATATAACCGGTCCGTAACCCGCGTGCTCATAAACGGCACCACGGTCGCCAGATTTCGCGCCTCCAAAAAGTAATACCAGGCGTTGTGCATCTCACTCTTCGCGGCAAACACCCGCGCTTGTTGCGCAAACCACGCGCTATCATGCCCAGCCGACCGCACGGCCTTCACCTGAAATCCGCCCAGTTTCCAGTCTCCATCCGCCTGCTGCAAAACAAACGCCGCCGAATAAGGACCATCGTCCGGCGCAGCCTTGTTGCTCACATCCAGAATCACAATTCCGTACTGCCCCGGCGGCAGGGAGTTGAGCACAAACTCCGCGCTCGTAGACGTCTGCCCCGACTTCCCAAACACTCCGCACAGGAACTCCGCCCGCTCCAGCGGCGCATCGCCCTCTGCGATCAACTCGAACGTCGAACGCGTCACCCCCTCCGCTTTCGCGAAGCTCGGCTGATTCTCTCGCACCGCCGCCGCAATCCCCGAAAAATCCGCTGACACGCTCGGAATCGCGTGGTCCTTCAATCCAGCCACATCGCCTTTCGCCGCCAAGTCAAAATACTTCGCCGCCGCAGCCTCGAGCTTGGCCCGCACCGGCGCTTCCAGATCCTCGCCCGTGAGGCAGGCCTGCCCCCACGCCGCCGAAGCCAGCATCGCACTGAGCGTTAGGCAAGCACTCCACTTCCCGGCAACCGTCGAGTTCCACCCCGGTCTCAACATAATCCGCAAGAGTCCTACCTCTCAGCGTTCCAACCAAGAGGTTTATACCGCTTCTCGGGTACTCCCGTGTAGCAAAATCGGCAGGCAGCCTTTGGAAGCGGTGCTAAAATCGGCATTTAGGATACGGATTGTCCCGCTCTGGTCGCGCAAGTAACCAGCAGGAGAGTCTGCAAGATTCAAGGGGCAACTCAGAGGTTGTATGCGGCGCAGACTACTAGCCATCGCGATAGCCGGAACGCTCCTCGCCGCTTCCGGCGCGTGGGCATCGACCTCAGCCGCCGTCCGCCGCAAACGCCACCACAAGCCCCCGGTCAAAGCAGCCGCGCCCGCGCCCGTTCCAGTTCCCGCGCCGCCGCTCCCTCCGGCCTACCCGGTCCACGACCCCGCCGTGCCCCCGGAGGTCTCCTACGTCAACGGACAGCTCCTCATTGACGCCAAGAACTCCACCCTCTCCGACGTTTTGAAAGCCGTCGAAAAAGACACAGGCGCCACCTTTGATATCAGTTCCGGCGACACCAGCGAGCGCGTCGTAGGCCGCATCGGCCCCGGTACACCCCGCGACGTCATGGCTGAACTGCTCAACGGGTCGCATTTCAACTACGTGATGCTCAGCCCGATTGGCAATCCCAGCGCCCTCTCCAAGGTATTGCTCACTCCCCGTAGTAAGGGCGCGACTGAAACCTTCACGGCACAGCAACAACCCCAACCGTTCCAGCAGCCGATGCAAATCTCACCCGCGCTCCAGGTTCAGCAGCAAAACACAGTCGCCGAAGAATCCTCGGACAACGGCGACGCCGCCGACGAAAACGCCGACAACCAAAACCAAGACCAAACCGAGGGCCAACCTGAAGCCCAGGACGCCGCTCAAGCCGTCCAGGCACCCCAGCAACCTCCAGGCGTCAAGACCCCAGAACAGCTGCTGCAAGAGCTCCGCCAGCAGCAACAGCAGGTGATCCAACAACAGCAAGTCCCACAAGGCGGACAACCCCAGCAAGAAGACAAGTAAGGGGTAAGCTTAGCTTGTGTAGTCGCGGGCGCCCCGCCCGCGCGGTCTTGTCTTAAATGGTTTTGCTTTTAAGGCTTTGCCTCAGGACACAGAAATCCTAACTTACGCGCACCCCGCGTGGTGGCGACCGTCCCCGCCTGCCGGGCAAGCAAAGGACCCCAACCCGCAAGCCCACGCAAATTGTTACGGAAATCCAGCCCGAAAGACCGTAAAAAGGAAGAAACCCTAATCCCCAGCTGTCGCAGCTCTAGCCTGCTCCGCTGCCGGCATGTTAGCCCGCGATCCAAACGCCCCCAGCACCATCCGCACCAGCCAATAGCTGGTGGCAACACCCATAGCCAAGCTCAGCCCAACCGAAAGAATCAACAACACCGTAGCCAAAAATGCGTCCAAAGAGCCCGTCCCCAGAGGATGTCTCACCACAACCAGCAGCATGCCCCAGTGTCACACGCGCGGCGCCCAATCCGCCTGCGTTGACGCTCCGCTCCATTAGCAAATAAGATACATAAGCAGAGTTGTCTCCTATCACTCTCAGCCCTCTCTGTGC
>Ga0137403_10008651_pt1 | contig 11385 bp, 10 predicted proteins | sample CZOMad2_1_16fung_FD_122057 | JGI IMG/M metagenome (GOLD analysis project Ga0137403, IMG submission 122057) | Vadose zone soil fungal communities from Angelo Coast Range Reserve, California, USA - CZOMad2_1_16fungal (Hybrid Assembly) | ecosystem: Environmental > Terrestrial > Soil > Vadose zone...
CGGCGAGCGAGAACATGCGCCGGACTGCGGCGAGCTCCCGGTTGACGGCCCCCGGCTGTAACCCCTCCGCGAGCCGCCGCGCCTTGTACGCCTCGATGCGGTCGGTGGTAATGGCGAGCGCGCGGTCGAGGCCGAACGCCGCCCGGAGGGTCTTTACGTAACGCTCGGCGTGGTCGAGCGAGCGACGGCGGTTCACCGTGTAGTCGGTGAGATACATCGCGGCGAGGTCCTCGAAGGTGACGCGCTCGGCCTTGGGGCCGATGAAGTGCGGCGTGCCGGCCGTCCGACGGCGCTCCTTGAGGAGCTTCTCGGCCGCCTGGCGGACCGTGCCGTCGCTCTTCGTCTCGTCCGCCTTGTAGACGACCCCCTTGCTGGTCTCCCGCACCTGCTTCCCATTGTGCCAGTATTCGATCCACCACACGGGCCCGCGCTGGTATATCCGCCCGTCGCCGCGCATGACCTAGGAGTCTGCGCCGCGGATAGGCCGTGGAGGCGATGCGAGCTCGGAGCTCGGTCCGTCCGGCCAAGGGAACCGCGAGCGACAACGCGGCGGCACCTGGGTGTCGGTCGCGGCCGCCGTGGGGCCGGCTGAGCCGCCCCGCTCCTGGCTCATGCGGGAACCGCCAACGTCGCCATCCGACGCACATTGAGGACGAGGCAGACGAGGCTCCATTCCCCCTTCGCCTTCGCGAGCCCGCGCATCGAGACGGCGCGGAAGCCGAGTACCTGCTTGATCCACCCGTAGACCGGCTCCACGATCGCCTTGCGCCGCTTGAACCGCCGTCGGCCTTCGTCGGTCTGCAGCTTCCGACCCATCCGCTGCGTGCAGGGACCTCCGCTCCCCTCGGCGGTCGCGCGCTGCTCCTCCCCCTTGCCGAGCGAGACGTAGGCGTCGACCTCCCGCTGCTCCAGCGCTGCGAAGTTCGCCTCCGCCCTCTACCCGGCGTCCGCCAGCAGGGTGGCGGTCCGCACGCCGGTGTTCACCTCCGCCTGCTCCTCCAGCGGCACCAGCTGCCCGTTGTCCGCCGCACTCTCCGTCACGTCGGCCGCCACGATGATTTGCCGTTCGGCATCGATCGCCAGCTGAGCGTTGTAGCACTGCTCGAAGCCGCCGCTGGCCGTCTTCATCAGCCGGCTCTCGGGATCCGTGAAGTTCATCTGCTTGGAGGCGGGCGGGACGCCAATCGGGCGCTTGAGCCGGCCCGGCCGCGCTTGTCCGCGCCCGCTCGCGTCGTCGTGCGCCGCCGCCTCCGCCTCCAGGCGCTCCATCGCCTCACGGATCTTCGCGCGCCGCGTCTCCCGGCGCTGCAGTTCGGCGGGGAGCTCATCGCCGCGAACGTCCGGGCCGAACTCCGTGTCCTCCGCCGCGTCGATCGCCTGCGCCCGCTGCGTGAGCTGCTCAATCTCCCGGCGCAGCCGCGCGTCCTCCTCCTGCATCCGCCCGTAGCTCATCGCCTTGTGCTTACTCGCGTTGGCCTTCAGTTTCGACCCATCGATGGCCAGCGTCCCCATCGCCACCAGGCCCGCGGCCCGGGCGATCCGCACCACCTGGACGAACAGCCCCTGAAACTGCGCGCTGTGCTCCTGCCGAAACCGCGCCAGCGTCCGGTGGCTCGGCAGCTGTCCCGCCGCCAGATACCGCAGCGGCACCAACTCCTCGACCGCCTTGGCGATCTTGCGCGACGAGAAGAGGCCCACCGCATAAGCGTAGATGAGCAGCTTCAACAGCAGCCGCGGCTCATACGCCAGCTGCCCCCGTCCGTCCTCCCGCTGCTCGTACCGAGCGTACAGCGCCGTCAGATCCAGCTCGTCGACCGTGTCCGAGACGAAGTGCGCCAGATGGCCTTCCGGCACCCAGTCCCGCAGCGACGGCGGCAACAGCAGCGTCTGGTCCGGCTCGTACGGGTAGAAGACCTGCCCCATCCCCCACGTCCTCCCAGGCCTGCTCTTACTAAATCGCGCGGGCTTCAGCTATCCGCGGCGCAGACTCCTAGCCCGCGGGCCGACCCGCGGTCCGTAACGGCGCAGCACGGGAGCGGGGGCGCCGTCGCAGCGCCTATGAGGCGCCGAACGGGTCAGTCGCTCGCGGACCCGTGTCCAGCGGCGCCGAATCGAAGCGGAGACGGTGCCCCCGCTCCCGTGCACGGCAGTGCCGGGTTATGCGCCTAGTCCGACTGGAGCTGGTGGAGGCGCGGCGGCAGCGCCGCCTTGGCCGCCGCGCAGCTCGCGTCGGTGTCGCACGCCGGGTCGTTCCAGCGGTTGGTCAGCTCGTAGGGATCCGCGTCCAGGTCGTAGAGCTCCCGCTCCCCGGTGGTGGTGTACTCGATGTACTTCCAGGTCGTGCCGTTCACCTTGCCCTTCACCAGGCCGTTGTCGGGGATCTTGCCGCTCCAGTGCTCGTTCAGGAAGTCGGTGCGCCAGCTCGTCGCGCTGTTGTCGAGCAACGGCGCCACGCTCATGCCGTTGATGAGCGTGTCGGGCACGACGCCGGCCAGCTCGGCGAGGGTCGGCGCGAAGTCGATGTTCAGCACGATGCGGCCGTCCGTGCGCGGCGCGCCGGCCACCAGGTCCGGATAGCGCATGATCATCGGCACCCGGATGCACTCCTCGTAGGGACACTGCTTCGGCTTCCAGCGGTGCGAGCCCCAGGAGTAGCCGTTGTCGGAGGTGTAGATGACGAGCGTGTTGGCGTCCTGCCCGATGTCGCGCAGCGCCTGCATGATGGAGGCGACCCCCTCGTCCACCGCCTGCAGGGCCTCGAGCTGCTTTCGCCGGAACTTGTCCGTCTGGCACGCGTCGCACGTCGTGCCCGCCGGGCAGGTGTCGCAGCCGCGCGCGTCCCAGGTGATGCTCTGCACCCAGGCGGGCTTGTCGCTCGCGTCGGGCTCGCCCCAGTTCGGCGGGCGGAAGGGCGCGATGGCGCTGAACAGCCCGAGGTGACGCGGCGCCGCCGTCGCGGGCGCGTGCGGGGCCTTCTGGCTGAGATGGAGGAAGAAGCGCCGACCCTCCGTCCCCGCGCCGTGGATGAAGTCGACCGCCTTCTGAGTCATCACGTCGCCCGAGTAGTCGCCGGCGGCGCCGTCGTAGTGCGTGATCGTGCCGTTGTCGTTGAGGTCGTAGCCGTAGTACTTGACCTGCACCTGCACGTGCCAGTCGTCGTACCCGGGCGGGATGCAGGGCGCGAGGCTCGCGTAGCCGTTCAGGTACTTGCCGACGAAGCCCGTCTTGTAGTCCTGGGCCTTCAGCCAGCGGGCGAGCGTGCAGTGGTCGTCGAACACCTCGGCGCCGCCGTCGGGCGGGCTGTTGTCGTGCACGCCGGTGTTGTGCGAGTACTGCCCGGTCAGGATGCTGGTGCGGCTCGGGCAGCAGAGGGAGGTCGTGACGTAGCCCTCCGTGAAGGTGACCCCCGAGTCGATGAGCTCGCTCTTCACGTTGGGCATGACGTAGCCCGGGCGGCTCGGCGCCTGGTGGGTCGCATCGACCGTGTCCCAGCGCTGGTCGTCCGAGAGGATGATGACGAAGTTCGGCCTGGGAGCGCCCGTCACGGTGTCGACGCCGCAGGGGGCGGGCGCCTGCTCGACGCAGGTCGGGGGCTTCAGGAGCAGGCGGTTCGAGATCGAGTCGGCCGCGCTGCAGAGGCAGTCCGCGCCCTCGGCAGGAGTCGTCTTGCCGGCGCAGCTGTCGGTGAGCGGCGGCTGGATCGGATCGCTGCAGCGGCGGCTCCCGCGCTCCTTGCACCGGGCCAGGTCGTCGACGATGGCGTCCAGGCGGTCGCGGCGAATCCGGGTCACCTTCTTCGCCATGAACTTGTTGCCCTCCTTGAACAGCCGCTGGACGCAGCTCGTGCTGCCGTCACCCAGCTGCGCGAAGAGGTCCCGCACCTGGCACTCGATCGCGCTGGCGCACTGCGGGTCGGTCACCCTGGCCAGGGCGCCCGTCAGATCGCAGGGGTCGACCCCGTGCCGCGCGTAGTCGATGAGCGCCGCTCCCGCGCGCTTGATGCCGCTCGCGACCGTCTTGTCGGCCGGGTCGCAGTCGTGATCGACGTCCTCGCAGTCGAAGTCCTGGGCGCGCGCCTGCGGGATTCGGAGGCCGCCGAGCCAGAGCCCCGCCAGGAGTGCCGCGGCGACACCCATCCGAGCCCGGGAGAGCCGCTGCACCATGGGGCCTTACGCTAGGCCCGCGTTCGACGCAGCGTCAAGACGAAAAAACAGGGGAGCGACGCGCCGGGAAGCTGGTTAGAAGAGCTTCTGCTGCGCTGCGGCCGGCGTCGACGCGTCGGCCCGGCGGCCGAAGTGCGCGTAGGCGAGCGCGGTGGCGACCCGGCCCTTCGGCGTGCGCACCAGGTAGCCCTCCTGGATGAGGAACGGCTCGTAGACGTCCTCGATGGTGTCGCGCTCCTCGGCCACCGCGGCGGCGAGCGACTCGATCCCGACCGGACCCCCCGCGAAGCGGTCGATGATGGCGAGCAGGAGCGCGCGGTCCATCTTGTCGAAGCCCGCCTCGTCGACGTCGAGGAGCCGGAGCCCGTCGCGCGCGACGGTTCGGTTGATCTTTCCCTCGGCCCGCACCTCGGCGAAGTCGCGCACGCGCCGCAGGAGGCGGTTCGCGATGCGTGGCGTGCCGCGCGCGCGGCCCGCGATCTCGGCCGCCCCGTCGGCGTCGAGGGCGGCGCCCAGGATGGAGGCCGAGCGGCGCAGGATCTTCTGCAGGTCGTCGGTGCCGTAGAAGTCGAGCCGGAAGGTCGCCCCGAAGCGGTCGCGGAACGCCGAGGTGAGGAGGCCCGCGCGGGTCGTCGCGCCCACCAGGCAGAAGGGCCGGAGCGGCAGCTTGATCGAGCGCGCCGTCGGCCCCTGCCCCACCACCAGGTCGAGCTGGAAGTCCTCCATCGCCGGGTAGAGGGTCTCCTCGACGACGTGGTTCAGGCGGTGGATCTCGTCGATGAAGAAGACCTGCCCGCGCTCCAGGTTGGAGAGGATGGCCGCCAGGTCGCCCGGCCGCTCGAGCACCGGCCCGGCGGTGGCGCGGATGCCGACCTCGAGCTCGTGCGCGATCACGTGCGCGAGCGAGGTCTTGCCGAGGCCGGGGGGGCCGTAGAGGAGGACGTGGTCGAGGACGTCGCCGCGCGCCCGCGCGGCCGCGATCTGCACGCGCAGGTTCTCGCGGATGGACTCCTGCCCGACGTACTCGTCCAGCGTGCGCGGGCGGAGCGGGGCCTCGACCGCGACCTCGTCTTCGAGCGGCTCGGTCTCGATCGGGCTCGGCCTCCTCATCCGGAGAGCCCCTGGAGCGCGGCCCGCACCACCTCCTCGAGCGGCGCGGCCGGCCGCTTGATGCGCTCGACCGCGCGCTCGGCCTCGGCGCGCTTGTAGCCCAGGTTGACGAGCGCCGACACGGCCTCGCCGAGGACGGCGTCGGCGCCCACGGGCGCCTCCGCGCGCGGCGCGCCGGCGGCGAGCGCCGCCGCGCCCTCGCGGCACTCGACCACGATGCGCTCGGCGAGCTTCTTCCCCACCCCGGGGATGGTCTGCAGGCGCGCTCCGTCGCCGCCCGCGACGGCGGCGAGGAGGGCGGCGAGCGGCATGCCGGAGAGCACGCCGAGCGCGGTGCGCGGTCCGACACCCTTCACCTTGCGGAGCAGGTGGAAGAGCGCCCGCTCCTCGGGACGGAGGAAGCCGAACAGCTCGATCGCGTCCTCGCGCACCTCGGTGTGGACGAGGAGACGCACCGTCGCGCCCGCGGGCGGCAGGTCGGCGAAGGTCTGGAGCGAGACCTGGACCGCGTAGCCCACGCCGCCGACGTCGAGCACGAGCCGCTCCGGGCTCTTCTCGCCGAGCGTGCCAGAGAGCGAGGCGATCACGCCGGCGCTCCCGCGGCCAGGGCGCGCGCCACGCGCGCGGCGAGCGGCGCCCGGTGCAGAAAGCAGAGGGCGAGGGCGAGCGCGTCGGCGGCGTCCGGCGCCGGGGGCCGCGCGAGGCCGAGACGGAGCGCCACCCCGCGCCCCATCGCCCGCTTGTCCGCCTGCCCATAGCCCACCGTGGCGAGCTTCACGCTGGCCGGCGCGTACTCGGCCACCACCGCCCCGGCCGCCGCGGCGGCCGCCAGCACGGCGCCGCGCGCCTCGCCCAGACGGAACGCGCTCTGCACGTTGCGCGCCACGAAAGCGCGCTCGAGGACGACGGCCGCCGGCTCCCACGCCGCGATCAGGCGGAGACACTCCGCGTGCAGGCGCGCGAGGCGCGCGCCGAGATCCGCGAGGGGCGCCAGTGCGATCGTCCCGCTCGCGAGGTGGCGAAAGCCCCCGCCGCGCGCCTCGACTACGCCCCAGCCCGTCAGCCGGCTTCCCGGATCGATCCCAAGCACCCGCACGCCCGCTCCGCCTCCCGCCCCCGCCGTGGGGTCACGCCGACAGCCGCTCCAGCTCCTCCGCCGCGATGTCCATGTTCGACGACACGCTCTGCACGTCGTCGTGGTCCTCGAGCGCTTCCAGCAGCCGCACCATCTGCTCGGCCTGCTTGCCGGAGATGGCGACCGTCGACTGCGGCAGCATGGTCACCTCGGCCGAGCCGACCGGCACCTTGGCCCGGTCGAGGGCCTCCTTCACCTTGTCGAACTGCTCGGGCGCCGTGATGATCTCGAGCAGGTCGCCCGCCTCCCGCACGTCCTCGGCGCCGCCCTCGAGCGCGACCTCCATGACGCGGTCCTCGTCCACGCCGGCACGCTCGACCGTGATGAGGCCGCGCTTGTGGAACATCCAGGCGACGGCGCCCGCCGCGGCCAGGTTGCCGCCGTGCTTGGTGATGATGCTGCGCACGTCGGCCACGGTGCGGTTGCGGTTGTCGGTGAGCACCTGGACGAGGATCGCGACCCCGCCCGGCCCGTAGGCCTCGTAGGTGATCTCCTCGTAGGAGACGCCCTCGAGCTCGCCCGTGCCCTTCTTGATGGCGCGCTCGATGTTGTCGGCCGGCATGCTGTTCTGGCGCGCCGTGGTGACCGCGGTGCGCAGCCGCGGGTTCGCGTTGATGTCGCCGCCGCCCAGGCGCGCCGCGACCGTGATCTCCTTGATGAACTTGGTGAATTGCTTGCCGCGCCGCGCGTCCTTGAGCGCCTTCTTGTGCTTGATCGAGCTCCACTTGGAGTGGCCGGACATGGCGCGGTGCCCTGCAGTTACCACAAGCCCCACGGCGAGTAAATCACGAAAGCCAAGGAGAACGCGGTATTGCGCGCGCGGTCCGCGCGTCGATAATGCGCCGGGATGCGGGGCGGGACGCGTGGGTGGGTGGCGCTCTGGCTCGTCGGCGCCGCGGGCTGCGCCGCCGTGCGCGCGCCGGCGCCGCCGCCGATCACGAACGGCGTGCAGGTGGGCGTCGCCTCCTGGTACGGCCCGGGCTTCCACGGCAACCGCACCGCCAACGGAGAGATCTACGACCAGTACGAGCTGACGGCCGCGCATCCCTCGCTGCCGCTCGGCACGCGCGTCATGGTGACCAACCTGGAGAACGGCCGCGCGGTGCAGGTCCGCGTCAACGACCGCGGGCCGTTCGTCGACGGGCGCGCCATCGACCTCTCGTATGCCGCCGCGCGCACGATCGGCATGGTCGGTCCCGGCACGGTGCGCGTCCGCATCGAGGTGCTCGGCCCGACTATGGTGGTAGCGGCTGCGCCGCTGGCCGTTCCGGTGGCCGCGCCGCCAGCCTCGCCGCCCGCGCGCCCGAGCCCGCCGGCGCCCCGCGACGTCCCCACCGGCTCGTACACGGTCGAGGTCGCAGCGCTCAGCGATCCCGAAAAGGCCGAGCACCTCCGCCGCGTGCTGGCGTACCGCTTCCCCGACGCCTTCGTCACCCCGCTCGCGGGCACGAGCGGCCACTACTATCGCGTGCGCATCGGTCCCTACCCGCTGCGCACCGCCGCGCTCGAGCACGCCCAACGGGTCGTGCGGCTCGGCTACCCCGCCATCATCGTGGACGAGCGCGCGCCGTGAGACGTGCGGCGATCCTGCTCGCCGTGCTGGCGCTCCTCGCCGGCTGCGCCTCGCGGCGCCTCGTCCGCCACGGCCAGGTGAACGAGGACGCCCTCGAGACCCTGCGCCATCGCCTCGTCGCGCTCCGCGGGCTCGCGTTCACGACTCCCGTGCCCGTACTCGCACTCTCGCGCGAGGGAATCGGCAGCGTCGTCAAGGACGAGATCGAGCAGAGCTATGCCCCCGGCGACATCGAGCACACCGAGGCCGTCTACACGCGCCTCGGCCTCCTGCCCCCGGGCACGAAGCTCCGGCCCGCGCTCGAGGGGCTCTATCAGCAGGAGGGCGCGGGCTTCTACGACCCGCGCACCAAGCGGCTGGTGGTCGCCGAGAGCGTCCCGGGCGCGCCCAGCGTGGGCGCGGGGCTCCTCGGATTCTTCACCGGGCGCGACCTGGTGAGCGAGTTCCTGGTCGCCCACGAGCTGACGCACGCGCTCCAGGATCAGCACTATCATCTGCCGACCCGGCCGGAGCCGCTCCTCGACGGGCACGGCGACCGCGAGCTGGCGCGCCACGCGCTGCTCGAGGGTGACGCGACGCTCGCCGGCTTCGCCTACGTCCTCGGCCGGCAGCTCGACCGGCGCACCATCGACATGGTCGTGGGGCAGCTCCACGGCGTGCCGGGCGAGCTCGCGAAGAAGTACCCCGACCTGCCCGAGCTGCTGCGCACCTCGCTCGCCTTCCAGTACGACGACGGGACGGCCTTCGTGGGCCAGGCGCTCGCGGCCGGCGGCTGGACGGCCGTCGACCGCGCGCACCTGGATCCGCCGGAGTCGAGCGAGCAGGTGCTCCACCCGCCGCGCTACTATGCCGACCGCGACCGCCCGATCACGGTCACGCTCGGCGGCACGGACGGGCTCGAGGCCGCCGGCTTCACGCGCATCCTCGAGGACACGCTCGGCGAGCTCGTGATCCGTGTGCTCGCGACGCGCGCGCTCCCGGCCGAGCGGGCGGCCCAGGTCGCCGAGGGCTGGGGGGGCGACCGCCTGCGCGCGCTCGCGCGCGGCGACGACCTCGTGCTGGTGTGGATGACGGCCTGGGACTCGCCCGCCGACGCGGGCGAGTTCGCCGACGCGCTGCCCGGGCTCGTGCCGGACGCCCGCGTCGAGCGGCGCGCGGAGCGGGTGCTCGTGCTCCTCGGACCGCCGGGCCTCGAGCACGCGGCGCTCGCCGGCCGCGTGTGGTCGCGCACCACCGCCGTGCGTCCGGGGTCAGGCGTCCAGCCGGCCCAGGCGCCACCCGCTCGGCGCCGGGCTCGATTTTGATTTGTCGCCCCGCGTCAGGGTCTCGGCCCGGACGGTGCTCGAGGCGAAGGTGCCTGCAGAGCGGTCCCCGACGCCGAGCTGTCCCTGTTGCAAAGCCGGCGCGAGCTTCCTATAGCCGCGGCATGCTCGCGTGGCGGCGCGTGACGCTGGTCGGGCCGGCGGGCAGGCTCCGTGCCCCGGCTCAGGTGGCCGCCGAGTGCGGTGAGGAGGACGGAGGCGTCCTGCTCACCGCTCATCGCTTCGGCCAGGTGGTGCCCTACGCGCGGCTCCTCTGCCGCCATCTGGCGGCGCGCGCCCGCCCCTGGGCGGCGGAGAGCGAGCTCGCCATCGCCCGCGAGCCCGGTCTCCTGCGGCTCGCGAGGCGGAGCGGCTGCCGCGCGCTCGTCCTCGGCCCCGAGCCGGACCCGCTGGTGCGCGAGGCGCGCGAGCCGGGCGCGCTCCGCGCCGCCGCTCGGGCGCTCCGGCGCATCCGCCATGCGGGGCTCCTCACCGTGGCGCACCTGACGCTCGGGCGCGAGGGCGATGACGCCGGCGTCTTCGCCCGTGCGGTGTGGCTCTCGACCGCCGGACGCGTCGCCTTCCCGCGCCTCACGGCGCAGGAGGGCGCCGGTCCCATGAGCCCAGACGAGCTCGGGCGCGGCCTCGCCTGGGCCGCGCGGATGCTCCACCGCCATCGCGCCATCTGGCGGCGCACGGGCATCGTCGGCGCCGACGGCCGGGCTGCCCTGATCGCCAACTACCGCCTGCGGCGCGCGATCATGCGCGAGCCGACGGGCGAGCCGACGCCGGCCATGCGCCTCGCGCGCGTGCTCGCCCGGCCCATCCGCATCCGCGAGCGAGTGCCGTTCGTCTCGACCCTGGTCGGGGCGGTGGCGGCGGGCGGCGTGCAGGTGCGGACCGCCTGGCTGCGCGCGCGGGCGCGGCGCGACGACGCGCGCGCCGCCTTCGTGATTCGCCTCGAGGGCGCGATCGACGCGCGCGCGGCGCGGAAGCTCGTCGCGCGCGTGCGCCGAGCGCTCGGCCGCACGCCCGAGCGCATCGTGATCGACCTGGGCGGCCTCGAGCTGGTGTCGCTCACCGTGCTCACGCACTTCCTCGAGGAGCACGCGAGCCGGCTCGGCGAGCTGCGCGGCCAGCTCGCGTTCCGCAACCTCCGCCCCGCGCTGACCGCGCTGCGCCGCAACCTGCACGGCATGGTTCCCAACGGCGCGCTGCTCGAGCAGGCGCTGGAAGAGACGAGCTGACCTCCCGCGAGCGTCCCTCACCAGGAGGGGATTTGCTCGCCCCGCAAGGGGGCAGGCCGCGACCGCTCCTCGCCTGCGGCGCAGATGCGCGGTCACCTTCCACCGCAGCAATCCTCGCCCGAGGATGGGATGCGGGCTGAAAAAAAGAGCGCGCAAATTGTAGCAACTACAGCGTTCGAGGGGTGGTAGGCGGCGCATTCCCCAACGCAGTCGGCGCCGCCGCGGCAGCCGCTGCTGGCATCGGCATTGCTCTATCGCAGTGGCGCGCGCGGCGGCCCTGCCGGGCGGCATCCCTCTTCGATGACCGTGAAGATGCGGACCCCCTCCACGCTCGGCTTCGCCGCCGCGCTCGCTTCAGCAGTCGTCCTCCACCTCTGTGCGGCACGGACGCCCGATAGGTCCATACGAGACTGAGCTGGCCGATAACCGAGTTTGCTGGATCACGGCGCGGAGAGCTTCCGCGTTCGTCGGGCGGAGCCATGTGGACCAAACCAGACACCGAGCCCGAGACCTGGCGCGTCGTCACGGCGCGCCGCTACCGCGAGGCGGTGGCGCGGGTGCGCCTGGCGGAGCAAGGGCTGGACACCTATCTCCCGCTGCTGCGGCGATGGCCCCGGCCGCCGGTCGGCTCGGATGTGGGGCCGCTCTTCCCCGGCTACGTCTTCGTGCGCGCCGAGCGGGCGCACTTCCACCGGATCACGCGCACGCCGGGGGTCGGCGGCCTGATCGTCTTCGGCGGCGAGCCGGCGTGCCTCGACGACGCGGTAATCGACTTCCTCCGCGGCCGCGAGGAGCCCGACGGCATCATCACCGCGGGCCCGCTGCCGTCCGGCTCCGCCGTGCGCATCACCGACGG
>Ga0137403_10008653_pt1 | contig 11385 bp, 9 predicted proteins | sample CZOMad2_1_16fung_FD_122057 | JGI IMG/M metagenome (GOLD analysis project Ga0137403, IMG submission 122057) | Vadose zone soil fungal communities from Angelo Coast Range Reserve, California, USA - CZOMad2_1_16fungal (Hybrid Assembly) | ecosystem: Environmental > Terrestrial > Soil > Vadose zone...
CGGCGGGCCGCGAGCTGTGGTCTAATAAGCCGTGCTGTGGAGAATTCGCCGGCGGGTTTGTTAAATATAATAAACACCGCCCGGTACTAGCCGTCATGGCCGCCTTTCGCCCTTTAATCGGTATTCCCGCCGACCGTCGCATGCTCGGCCTGCATCCGTTTCATGTCGTCGGCGACAAATACGCCCGCGCCGTGCTCGACGGTGCCGGCGGCTTGCCGCTGCTGATTCCTGCGCTGGCCGAAGAGCTGGGGATGGACGAGCTGCTGGGGCGTCTCGATGGGGTGATGTTTACCGGAAGCGTCTCGAACGTGGAGCCGCATCATTACGCAGGGGCGCCCAGTGACCCTGGAACCTTGCATGACCCGGCGCGGGATGCGACGACGCTGCCGCTCATTCGCAAGGCCGTGGCTGCCGGTATCCCGGTGTTGGGGATCTGCCGGGGATTCCAGGAAATGAATGTGGCGTTCGGCGGAACGCTGCACCAGAAGGTACATGAGGTCGAGGGCAGGCTGGATCATCGCGAAGACCTGCAGCGCGAGCTGGATGTGCAGTACGGCCCGGCGCACGAGGTAATCCTGGAGCCACAGGGCCTGTTGCGCCGCCTGGCAGGACAAGACCGGATCACGGTCAACTCGCTGCATGCCCAGGGCATCGACCGGCTGGGCGAGGGCCTGTCGGTCGAGGCGCGGGCCCCGGATGGACTCGTGGAATCGTTCAGGGTGCCGGAGGCAAAGAGTTTCGCGGTGGCCGTGCAGTGGCATCCCGAATGGAAGGTCATGAGCAATCCGTTTTCGCGCGCGCTGTTTGCAGCATTCGGTGCTGCCGCACGCACGTACATGCAGACGCGGCGCGTCGGCTAACCGGCCGCGCCAAAAAAAGGTTTCCCTATGGTGAGTGAGATCCAGCAATTTTTCCGCGACCACGGCATCTCCGAGGTCGAGGCCATCATTCCCGACATGGCCGGCATTGCCCGCGGGAAGATCATGCCCGCGGCGAAGTTTGCCGAGGACGAGGGCATGCGTCTGCCCGAGAGTGTCTTCCTGCAGACGGTGACGGGTGACTACCCGCCGGACCCCGCGGAGGCCATGAGCCCGGCGGAGATTGATATTGTCCTGAAGGCCGATCCGAAGACAGTGCGCCGCGTACCGTGGGCGGCCGAGCCCACCGCCCAGGTCATCCACGACTGCTTCTATTCAGACGGGCGCCGGGTTTCCATGGCTCCGCGCCATGTCCTGCGCAACGTGCTCGAGCTATACGCGCAGCGGGGTTGGGAGCCCGTGGTGGCTCCGGAGCTCGAGTTCTATCTCATCGAGCAGAACAAGGATTCTGACTATCCGCTGCGGCCGCCTGTGGGGCGCTCCGGACGTGCGGAGCCCGGGCGCCAGTCCTACAGCATCGCGGCCGTCAACGAGTTCGATCCTCTGTTCGATGACATCTACCAGTTCTGTGAAGACCAGGACATCGAGATCGACACGCTCATCCACGAGGATGGGCCGGCGCAGATGGAGATCAACCTGATCCACGGTTACCCGTTGGATCTCGCCGACCAGGCTTTTCTGTTCAAGCGCACGGCGCGCGAGGCCGCGTTGCGCCACAAGATCTACGCCACTTTCATGGCCAAGCCCCACGCGAAGGAGCCGGGCAGCGCCATGCACATCCACCAGAGCGTGGTGGATACGAAAACGCGCAAGAACATCTTCAGCAACCCCGACGGCACGCCATCGAACCTGTTCTTCTCGCATATCGCCGGGCTCCAGAAATACATGCCTGCCGCCATGGCATTGTTCTGCGCGAACGTGAATTCCTATCGCCGCCTGACGCGCTACCTGTCGGCACCCATCAACGTGCATTGGGGGTATGACAACCGCACGGCCGGCCTGCGTGTACCGATGTCCAGCGCCGAGGCGCGCCGCGTGGAGAACCGCGTCGGCGGGGCCGACGCCAACCCGTATATTGCGATCGCGGCATCGCTCGCATGCGGCTACCTCGGCATGATCGAGAATCTGCAGCCCACCGATCCGATCACAGGCAGCGCTCACGATCTGCCCTTCGGGTTGCCGCGCTCGCTGGATGAGGCGCTGCGTAAGCTTCGCGAGTCCCAGCCGCTGGTGAAGCTGCTGGGCGAGGCATTCGTATCGGCATTCACGATCGTCAAGGAAGCGGAATACGAGGTATTTTTACAGGTCATCAGCTCCTGGGAGAGAGAGCACCTGCTGCTGAACGTCTGAATGTTATATAAAGCCGAACGATGAAGAACCTTCTGGGTGCATTGTGTTTGGGTGTGGTGCTGGCAGGCTGTGGCGGGGGTGCCAAGGCGCCTGCCCCGGAAGGGGGCAACGCCCCGGCGGCAGCGGGAGCCGGTGCGGCGGGCGAGGAGGAGAAGGTCCTCAACGTCTACAACTGGTCAGACTACGTCGAGCCCAGTGTGCTCGAGGAGTTCACCAGGAAGACCGGCATCAAGGTCAATTACGATGTCTTCGATGCCAACGAGGTACTCGAGACCAAGCTGTTGACGGGACATACGAACTACGACGTCGTCGTCCCTTCCGCACCGTTTCTGCAGCGGCAGATCACGGCCGGCGTGTTCCAGAAGCTGGACAAGTCACAGCTGCCCAATCTGAAGAACCTCGACCCCGACATGCTCAAGCGGATCGCGGTGTACGACCCGGGCAATGAGCACAGCGTCCCGTACATGTGGGTGACCTCGGGACCGGGCTACAACGTGGCCAAGATCAAAGAGCGCATGCCCGATGCTCCAGTGGACAGCTTGCGGATGTTCTACGACCCCGCCGTCATCGCGAAATTCAAGGACTGCGGTGTGTCGGTACTCGATGCGCCAGGGGAGGTCGTGGGCACCGTCCTGATCTACCTCGGTAAGGATCCGAGAAACGAATCTGTGGAAGACCTGAAAGCAGCCGAGGCTGTGTTGTTATCCATTCGCCCCTACCTGCGTTACGTGCACGCATCCCGCTACATCGATGACCTTGCGAATGGCGAGACCTGCCTTGCGCTCGGGTGGTCGGGAGATGTGAAGCAGGCACGCGACCGCGCGAAGGACGCGGGCAAGGGGATCGAGATCAAATACAACATCCCGCGGGAGGGCACGATCATGAACTTCGACATGCTCGCCATCCCGGCGGATGCGCCGCATCCGCACAATGCGCACCTGTTCATCAACTACCTGCTCGAGTCCGAGGTCGCGGCCAAGAACTCGAACCTGGTGAAATACGCCAACATCAACACGGCCTCGACCCCGATGCTGGTCGATGCGGTGAAGAGCGATCCGAACATCTATCCGCCGCCGGACATCCTGGCCAAGCTGATTCCGGAGCCCCCGCTGTCGCAGGACTATCAGCGGCTGTTGACGCGCACCTGGACGCGCTTCAAAACTGGTAAATGAGTGCAGATCCTCCGTAAGTGACCACGCAACCGTCCGGGCCGACCGCTCAAGCCCCGTATCTTCGCATCGAGAACGTCACCAAGCGGTTCGGTGACTTCGTGGCCGTGAACGACGTGTCGCTGGACGTGCGGCGCGGCGAGATCTTCTGCCTGTTGGGTGGCTCGGGCTCGGGCAAGACCACTTTGCTGCGCATGCTGGCCGGCTTCGAGACCCCCACCGCGGGGAAGATCTACATCGACGGCCAGGACATGTGCGAGATCGCGCCCTACGACCGTCCAGTCAACATGATGTTCCAGTCGTATGCGTTGTTCCCGCACATGACGGTTGAGAAAAACGTGGCCTTCGGGCTCGAGCAGGAGCATCTCGGCCGGCAGGAGATCCAGCGGCGGGTGGGGGAGATCCTCGAGATCGTCAAGATGACCTCCTTCCTCGCCCGCAAGCCGCACCAACTCTCCGGCGGCCAACGGCAGCGCGTTGCGCTCGCACGGGCGCTGGTGAAGCGGCCGAAGCTGCTGCTGCTGGATGAGCCGCTGGCGGCGCTCGACCGCAAGCTGCGCGAGCACACCCAGTTCGAGCTGATCAACATCCAGGAACAGTTGGGTGTGACGTTCGTCGTGGTTACCCACGATCAGGAGGAGGCCATGACGCTTTCCTCCCGCATGGGTGTCATGAATCACGGCCAGATCGTCCAGGTGGGTACGCCCAGCGACATCTACGAGTTCCCGGCGACCCGGTTCGTGGCGGATTTCATCGGGTCGGTCAACATGTTCGAGGGCAAGCTGATTGAGGATGAGCCGGACTTCGTGCGCATCCGCAGTGACGATCTCGGCGGCGTCATCTACGTCAGCCACGGCATCAGCTCGGCTCCCGATGCAACAGTGTGGGTGGCGGTCCGGCCCGAGAAGATCACCTTGAGCAGGCAGCCACCGGCGCCGGCGGGCGGAACGCATCAACCCGAAGCGGCCGCAGGTGAAAATACCGCGCGCGGGACCGTAAAGGAGATCGCGTACATGGGTGACATGTCCATCTACCTCGTGAAGGTCGAATCGGGCAAAACCATTCGGGTGACCATTCCCAACGTTGCGCGTCACACGGAGGATCGCATCACGTGGGATGAAACAGTCCATGTGTCCTGGCACGCGGAAAGCCCCGTCGTGCTGACCCGGTAGCGCACCGTGCCCCGCTTCAGCGCGCATGTCGGCAGACGCATCGTCATCGGCATCCCGATGGTATGGCTGGTCGTCCTGTTCCTGATCCCGTTCATCATCGTCTTCAAGATCTCGTTCTCGGAAGTGCGGCTGGCGATGCCGCCGTTCGCGCCGCTGTTCGAATTCGTGGGCAGCAAGCTGGTTGCGGTCAGGCTCAACTTCGCCAACTACGCCTTCCTGTTCACGGATGCGTTGTATGTCAGCTCATACCTGTATTCGCTGAAAGTGGCCGCGGTCTCGACGGTGCTGTGCCTGCTCCTGGGCTATCCGATGGCCTATGCAATCGCGCGCTCGAGTCCGACATCGCGCACGGTGCTGCTCATGTTGATCGTATTGCCGTTCTGGACCTCGTTCCTGCTCCGGGTCTATGCCTGGATCGGGCTGCTCAAGAACAATGGCGTGATCAACAACGTGCTCATGTCCGTGGGCCTCATTCATGAGCCGATTACGATGCTGCAGACCGACTTCTCGGTGTATGTCGGCATCGTGTATTCCTACCTGCCGTTCATGATCCTGCCGCTGTATTCCAACCTCGAAAAGCACGACTTGACCCTGATAGAGGCCGCGGCCGACCTGGGCGCGAGTCCCTTCACCGCCTTTCGGCGCATTACGCTGCCACAGTCGCTGCCAGGGATCATTGCCGGATCGCTGCTCGTGTTCATTCCCGCCGTGGGCGAGTACGTGATTCCCTCGCTTCTGGGGCGCACCGACCAGCTCATGATCGGCCGGGTGCTCTCGGATGAGTTCTTCGCGAATCGTGACTGGCCGGTGGCGAGCGCCGTGGCCGTCTTCATGCTGGGGCTGCTGGTGGTGCCCATCATGCTGTTCCAGCACTTCGAGAAACGCACTCTCGAGGCGGGCAAATGAAGCCGCGCGGCTTGTTTTCGCGCGTGACGCTGGTCTTCGGGCTGATCTTCCTGTACGTCCCCATCCTCTCGATGGTGGTGTTCTCGTTCAACAATTCACGCCTGGTCACGGTGTGGGACAGTGCCAACTCCCCAACGCTGAAGTGGTATTCGGCGCTGCTGTCGAACGATCAGATCCTGGGCGCGGCGTGGCTGTCGATCAAGATCGCCATGATTGCAGCAAGCGGCGCGGTCGTGCTGGGGACGCTCGCGGGTGTGGCCCTGGTGCGTTTCGGGGTCTTCCGCGGCCGCGCCCTGCTGGCCGGCATGACGACGGCCCCGCTGGTCATGCCCGAAGTGATCACGGGTCTGTCACTCTTGCTGCTGTTCGTTGCGTTGGAACAGGTTATCGGCTGGCCGAAGGGCGGCGGGGCGGTCACGATCACGCTCGCGCACATCACGTTCTGCATGGCGTACGTTACAGTGGTGGTACAGTCCCGGCTGGTGGGCTTTGATGAGTCGCTTGAAGAGGCTGCCATGGATCTCGGGGCCCGTCCCGCAAAAGTATTCTTCCGGATTACGCTGCCCCTGATCGTACCGGCGCTGGTGTCGGGCTGGCTGCTCGCGTTCACGTTGTCCTGGGATGACCTCGTGATTTCGCAGTTCGTGGCAGGTCCTGGCTCGAGCACCCTGCCCATGGTCATTTTTTCCAAAGTCCGGCTCGGTGTCAGCCCGGACGTCAACGCGCTCGCAACCATCATGGTGCTCATCGTCGCATCGGGCATCGTGGTGTCTTCGCTGTGGATGCGATATCAGAACAAACGCCGCGAGCGCGACATGCGCCTGGCGGCCTCCGTCAACCTTTGAGCGGTATCAATGACTCGCCAATTTCTAGGACTGGATGTGGGGGGCTCAGCGATCAAAGCGGGGCTCGTGGACCTCGATGCGGGCCGCCTCGTCGGTGATTTGATTTCCGCGCCGACACCGCAGCCCGCCTCGCCGGCGAACATGCTGCCTGTGTTTGCCGGCCTTGCCGGCCGGCTTCCGGGGGCGACGGGGCCCATTGGGGTTGCCTTCCCCAGTGTCATCCAACAGGGCAAGGTACGCACCGCGGCCAATATCGATCGCAGCTGGATAGGCGCGGACGGCCCTGCACTCGTGCAACGGGACCTCGGGCGGCCCGCTATCTTTCTGAACGATGCGGACGCGGCAGGCGTGGCTGAGGTTACCTGGGGGGCGGGCCGCGGAACGAGCGGCACCGTCATCATGGTGACCTTCGGTACTGGAATTGGCACCGCGCTGTTCACGGACGGAAAGCTGTTTCCCAACAGCGAGTTGGGACACATGGAGGTGGGGGGTATCGAGGCGGAGAAGTGGACTTCCGCGCACGTGCGCACGGCGCAGAAGCTCGACTGGCCGGCGTGGATCGAGCGGGTGAATGTTTACCTTGCTCAGATGCAGGCTTTGTTCTGGCCCGAACTGTTCATCCTGGGAGGCGCCGTCAGCGAGCGGTTCAGCGAGTTCGGACCTCTGCTGCACTCCGAAGCGCAGATCCGTCCGGCCCATTTTGCGGGCCAGGCCGGGGTGATCGGCGCCGCATTGGCCGCTGCGGGTGCTTGAGCCGTAGCCGCCATGCGCCCGTCGTTTCGCAGCAAGCTGCCCGATGTCGGGACGACGATTTTCACCGTGATGTCCCGGCGCGCCCGTGAGCTCGGCGCGCTCAATCTGGGGCAGGGGTTTCCTGACTATCCCATCGATCCGCGCCTGACGGAGCTGCTCGCCCAGGCGATGGCCGAAGGCCACAATCAGTATGCCCCCATGGAGGGTGTGATCGAGTTGCGGCAGCGGATCGCACAGAAACTGTTTGCCAGCTACGGGCTGACCGTGGATCCGGCAGACCAGGTTACCGTGACGGTGGGCGCTACCGAAGCGATCTACTCGGCCATCCAGGCCATCGTGGGCCCGGGCGATGAGGCCATTGCGTTCGATCCGGCCTACGACTCGTATGAGCCGGCGGTGCGTCTCGCTGGCGGACACTGTGTCAGGCTGCCGCTCATGCCGCCGGGGTTCCGTTATGACTGGGATGCCGTCAAGGCGGCGATCAGCAGCCGTACGCGGTTGGTGCTTTTCAACAGTCCGCACAATCCAGCCTGTACGGCGGCTTCAGCGGACGACCTCAATGCTCTTGCTGATGTTATCCGTGGGCACGATATCTTCGTGATGTCGGACGAAGTGTACGAGCACGTTACATACGACGGGCGCGCGCACGCCTCGGTACTCATGCAACCGGAGTTGGCCGAGAAAGCGTTCGTGGTGTTCTCGTTCGGCAAGACCCTCCATGCAACCGGAATGCGCGTGGGCTACTGCGTAGCGCCCGCGGACCTGACACGTGAGCTGCGCAAGGTCCACCAGTTCAACACGTTCAGCATCGCGAATGCTCCGCAGGTCGCCATTGCCCGTTATCTCGGTGAGAAACCGGATTCCTGGCGTGGACTGTCGGGTTTTTTCCAGGCCAAGCGGGACCGTGTGCGCTCTGCGCTGCACGGTTCGGGTTTCCAGCTGCCCCCGGCCCAGGGGACGTACTTCCAACTTCTGGACTTCAGCGGATTCGGGCCCGAGAATGACGTGGCATTCGCCGAGCGCCTGCTGACCGAAGCCGGTGTCGCGACGATTCCCTTGTCCCCTTTTTACGCCGTGCCTCCATCGCTGTCGGTGCTGCGACTGTGCATTGCCAAACAGGACAGTACGCTCGATGAGGCCGCCCAGCGGCTCAACGAATTTGCGGCCCGCCTATGAAAAACACGACCCGCGTCAATCATCCGCCGGCGGTGGAATTGCCCACCGACAATCATTCGGTGGTCGCGCCCATCTACCAGAGCGTGAAGTTCGAGTTCGATTCGCTCGACGAGACCGAGAAGTTTCTGCGCGGCGAGCGCGCGGGCTTCTTCTACACGCGTGCCTCCAATCCAACGACGCGGCAGCTCGAGCTGCTGCTCGCGGAACTGCAGGGACGGGAGGACTGCCTGGTGACCGCCTCGGGGGTCGGTGTCATCTCGCAGACCTTGCTTGCCCTGACCAAGCAGGGCGACCACGTGATCTGCTTCGTGGAGACCTACAATCCGACGCGCTACCTGATCCGGCGGCTGCTCGCGCGTTTCGGTGTCACTCATACCATGTTGTCGATCGAGGACATCGCCGGGGTGGAGAAGGTGCTGGCGGCGCACAAGACGCGCCTGGTGATCTTCGAGAGCCCGACCAACCCTGTAACGAAGATCGCCGACATTGCCGCCTTGACGCGTCTTGCCCGGGGTGCGGGCGCGCTGACTGTCATGGACAACACTTTCGCGGGCTTTCACCAACACGGTGAATACGAGATCGACCTGTACCTGCACAGTCTCACGAAGTACGCGTCGGGCGCGGGGGATGTGATGGGAGGCGCCGTGATAGGCCGCCTCGACCTCATCCGCAACATGCGAACTGATTTCGGTACGTTGGGAGGAACACTCGACCCGCATGCGGCATTTCTGATTCTGCGTGGCCTCAAGACGTATTTCGTGCGGTACAAGGCGCAATGCGAGAGTTCGATGCGCGTGGCGCAGCACCTGGCGGCGCACCCCGCTGTCGCGAAGGTACATTACCCGGGTTTGCCTACTCACCCGCAGCATGAGCTTGCGAAGGCCCAGATGAGGGACTTCGGCACCATTGTGACGTTTGATCTGAAGGGCGGGGCGGAGGCGGGGGGGCGGTTTGCGGGCGCTTTGAAGTTGTTCGCCTTGGCCGCGAGCCTGGGCTCGACCGAATCCCTCGTGGTTGCGCCGCAAATGATGCGGGGCCGGGACCTGACCCAGGAGCAGTTGCGCATGTCCGCTGTCACGGAGGGCACGGTGCGGTTGTCGATTGGGCTCGAGGATGTTGACGACCTCATGGAGGATGTAACACAGGCTCTGTCTGCCGCCGTCGCCGCGGGATAGTGATCCAAGTACCGGATCAGGCTGCCGGTTCTTTACGGCGGGCGTGTCGTGGCACGAGCATCAGTTGCCATTAGAGCTGGCGATTGCGGCCGAAGACAGCGCGTGGTTGCGCATGTCGCGCGCAATGGCGAAGTTATGTTCAATCCACAAGCACCCTCCTCGGAAGTCCCTGCCCGCTCCCTGCTGCTGCGGCAGGCCCTGGCTGCTGCACTCAAGGCTCGCCGGCAAAACCTTCCTCCTGCGCCAGCGTCGCTGCCGGCGTTGTTGGACGCTTGCCGCGGTGGAGTGCAGGGCCTGTTGGCGAAGCCCGGCTGCCGCGATGCGCTGGGCGAAATCCGTGCCCGTTTGTTCCACGCACCGGGCCGGGACGCCGAAGCGCAGGCGTGGTGGCATGAGGGTGTGGCCACGGCCGCGTTTGCTGCCCGGGTCGCACAACTGAAGCAGGCATCGATCGGCGCATCCTTCCTCGGTGGATTGTTGCACCGGTCCGGGGAGGCATTGGCGCTCAAAATGCTCGCCCGTGTGGAGCTCGACTATCGAATGAGGCTCGACAGTGCATCGCGCCGCGAGTGGTGCACGACGCACAGCCAGGATCTCACCGAGCGGCTGATTCGCACGTGGAGCCTGAGGGCCGACATTGAATCCTGCCTGCTCGAATGGATGCGATGCGCTGAGTTTGGTGCGGTGTCGGGCGAGAGCGCGGCGTTGTATTTCGGGCGCTTGTTCGCGATTGAGCTGTTGCAGCCGCAGTTCTGTGTGCCGGGTGCGCTCGATCATGCGGCAGCCGAGCTGGGGCTCGGGGCGGACCTGGTGGCCGAGGTGCGCAAGGAAGACCCGCGGGGGTTGATTCGGGCGTTGGACTAGAGGCACACCGGAACTCCTGGTATTGTTCGGGGCAAGGCCGAAGCGAACAAATACGAACGCGCCACTGCTGACCGGTATTGCAAGACTCCCGGCAAACACGATTGCGAATCGCCGGGAACATAGCGCATGCGCCCTTCAAGGCGCGCGAACATTTCTGACGACCCACCGATCCGCCGAAAAAAATCTGCGACGTATGTGAGATATTCGCGATGACTGCCCAGTCTAAGGTATAGATACCAAACTAGATGGGTGGGGCGCTTGACCCAGCCGCTCAGGGACGAGGGCTACAGCATGGAAGTGGAGGCCGCGTTGGCGCGCCCTGCCGCGCCAACGCGCGGTTGCATCGAGATCGGCGAATTCTCCCCACCCGAGCGCTCATCGTTTCTGGAATCTCGCATCCTGCTGCATGCGGCGGCCGCGCTCGCGTCCTCACTGCTTCATGTGGCTCTGCTCACGCCGGTTATCTGGGGCGGCTCAGGTCGAGAAAAGACTCCCGTCTCTGAGCCGAAGGCCGCGCCTTCATCTCATACACAGATTGGCCCTGAGACCGCGATGCAATGGGTCGTCCTCAACGAGGGTGCCCCCGCTGAACTCAGCCGTAGCGCCGCACAAACTCTGGACTCGCCACCGCCGCTCGCCTCCATCCCGATGACGGTGGATTTTCCGAAGGTTGTTGCTGCCGCCTTTCCCGATGAGATGTCGGGCGAAAGCACATCTGTTGCGAGTGGCGGCAGCGTAAGCACACGTTTGTATGGTCAATATTTGGGGCAAATCGATGCACGAATCGATCGAGCGTGGATCAGGCCCCGTACGCCGATCGGCGCTGCCCGGTTCCTGTGTCAGGTGCGCATTGACCAGGACCTTACGGGCAATGTAAACGCCGTCGTTCTCGAGCATTGCAACGGAAGTCCTCGGTGGCAGCTGTCGCTTGCGCACGCGATCAAATCCGCATCACCGCTACCGGCGCCATCGGATCCCACCGTCTTCACCCCGGTGATACACATGAGCTTCCAAGCGGGACCGGCTAGCCCAGGACTCAATGCAGATCAATACGAGCCTGAATCCGCCGCTGAAAAAGCGATCGCCTCCGAACGATT
>Ga0137403_10008654_pt1 | contig 11384 bp, 12 predicted proteins | sample CZOMad2_1_16fung_FD_122057 | JGI IMG/M metagenome (GOLD analysis project Ga0137403, IMG submission 122057) | Vadose zone soil fungal communities from Angelo Coast Range Reserve, California, USA - CZOMad2_1_16fungal (Hybrid Assembly) | ecosystem: Environmental > Terrestrial > Soil > Vadose zone...
CGCTCCCATCGTTCCATCCATTGCTGGCACGGCCATGCCGCTCGCCGCAGCCCTCCTACCGCGCGAGCGGTTTAGTCTAATGACCCTACAGCGACATTAGCCGTGCACGGTTTGAGCCCTATCAAAGTACCCGTCTGAGCCGATACAATGTTGTCTCTTGAGACTGGGGGCCAACATGACGCGGCGGGAGTTCATCGCGCTCTTAGGCGGCGCGGGCGGGTTTTTCAGGGGAACAGCATGAGGCGGCGTGATTTTATCAATGTGGTCGCGAGCCTTGCACTACCAAAATTGATGCTGATGCCTTTAGCCCATGCCGAAGGCCCGTCGAAGCGTCCGCTTGTGGTTTGGTTAGGTGCTTTGCTAGCAGTAGCAAGAACGTTCTTCGCGCTGCTCTTGGCTTCCCTCAGTATGGGATCATCTATTGAAGCGAGCCATGCTGAAGGATACCCAGAACGCACTATCAAAATTGTTGTTCCTTTTCCCGCCGGCGGACCGACCGATGTTGCCGCCCGGTTAGTCGCGCAGTCGCTGTCCTCCAGGCTCGGCCACAACGTCATCGTCGAAAATCAGGCTGGTGCAGGCGGAAGGATTGGCGCCAAAGTCGTTGCTACCGCAACATCGGACGGCTACACGTTGTTGCTCGGCGGGACCAACGTGAACGCGATTACTGGAGCGATTTACCAGAATTTAGGTTTCGACCCGATCAAATCATTCGCTCCGGTCGCTATGATCTATGCCGACTCCTTGGCCCTTGCCATATCGCCGCGCGTGCCGGCCGACACATGCCAGGGACTTGTCAAGTACGCGAAGGATAATCCAGGAAAGCTGAAGTACGGCGCCCCTCCCGGCATATACACGCACTTTGCTGGCGAGTTCTTCAAGACCAAAACCGGTACCGACATTTTGTTTGTGCCGTACAAAGGTGGGGCGCCGGCCATCACCGACGTGCTCGGCGGACATATCGACATGGTATTCGGCAATAAGTCGACTCTGTTGCCGCACTTCAAAGAGCAGAAACTGAAGGCGCTCGCCGTGACCAGTCAAAGCCGTTGGCCGGAGCTGCCGGAAACGCCGACCATGCAGGAAGTGGGAGTATCCGGCTTCCCCCCGGAGGTCATATTCGGCTTGCTCGCTCCGACAGATACTCCAGTGACGATAATCCGACAACTCAACAGCGCTATAAACGACGGACTCCGGTCAGCCGAGCTCCGCGCCAGCTTGGATGCTATCGGCGTGGAAGCAAGGATTGGAACACCACAGGAGTTCGCCGGAGTGCTGGATGAGCAAGCGCGGCAATGGAAAACGGTTATCGACGAAACCGGTATCAAGATGGAGTGAGGTTGTAAGACGGATACGCTTGATCGGGAGCCGTCGCACAGATGTTGGAAACGACTTCCGCTGGGGTTAAGCGGAAATCATCTGCTCTTTCCGAGTATTTCGCATTTTGACCTGCGACGGACTTACCAAGGCTTTGGCCATTGACATTATCCCTTCGAATTCGAGGGCCGATTTATTTCCTGAACCCCTGAATCCACAAAAAGACACGGCGCCATACCTAAGAGGTCGCCGCGAATTCTGGTTGAGGCCCGCCCACCTCGCAATAAGGCTTGCGGCCGTCGGGACTGCGGTTCAGTCTGGCGGTCGTCAACGTTGGAGGGACCCGGCTCATGCAGGCCTATCTGGCGCGGCGGCTAATTGCGCTTATTCCGACGCTATTTTTTGCAAGCCTGATCGTCTTCGTCATCGTGCGGCTCGTACCGGGCAGCATCATCGACATGATGCTGTCACAGAACGATGTCGGCGCCGACAAGCTCTCGCGCGACCAGCTGATCCAGACGCTCGGTCTCGACCGGCCGATGTGGGAGCAGTATTGCAGATGGATCGGCGGCATCCTTTTGCACGGCGATTTCGGCCGCTCGCTGTGGCAGAACACGCCGGTCTCCGAACTGCTGCGGGCGCGGCTGCCGGTCACGTTTCAGCTCGGCTTGATGGCCCTGATCGTGGCGCTGCTGATTGCCATTCCGATCGGCATCTATTCGGCGATCCGGCAGGACACCGCCGGCGACTACCTCACCCGTTCGTTTTCGATCCTGATGTTGGCGGTGCCGAGCTTCTGGATGGGCACCATGGTCATGGTATTTCCGTCGATCTGGTGGGGCTGGTCGCCGCAAGTGAAGTTTGTCGCGTTCACCGACGACCCCTTGCAAAACCTGCGTCAGATGATCCTTCCGGCCGTCATCCTCGGCACCGCGCTTTCGGCTGTCACGATGCGCCTGACCCGCACCATGATGCTGGAGGTGCTGCGCCAGGATTACATCCGCACCGCTTGGGCAAAAGGCCTGACCGAAAAGCTCGTGGTCGTCCGCCATGCGCTGCGCAACGCGATGATTCCGGTGGTCACGTTGATTGGCCTGCAGGCGCCGATACTGATCGGCGGCGCCGTGATCGTGGAGCAGATCTTCGTCATTCCTGGCATGGGGCTGTTGCTGCTCGACGCCATCAGCCAGCGCGACTACCCGATCATCACCAGCGTGAGCCTTGTGATCGGCCTCAGCGTGATGCTGATCAATCTCGCGGTGGATTTAAGCTACGGCCTGCTCGATCCCAAGGTGAGATATCGCTGATGGCGCTGGTCACCGATATTGCGGTCATCCCGGCCGGCAAAGAGCGCAGCAGCGTCATCCACTTTCTTGTTCGCCTGTTCCGGGAGAAGCCGCTCGGGGCCGCCGGCGGCGTGATCTTCATTCTTTTTCTTCTGTGCGGAATATTCGCGGATTTTCTCGCGCCTTACGGCATGAACCAGATCAGCCCGCGCAACCGTCTGCTGCCGCCCTCATGGGCCTATCCGTTCGGAACCGACAATCTTGGCCGCGACATGCTGTCGCGGTGCCTTTATGGCGCACAGCTCTCGGTGATCATCGCGTTTACCGCCGCGACACTGGCCACCGTCGTCTCCGTCGCCATCGGAATTCTGTCCGGTTACCTCGGCGGCAAGATCGATCTCGTCACGCAGCGCTTTGTCGATGCCTGGATGAGCTTCCCGGCTCTCATCATCCTGCTGGTCGTCGTCTCTGTGCTCGGTCCGGGTCTGCCGCAGATCATCTTCACGCTCGGATTCCTCTTGGGAATTGGCGGCTCGCGCATCATCCGCTCCGCCGTGGTGTCGGTGCGCGAGAACATGTATGTGCATGCCGCGCAGTCGATCGGCGCCTCGACGCGCCGCATCCTGTGGCGGCACATTCTGCCGAACATCATGCCGCCCATCATCGTGCTGTTCACGACGCAGGTCGGCACCGTCATTCTTGCCGAATCGAGCCTGTCGTTCCTCGGCCTCGGCGTGCCGCCACCGACCCCGACCTGGGGCGGGATGCTGTCGGGATCGGGCCGCACCTTCATGTTCCAGGGGCCGTGGCTCGCGCTGGCGCCGGGCCTGTGCTTGACGGTCGTTGTCTATGCGACCAACGTGTTCGGAGATGCCCTGCGTGACCTGCTCGATCCACGCATGCGCGGCTCAAGATAAAAAGCCGAAAAGCCGATTTGAAAACCAGGGAGGGAATCATGTCTGTTACTCGCGCCGCATTGCGTTTGGCCGCGGCATCGCTCGCCGTCACGCTCTCCCTCGCAACTCCCGTATCCGCGGAATCGGAGCAGCCGCCGAAGCCCGGCGGCACGCTTGAGGTCGGCACCGTCTACGTCACGCTCTCGGCGCTATCGTGGGATTCTGCCGACTGGAACTGGAAACACAACCACGACACCGGGCAGGTTTACGAACAGCTCTTCGTCGCGGACCTCAGCAAGTCCAGACGGCTCGGCGGCAAGCATCCGTTCTATGCCGACGCCTGGATTCCTTCGGATGCGATCCGCGGCGAACTTGCCGAGAAATGGGAATGGAAGCAAAACCCGCTTCGCCTCGAAATCAACCTGCGCAAGGGCGTGATGTTTCCGGACAAGCCCGGCGTGATGGCCGCGCGCGAGCTGGTCGCCGACGACGTGGTGTTCGCCTACAACCGTCTTGAAAAGAGTCCGAAGAAAATCTCCGGCTATTTCGATCATCTCGAGAAGGTCGAAGCCACCGACAAGCATACGGTGATTTTCACCTTCAAGAATTACAATGCGGAATGGGACTATCGCTTCGGCTGGGGCTATTATTCCGGCATCGTGCCGAAGGAAGTCGCCGACGCGGGCGCGGGCAACTGGAAGAACGTCAACGGCACCGGCCCGTTCCAACTCGCCGAGTTCGTGCAGGGCAACTCGAACACCTACGTCAAGAATCCGGTCTACTGGGGCACCGAGAAGATCAACGGCGTCGAGACCAAGCTTCCGCTGGTCGACAAGGTCGTTTTCCGCACCATCAAGGACGAGGCGACATATCTCACGGCGTTGCGGACCGCCAAGCTCGACATTCTCGAAACTATTCGATGGTCGGCTGTCGAAGAGTTGAAAAAGAACGCGCCGCAGCTGCAGTGGTCGAAGTGGCTCAACATGAGCGGCACGTTCCTCTCGATGCGTGTCGATACCAAACCGTTCGACGACATTCGCGTGCGTCGCGCGCTCAATCTCGCCGTCAACAAGCAGGAAATCGTCAAGGAGTATTACGGCGGCAACGCGGAACTGTTCGCCTACCCGCAGCACCCCGATTATCTCGGCTACTTCGAACCGCTCGAGGCCATGCCGGACTCGGTCAAGGAACTCTTCACTTACAATCCGGAGAAAGCGAAGAAACTGCTCGCCGAGGCCGGCGTGCCGAAGGGATTTACCTTCAAGGTGCAGGTGTGCTCGTGCGTCCCCGACCACATCGACCTGATACCGCTGCTCGCCGCCTACTTCGAGCAGGTAGGCGTCAAGATCGAGATCCAGACCATGGAATACGGCGCATTTCTCTCGGCCATGACCAGCAAGACCAATGCCGCGGGATATCTGATGAACAATGGGCACACCAATCCGACGACGACCATCCGCAAGAGCTTCATCAGAGGCCAGGTGTGGAATCCGTCGCAGTGGAACGATCCCGAATACGACAAGAAGATGGACGCCGTTTATCTCGAGCAGGACGAGAGCAAACGCCAGGCCATGTTGAAGGAGATGACCCGGGAGATCCTGGACAAGGCCCCCTACGTCTGGCTTCCCACGCCGTACATCTTTACGGCCTGGTGGCCCTGGGTGAAGAACTACGGCGGCGAGTTGCGCGCCGGCGCCGTCCGTCCGGGGCCGATCTATGCCCGCATCTGGATCGATCAGGATCTCAAGAAGAAGATGGGCCACTAGGAGGGTCGGCCATGACCCGCCCGCTACTCGAGGTAAACCACCTCACCACGCGGTTTTACACCGAGCGCGGCTCCGTCACCGCGGTCGATGACGTGTCTTTCCAGGTCGATCCCGGCGAAACGCTGGCGATCGTCGGCGAATCTGGGTCCGGCAAAAGCGTCACCGCATTGTCGGTGCTGCGGCTGATTCCGAACCCGCCCGGCCGGATCGAGAGCGGCGAAATTCTGTTCGACGGCGTCGACCTCGTGAAGCTCGACGATCCCGGCATTCGGGCGATCCGCGGCAACAAGATCGCGATGATCTTCCAGGAACCGATGTCGTCGCTCAATCCGGCATTGACCGTCGGCCTCCAGGTGGCGGAGCCGATCAACGTGCACCGGGGCACGCCCTGGGCGAAAGCCTACGAGGCCGCGACCGAACTGATCGGCCGGGTGCGGATCGCGGATGCCGCAAGCCGGCTCGGCTCCTATCCGCACCAATATTCCGGCGGCATGCGCCAGCGCGTCATGATCGCCATGGCGCTGGCCTGCGCGCCTCGCCTTATCATCGCCGACGAGCCGACGACCGCGCTCGACGTCACGGTTCAGGCGCAGATCCTCGATCTGCTCAAGGAACTCACGCGGGAGACGGGTTCATCGCTGATTCTCATTACCCACGATCTCGGGGTCGTCGCCCGCTATGCCGATCGCGTGGCGGTGATGTATGGCGGGCGCATCGTGGAAGTCGCGCCCGCGCGCGAACTCTATGCCCGGCCGCAGCATCCCTACACGCTCGGTCTGATGGCGTCGGTCCCGCGGCTCGATGGCGCAAGCGGGCGCCGCCTGGTGCCGATCGAGGGCCAACCGCCTGACCTCGCGAGCCTGCCGCCGGGCTGTTCGTTTGCGCCGCGCTGCCGGTCGGTCGTCGCACAATGCCGGACCTCGCGGCCTGAACTGGTTCTCGTAGCGGATCATCACGCCAAGGCGTGCTTTGCCCATGTCTGAACCGTTGCCCACGACAGTCGCCGCCGACGAGCCGATCCTTCGCGTCGAGGATTTGAAAGTCCATTTCCCCGTCACCAAGGGAATCCTGATCCAGCACCGGGTCGCGACCGTCAAGGCGGTTGACGGCGTCTCGTTCACGATCCGCCGCGGCGAAACGCTTGGTCTCGTCGGCGAGAGCGGGTCGGGCAAGTCGACGACAGGACTTGCCGTGCTGCGCATGCTGACGCCCACCGCCGGACGCATCATTTTCGAAGGTCTGGACATCGCCCCGCATAAGGGTGCCGAACTCTTGTCGGTGCGCCGGCGCATGCAGATGGTTTACCAGGACCCCTATGGTTCGCTCAACCCGCGCATGACCATCCGAAATATCGTCGGAGAGCCTTTGGCCGTGCACGGCCTGGACGGCGACAAGGCCGCAACCCGCGACAAGGTCGCCGCGCTGATCGCCTCCGTCGGCCTGCTGCCCGATATGGCCGACCGCTATCCGCACGAGTTCTCCGGCGGCCAGCGCCAGCGCATCGGCATCGCCCGCGCCATCGCGCTCGAGCCGAGCCTGCTAATTGCCGACGAGCCGGTATCCGCCCTCGACGTTTCGATCCAGGCGCAGGTCATCAACCTGTTCATGGATCTGCAGGAGCGCCTGGGCCTTACCTACCTGTTCATCGCCCACGATCTGGCCGTGGTGCGGCACATCTCGACCCGCATCGCCGTGATGTATCTCGGGCGCATCGTGGAGATCGCGGATCGCGACGATCTCTATCGCAGCCCGCTGCACCCTTACACCGAGGCACTGATGGCGGCGGTGCCGGTTGCCGATCCGGAGGTCGAAGCGCGCCGGCCTCGTGCCGTCATATCAGGCGAGGTGCCAAGCGCTCTCAGGCCGCCGCCGGGATGCAGCTTCCATACCCGCTGCCCGCGCGCCATGCCGGTGTGCAAGATCGACCAGCCTCCGCTGCGCAACATCGGCCCGGAGCGCGCGGTCGCGTGCCATCTCCACGCGAACTGATCATTCTTCATTTCGGATTCCTATCAGGCTGCCAACAAGATGAACGAACGATTGGTCACTTCCGGCACTTTCCGGACCTGGTTATGAGCTCGCTGACGTCCGATCAGTGGACTAGCTAAGGCAGACATGACCGCGTTGCGCCGTTAGTTCCGCTCATGACAAGCGGACATCGGCGGGTCAACATCCCAGCCCCGTTGTGTGCCATTTCCCGCTCCGCCGCCCAGCGAAAAGTGCTAGGTTTGCGCAAGCGAGGCTCCTGAGACTCTGGTGAGGGTTGCGTGAGACGGCGCGAGTTCATCACGCTTCTTGGCGTGCGGTGGCTGCGTGGCCGCTTTCTGCGCGCGCGCAGCAGCGGCCAACGCCGGTGATTGGGTTGCTCGGCAGCGAATCGCTTGACCTGTGGGCTGGTCGTATGCGTGCGTTCCACCAAGGCCTGAGCGAAACGGGGTACGTCGACGGCCAGAACGTGGCGATCGAATACCGCTGGGCTGAGGGCCACAACGATCGATTGCCGGCGCTGGCTGCCGATCTGGTGCATCGTCAGGTGACGGTCATTGCCGCGCCTGGCAGTACTCCTGCGACACTTGCAGCAAAAGGGGTGACCTCGACGATTCCGATCATCTTCTGGATTGGGGGCGACCCGGTCGAGCTTGGACTTGTCGCCAGCCTGAACCGGCCGCAAGGCAACCTCACCGGAGTGACCACGCTGAATCACGGATTGGTGGCCAAGCGCGTGGAACTGCTGCACGAAATCGTACCTGGGGCGAGCTCGATTGCGGTGCTGGTTAACCCGACCAGTCCGACTCTCACCAGGACCACGATTGAAGAGGCACAAGCGGCGGCTCGTAGCTTCGGGCTAGAACTCCATATACTGAATGCCAGCACTGAACGCGACTTCGATGTCGTCTTCGCAAACCTGATCCAATTGCGAGCGGGCGGGCTCGTGATTGGCACCGATACATTCTTCAGTAGCCGGCTTGAACAACTCGCCGCACTTTCAGTCCGCCACGCGGTGCCCACGGTCTACCATTTTCGCGAGTTCGCCGCGGCTGGCGGCCTGATAGCATACGGTGGTAGTCTTGCGGAGGCGTTCCGTGGGACTGGCGTCTACATCGGCCGTATCCTCAAGGGCGAGAAGCCCGCCGACCTGCCGGTCCAGCAAGTAACGATAGTGGAGATGTACATCAACCTGAAGACCGCCAAGGCGCTCGGGTTGGATATCCCGCTCCCTTTAATTGGCCGCGCGAACGAAGTGATCGAATGAAGCCCGCCGACTTCCGCTGTTGGCACTTTTGAGACACGCCGACTGTATTGAACGATGTCCGCTTTCAGGGGTAACTCGGAAGACATTTGCTCACACTGAGTTCCTCTCAGTTTGACTCACCTCGGACATCGGCCAGCATTGCCGGGGCGGAGTGGTGCCACTACCTCGAAGAATTCCCGCTGTACGCCATTCGCAAGGCTGCAAAGTGGACGGTTGTCGGACGTGACAAGCTGCCCAGCGTTGCCACCTTCATCGCTGACGTGAAGCTGGCGATCGGCGATGGTGTGCTTGAGCGGAGGCGGTTGTTGGCTCGCATAAGCAACCCGAGCCCGAGCATTATTTCAGCTAAACTAGAGGTTGAGTAGGTAACTTTCGGTACATGATACAATTTTAGGTGGTAGGAAAATGACGTAAAAAAACATAATAAATTCATATGCTTAGGTAAACAATTCCCAGAAATTGCATAAAAACTCAAATTCACTCTCTGATTGTCGTATTTTCTATAGCTAAATCAAATAGATGTAAGGAAGCGCATGCACTTTGTAAATGTGTTGATGCTCGCATAGCGGGAGCGCATGTTGTTTCGGCATTGTGCACCGGAATCAGGACAATGAGCAAGCCGTCCAACAGGGCTCCGCCGAAACTGCTTTTTTCACTGCTGGGCATCCTGAACCTCTCGGCTGAGGGTATTATCGGCGTCCTGGCAGCCGTTTTGATTGTCACGATGGTGATCTTCGGCGCCCGCTTCATCTATTGACTCTATGTTCATGGTTCGTTCTTATGATGCCTCTCCCTACTTGGAGGCTCCCATGGACAACAGAATTAACGAAATACGTAAGAAAATCAGCTTCTTGCGGTCTGAGATGTTGAGGGCCGAGGATGCCATCCGTAAGCAGGTCAACCGAGACGAGGACTGCACCGAAGCCTCCCTCCGGTTGATGGCAATGAGGACAGTACTGCTCGGGCTTATCGGTGAGCGGAACAACATGGGCGGGGGCGAGCGGTTGCTCGATGTCGAAGAGCGCCTGAAGGCGGAATACCGTGCAGTGAGCAGGAAGCCTTTGAAGGGCGCGCTCGGCCGCCGTGAACGATGATCCGTTGGAATGGAAAATCCAAACCCTGCGCGGCCAGCTCCTCGATCTCGGCTCACCGATCCGGCAGCTCAATCAATCTGGCTTGGACAGCGCGACGGCGCAGCTCTTGATGTCTCGCAAGAGGGCGGAGCTGGAAGACCTGATGAAAAGAGGCCGCTCCAATGTCTCGTGATCCGCTCAAATGGTGCGACCACAACGCGGACAACCCGCCTTGGCATTAAGTCGTCATGAGCCTTCGACGTACAGACCTTTCTTAGAGCGCTGCGCCGGCTGAAACTTTGCAACTAGTTCGGATTCTTCTTCCTGAAAACCGCGATCATTCGATCATCCTCCCATAGCTCAAGGCCGAAGCTGTCCACCAGCATTTCCGCCTGTCGCATGGCATCCTGATCGTCAATGCAATTAAGATCGATCCGACCCGCGACATGCCCTGTCGGATCAAGCTGGAAGGCGCTGTAATGACGCATGGTACTGTTCCTAAAAAGAAACAGCCTAGCGTGGGGTTACAACGCAGCTAGGGTTGAAGTGCAGGGCAGCCACGCCGAGATTGTTTGAACCTCGACCTGGATTTCGGAGACAAAGTCGCCGGTGCGGAATTGCCAGGGCAGAATCCCGCGCTTCTGGACCGCATCCAACTTTCGACTCCACAAAGTCGCCTGATTGGGCTTACGATGAGGGTGCCCGCGAGGGCGGGAGCTTTTCGTATTTTGCGCGTTATTTTTGAGCCCGGAGGCCGCTGATCATATCAGTGGTCTTTTCATTCTCTGAGAGACCAATTCGCCTTTCAACAAGGAAAACGCATACCGAACTTCAAAGGATAACTATGATTATCGAAGAGAAATTTGCCCGTCTGCGCACCTACCGCAATAATATTGACCGCTATCATTGGTTGCTTAAGACCGAGCTTTCAGCCCTTGAGCGCCAATTTATTGAAAGGCGCCTAAACGAAGAGAAATCGGCGATGGAAAGCTTGGCTACGTCGGGTATTCCTATCACCTTCGAAATCCCAAAACCCATGACGCAGCCGCCAGCTTAGCCGAGGCAATGGAGCAACCACTGGACGGAGATCCATCGTTATGGCGGCCCGTACCCAAGTCGGAAAAAAGCACTTCATGAAGTCTGTTCATGATGAGCTTGCCAAATTTGAACACAAAGAGATTGAGTTTCAAAAAACGGAACGCAATCAGCGCGCGGCATGGCCTCGGAGAAATCCGGGGCCTGATTTCTTGAGCGGGTGTTTCCAGTTGAATGGCTGGTGAATGGAAGATCAATCACGTTGGCCGAAATGGATGATCGTGAGGCCATCGACTATTTCCATATCGAATTGGAAACCCACGAAGTCGTCTTTGCGGAAGGGACGCCGGCTGAGACATTACTGATCGACAATGATCGCGAGCACTTTGGGAATTTTGTACAATACGAAGAACTCTACGGCGTTGGCAATGAACGCGCCATGCAACCATTTGCTCCGCGTCTCGAATACCAGGGGCCTCGCGGTGAATTGAACCGCCTGCTTCGATGGGCCGTGTCCCCTGTTGTCGATATTCGTGATCCCATCCAAAAAGCTCGTGCTCGCATTGCAGCCAGGGGCGAACTAGTTTTCAGCCAACGATAGTCTCGCGCAGATTATCAACCTTTGGGGCGCGAAACGGCTGTTGGCTAGCTTGCATCGATGAATTGGAAGAAGGCCGCCAACTGAGGCGGCCTTCTTCATGAACAGCAAGGCAATCAGAAGGACCACAGATTCAACGCCCACGCCGATCAAGACGGCG
>Ga0137403_10008656_pt1 | contig 11383 bp, 10 predicted proteins | sample CZOMad2_1_16fung_FD_122057 | JGI IMG/M metagenome (GOLD analysis project Ga0137403, IMG submission 122057) | Vadose zone soil fungal communities from Angelo Coast Range Reserve, California, USA - CZOMad2_1_16fungal (Hybrid Assembly) | ecosystem: Environmental > Terrestrial > Soil > Vadose zone...
CGTTCCCGCTGGACGTAATCCAGCATCTGCAGAATTGGCGGGAAACTCAGTTTTTGCAGTTCGTATTCCGGCAACTCAAATTCGCCGATAGGCGGGAAGTTTTTGATTGGGACATCGGAGAGTTGAAGGTTGCTTCGTGAAGCCACAACGACCAATTCTTTTCCCGCGGCAGCTCCGGCGGCGGTCATTTTGCGGATCGTCGTCGCTACGCCATTCACGTCTTCCAGCGTGTCGGTGAACCAGGCGCGTTTTCGATTTTGTAACGCAAGCGGAACTTCACCGGTTAACTCTTTGAAAAGACTTCGCAGCCATTTCCGCGAGGGCGCCTGACTGTGAAAGCCGTAGATGTAAGGCGTCAGGATCACGAGGATCGGCGCAATCGCGCTCAGAGCCTGCATGCTCTCCACCATGTTGCCGCTGCTGAGTTGCTGGACAAATTTGTTGAAGAAACGAAACGCGAGCTGCTCGGCCACCATGTTCGCCATCAGAAACGTGCGCCGCTCCGGTTCGCTGACCTTGTCCAATTGCGCGGCCAGTTTTGCCTTCACCTCCGGCCGCGCGAAATAGCCGGAAAGTTCTTTCCACAGCGAGACGTTTGCGGGCTTGGCGAAATCGAAAATCTTTCCCGACAGAACACCTTGCACGATAAATTCAGTTTTCTCCTTGAGCGTGAATTCGGTCGGGGCGCGACCCTCCATGAAACGCGAGAACATTTTCTCCAGTAACGCGCCACCGGGGCCAAGCTTTTCGTGGAAACGGTCCTGGATGAAACACGCGACGGTGTTGTAAAAGCCATGCGACAGAATTAGTGGCGTTCCGCCCTGGCCGTATGGTGTGCAATTACCGTTGCGAACCAATTTCAGAAATTGTTCGGCAGACTTCGCAGCAGGTGTTTCTGTAAAAGCGGACGCCACGAACCGCCCGCCATGGTCGTCGGAGCCGCCCACCAGGATTTTTCTCCACGGCTCGGCGTGCGTGGGCGCCACACCGTGACGATTTGCGATCACGTCGATCTTCTCCGGCGTCAACTGTTTGAAAAGAATCTGGGCCAGTTCACTCAGAAGCGCGTCGCGCAAACCATTGATACCTTCGAAATGTTTGAACAGAAGGATGAGTTGCTCGAGATGCGCTGCCTCGAGTTTGCCGTTCACGCTGTATAGAGGATGCGCGACAGCGTGCGTGATCTCCGCGCTCTGCAGGTACCGCTGCAGATCGAAAAGGTTTTCGCGGACGCTTTCGATCTCGCGATGCTGTTGTTCTGAAATCCCCCATACTAAAATGTGTAGCTTGCAACCGTCGTGCGGGAAATAAGTGGTGACCTGCTCGCTGATGAAGGTCCGAGGCAGGTGCGCAATTTCCAGGCAGCCATCGATCGAGTCGTGATCGGTGATGGTAACGTAATCCATCCCACGTTTGCGTAGGTCTTCATACAACCGCTTTGGATCGGAATAGCTGTCGGGAAAATCGAAGCGGCGGAAAAGCCATTCTTCCGAACGCGCACTATGGCGCGAGTGGATATGTAAATCGCACTTGCTCACCTTACATTCCTCGCTTCAACCTTTGTTCAGCGATCCAATCCTGATACGTCGTAGCGGTTCGCGCACTTTTTGTTGCCGCAATGAAGCCGAGAATCTGTTTCCAAATAGTCGGCTGAGAATAATCGGGAGGATGAATGCTTATCCGCAGGAGCGGTTTGGTCTCCAACAAACGGAACAATGCCGCGTTCCAACTGCGACTAAGCGCGCGTCGCCAATTATTGTGGACACTGTAAACGAGCGTTCTCGCAGGAAAGATGGAGTCGGAGCGGAGATCGCATACCGTGCGCAGGCGTGTCGTGTATTCCAATTCCGCATCACGAACGGCTTGTTCTGCTTCGTTTCCCAGTAACCACGCCGGCGCAATAAAACCGCGTGGCTTGAGTCCGAGCGCACGGAATTCATCTCGTGCTGTGGTGATCCGTCGCAGAGCTTCCTCATAGCCCAAATCGTAAAACTCGCCTTCGTTTTGGGTATAAAATCTCGTCACGAATTTGTCGCGCAAAGTTTCTTTTGTCTGAGACGGGCGTTCGTGAAAATAGCCGTGAATCACGACTTCGTGCCCGTCGGCTTCCAGCGCCCGAAGCCATGTCACGAATTCGCGGTGTCTGGCGAACAGACCCTCGTGGTGATAATCCGGCACCACAAGAATTGAACAAACGCGCACGCCATGCGCGCTCAATTCTGAAATGATCGTGCTTGTGATTTGCTGAGTGCGAGGAGCGACGTCGTGCAGAGACACGACGATCGAATCCGCCGCGGCACTCGCGGTCGCAACGAGCGGAAGGAACTCCGTTGCCGCAATTGTACTCATGTCGCAGATTTTCTGTCTTCTAGCAGCTTTGAACAAGGCAAAAAGGCGAACAACCATATTCTGGAGCGCCGTGGCAATGCACTGACCGGCCCATTCAACGCGTCGCCGGCTATTAATCGTATGCCGCTGTTAGGCGGTTCCGAATATTTCATTGTGCTGTGCGCGTCCATTTTTATCGAGCCCGCAGCGTTCAATGAGTTCTACCCTCCGCCCATGTTTACGATTTCCCGAAACTCTGGTTCGGCCAGAGGCATGACTGATAAACGCGATTGACGAATTAACGGAATTCCCTTCAAGCGCGAATTGCCCTTGATTTCGCGAAGTGTAACTGGCCTCGCCAGTGGTTTACCTGCTGTAAGATCGACAGTGGACCAATCGCCTTCTTTTGCCGTCGGGTCCGGATAGGCAGCCCGCGTCACTTTAGCAATTCCGACTACACCTTTTTCGTCGCCGCTATGATAGAAGAGGACTTCATCGCCCGCCCGCATTTTACGAAGATTATTTCGCGCAGAGAAATTGCGAACGCCGGTCCAGCTAGTCTCGCCCTCGGCAAGAAAATCAGACCACGAATAGGAAGACGGCTCCTGCTTCACCAGCCAAAAATTCTTCATGCGCCCAATTCTAGCACAGACTTCCAACCCGTGGCCGAACAGGTGCTAAGTATGCGAGTTGCGAGCATTCTTACTGTTGACCGGCTGCGGTTGTTACGTTCAACATTCTGTCATGTCCGAAGCAAAGATGTTGCTCGCGATCGCAGGTCTGATCCTATCTGCGTTCATCTCGTCGGGAGCCCAACTGACGGTCACCAGCACGCCTTCAAAGGCTCCGTCTTTCCAAGACGTAGAGCCAATTCCCACGCACACAGATGAATCAAAACATCGAAAAGGAATCTTCGTGGCAGCTCGCCAGCAACTTACAGATGGCGACTTCGATACGTTGGAAAAAACCGCACAGGCACTCCGCGATTCCAAGGAATCGTATATTCATGGTTCTTGGGCACTGAAATCATTCTATCTTGGAGTAGCAGACATCGATTATTCTTTGCCGGATGCGCAATGCATCGAATTCCTAAACAAGATAAGGGCTTGGATTTCGGCGAAACCAAATTCAGCTACGGCTCATATTGCCTTAGCCCATGCTCTGATCGATTACGCGTGGAAGGCACGGGGGATCGGGTGGGGTGATTCGGTATCCGGCGAAGGTGGAACTCTAATGGAAGAAAGGCTGGCAGAGGCCCAAAAAGCATTGGAGGAGGCTAGGAAGTTGCCAACGAAATGCCCCGAGTGGTGGGCCACAGCGCAATCCGTCGCACTGGGGCAAAGTTGGGACAAAAAAAGGTACTTTGCTCTCTTTGACGAGGCAACGAAACTTGAACCGGATTACATCGATTTCTATAGCAATACTGTTTTATACCTCCAACCTCGTTGGCACGGTGAAGAAGGAGAATCGGAAAAGTTTATCGAGGATCATGCAAACGACCGCAACGGTGTCGACGCGGACATATTCTATGCACGGATGGTCTGGTCGCTGGATTCGCGACGTCTCGACAAAAATCTGTTCGATGCCCATCCAGCGCTGTCATGGGCCAGGACCGCCAGTGGTTTTGATCAACTGCTAAAGCGCTATCCAGACTCCCTGTCAGTGAAGAGTGAATATGCTCGACTGTGTTTCAAGGCACACGATAAGAAACGGGCCAGCCCGTTGTATCAGCAGATCGGGCTAAATATGGACGTGCGTGTTTGGTTCGACGACGTCGCCAGCTTCAGAGTTTACCGCAAATGGGCTTTGGAGGAGTAGGCGACGACATGGAACTGCTGCCGTTCATCACCTTCGAAGGATCAGAGGGAAGCGGAAAGTCCACACAAGCCCAAAGACTGGCGGCACGCCTTCAACGATCCGGCGTGCCGCATCTGCTGACGCGTGAACCCGGCGGCACGCCGATCGGCGAAAGTATCCGAGACCTTTTACAATTTGCTCCGCATAACTCGAACATGGCGCCCGAGACCGAGCTGCTTCTATTTGAGGCTAGTCGCAGCCAGCTCGTGCGCGAGGTAATCAAGCCTGCGCTCGAACGTGGCATGTGCGTGATTGCCGATCGCTTCTTCGATTCCACGACCGTTTATCAAGGAGCGGCACGCAAATTGGATCCCGAGGTGATCGAGCGCTTGAATGCCTTCGTCGCCGGCGATTGCATACCGGACATCACTTTCGTGCTCGATGTGGATGCTGCTACTGCTGAGTCGCGAATGCAGCGTGAGCCACGCAAACCGGATCGAATGGAACAACAGCCTGCCGAATTTTATGAGCGTGTCCGCGAAGGGTATCGCGACCTCGCGGCGCATGAGCCCAAGCGCATTGTCATGATCGATGGCTCGGGCGATGCAGATGAGATCGAAAGCGAAATCTGGAAAAACCTGTGCTCGCGCTTCGCAAACCTGACCGCGCGTCGTCGCGAAATATGAACGAAACGGCGAAACGGCGAAACGGCGAAACGGCGGGAAAAGCGATCCGAAACTTTCGCGATTTGGAGGTTTACCAAAACGCGCTTGCGGCTGGGCTACAGATTTATGACCTGAGCAAAAGATTCCCGAGCGAAGAACGCTACGCGTTGACTGATCAAATCCGCCGATCTTCGCGCTCGGTTTGCGCAAATATTGCCGAGGCATGGCGGAAGCGCCGTTATGAAGCGGCATTCATTTCGAAGCTTAGCGATGCCGAAGGTGAAGCTGCAGAGACGCAGGTCCATTTGGAATTCGCATGCTACCATTGCTACCTACCAAAGAGTGAGTTTCTGAAACTTGACGACGCCTACGAAAAAGTAATCGGCCAGATCGTAAAAATGATTGACCAGCCGCAGAAGTGGCTGATCCAAAGTTGGCGGCGTCGTTCATGAATTTGGGCCAAATGATGAGAGCGCGAAACGAGAGGATCGCCGTTTCGCCGGCTCCCCGATTCGCCGATTCGCCGGGCCGTGGTGCGATCGTTCATTCTGAATGATATGGCTTTCGCACGTACGACTGCACTCGAACTTTTGCGACGCGCCCATAAGCAGAACCGGCTCGCGCATGCGTATCTGATCACGGGAGCTCCGGGCAGCGGCAAGGAATTGCTCGCAGCGGAACTGGCCAATTTGGTTAACGGCACCGCAACCAAAGATGTATTTTCCGCCAAAGCTCGCGAGGTTTTCATTGCCCGTCCCGAATCGAAATCGCGGCGCATCGTAACTGCGCAGATCCGGGCGCTGGAGCACGCGCTTCAAATGCGAGCAACGGATGGCCGGCGTAAAGTAGCGATCGTTCCCGACGCCGACCGGCTTCAAACGGAGGCGGCAAACGCCTTTCTCAAGACACTGGAAGAACCGCCAAAGGATTCGTTGTTGCTTTTGCTGAGCGCATTGCCCGAGGCTCTGCCAGAAACGATTCTCTCGCGGTGCATTTCCATTCCACTTACGTCAGACGGCGAGCCTCAGAGCAAGAAAGAGCAAGAGAAACTCGTGAAATTGCTGCAACAAGTATCCCGCCAAACGACCTGGAATATTCAGTTTGCATATCGACTTGCTCAGGAATTTCAACAACTGCTTCGAGCATTACGTGAGGAGGTGAAACACGAAACTGATGAGGCGTTAAAACGGGAGCAAACGCGTTACAAGGATGCAACCGACGGCGCCTGGCTGGAAGAACGAGAGGAATACTACAAGGCGCTGACGGAAAGCCTTTACCTCCAACGACGCGCCGCGCTGGTCGAAACCTTGTTTGCCTGGTGGACCGACGTTCTGCGCGCGAACAATGCCGTTGCACAACGCGATATCCCAGCTGCGAAACAAGAAACCGCTACTCTCGCAAGCCGATTCAGCACTGCCGAAATCTTACGGCGGATCCGTTCACTCGAAGAATTGCGCGATCATCTCAGTCGAAACATCCACGAAAGCCTTGCGATTGAAGTCGCCTTTCTGGCGATTTTCACTGCGTGACTTCGAATTATGAAGAGCGTCGCTGCCAATATTCAGGGGCACTTGCCGAAGCGGCGCGCGGCGAAGCTCCCTACTCGCTCACCATTTGCGGAGCCGCTTTGGTCACTTCAAGCGGTGCGCTCACTTTCTGGATTTGCGCTGCTTGCTCTTTGACCATACCCATGAGCGCCTGAATTTGCTTCTGTTGCTCGGCAATTCTCACTCGTTGTTCCTCGATCTTGCGATCCTGTTGCTCATCTTTGCGATGTTCTTTGAGAAATTCATTGAGTAGCATCGCATTGACGGCCTCGTAGCGGACGGTTTCGGGTTTGCCCTCCTTATCGCGGGTAATCAACTCCGGACTGATCTCAGCCACATCTTCAGCAATCAAACCAAAAGAGAGCAGACGCGCCGGATCGATGCCTTTGTTGTAACGGAAAGTCACCGGTTTGAGTGCGAAGAGCCTTTCGCTCGCTTGGTTCATTGGTTCAATCTCTTCCTTGTAGCGTCTCGAGGAGGAGAGTGTTCCTATCCTGCCGTCTGCAGTGACGTACACCGCCCGGTCAGTCGCTGCCGACTCATAGACATTGCGGATGCGGGTGATGTTGCTCTCGCCAGCAAATCCATTGACGCCCGCGCCGATGCAGACATTCCCGCTGCCGGTGATGTTAGAGCCAGCCGAATCTCCGATGGCCGTATTGCTGTCACCGGTTACGTTGCTCCGGAGCGCTTGAGAACCGATAGCCACATTGAATTCGCCGGTACTGTTATCAGAGAGTGCAGTATAACCGATGGCGTGGTTGTCGCTGGCTATGGTGTTGTTAAAGAGCGCAAAGGCACCGATGGCCGTGTTCTGGAAGCCAGCGGTGTTGATATCGAGCGCTCCAGAGCCGATAGCCGTGTTTCGTTCGCCCTCGGTGTTGCCACTGAGTGCCGTACGACCGATAGCCGTGTTGTCGTTGCCGGTGGTGTTGGCGTAGAGCGCTTCAAAACCGGTGGCCGTGTTGCTAATGCCGATAGTATTGCTATAGAGCGTTCCAAGACCGGTGGCCGTGTTGTCGTTGCCGGTGATGTTGCTCAAGAGCGCATCCTTGCCGATGGCCGTGTTCTGGTTGCCTTCGGTATTGCTCTGTAGCGCGCCGACACCGACGGCTGTGTTTGTATGGCCGGTGGTGTTCAGCAAAAGCGCGGCCGCACCAACCGCCGTATTTGAATCCGCTGTGTTGAACACCAGCGTTCCAACGCCAACCCCTGTGTTGAAACTGGCAGTGGTGTCGGTGAAAAGTGAATACCAGCCCATTGCTGTGTTGCCGGCGCCGCTGGTTAAATTCGCGAGAGCATTGGTTCCTTCTGCTGTGGTGAAATTGGGATAGCCGCCGTCGGGTGCTGGAACGACTGCCCGGGCTCTGGGCAAAAGGGCAAAGCCGAGCAGCGCCAGCACGACGAGAATCAGCGAACGAATCGTCATTGTGAGGTGAATCTTTGAATTCATAACGTAGTCCTTTCTCTTTCCCCGCTGTGTCGATTAAGTGGTTGCGGTCTGAAGAGGCGAAGAACCGAGCGGGGAGGTGTCCTCGGCCACGCGTCAGATCACTGGCGTGGAGTGTGGACAAAATCTCAGTAGTTTGTCGAGAATAAATCTTTCGCCGTGGTGCTAGCCGAGATGATCCTAGTATTGCGTACGAAACACGCGTGTTTTCTCGATACCGGGATCAACGAGGCCGGATACAATGTCCGCCGCTGATGTCTCGGTTTAGTCTTCGCTCACAACCACTCGCGCATCAGGGCTGTTCATTTGGACCTGATCGCGCACTCTTTGGATTTGTAAATCCTGCTCCTTGGCGTGGGCGACGATGTTTCGGATTTCTGCTTGGAGCTGTCCAATCGTGATTTTCTGTTGCTCTATTTCACAAGCTTGTTTTTCAACCTTGCCATGCTCTTTAAGAAACTCGTTGAGCAACATCGCGTTCACCGCCTCGTAACGCACAGTTTGAGGTTTACCCTCCTTGTCACGGGTGATCAACTCCGGGCTGATCTCGGCCACTTCTTCGGCAATCAAACCAAAAGAGAGGACACGCGCCGGATCGATCGCTTTCTTATAACGGAAAGTCACTGGTTTCAGCGCGAAGAGCGCGTCGCTGGCTTGATTCATTGGTGTAATCTCTTCCTTGTAGCGTCTTGAGGAGGACAGCGTTCCGATCCTGCCGTCTGCAGTGACGTAAACCGCCCGGTCAGTCGCTACCGACTCATAGACGTTGCGGATACGGGTGATATTACTCTCGCCAGCAAATCCATTGACGCCCGCGCCGATGCAGACATTGCCGCTGCCGGTGATGCTGCTGCCGGCGTCATTGCCCAAGGCGGTGTTGTCGCCACCAGTCGTGTTGCTGGCAAGCGCGGCACTACCAACTGCCGTGTTGCCCCCGCCGGCGGTGTTGTCTTGGAGCGCAAAAATGCCCATCGCAGTGTTATTACCGCCGTCAGTGTTGAATTCTAGCGCACCATAGCCGTTGGCCGTGTTATTGACGCCGGTAGTGTTGAACACAAGGGCATTTCCACCGTTGGCCGTATTGAAATCGCCAGTGGTATTACCAAAGAGCGCTTGAAAACCCGTGGCCGTGTTGAAACCGCCTTCCGTGTTGCTCTGTAGCGCGCTCACGCCCACGGCCGTGTTTGAATCACCGGTGGTGTTGAATAAAAGCGCGACAGCGCCAATGGCCGTATTTGAATCCGCGTTATTGAATACCAGCGTTCCAGCGCCAACAGCGGTGTTGAAGCTGGCGTTGGTGTCGCTGAAAAGCGAATACCAACCAACTGCTGTATTTCCGGCGCCGGTGGTGAGATTCCGCAGAGCATTAGTTCCTTCTGCCGTGGTGAAGTTGGGATAGCCGCCGTCGGGTGCTGGAACGACTGCTTGGGCTCCGGGCAAAAACGCAAAGCCGAGGAGCGCCAGCGTGACGAGAGCGAATGATCCAATCGTTGTTGTGAGATGAATCTTTGAGTTCATGAAGTGGTCCTTTCTCTTTCCCCGCTGGGTTGATTTACTGATTTGCGGTCTGAAGAGGCGAGGAACCGGGCGGGGGAGGGCTCCTCGGCCCGCGTCAGATCACCGGTGTGGAGCTTGGACAAAATCTCAGCACTTTGTCGAGAACAAAATCTGCTCGCTTCATCTGAAGGCGGGCGCGCGGGGTCGCAGCTTCAAGCGAAGACGGGCCTGCCGCGAGCGAAGGCGGTTGACAAAACGCTGTCTGATCTTATCCAGTATCCGCGTATGCGACATCTTTATCGATTAATTCTGCTGGGTGCTGGCGGTTCGCTATTACTACTTACCGGTTGCGCGACAGGAAATGTAGCCACTGGAGGCTCTTATCATGTGACGGCTTACAAACCGCACGATCCGTCCAAGGTGAAAGTGAAACTCTCCACCTCGACGCAAAACCTGTTTGTGATGGAAGGGGACCGGGTGTTGATGGCTGTTCAGGCTAACGTGGGCAAACCAGGCGCTCCAACCCCGCATGGTCACTTCACGATTTACAGCAAACAAAAAGAGCGCCGACGGCAGAGCGAGCCGGACCGAGGTTACCCGATGGCGTACTGGTGTGAGTTCGCGCCCGCCTATGGATTTCACGAAGGATTTGTCTGGCCCGTGCCGCATACGCATGGCTGTGTTCGTCTCCATCGCGAAGCGGCTGCTCGACTCTTCGCCTTGGCCCGGATCGGCACTCCGGTAGAGATCGCAAGCTCGCTGCCCGAGGATCAGAAGTATGGGAATCTAGTTCGCCGGCTCGATCAAAGCCGCGACCCGGACCCGCCGCGTTCGCAAATGATGTCCTCCAGCTGGTTTAACGATCCTCCTGGTCCACTGCTCGTCGATCAGTGATCCTCTCCAGATAAGGAGATTTTGGCCGTTGGCCGGCCATTGGAAAACGGCCGGTTAGGGTTACGTTGAGCAAAGCCATGAGCACGAACCTGATTTCCAGCGGCACAACTGCCCGCCAGAAAGTGAACTTGCGCACGCCCGACGTGATGGCGGCCGTGCAGCAACAGGTCGAGTCACACTACCGCAGCGATATCATCGAAAAGGTCCGGCGCGCCGGTGGAACGATTTCCGTAGGAGATACGACAGTGCGTCTGGCGAAGCAGTTTGGTTTCTGCTACGGCGTCGAGCGCGCGATCGATCTGGCATACGCCGCGCGCAAGGTTTTCAAGGATCGCCGCCTGTTCATTGTGGGAGAAATTATTCATAACCCGGAGGTCAATCATCAAATCGCCTCGTTAGGGATCAAAAATCTCACTGGCAGGAATAAGGAGGCGGACATCTCTGATCTCGGCCCCGAGGATGTCGTCATTGTGCCGGCGTTTGGAACCGAGTTATCGATCCAGCAACAGATCAAGGATCGCGGCTGCCAGATTGTCGATACCACGTGCGGCGACGTAATGAGCGTTTGGAAACGGGTGCGCAAATACGCAATCGAATCAGTGACTTCCATCATTCACGGCAAGGCGGAGCACGAAGAGACGAAGGCCACCAGTTCGCGCGCACTCGGTGACGGCAGCGGACATTACGTTGTGGTCCTAACTCTCGCGGATACAGATTACGTTTGCGATTACATCCGACACGGCGGCGATAAACAGGCATTCCTCGAGAAATTCAGAGGCGCGCACTCGCCGGGATTTGATCCGGACGTGCACCTGGAAACCGTGGGCGTGGCGAATCAGACGACAATGTTGCGCGGCGAGACCGAGGAAGTGCAACGCCGAATTCGCCAGGCAGTGATCGATCGAGATGGACCCGAGGTTGCGCAGAAGAGTTTCCGCTTCTTCGACACGATCTGCGGCGCTACACAAGAGCGGCAAGATGCGTTGCGCGAATTGCTGAATGTTCGTATGGATCTGTTGCTCGTTGTTGGCGGTTACAACAGTTCGAACACATCACACCTCGCCGAGATGGGCGAAGAGAAGTTGCCGACATATTTTGTGCTGAACGCTTCGCGGCTTGTTTCCGCAGCGGAAATCAAGCATTACAACTTGCACGAAAAACGCGAAGTCGTTTCACACTTTTGGTTGCCGAATGGACCCGCTGTG
>Ga0137403_10008657_pt1 | contig 11383 bp, 12 predicted proteins | sample CZOMad2_1_16fung_FD_122057 | JGI IMG/M metagenome (GOLD analysis project Ga0137403, IMG submission 122057) | Vadose zone soil fungal communities from Angelo Coast Range Reserve, California, USA - CZOMad2_1_16fungal (Hybrid Assembly) | ecosystem: Environmental > Terrestrial > Soil > Vadose zone...
GCCGCGATGTGTCCCAAAGCAATTGGCGCGAGCGACTGCCAGACTGCGCGGCCGCTCTGACGCTGCAATCCCAGCGCAACCGCGAACAGCCATCCCATCGCCGGATTAATACCGTGGTACGCGCCTATCAGAAACAGCAGCGTCCACGTCCATGTGTCCCCGTGCGTCATGAGTAGCAATACGAATCGGAAGAAGCGTCACCGCCCTCCAGACGAATCTGGTGGCTACGCAACTTGTCGAACTCCAAAAGGAATTTCGGGTCGAGTGAAAGACCACCTTCGGGTTTCCCGTCCAGTTTCACGAGCCAACTTTTCACTCCATCCGGATAGAACTGCTCGTCCCACGGCGCGTACAGGGAGTTTGTGAAATAAATTCGCTTGCCGTCGCGGCTCACTTCCACCATCTGTGGCCCGCCGTTGAGCGGCTCACTCGGGCGCCGCGGATGCGTCGCCCGACGAACGATGCCTCCGAGATGGACCGAACCTACAAGCTTCGGATGAAAGGGATCGGAAACATCGTATTGCTGAAATTCGCCGGTGCCCCAGCACGACACGTATAAGAAACGGTCGTCGAGCGAGAGATTGATGTCGGTCACCAGTGGCGGAGCGGCATTGAATCCTTTCAGCAGCGGAGGGAGCTTTTCCGGATCGGCGGGCTCCGCCGGAATTTCGATGACCTTCTGGATTTTCCAGTCATTGTTTTCCCGGTGCCAGAGCCAGATGGAAGCCGACAGATCTTTGAGTGACACGACCACGCCCACGAATCCATAGGCTTTTGCCGGATCGTGCGCGGGACGCAACTCCAGAACCATCTGATGTTCCGCGCCAAGGTCCAGCGCCTTCAGATGCGTGCGCTTGCGCAAATCCCAGATGTGCAGCGAATGGCCGTAACCGCCTTTCAACAGAATATCCGGATTCACTCCGGATTCGACCATGCGGGGTGTTCCCCATTCACTCGTGATCAGCGTGTCATGACCCAGATGCCACCAGAAGTCGTAACCGAAATACTGCGGACCGCGATCGATTTCCCACTTTCCTAGGACTTCAAAACTGTCCGGGTCCAGAATGAAAATCCCTCCCGGGCCTTCGCCGTCGGGAGACCCTAGCGCGCTCAGGAAAATTCCGTTCGGACCGCAATGGACGGTGTGCGGGCGGCTGTAACCGGTGCGCGCGGCGAGAACCTCGGATTCGATGACCTTGATGATCTTCGGCTTCCTCGGGTCCGGTTTCGTATCGATGATGTGGATTCTCGACGACCGGATTCCGGGCACAACCAAATAACGTCTCTCCTTGTGCGGGTGCGGCGCATAAGGGCAGAGGCATGCGCTGCACGCATTCCAGCCGAAGTGGTGCAACTCGTCTCCCGGGTTGGGCATGTCTATCTTCCCGACGACACTCGCATAGCTCGACGACGCCGGGTCAAGGTCGACCACGGCAATGGCGTCGGGAACTCCATCTTGCCGAGGATTCAGGAGCGCCACGTACCCCAGCTTCTCCGGCGGAGCCTGCCCAGCGAGTTTCGGCGAAGGATAAAAAGTGGGATCGGGACGCCAAAGTTCCATGTCGTTTCTCCTGCGGCTCTCGGCCAGAAACAGTTCCCAAAAAACAAAAACCGCTCAACAGTTTCATTCGTTGAGCGGCTCTCAAAAATGGCTGACGCTGCAGATTCTCGTCAACTACGCGTGCGCGTCCCGCTCAGCCACTTCTGGCTACGACCACAACAGCACGCATTCGCCGAAACAAGGCACATTACTGGCAAAATACCTTTGCGACGTGTTCTCGTCAATTCTTTAATTCTTCGCTTGCAGGACGATGCCTGCTTCGATCATAAGATTCTCTCGGCGTGGACAGTTCTCTGAGAACTTCCCGAATCGGTTTCCCTTTCCAGAAGCGACTCAAGTTGTCCTGTGAAGTGAACGTGCGACTGTGCATACGATCGATGGTGTCGACCTTGGAGCGTTCTTCGTGCGGACAAACATTCCCTTTTCCAGGTCACGAATCAACCGACCGACCGCCATCTTCGTTATTCGTTATAGGTTCAGTCATTCGGAAGGACCAGATTCCAGCAAGGGCTGCTAAGCATTCCTAGATACTCCTCGGACCCGCGTCCGCCACCGGTGTAGCCGATGCAGATGCCTTCCGCGAGAACACGTTTTTGTCGCCTTCTTTTTCCGCGCTCTTCTCGATCTCGATCGAGCCCTTGAAGTATGCTCCGTCTTCGATGATGATTTGCGCTGTCGTCAAATCTCCGTTCACCGAACCGTCCTTCTTGATCTCGATCTTGCCTTTCCCACGGACATTACCCTTCACGCTTCCGTACACGATCACCTCGCCAGCAATGATGTCGGCTGTCAACTTTGCTGTAGCCCCGACCGTCAACTTCCCCTCATCGATATGGACGAGTCCTTCAACTGCTCCGTCTATGTCTAGGTCCTCGTTGCCCGAGATTTCGCCTTTCACATGCAGGCTCGATCCGAGCCGCGACGGCGCAAGGTCCGCTGTCCGTCCTGCTGGACGCATCACATCCTTGTTCATCTTGGTTGTTCCCTCCCAAGCCGCCGTACCAGGTTTTGGCGGTTGATTCGTTTGCAGATTTGTCGGTTCTGGGCCCGCAGCTTGCGTTGTATCAGGTTTCTTTTTACTCCACATCGGAACCTCCCTAGGGACGACGCAACACAGCAGACAAATAGAGTTCGGCGCTGCAATGTTTCAGGTCTCATCTCTCGTTAGCTGAAATGCGTCTCTAAACACCTTCCCATTCGCCTTGAACATAAATCCTCGCTGTTTTCTCCATTTCTTAAACAGTCTCGGATTGTTCTTCAGTTGCAGTAGTGCGGACGCAACCACTTCCGCGCTTGGCATGTCTGGGTCTGCCGCAACAGAAAAGCACGTCGATTTACCGTGGTGTGCGATCAAACTTACGAATTTATAATCCACTAGAAAGTCCCTATGCCCGGCTCTGAGCCAGTAACTATCAACACCAATTTGCTTGGCTCCAGTGAGCGCAGCGACGCGCTTCAGGTACTCTGCGGCGCGCTGGGCAGGTGTGCATTTGGTTTGCATTCTCATCGCAAGTGGATTACTGCGCGGGGTGGAAAGCCTGGCCGTCGGCCTTAAACGCCTCGCTCTGAGCGGCCCACCTGTCAAACAGCGCCGGGTTATTCATAAGCTGCAGCAGCGCCGTAGCAATTTCCTCCGCTTTCGGCATTCCTTTGTGCGTGAGATAGAAGCAGGTTTCCTCGAGTGCACATCCGGGATCGGTCATGTCTCGCAGCCGACTGACATATCTATCGCGCACACGAAACCGCATCTTGTCGACATCCAAGACATAAGCATGACCCGTTTGCGTGGCGCCAGTGAGGGCCGCGATGCGGCGCAGATAGGTTTTCGCGCGATCCTTTCGATCGAGGAAGTGCAGACCATCCGAACTGTTTGCGAAGCGATGGTCCGTAATTACTACCACGCCTCGCGGGTCTGAGATGTGGAGGCCCTCCTCCAAAAGGTCGTTTTGTCGCTGTTGCTGCGGGGCAAGTACTCTAGCCAAGAGCCCGCGGTGCCGGCCAGCGAACACAAACCTCCACACGATCAGAACGAGGAACGCGATCACAGATAGAATTGCGGACGCCATAAAATTCCGCCGTCGCGGATATGGACTGCTGCTAGCGTCCGATTCAGCCCTATGCCAACGAAGTCTCACACTGCCAGCCGGGATCGTGTCGCCAGCGGCTGCCGCCCTGTTAACCGCCTGCGATGGGATGAACCATCAAGACTTCATTCTGCTCGCGCGTGACTTTCTCGAGGCGTTCACCGGTCGCCATGTCAAATGGCTGCGCGCCGGTCTTGGCTTCATACTCGGCAATCAATTTGTTCACTTCTTCCATGTCGGCGGTTGCCGGATCATATTCGAGCAGTGTTGTATCGCCGTGAGATGAAAATGTCAGAATCTTGGATTTCATGTTCGGTCTCCTGCGGGACGTCCAGGTTCGGTCTACTGTGGGAGTGGAGTCGGAGGCTTTGGGTCCCTGTATGTCATATCGCACCGTTTCCGGGAGGTGTCAAGATGGCATTCCCGCGGTGCAAGATGGGGATCGCGACATGGTTCATCCGTGGACCTAACGGTTGGTGGTACAGGAAATATGCATAGGCATCTTGCGCCTTAGCAGAATTGAGGAAAGCAAAATATCCCGCCCTTTCCGTTGTCGCGTAATTGACGACAGGAAGAAGGCTCCCTGGCAATTTTGTGTTGGGGGCTGTTCACTGTTTGTGGAAACGGCGTCTGGCTAAACGCAATGCGAACAATCCAGGTGCTATTCCCGATTCGCGTCGGCGGTTCAAAGCCAATATTGTCAGTGTCAAGCGGCGGAGTGCTTGCGTTCTTTGCATTCGCGGCAGAGCCGCGTCCAGGGCACCGCTTCCAGACGAGCCTTAGAGACAGGCTGAAGCTCGGGCGAGGATTTCGACGCTTCAGCGTGACGAGTTGTTGACGCAAAGCAAGATTTTCGAGAAGGAGACTTCGCCTCCCGCGAAAGAAGCGGACCAGCATTCCGAAGCAGAGTCCCACGAAACGAAACATGGTCAGGATTTATAGCAGAACGGCGGTGAGATGGCAGCAAGCTATGTTATTGATTTCACGGTCGGCTGGAGTTTTGGCGAACCACAGGTCCTACCCGGTGCGTGACTTCGTTTTCCAGGATGGCTCGCAGAATCTGCAGCCCGGCTTGCCCGGTCAGCTCTTCTACCTGCGCTTGCATCTCCGCCAACACTTCGGCTATCGGCGACGGCACCCGCACCATCAACTCTTGCCCTCGCACGACCGCGAACTTGTGATTGGCCTTGCGCTCTTTCCTCTGGTATTTGTTTCTCACGGCGGCTCTCTCCTTTAAAAACGGATTCGCAACCCGAACTCTATCCGAGTCGGGCGAGAGCCGCTGCTTCTTGCTCTCAAGTTTCAACTAAACCCGGGGCATCCTCCCGAGCAGCTGTAAAGCGTAACGAGCCCGACTCCTGTTTGGTCTCAAACTGAAACAGGGAGAAGTGAGACCACCGCCTAGCCATTTGGGCTGTCTCACCAGAATTCCACACGGCACTGGGGCTTGACGCATCCACAGTGCCGCGCCGTAGAGAACATCTTGCTGTTCCCGGAACGGGTATGCTCCGATTCATGTTCCGCCTTCAAGAATCTTTCGACCTCTTGTTTTGGAATTACTTGTAATGCTGACGCAGGCGCCTTCCATTTGCCTTCTCGTACTGCGTGAACATTGGTTTACTCGGGCAGGACAACGCTCAAGAGCGAGTTGTTGACGTGGATCTCGCCGTTGTATTCGATCAAGCCTAGTTTCCTGAACTTGTTCAGGAAGAAATTGACTCGTGGGCGTGTTGTGCCGATCAATCTCCGCCAGCATGTCTTGCGATACTTTGGGAAGCGCCTTTTGAGGCTGGCCCGGCGCGCCATAGGAGCAATGTTTGCGCAGGCGGTAAGGTGCCGGGCTGTGCTTTTTTGAACAGTTTTATCCCGGATGCGATTGGTACGGTAAGGGTTACTCCGGCAGCGCACATAAAGAACCGGAAGGTCGGTCCGAAAATAACATCAATTCCGGCACTCAATCGTGGAGAAAAGCGCTTTTGAAAGATGAAACGGCTTCTGGAGGTGTTAAGAATGTCTCGCTCCGAACTTATCGAGTTGTTGAACCAAGACCTGGCGCGCGCGAATACCAAGCGATCATTACTTACGTCTTCTACTCCTAGGTCTTGAGCGAACAAATTCGCGAGATTTTGATCAACGAACAAGAGAGGAATGCATGCCTAGGCATAAGGGATAAACGCATCAGAATTCCGGTGGCCCCGGGAAGCTGCATTTAATTAATAGGTTGTACGACGCCAGCAGTCGTGTCCCGGCCCTCGCCATTGCCGTGCGACGATGCGCCATAATTAGTGTTTCGACGATTCGGTGAGAACGGATGAAGATCGCCCAAGTAGCGCCACTCTATGAAAGCGTCCCTCCTAAGCTATACGGAGGCACCGAGAGGGTGGTGTCGTATTTGACCGAAGAACTAGTCGAGATGGGACACGAAGTTACGCTGTTCGCCAGCGGCGACTCTGAGACAGCTGCGCGCCTAATACCTGCTTGCCCAAGTTCTCTGCGCTTGGACAAAGGCTGCATCGACCAACTCGCTCATCATTACGTAATGCTCGAAGACGTAATGGAGCGCGCCAAAGAATTCGACATCATCCATTTCCACGTGGACTATCTGCACTTTCCGCTTTCGAAGATTACCGGCTTCCCGCATGTCACCACCCTTCACGGACGCCTGGATCTTCCGGACTTGGTTCCTCTGTATCGAAAGTATCGAGAAATGCCCGTCGTCTCCATCTGTCACGGCCAGCGGAAACCGCTGTGCTGGGCAAACTGGGTTGGCAATGTCTATCACGGTTTACCCGAGTGTCTTTCGCCCGGCGATGGGAGTGGAAAGTATCTTGCGTTTCTGGGGCGAATTTGCCCTGAGAAGCGAGTCGATCTCGCCATCCAAATCGCGCTCGAAGGGGGCATGCCGCTGAAGATCGCCGCCAAGGTGGACCGCGTGGATCGCGAGTATTACGAATGCAAGATCAAGCCGCTACTGGCGAATCCGAATGTTGAGTACATCGGAGAGATCGCAGAGCACCAAAAGTCCGAGTTTCTTGGGAATGCCTATGCGCATCTTTTCCCGATCGACTGGCCGGAGCCGTTTGGTCTGACTATGATCGAGGCGATGGCGTGTGGCACGCCGACAATCGCGTTCAATTGCGGCTCCGTGCCGGAGGTGATCACTCACGGCGTGAGCGGTTTGATTGTGAACAACGTTCTGGAAGCGGTGAGCGCAGTCGCAGAAGCATCCACTCTGAGTCGCGCCGCGTGCCGCCAGGAATTTGAGACGCGATTTACAGCGTCGAGGATGGCCCAGGATTACGTTAAGCTATACGAGGCGATGTTGAGCACAAAGTCGCTTTCCACGGAGACGCGGGAGATCGACTCGTTGCTCCTCTCCAGGACGGTTTCGTTTTGACCGACATTGTCCGGGTCGAAGATGAGTATTATGTTCGAGCTTCTTCCGCACTGGCTGACGACCGCACCCGTGTGCTCAAGTATGGCGACACTTTTGCCGTTTTCAACCGTTACGGAGACATCGAAGCCTTTGGGCCCTCACAATTCGGACTTTTCCACGCCGAGAGCCGGCATCTTTCCCGCTTCACGATGCGCATCAATCAGCAGCAGCTGTTACTTCTGAGCTCGACGATCCGCGAAGACAACGCTTTTTTGTCGGTCGACCTTACCAACCTTGACAGCCCGGTGAATGGCGACGACACCCTGCCGCGAGGAACCGCCCACATTTTTCGCTTACAATTTCTCAGAGAGGCAAGCTGTTACCAGCATATTCGCCTGCTCAACTACGGCCTCCAGCCCGTTCGCGTTTCACTGCTCCTTCAATTCGATGCTGACTTCGCCGATATCTTTGAAGTGCGCGGTACAAAGCGCGCGCGGAAGGGCGAACGGCTGCCCGATCAGGTCGAGGGAGACGCCGCGATCATGGCGTACAAGGGCTTGGATGGCGTGGTCCGCCGCACTCGCCTGGAGTTTTCGCCGCGGCCTTCATCCCTTACGACGCGTGAGGCTTGCTTCCGGATAACATTGGCGCCGAAAGAAGAGAAGTCCATATTCAGCACCGTTTCCTGCGAACGGAATCCTGGCGGCAAACAGTTTGATCCCTTCCACACAGCTTTCCGGAGACTGCAAGGCGATTTTGACCGTACCGGCATCGATGAGTGCCGAATCACGACGACCAGCGAAAGCTTTAATGCATGGCTGACGCGCTCTGCCGCGGATCTGCGGATGCTGATTGAAGGCAATCCGGAAGGTCCGTATCCGTACGCCGGGGTGCCGTGGTTCGACACCGTTTTTGGCCGCGATGGAATCGTTACCGCGCTCGAGTGTTTGTGGATGGCGCCCCGCATCGCGGAAGGCGTTCTGAAGTATCTGGCGGAGACCCAGGCAACCGAGGAGATACCGGAGCAGGACGCAGAACCCGGGAAAATCCTGCATGAAATGCGCCGCGGCGAAATGGCAGTGATGAAGGAAGTTCCGTTCGCCCGGTACTACGGGAGCGTCGACTCCACGCCTCTTTTCGTCATGCTTGCCGGCGGTTACTTTGTGCGAACAGGAAACCTAACGTTTCTGAAACAAATCTGGCCGAACATCACGCGCGCCTTGCGTTGGATGGACCAATACGGCGATTGCGAGGGAGACGGTTTCGTCGAGTATGAACAACGCTCTTCCAAGGGTCTGGTGCAACAAGGTTGGAAAGATTCCCATGACTCCGTCTTCCATGCCGACGGGCGTATGGCCGAGCCACCGATTGCTTTGTGTGAAGTGCAAGGCTATGTGTACGCGGCCAAGCGGTCGGCCGCGCTTATCGCACGCGCGTTGGAAGAGTCGGGTCTCGCGGAGGAGTTGGATTTAGAAGCAGAAGCGCTACGAGCGAAGTTCGAAGAAGCATTTTGGTGCGATGAACTGGGCACCTACGCGCTTGCTCTGGATGGACAAAAGCAGCAGTGCCGCGTGCGTACTTCCAACGCGGGACACGCTCTTTTTTGTAAGATTGCAAGTCAAGAGCGGGCCGAGGCCGTAACTGCGTCGCTGATGAGTGAACAGTGCTTTTCAGGATGGGGTGTTCGGACGGTCGGCGCGTTCGAATCTCGCTACAATCCGATGTCCTACCACAATGGTTCCGTCTGGCCTCACGACAATGCCCTGATCGGCCTGGGTTTCTCGCTCTATGGCATGCAGGAGCAGGCGTGCAAAATCCTACATGGCCTGTACGAGGCCAGTCGCCATGTTGAATCACAACGCCTGCCCGAACTCTTCTGCGGCTTTCACAAAAGACCCGAAGCAAGCGGCCCAACTCTCTACCCGGTTGCCTGTGCCCCCCAGGCGTGGTCTGCGGGATCAGTATTTTTGCTGTTACGGGCATGTCTCGGACTTGAGGTGCGGGATCGAGAACGACAAATTCACTTGGCAAATCCCCGTCTGCCTTTGAATCTGGAAGAAGTTCGCATCGAAAATTTGCGGCTCGGAGACGCCTCCGCTGATTTTCTTATCCGCAGGGACGGATCTGGCGCCGCCGTCGAAGTTCTGGACAAACGCGGTGACATTGAAATCCTTACATCCGTGTGATGCTTTGCTTCCCGCGGTGAAGGCGAACAACGTGTCGTGCATTTCAAGCGGCTGCCATGAGGTTGTGCATGACGTGGGGTCTCTCAACAGTGCGAGGTTCTGGAAGGGTGGTCCGTGATGCTGAGCCCGAATCCGCCGGAACGCCGCCTGCAGTTCTCGGGAGTTCTACTGATCCTGGGCTTGTTGGTCGAAGGCTTGTGCTTGTTCTGGACGCGGCCGCTCGCGTTCGTTCTGTTCCTCAGTGAGCCGCCGGACACGGTCAATTCCGGATCTTTGTTGCCTTCCTGATTACGGAGCGTTCGGTACGGAACCGAATACTTTACTGTTCTCAAAAATCTTTTAACGAGAAAACAGTCCTATCCATGGTCCTATTCCAACCGGGCACCTGTTTTGGACCGCGGCGTATTAGGGAGGAGACGGCGGGGATCGACCTCGCCGTCCTTCCCCATTAGAGGAGACGCCTCGCTAGTTTGCTTCCGGGAGTGCTCGCTCAAATCGAGTCCCCCAACTGCTTGAAAGCCATACTTCTCGTAAGAGCGGATCGCCGAGACCGCGTCAGCCCATGTGCCGACCAACGCTGGACCATTTGCCAGTTCCCGCAAATGAGACAGCAAGTGCGCTCAGCCCCTCGCTTCTGGCTACTGGTGCGGAATAAGTGTGGCGAATAAGCGTCACGTCCTGGACCTGCTGAAGGCCCATTACGCCTGTCAGCGTCCCGGTCTCCTCGTAGCCCCAGAATGCGACTCCCTTATCGATTTCATCCTGGAATTTCTCCCGGGACATGTACGGCTCTGTCCAGCGATCTGCAGGGATAATTCCTTTGTAAGCTTACGCGCGATCGTTGATGAGTTGATGATGGCCCAAATGAGTTCAAAGTCGCGCTCGTCACATCGGCGGATCATGAGTACTCAGTCTCCTAGCTTGGCGTCGCGATCAAATGTGAGGATGATCTGGACCAGGTCGTCTGCAGCCAACAACCTTCTGTAAGGGGAGATCTTCGGATACTGGTCAGACGGCACGATAATGGATTTCAAAGCTTTCGTTGTATCAGGGATTTCCTGGTCCTCGCGATTTCCTCCGCCAGTTTCTTTTCATCAGGCAAGGCTAGTTTGTATTCGCTGGATAGGACTTTGTTACGCAGGTTCCCTAACGCATAGTGGGCCACGGCTTCGTTTTTCTCGGAACTAAGAATCAGACCAATCGGCGGATTTTCACCGGGCAGCGTCCAATGCTCACGCGCGTAGTTGAGGTAGAGATTCATTTGTCCAGCATCTGCATGCGCAAACCTGCCGATTTTTAGGTCGATGATTACAAGACATCGCAAACGGCGGTGAAAAAAGAGGAGGTCCACTCGATACCATTCGTCTCCGACCCGCAGACGTTTCTGCCGAGCAATAAACGAGAAATCATTTCCGAGTTCCAAGAGGAATTGTTCCAAGCGGTGAATGAGAGCGTCTTCAAGGGCACTCTCGGAGTACTCATCCTTGAGGCCAAGGAACTCCAAGACCATTGGGTCCTTTATGTCTTCCTCGGCAGTCAGTTGGTTTTCTGGAATGGATCGCTGGGCTCTTTTGATCAGTGCGGCCTTGTTCCGGGAGAGTGCTGTGCGCTCATAGAACTGAGTTGCGATCTGACGGTCGAGTTGCCGGACAGACCATCCTCCCCGCAACGCTTCAGTTTCATAAAAGACCCGCGCCTCTTTGCCCTTCACAGCAAGCAAGCGCACGTAGTGCGACCATGGCAGGGGAAATCGCTGAAGCCGTGTTTCCTGATGTTCACCCGAAAGTCCAGACAATGTCTGGAACTTTGGGGTGTCCACCGATATGGGTTTTGACGGGCGGGATTCTCCAGACGCTGTCTGGAGAATTGGCCAAGCGAGATAAAAATCTCTCATTTGCCAGAGGTTACTTTGAGAGAAGCCTCTGCCGAACTTCCCTGTGAGGTCCAAAGCAAGCCGTTCGATTAAGGCCTCTCCATAGACGGCCCGCTTCTTCCCATGCTGCTCGTGCTCCACGATTCTTCGCCCGACCTCCCAATAGGTATGGGTCATGATGGCATTGACAGAACGAGCGGAATACTTCCTCGCCTGTTCGAGTAGTTCGGCCACTTCGGTGAAGAATTGGGAATAAGAAAGCTCTGCCAGATTAGTACGCTTCTTGGTCACAATGAGTTCCTA
>Ga0137403_10008658_pt1 | contig 11382 bp, 11 predicted proteins | sample CZOMad2_1_16fung_FD_122057 | JGI IMG/M metagenome (GOLD analysis project Ga0137403, IMG submission 122057) | Vadose zone soil fungal communities from Angelo Coast Range Reserve, California, USA - CZOMad2_1_16fungal (Hybrid Assembly) | ecosystem: Environmental > Terrestrial > Soil > Vadose zone...
AAAAGTCAGCAGACGCGGCAACTGAGGCTGCCCTGGCTGCGAAGAAATCAGCTGAAATCGCAGCCTCTCTCCACCGTCCGTTTGTGGGCCTGGCAAACGTAACGCTCCCTGGCGGTGCGGGTACGCGACTGTGGAATATTGTCTTTGCGCTGAAGAACTACGGTACCCTCCCGGCCCTAAACGTAGGCTTGGCAGTTAGTTTTTTCACCGACAATACCCCGCGTGCAACAAAGACCGAGTCGGCTTCAGTCCAGATTTTTCCAGCTGACGAATTCAGCTCAATTGTTCAGTTTGATCTGGGCGACGTGGACTTAGCACCCGTTCAAAACGGGAAGATGAAGCTGCGGATGGATGTAAGAATTCCCTACCGATCTGACGACAATCGCAAGTTTGAATTCCTGGCCCAAGTCTCGTATGTGTACGGTCGATTTGAAATCGACAGGTCCGAGACGCGCTAAAGGCAAGAGGGAAAAGTAGGAACTAGAAATGGAAGGGCGAGGAGAGGAGAGCAGAAAGCAGAAACTAGAAATTGGAAAAGCGAAGAGGGCACGATGTATCGTGCCCCTACATAGAGAAAAGCAGATCCCTCCACTACGGTCGGGACGACAGGCGGAGAAAGGCAGAAGAGAAGCCGAAGAGAGTGCAAAAACCGGCACCCGGCGCTGGCCGTTTATTTTGATCCGGCGCGAATGCGGTTGCCGCTGAGCGTCACAGCGCCCGTGAGGGCGAAGACTCGACCGGTAACGCTGGCGCCGGTGGTGATGGTGCCGCTGATATTCGCGAGAATGCTTCCTTGAAAAGTGGTGTTGGTGCCGAGCGTCGCAGAGCTGCCAACCTGCCAGAACACATTTTCTGCGGCCGCTCCTTTGGCCAGGACCACAGAAGACTTGCTCGCGGTCGTAAGCGTGCTTTTGATCTGGAAAACGTAGACACCGCTGCCGTTGAGCGTGAGGGTTCCGGTCAACTGCGCCGAAGAATCAAAACAATAGACGCCAGGCGAGAGCGTGACCGCGCCGGGACTGGAGCCCAGAGTCTTCCCGGTCAAGTTGGTCCCGCAGTGCTCGGCTACGAGAGCCGCGTAGGCAGTGTGCGCAGCGGCCTGCGCCGCGCTGGCGGGGGCGTCGCCGGCGTGGACTGCTCCTCCGGTCACGGTACCCGGAGGAAAGCCGGTGACAGACGTACCCGGGCTCGCACCCAAATCTCCGGTGATGACCGTCGGGCCCGTATTCGTAACCGCTGAGGCGCCGAGGACTGCGAAGCTCTGCGCGGAACCCAGTGACGGCGCCGACTGCGCCCAGCCCAGGCTGCCCATGCTCAACATGCAAATAACCAACAAAAGTTTTTTCATTCCAAGCTCCCTGGCTGGATTTTTCTTCATCGTTATTGTCGAGTCGCCCTAAAGCCCCAATACCGACTCGTATGCTAACCGGGGATGCAAACCGGCATCTGTTCACTCTTGGACACCCTCGAAACAGACTGGCCGAGGAGGCGGGGATCGCGGAGGCGTCCCGACCGAGCCACGGTAAACGCCAAGCGCACAAAAGACGCGGTTCACAAGAATCGGGCGACCACTCGGCCACCCCCCACGCTGTGCGAACAGAATCTGATGGTCCGCCAAGCCGTGACAGCCACCTCCCGCAAGAATGGTTTCCCTTGTTTCAGACTGAAATTTGCACTATATCAATTTGCAAAGGAGGTCTAATTCCATGTCGAATCCTCCCTATCGGGCTTTGCGAATCATATTAGGTATTGTTTCTGTGTTCGCCGCGGCGGGAGGTCTGCTGCTTGTCTTCAGTGGCAAGCCGCTCGTCATGCGCTTGCTTCTCTACCCTCCTGAGACTGAAGTCTCCACTTTGTTGCTCTTTGTGATGAGGGAATTGGGCGGACTAGCTGTCATGCTCAGTGTGTTGGTTTTTTTCGCATCTCGCGACCCGGTTCGCAACGTGGCTATCGTGAATGGGTTCATTGTGGGCCTTTGCATCCTGGCCATAACACCCTTGCTGTCGCTCTACACGCTGGACATTCGCCGACTCTATCCCGGCTACCTGATCTGGGGTCGGTCGCTAATCCGGTTGGCGCTGGCCGTCGTGCTCTATTTCCTGCGACCGCGAGAGACTCTCAGAGGACAGTCCTAGAAGATAATGACGGATTGAGCTTTTGCCTGACTAGCGGGGAATTTCCCGATTCTTCTGGATAGAACTGCCTTCGAATCCGAAAGCGTAATCGGAGATTTGAAGTAATACTTCACCTCTCCGGTTAGCGCGTCATTCATGAGGGCGCTCCTTGTTGTAGGCGTTGATGAGAACGATCAAAACCTACTTCAAACGGGCGCCCTTTTATAATGCGTTAATCAGGCACTGAGAACTTATTGAAGGGCGGTTTAGCTCACCCAAGATTCAGAGTTCACCGGCGCATCTAGATACATGGCTATGACATTGCCGTTGGCGTCCAGCACAACCAGCTTGTTTCTCGTGAATCCCATTCCGCACAGGGTGCCACAGATGAAACTCCATTCGAGTGTAAGATCACCGACATAGACATTCTCGAAGGTATTTCCATTGTGGGAGTACCGATCAAAATGCCTTATCACACCAACGTATTTTAGGCCGATAGCTGCGGCGTTGAATCCCGTGGGCAAGCGCGGGTTCGCTTTTGCGGCCAGCGAGAGATCGTAGTAGTAACGCACCGCTCTCGCCGTCACGACGTCGGCAGACTGAATATTGTCATTGCCGGGTGTTCCCCAAATTGGTGCCATCTCTTCCGGAGGTTTATCTGCCCAAGCATATAGGGATCTGAGTACGTCTGCGACCATCTTGCTGGGGCTGGAATAGACAGCCTCGGCTTTCCTGAGCATCTCCTCTTCATTTAAACCGCGGAACGATCTGGAAATCTGAATCTTATAGGGACCTTCCGTGTCGGATGTCTCGGGAAGTTGGATGGCCATATCAGGTTCGTAGACAAACCAAGGTACATTCTTGTCAGTCGTCAGCCCCTGCAAGAATTGTAGGTAAGGCAGAACCTTTTCGTATCTTGCTATCCACGTCTTAACGTATTTGACCTGCGGGGTGTTGTCATCAGATGTTGGCGTTTGTTCGAGATACTGCTTGCATGGGCTGTAGGCTTCTAGCGGAACATTCCTGATGTTCGCAACGCAAGGTGTGTAAAGTCTGTAAGGATCGTTTTCGGTTGTGGCGTCATCTTGAGCCAGCAAAGGTGTCACCGCCACCGCTCCAGTAAAGACCATCGCACAGATGAATTTGCTGCACATATCTAAAGTTTGTCGCTGAGGATGCCAACCGCAATCTACCACGATTCTATGCGAGTACCTGATTAGTTGAGTAACCGGACATCTCTAACAATGTCGGCCCTGTCAAATCCTTTTTGAGCAGACTTCTCCGTTCACTCCGAAGAGTGGTCTTCCTGGTTCTTCTTTGACCTCTGCATCGACGACCACGGCTCGTTCGTAATCTTTCGATCGGTTTCAGTCCGACCTAAACATCTCTTCGATTCGTACTTCGAACCATGATTACTCGTTCAAACTCCCTTTTCAGGGAGCGGGATGCCCATTCATGTGCACGATGTCCTACTTCACACCATGTCCGGTACCGAGCTTTCCCGCGTACGAACCGAACTCTAACGACTGCGAATACTCATAGCCATTCCGCCACATCCAGTACAAGCGAACTCCCAGCTTCCGCCCCATCGCTACCTTGGCAATGCTCCTGTGCCGACGCATCGCCAGGTGCATGTACCGACGTCGCCACTCCGGATTGCTTCGTGCTGCCGCCTGGGCGGCCTCCACCAGCAAGAAGCGCAACAAGGAGTTGCCTTGTTTGCTGATGTGCCCCAGCCGTTGCTTGCGGGCACTGGAGTCCTCACTCGGAATCATCCCCACGTACGTGCCGATCTGCTTGCCGCAGTGGAACCGCTCCGGAGTTCCGATGATCAACACGTAGGCGAGTGCCGTCAGTGGGCCCACACCGGGATGCGTCATCAGTCGCTGCACCTCGGGTCGCTTCCTGGCTTCCCGCTCGACAGCTGCGGTTAACTCCTCAATGGTCGGATTCATACGGTCCAACAGCTCCAACAACTCTTGCCGGCGTCGACTGGCCCAAGGAGCCAACGTAAGCTTCTCTAACTGCGCTCGCCCTTGTTCGCTGAACAGCTTTTTCTTCCAGCGATAGCCCTCGTTCATCGCCAGCGCCTGCAGCTGATTCATGATTCGCGTGCGCATCTGCACCAACCGATGCCGGTGCCACAACAGTTGTCGCAAATCCCGATTCTCCGGACTCGGTACCCAGATTTGCGGGAAGTTATTTTCCAGCATCAGCCGGCGTAGGAGTCGGGCATCATAGCGGTCGTACTTCAGCTTTTTCACTCGCTTGGCCTTGATCTCCGCGGGATCCCCGATCCACACCTCGAAACCTAATTCAGCGAGTAGCCGCTCGAACCAGCGTGAATATCCGCTAGCCTCCAGGCCTACCCGCACGCAGATTCCTCGCTGCTTTAGATCTCGGTAGAATCGCTCTGCTTGTCCATCACTGTGGTTCAGTTCCTGTTCACCACACTCACCAGTCTCTTCCATTAAAAATGCCACCGCCTGAAAGCTCGGGTGGTAATCTACGCCTATAATCATCATGTTCGGCTCCTTTCTCCCGAGCCTTTGGTCGTTAAGCAACCACAGGGTTGAAAATCACAGTGCTGGTGTTGAACTGGCATGTTGAGGATTCGGTGGTTCGATCCGGTAGCCGAGGTTTCGGAGTTGGCGGATCATTCTGGCAGTGCGCTTTTGTTTCGATCGTTTGTTGACCGCTGGGCCGCGTTCCTCGTAACGGACTCCCCGGTGCAGGATCAACCAGATCAGTCGACACTGTCGATGGGCAATCGCTCCAATGGCCTGATTATGTCCCAGGCGCGCGACCGAGCGGCGATACACAATATCGAAGATGCTCCCTTTGGACCTGGCTGCGGCATTGGCGGACTGATTGAGCAGGCGCCGCATATGGCGGTTGCCGTCCGGTGATCGGTGGCTGTGGTTCACGCCTGCACTCTCGTCATCGCCTGAGCAGACGCCCACCCACGAGGAGAGTTGCTTCTCCGAAGGAAAGGTTGCTGCCGTGGGACCGACTTCGGCAATGATCTGCTGGGCGGAATCCACTCCTAGACCCGGCACCTCCGCCAACCGCTTGACTGCATCCTGGTGCTGGTCGAGCAGATTGGCCATCTCCTGGTCCAGTTGGCCGATCTGCTGCTCAAGGAATTGCAACTGCTCCAGCGCCATCTTCAGGAGCCGTCGGTACACGGGCTTGAGGTCCGTGCAAGCGCTGAGCGCATCACACAACTGTGCCGGCGTGGCGCGTAAGTTCTGATCGGCCAAAGCAGCCAAAGCCGCCGGGTTGGTTTCTCCGTCAGCCAGCGCCTTCAACATGCGCCGGGCGCTAGCACCGAGCAAATTCGAGACCAGGCTGGACAACTTAATGTGGGCCTCTTCCAGAAGAGACTCCAATTGGTTCTGCAGTCGCACGTGATCGCGTGTCAATTGGTACTTACGCCGCGTCACCGTCCTCCAAAGACGCTGCTCGGCATCGGGGACGAAACTCAGAGTCAATTCCCGGGCCACCAGCCGCTTCACCAGACGTTCGGCATCGGGGAAATCCCTCTTGCGTCCTCGCCGCCCGCGATTGGATTGCGCTTGTGCCAGATGCAAGGTTCCCGACGTCCGGCTTGCGCCTTCCCGCTTCTGGTGTAGTGGTTTCCAGTACCGTTCCAGTGCTTCCCACACGGGTTTCCAGTATTGCGCTGTCGATTCCATGACCACTTCCTCGACCTCTTGCTCGAGTAGCCATGCGGCTAGTGATCGCAGTTGTTCAGGGTTGCCGCCAAACATTCGTCGCTCAAACTGGTACTGACCGTCGACTTCCACGTCCGACACAACGACGGCCAGCATCTTTTTATGAACATCGACTCCCGCTATCCTGTAAGACATAGGCTTCTCCTGGCGGGAGCGGAGAGCGTGCTGCGGTTACATTAACCAGGGTTACGGGCTATCGACGCTCCGGTAGGGGAATGCAACGACGCCCAATTATTCGCTCAATCACGCACGCTCCGGATCAGACAGTTTATCGGCCTCGACTTCTCCAATGTGGTATCGACCTCGCCGCTCCGGGCCGTTGCGATCTTACCTCTGACTAATTTTCATGACGTTTCGCGGGCCGCAGGCCCTAAATGACAGTTTACTCGGGTCGAGGAGCCGACATTGTTATGCAATCATATGGATAGATCTCGTCAGCGATCCAATAGTTCTCCACAAGAATTGCAAAGAGCGTTCCCATCAACAATAGCGCCCAGCGTCGACGTCTCCAGACGGTGCTAAGAGGTGAGAGCTGCATTGGAATATCCACGAGGTAAGCGGCACAGTAGCAAACATTGGCTAGTAATGCCAGGATGGCAAGAAGCAAAAGCGAATGTAACGTCAATTCCGCACGGAAATGGGGCCAAGTTGCTACAAGCCAGACAACAACGACCGCGCCGAGGACAAAGTTATAGAGAAGGCGACGCGGCTCCCAAAATCGGATCGCATCGACGAGGACCCCTCGAAACGGACCGGATGGCGACTCGCCAAAGCCTTGTAACTGAGTTGGATGTTCGGTTTCCATATGGAGGTCTCCCATCGAGGCTGACAGCACTAAGCTACAGCGCTGCTTGCTATTGTCAAGTGCTTTTCAAGGCAAAGTGGATTCCATGCGATTCACCTCGACGTATAACGCGCAAATGGGTAGCGAACAGCAGGCCTCCGGAGCGACTCGCAGAGCAAAGCCCCGGCCGCCGCGTAAGCCTCGTGGCGGTAGCGCGAATTTTAGTTTGATGGAAGAATAACGCCCGAACATCCATTACAGCGTTTCTATAGCGGGGCATGGCGTGGGTGGGAGGAGCCAAATGACGGCAAGGCACCATGGAAGCACTCTCAAGAACTCATGCCGAACCTGCTCTCTCCTTGGATTGGCTATTCTGTGGATGGTTGCCTTCGCCGCGCCTACACTGTGGCCCCAGGCGACGGGCTCTCCAAAGTTTCACGTCGACTCTAATCGTCTGCAAGGCACGCTCGAGAAACTGAGTGAGTTCGGCCGGAATCCTGAGGGCGGTGTCACGCGCACCGGATTCTCGGAAACCGATATGGCCGCTCGGGAGTACGTCATCGGCCTGATGAAGCAAGCCGCGCTCGAGGTCCGCGTCGACCCCGCGGGAAACATTTTCGGTCTGCGCGCAGGCTCGGAGAAGCTGCCGAAATTGCTCTTCGGCTCGCACATTGATTCCGTTCTCCATGGCGGAAACTTCGATGGAGATGTCGGCAGCATGGGCGCCATCGAAGTAATGCGCGCTCTGAACGACGGAAGCGTGAAAACTCGCCACCCCTTGGAAGTGGTCATTTGGACCAATGAAGAGGGTAACCACTTCGGCGTAGGTACTCTGGGTTCGGGTATGGCCGCTGGGACGCTCGGACCTGAGATTCTCGATCGTAAGGATGGGCAGGGGCTCACCCTTGCGGATTGGCTGCGCCGCTACGGCCAGGATCCGTCGCATCTTACCGACGCGCGCATCCCACGCGGGGCTTTGGCAGCATTTCTCGAATTGCACATCGAACAAGGCCCGCACCTCGATGAATCCAAAATTCCCATCGGCGTTGTGCAGGGAATTGTAGGTATCAAACGGTGGCAGTGTGTGGTCACAGGTTTTGCAAACCATGCCGGCACCACGCCCATGAATCGCCGGAAGGATGCCCTCGCGGCAGCCTCCCGTGAATTGCTTGTGGTCCGCGAAGTGGTGCGCGCGGAGACCGGCCACCAAGTGGGTACCGTCGGCTACTTGCGGGCCGAGCCTGGCGCGGTTAACGTTATTCCCGGTCGTGCTGAGTTTCCCGTCGAGTTGCGCGACCTGGAAGCGTCAAAAATCGACCGCATGTGGGAACGCATGAAAGTACGATTCACGCAGATTGACAAGGAGGAGAACGTCGAAACGCGCTGCACTGCGTTGGACAAATCAGATCCCGCCCACGCCGACCCGGCCTTACAGGCCGCCGTGCGCGATGCGGCAAAGTCGCTCGGCCTTGCCACCATGGATCTGCCCAGCGAGGCGGGCCAGGACTCCCAGGAAATTGCCAAGATTGCACCGATGGCGATGATCTTCGTCCCCAGTCGCGACGGAATAAGCCACTCTCCCAAGGAATTCACTTCGTGGCAAGACGTGGCCAACGGCACCGAAGTTCTCTACCGCGCGGTTCTGCTGCTCGACGATCGGCTCAACCGCAAGTGATTCCCGGCCTTGATTGAACTATCCGAAATGCACTGCTCGGCCTGCGTCCACTTAGCCGTGCTTGGCGCGGTCCACTTCTTCCTCGCGACCGTTCGTATGAATCTTGTTGAGTAGACCTACGGCCCCGGCCCAGACTGCGCCGGCACAGTATCCGGCGATGACATCGCTGGGGTAATGCACTCCCAGATAAATGCGCGAGTATCCGATCATTCCGATCAGCAGCACCGCGCCCGTCCAGATGCACCATTTGGCTGCGCGTCCGCTGGTACCCGCCGCGAGAATCGCAGCAAGTACGCCATAAAAGCAGACTGAGCCCATGGCGTGCCCGCTCGGAAAACTAAATGTGGTTGGAGTCGGTCCAAAATAGCCAATAGGCCGGGGGCGATGGAATGCCAGCTTCAACGTTACGTCGAGCACAGCCATGCCAACCATTGTCATCGCCAGCAACGCCGCCGTGCGGGCCTGGCGGTTGTAAAGAAAGGCGGCGATCGCCAGAACGCACAATGTGGTTACCACCGCCACGGATCCAAGGAATGAGAATCCGTGCATGAGCCAAGTAAGCGCGGGAGTGGCGTGACGATGGACTGCATTCCGCACAAACTCGTCGAATTTCTGGGTATCTCCCTCCAACATTTCTTCCGCCAGCCAACCGAAAACGAACAGTGCGGTCGCGGCGATCAGGAGTGCGCCAAGGAGCAAGAATCCGTTTTTTGCTTCTTTTGGTTTTTCCATGTCGTTGGATTCGGTGAGCCTCGGAATGTTATCTTTTCTAACGGGATTGGTCGAATCGCCGCAAGTTCCCCTCAGGACGCCCTCTAAGGAAGTGACCTCAATGAGGTGGCGCGAACTGCGCTTTGATGGAAGAATAGCATTGCGGCGGCACCGCAGTCGCAAGATACTCGGCCGTTTCATTCCACACAGTTGACCGGACGGCAGGAAATCCAGCCGTCGAGGAGGCAAGACCTTGCCCGGCATCCCTTTGCGAAATGGCGGCACCGCTGCGCGCATCGCCGTAATTCCCGGCGACGGCATCGGTAAGGAGGTCACACCTGAGGCGGTGAAGGTGCTGCGGGCGGTTGCCGGGTCAGCCAAGCGGCCCATGGAATTCATCGAATTCGACTGGGGCGCGGACAAGTTTCTGCGCGAGGGCGTAAGCCTCCCAGTCGGTGCCATCGAAATACTGCGCGACGAATTCGACGCCATTCTCTTTGGCGCGCTCGGGGATCCGCGCGTTCCTTCGAATCAGCACGCCGCCGATATCCTGCTGGGGCTTCGTTTCAAACTCGACCTCTACGTCAACGCCCGGCCCGTCGAACTGCTCCACGACCGGCTGACACCGCTGCGCGACCGCACCGAGAAAGACATCCGGCTGATGGTCTTCCGGGAGAACAGCGAGGGCCTCTACGTGGGCGTCGGAGGATTCTTCAAGAAGGGCACCGCCGACGAAATCGCCGTCCAGGAAGACGTTAATTCCCGCAAGGGCGTCGAGCGCATTATTCGCTACGCCTTCGAATACGCCCGGCACAACGGTCTGAAGCGCGTGTGCATGAGCGACAAATCCAATGCTATGAACTTTGCCCACGACCTGTGGCAGCGTGTCTTCAAGGAAGTCCGCCCGGAGTACGCGGAGATCGATTCCCGTCATCTCTACATCGACACGCTGGCGATGGAGATCGTCCGCGATCCCCGGCAATTCGATGTCATCGTGACCTGCAATCTCTTCGGGGACATCATCAGCGACCTGGGCGCACAGCTCGCCGGCGGCCTCGGCCTCGCCCCCTCCGGCAACATCCATCCCGGAAAAACGTCGCTATTCGAACCCGTGCACGGCTCCGCCCCGAACATCGCCGGAAAGGGAATCGCCAATCCGCTCGGTTCCGTTCTGGCCTCGGCCATGATGCTGGAATTCCTGGGCTGGAAACCGGAGGCCGTGGCGCTTCGCGAGGCTGTGCGCGCGGCACTCCAAGAGAACCATGTGACGCCCGATCTCGGCGGCGAAAAGCGAACGCAAGCCGTTGGAGATTGGCTCGCAGAGCGAGTCGAAGTGAAGTTAAAGTAATACTTTAAGTAGAGTTCGGTCTGACTTAGGCGCCTATCTGCGGCGCACTAATTGCGTCAAGAGCACTCCAAGCAGGAATCCTCCGACGTGCGCCCATACTGCGACGCCCCCCTTTGCGCTGGTTCCTAACGCGTCAATCCCTGCAAGAAACTGAAGCAGAAACCAATAGCCAAGAATGAAGACCGCCGGGATCGGAACCACAAAGATGAACACGAGAGTGAGGATCCGTTCTCGAGGATAGAGCACCATGTACGCGCCCATGACCCCCGAAATCGCCCCGCTTGCACCGAGGGCCGGAATCGTCGAGCCAAGGTTGAAAAGCACGTGAAGCAAACCCGCCCCGAGGCCGCAAACCACGTAGAAGAACAGATACGGCAAGTGGCCAAAGGTATCCTCCACGTTATCGCCAAAAATCCAAAGGAAGAGCATATTCCCTGCAAGGTGAAGGAAACCCGAATGAAGAAACATGCTGGTGATCAGCGGCAGGAAGGCAGCCTCGAAACCCGCGTGTCCATCTAGAAAGGCGGGGATGCGGGCTGGAATCGTGGCGTTGGATAATATGAATAGCTTCTGGTCGTAGGGGGGAAGCGCGAGTTGGTAGAGAAATACAACCACATTCGCAAGAAGGAGCGTGATGTTCACGACCGGATAGCTTCGGGAAGGATTGTTGTCCTTGAGAGGAATGAACATGAGCGGTGGTCCACAGCAGAGTAGCGAATCGCAAAAGAAAAGGAAACGAAAACAGCAGGGAATCAGGCTCGCGCGGCGCGTCCGATAATACTTGCCTGTAAAAGCCGCAGGTTAACAGAATAATTTCTGCCCCCGGAATGGCCTGATTGGCGGGGTTTTTCGCAAGTTCTTGCTCTGGGGATGCGCGCCGCATTCCGCCATCTCGAGTTTTGCGGTTCCGAAACCCCGGAATTTTGCAAGAATTTTCACCCAAAGATTGCGCCGCGAGTGCGCGTATGGTATTTACAATAGTTCCGCGTGTGCATGCGGTTCGAGCGTTGTGC
>Ga0137403_10008660_pt1 | contig 11381 bp, 12 predicted proteins | sample CZOMad2_1_16fung_FD_122057 | JGI IMG/M metagenome (GOLD analysis project Ga0137403, IMG submission 122057) | Vadose zone soil fungal communities from Angelo Coast Range Reserve, California, USA - CZOMad2_1_16fungal (Hybrid Assembly) | ecosystem: Environmental > Terrestrial > Soil > Vadose zone...
GCACCCCTACACCGGATAGCTTTGCCAGCAAAAAGTGACCGAACTCGTGAAAAACAATCAATAAGCCCAGTCCGATAACCGCGGCCGCAATTGAATAGACGACATTTTCCATCCATTTCTCCTTAGGTGATGACTAGTGAACAAACGACGATGCTCGGTCTCTCGCCCAACGATCCACTTCCAAGATCTCGCCCACTTCTCGTGCGTGCCTGCTGGTATGCTGCTGCATCGTCTTATCAATTATACGATGAATTTCACGAAATCCTATCCTGCGGCCCAAAAATGCCGCCACGGCTATTTCATTGGCGCCGTTAAGCACGGTTGGCATCGTGCCCCCTTCGCGCAAAGCATCGTATGCCAGTGACAACCCCGGAAAGCGCTTTTTTTCCACTGGGAGAAAGTTTAGCTTGCCTTGCCGGGTAAGATCCAGAGGGCGCCAGCTGCCTTTAAGTCGGTGCGGAAAAGACAAAGCATAGGCTATCGGTATGCGCATGTCCGCAATGCCCATCTGCGCGATAATCGATCCATCTTGATACCGCACCATGGAATGAATTACGCTTTCCGGATGGATGACGACTTCAATCCCGCTTGGATCCATATCGAATTCCCATCGCGCTTCGATCACTTCCAATCCCTTATTCATCATCGTTGCCGAGTCAATGGTAATTTTTGGTCCCATCTTCCAATTCGGATGCATCAACGCTTGCTCGACACTCACCTTGGCCAACCGGCTGAGCGGGGTTTGCCGGAATGGTCCACCGGAGGCGGTGAGAATAATCTTATCGACTTCGGCGCGCTGGTTGCCCTGTAAGCATTGAAAGATCGCGCTATGTTCACTGTCGACGGGCAATAGGCGAACGCCCTTTTTTTTGGCCGCATCGACAAAAATTTCACCGGCCATGACGAGCGCCTCTTTATTGGCTAAAGCAATCTCTTTGCCGGCGAGAAGACCCGCAAGAGAGGGGATCAATCCGGCTCCGCCAACAATGGCCGCGAGCACCACGTCGACTTCCAGGGCAGTCGCGACGGTCGACGCGCCTGATTCGCCCCACAGGATTTCTACTTTTCTGCGGCCAAGCAGCTGGCGCAGCCGTGGCACGTCTGTTTCATGCTGAATCGCCACGCACTCGGGAGCAAACTCTTTCACTTGCTGCGCTAAGCGCGTCAAATTTCGTCCGGCCACCATTCCGTGAACCCGAAACCGGTCAGGAAACTCGCGCACCAAAGCGAGGGCGCTCACGCCAATGGAACCCGTGGAACCAAGTAAGGCGATCGTTTTCACGAATGAAATACCCTTAGATAGGTCGTCGTAAAGACCGCTGGAAAGATTAGACTGTCGAGCCGGTCGAGCAAACCCCCATGTCCTGGCAACAAATTTCCTGAGTCCTTGACGGCGAACACCCTTTTGATCCACGACTCGAAGAGATCACCGATCTGCCCTAAGATGCTCGCCGCCAGGGATAAGCCGAAAATTTCGGGCCAAAGAATCTGCTCAAACAAAAACGGCGCCCCAATAAGACCTGCCGCAATCGCGCCCGCAACATAACCCCATGCCCCCTCGACCGTCTTTGCTGGACTGATTTCTGGCGCCAGCTTCCTGGTGCCGAAGCTCCGGCCGACGAAGTACGCAACCGTATCACCTGCCATAACGACCAGCAAAACCCAAAACACCCATGCCCGCCCGTGAGGTTGGCGAAACAACAGGACCCACTGGGGAAAAAGATAACCGATGTAAAACCCGCCTAATAACGTGAACAGAAGTCGGTTCAACCGTTCAACTAGTTTACCTGCGGTAAAAAGATAAGTCGTAAAACCGATCAGCAAAACTGCGCTTAGCCAAGCGGCAGAGTCGAGGCCTTCGTTCAAAAACACGGCGCAGGACACGGCAATCCCAAAGGCGATTCCTATGCCTTGATCTTGCCAGCGTTGCGGGAATGCCATGGCGAAATACTCGCGCAGCACGGCAGCAGTGAGAAGAAAAAAAACCCAGGAGAACAACCACGGCGGGCTCCAGCCGATTACCAGAACCAGCAAGGGTATGCCGATGGTTGCCGTTGCCAATCGCCGGCTAAGATCGGTGTCCACCGGCCTCCACCGATGGCGTCGCTGGTTCTTCGAGTTGTTCGTCGGTCCGACCGAACCGCCGCTGGCGCCGCTGGTATTCAAGTAACGCTTGAAGATATTCCTTTTCGCGGAAATCGGGCCATAACGTCGGGGTCACGTATAACTCGCTATAGGCAATCTGCCACAGGTAAAAGTTGCTGATACGCATCTCGCCACTGGTACGGATCAGGAGATCGGGGTCCGGCACGCCTCTAGTGTCGAGCTCTGCGGCAACCGCCCGTTCGTCGATTTGCTCCGGGTCGCATTTTCCCTCGCGCGCCGCGCGAGCCAAGCCCCGAACCATTCTCACAATCTCGTCGCGACCGCTGTAACTAAGCGCGAGGATAACCGTCATCCGCTTATTGTTGCTCGTCAAATCGATGACTTTTTCTAAGATCGTACGAACATTCGGCGGCAAGCGGGATCTATCACCCACGGCAACGAGGCGAATACTATAGCGCATCATCTTCGTCTGCTCGGCTGCCAGATAATGCTCTAGTAACCCCATGAGCGCGTCGACCTCATCGTGTGGCCGAAACCAATTTTCCATGGAAAACGCGTATAGCGTCAGGTAACGGATGCCGATCCTGCGACTCATTTCGACGATGACGCGCACCGACGTCTTACCTCGTCGGTGTCCTTCAATCCGGCTTTTACCCCGTCGCTTCGCCCAACGACCATTGCCGTCCATGATGATAGCGACATGTCGGGGCAATCGGGTTTGATCTAAGCCGTCTAGCTCCATTGCTACCTAGGCCGATGCAATTTCGCGGATGAGAGAATCTAAGGATGGGAACGGGTCTGAGAACATTCAAGCCATTGGGGAGACTGGCAACTCCGCGTCCGAAGTCGCCGTGGCGTTAGACTTCCATGACTTCATCTTCTTTGGCCTTAATAATCTTGTCAATCCGGGCGATGAATTCATCGGTCATCTTCTGCACGCGGTCCTGACCGTGCTTGACGTCATCCGCGGTTATTTCCTTTTTCTTTTCTGCCTCCTTAAGCTGCTCGATGGCGAGGCGCCGGTGATTGCGCACCGAAACGCGATATTCTTCGGCGATTTTCTTGACGTGCTTGACCAGTTCCTTGCGCCGCTCCTCGGTCAGCTGAGGAATAGGAATGCGGATGATTTTACCATCATTGTTCGGTGTCAGGCCGAGATCGGATTTGAGAATCGCTTTCTCGATTTCCGCCATCGCGCTCCGATCGAACGGTTGAATCACGAGCAGCCTCGGTTCCGGCGCGCTCAGCGTCGCAAGTTGGTTCAGCGGCGTCGAAGCGCCGTAATAATCCACCATGATATGTTCGAGCAGCGCGGTTGAGGCCCGTCCGGTCCGGAGCTTGGTGAGCTCCTTACGCAGCGCGCCAACAGAACCGTCCATTTCTTTTTGCGTGTGTGTAAAAATTGCTTCGTTCATCGCTTTCCTCCGCAGACCAGAGTGCCGATTGGCTCACCGGAAACGACTCGCTTGATATTTCCTTTCTCCATCAAATTGAAAACGATAATCGGCAAATTATTATCCATGCAGAGAGAAATCGCGGTAGAATCCATAACTTTAAGCTCGCGGTTCAAGACTTCGATATAGCTCAACTCTGCGAACTTCCGAGCGCCCTCATTCTTGACTGGGTCGGCGTCGTATACGCCATCGACTTTGGTCGCTTTCAGAATAACTTCCGCACCGACTTCCATGGCACGCAAACTCGCGGTCGTGTCGGTTGTAAAATAGGGATTGCCCGTCCCGCCTGCGAAGATCACCACTCTCCCCTTCTCCAAATGCCGCGTGGCGCGTCGCCGGATGTAAGGTTCCGCCACCTGACGCATTTCGATCGCTGATAACACCCGCGTCGAAACTCCCAGTTTTTCGAGCGCATCCTGCAGAGCGAGACTGTTGATCACAGTCGCCAACATGCCCATCGTGTCGGCACTAGCACGATCCATCCCGATCTCGCTTGCGATCGCGCCGCGGAAGATGTTGCCGCCACCGATCACGAGCGCCAGCTCGCAACCAAGTTCCTTAACTTCTTTGATCTCTTGAGCGAACGCCCTGACCGTGTTGCCATCGATGCCAAAATTCTGAGGCCCGGCGAAAACTTCGCCGGTAACTTTGAGAATGATGCGTTTGTACTTCGGCGTGCCGTTATCCATGACCCGTTACAAGTCTAATCTTTCGTCACTCCTTCGCCGAGATGATAGCGCGCAAACCGCCGGATCTGGATGTTCTCACCAAGCCGTGCGATTGCATCATTAATAATCTCTGAAACTTTCTTGTCCTGATCTTTGATGAACGACTGTTCCAGCAAGCAGATTTCCGAATAAAAACGCTCCATTTTGCCCTCGACGATTTTATCGACGATTTTTTCTGGTTTACCCGATTCCAGAGCCTGCTGGCGGTAAATCGTTTTTTCTTTATCTAACTCCGCTTCTGGAATTTCTTCACGCCGAACATAGCGGGGGTTCGCTGCCGCCACCTGCATCGCAATGTCTTTTAGCAGGGCTTGAAACTCCGTCGTGCGGGCGACAAAGTCTGTTTCGCAATTGATCTCCACGAGCGCGCCCAGTTTTCCCCCGGCGTGAACGTATGCCGCGACGGCTCCGTCAGCCGCAACGCGATCTGCTTTCTTCGTCGCCGCAGCCAGTCCTTTCTGACGCAGGTAGTCAACCGCTTTCTGCACATCGCCCGCGGTCTCGGCGAGAGCTTTCTTGCAATCCATCATGCCCGCTCCAGTTTTTTCCCGGAGCTCTTTCACTATGCTGGCACTCACGTCCATTGGTGTTAGGCCCCTCCCGCAGCGGAAATTTCAGCGGTTCCAATTGCTGCCTCAACCGCGGGTTTGTGTTCTTCTTTGCCCTTGATTAGAGATTGTTCGTATATGGTTTTACCATCGACAATCGCGGCGGCAATGGCCGCGCAGAAGAGACGAATGGCACGAATCGCATCGTCGTTCCCCGGCACCTTATAGTCCACCATGTCGGGATCGCAATTGCTGTCGATTACGGCGATCACTGGGATACCGAGCTTGCGGGCTTCCTTGACAGCGATCTCTTCCTGCTTGGGATCGATCACGAATATGGCATCCGGCAGCTTGCGCATCGCCTTGATGCCGCCGAGGGATTGCTCAAGTTTGGCTTTTTCCCGCTTCAGGCCAAGCATTTCCTTTTTCGTCAATGCGTCGACGATCTTCGGGTCGTTTTCCATTTCTTCAAGCTTGCGCAGGCGTTCGATACTTTGACGAATGGTCGCAAAGTTGGTGAGCGTACCGCCCAACCAGCGATTATGCACGTAATACATGCCGCAGCGTTCGGCTTCCTCTTTGATCGCCTCTTGGGCCTGTTTCTTGGTCCCGACGAAAAGAATATGTCCGCCCGAGGCCGCCAAATCCCGCACCACCGCTTCCAAGTCTTTGAACATCGTCACGGTCTGTTGCAAGTCGATAATGTGAATGCCGTTGCGAGCGCCGAAAATATAGGGCTTCATCTTCGGATTCCAGCGGCTCGTCTGGTGTCCGAAGTGGACGCCCGCCTCGAGCAATTGTTTCATCGAAATATCACCCATGCTTTTCTCCTTAGTTTTGACCTCCCCTTTCGTCATTTCCACCACCGCACCGTAGACGGCACCGCGATAAGGATCGGAAAAGGTGTGAAATGTTACTAGTGTCGCGGGGTTTGCAGTGGGTACAGCCACGTTGCCACCCCCGAATCCAAAAATTGGTTAAGGGTTGTGATATTCTTGCGTTTTTAACAGAGTTCGGAGGACGACGCAAGATTGCGGGGAAAACAGGCAAGCTTACTGGTTCATGGACTCGAGAAACTCTTTGTTCGTCTTGGTTCCATGCATTTTGTCAAGCAAGAATTCCATAGCTTCGACCACGCTCAGTTGTGACAGGACTTTGCGCAAAATCCAGATGCGGTTGAGGTCCTCTTTGGCGATCAACAACTCTTCTTTGCGGGTTCCTGACTTGTTGATGTCGATGGCCGGGAAAACGCGCTTGTCCATCAAGCGGCGGTCCAGATGCACTTCCATGTTCCCCGTACCCTTAAACTCTTCGAAAATGACTTCGTCCATCCGGCTGCCGGTATCGATCAGCGCCGTCGCGATGATGGTCAGGCTTCCGCCGTCCTCAATATTGCGCGCCGCGCCGAAGAACTTCTTCGGCTTATGCAATGCATTGGAATCGACGCCGCCAGAGAGTATTTTTCCGCTGGGGGGCACGACGGTGTTATAAGCGCGCGCCAGCCGCGTGATGCTATCGAGCAGAATCACGACGTCTTTCCCATGCTCCACCAAGCGCTTCGCTTTTTCGATGACCATTTCGGCGACTTGAACGTGCCGGGTCGCCGGTTCGTCAAACGTTGAGCTGATCACTTCTCCGTCCACCGAGCGTTGCATATCGGTCACTTCTTCCGGCCGTTCATCGATTAGAAGCACAATGAGAATAACCTCGTGGTGGTTATGGGCGATCGCCTTAGCGATGTGTTGTAGCATCATGGTCTTGCCGGTACGCGGCGCCGCCACGATGAGACCGCGCTGCCCCTTGCCGATGGGGGTCAGCAAATCAACGATGCGGGTCGTGTAGTCATCCGGCTGGTATTCCAGTTGCGCCCGTTCGTTCGGATAGAGCGGCGTGAGGTTATCAAAGAGAATTTTTTCGCGGGCCTTTTCGGGATCCTCGTAATTGATCGTCTCGACCTTGAGCAGCGCGAAATAGCGTTCCCCTTCCTTTGGCGGCCGAATATGACCTGATATGATATCGCCGGTTCGCAAATTGAAACGGCGAATCTGACTTGGCGAAACATAAATGTCATCAGGTCCCGGAAGGTAATTGTAGTCCGGCGCTCTGAGGAAGCCGAAACCATCCGGCAGTGTTTCCAATACTCCCTCACCGTAAATATGGCCGTTTTGCTCCGTCTGGGCTTGCAAGATTGCAAAGATCAACTCTTGCTTGCGCATATTGGCGGCGCCCTCGATGTTAAAATTCTTACCGATCAACGCCAGATCGCTGATCTTTTTCTCTTTCAGAGCTTTAAGATTCAGCCCGTTATCCTCCACGCCCTCCGGCTCGGCGGCTCGAGTTCTACCACGAACCATAAGCTATAACTCTCCTTTCGTCGCCGTAGAGCAGTGCCTCACGGCTAGAGCATTACGTGCGCTTGTTGGTGAAATCTATCAAATCACGCTGCTACCGTACCCAAAATGCGCCGTCGTTTTCGCGGTAGCCCAATGAAAATGAGGATACGCTTGACGCTGTTTCAGGCACAGACATGTCAGTGCGACAGGATGTATAACGCAGATGGAAAATTCTCTTTTGAAAAACGAATCAAGTTCTGAACGATTAAACGTCGAGTGAATTTCTTATTCGTGCGGGGATTGACTTAAAGAAATTGTTGACCTGAAGTAATCTTATTTTAAAGCCCCATTCTTGTCAACCCCGGTTCGTCGATATTCTTTTTGGCCGAAGTCCCGCGCTATTCTTCCCATCCCGCAAAAAACCAAGGAGATCTTGTAGGTCTTTCGGAAGAGGTGCACAAAACTCCATGCGGTGGTCGGTTCGCACGTGATCGATCAGCAATTTCTCGGCATGCAGAGCTTGACGTGGAAACTCGTCGATCATCGACGCGGCGCGCGGCTTTGCTGTAGCCTTTTTGTGTTTGTGACCGTAAACCCTATCCCCCACCAATGGATATCCCAGATCGGCAAGATGCACCCGAATTTGATGCGTGCGCCCGGTCCGCGGGCGCAGTCTCAACAGCGTCACCCAGCGAACGAAATTTGTACCCGCGTCGATCGCAAATTGTTCTTCAACCTGCCACTCGGTAACTGCTTCTCGATGCTTGTGTAAAAAATGAACACTCGACATCCGTTTCCGATCCGAGCGATGGCGGCCGACCGGGCGGTCGATGATCCCTTCCTCAGGTTCAATCTTTCCCCAGACCAGACCGACGTATTCTTTTTGGACCGTGCGATTCTTGAACTGTGCTAAGAGCTTTTGCAACGCCACCATATTCTTCGCGACGATCATGACACCGGAAGTGTCCTTGTCTAATCGGTGAACGATTCCGGGTCGGCGCTCGCCGCCGATTCCATCCAAATCCGGACAGTGGTGCAGGAGTGCATTGACTAGGGTTCCGGTAAGCCGACCCGCAGCCGGGTGAACCACGATTCCGGGACCTTTGTTAATCACAATGCAATCCGAATCTTCATAGAGAATGTCCAGTGGTAACGCTTCGGACATGAGCTTCGATGGGTGCGGTGGCAATCTTTGAATATGCACGCGATCATTGAGTTTAAGGCGTATGCTCGCCTTTGCCGGAACGCCATTAAGCGTTATCTGACCTTCGGCAATCAATTTTTGGACTGCCGCTCGGCTAAGCCCCGGCCATGGCCGGGCATTCCCAATCGAATGACGGGCCAAATACAAGTCCAACCGCATCCCGGCCGAACCCCGATCGATGACTAATTGTTGCGTTGACATCAAGATAACCAAGCTAATGTTAGCTACGCGTGCAAATTTAGATCGCGAAACATGGTCTCGGCAGATTCCACGTCCGCGCGGATTTGTTTAATCAGGGCTTCGACTGACGTAAACTTCATTTCGTCGCGGATTCTTTTAACGAACGAAAGCTTAACGGCTTCACCGTAAATATCGTCCTTGAAATTCAATACAAAACTCTCGATCGTTCTAGGCCCTTTGCCGAAAGTAGGATTGAGCCCCACGCTGCTGACGCTGAGAAATTTTGCTTCGCCGAGGTGAAAGATGGTGGCGTAGATTCCGTCGAGCGGCAGGACTTCCGTACGCGCGGAGATATTGGCGGTAGGAAATCCAAGGTCTCTACCCCGGCGATGACCGCCGGTAACACGCCCGGAAATGAAATGATAACGGCCCAACATCGGCTCGACATCGTCGACGCGTCCATCGACGATCAATTGGCGTATGTGGGAACTACTCACTCTAACGCCATCGACCAAGATCGGCTCGACCACGACCACCTGGAAACCCAAGTCGGCGCTCCACCGCACAAGATCATCGACGCTGCCTTTTCTGCCTTGGCCAAAGCGCAGATCCCTGCCGACGCAAATCTTTTTCGCCTTGAGGCGGTCGAGGAGAAGCTCGCGCACAAACTCGTCGGCACTGACTTTGGCGAACGATAGGTCAAAATGCTGCACCACTACGATGTCAACGCCTAAGTTTTGCAACAACTGCATCTTGTCTTTGTGAGCCAGGAGCATTTTCGGCGCGCGATCCGGCGCGAGAACTTTCAGCGGGTGCGGTTCGAAAGTGAGAATCACAGCTGGGACTCCCAGTTGCTTGGCCTCAGCTACCGTGCCCCCAATGAGAGCTTGGTGCCCCAGATGAATTCCATCGAAGTTGCCCAGTGTTACGACTGATCCCTGCAGCGTCAGACCTGGGTCACCGATGTGGCGATAAATCTGCATAGACCGACGACTAGATTTTATGAATCCGCGCAGACTGGCGAGTTGACTACACCAGTTTCAGTGGGAAAAGTCGAATTCAAAGAGTGCGGGCAACCGGCTTTTACTCGAGAGATTTCAATCTCTGCTTCGCTCTCGCAGCCTCCGGTGATTGCGGATACTTTTCAACCAGTTCTTGCAAGACCAGACGGGCGTTGAGTTTCTCTCCTAGTTCGGCAAAGGCGGAACCCTGCCGTAAGAGCGCTGCCGGAACCTTTTCAGTCTGTGGATAGCGCCTCCGTACCTCGTCATATTCAACGATGGCTTTGTCGAACTCGCGCAAAGCAAAATGGCTTTCGCCGATCCAATATTGTGCGCTCGGAGCCAACTTGCTCTTGGAATTCTTTTTGAGAAAATCTTTGAAACGGACAATTGCGGTTTTGTAATCTTTATTCTCGAACAGGCGCCAAGCGCTCTCGAAATCCCTCCGGACGCCCTCCGACTCCGCCATGGAGAGATCGGCAAAGCCGTCACTGGAGGGCTTTTGCTGAGCCTGCGCCATAGATTCACGCACCTGTTTTAATTCTTCTTCGCGGTTCTTCAGCGCTTCCGCCTGAGCCTTGGCGTCCTCTTCGAGCTTCGCCAAACGCGATTCTAGGTTTTTGACCCGTTGATCGCCGTCGCGATTGGTTTGGCCAAGCTGCCTTCCCACCTGAACCCGCGTTTCATCGATCCGCTCCTTGATCGCGGCCAGGTCTCTTTGCATCTGCTGAATATTTGCCCGCGTGTCGGCCAGGGTGGCGCGGAAACCTTCGATATCAGTATGTAAAGTATTCATGTCGCCGCGCAGTCGGCGCTGCTCCCTCTCGAGTAGCTCAACCTGCTGTGGGTTGACGCAGGAGAATAGCCAGGCCGCATTCACGAGCATCAAGCCTGTCATTAGCTTGGAGATGGGTGTCGAAAGCTTCACAGCGCAATCCAAATTATGAAGTCGAACGGCCCTGGACAATCACGAAGCGCGCGCGACGGTTCTGTTTCCAACAAGATTCGCTGTGCTCCCTGCAGACAGGAATCTCCTCGCCATAGCTGATCGTCGAAAGCCGGTCCGCTGGAATCCCGAGGGTCGAGAGGAACTCACGGGCGGCTTGAGCTCGCTTGGCGCCTAGTGCCAGATTGTATTCATTGGTGCCGCGCTCATCGCAGTGGCCCTCGATTTCTACCCGGGTTGAAGAATTACTTTTGAGCCAGTCGGCGTTAGCACGCAGGGTTGTGCGTGCATCGGATGTCAAATCATACCGGTCAAATTCGAAGAATACGTCTTTCAACGGGCTCGAAGCGGCGGTTGCCGTTGATTTTCCCTCTTGTAATTGTTTCAAGCTGGACTTGTCCGTATCCGACTCCCCTGTCTTCCCCCGCTGACCCTCACCCGCACGCTGATCCCCTCCAGGCTGGCCCGCACCGGCCGCTCCTGACGCCGCACTGTCGGTTTTCCCCGTCGCCGACGGAGCGCAGGCTCCCCCGATCAAAGTAATACCAGCCATGAAAATGTAGCACGCCATTCTAAAGCTGGCCGTCATGGTTGCCTCCTTACGTTTGATTTAGTTTTTCAGCAGCACTGACATGGAATTTTGCAGAAACTAATTTAATCGAGGGGACCAACTTGGTTTTGTATCATCCCCCCCAGAACCTGTCAATCTGCGCTGGTTGTCGCCGCTCGCCTGCATGACATAGAGATGGTATTTCCCCGCGCGATTAGACGAGAACGCGATAAATCTCCCGTCTGGTGACCATGTCGGATCCTCACTATCAGACGATTCTGACGTGAGTTTGCGCGGCTCGCCGCCATCCGCTGAGATGGTAAACACCGCG
>Ga0137403_10008661_pt1 | contig 11381 bp, 11 predicted proteins | sample CZOMad2_1_16fung_FD_122057 | JGI IMG/M metagenome (GOLD analysis project Ga0137403, IMG submission 122057) | Vadose zone soil fungal communities from Angelo Coast Range Reserve, California, USA - CZOMad2_1_16fungal (Hybrid Assembly) | ecosystem: Environmental > Terrestrial > Soil > Vadose zone...
GTTTCGGTGACGAACTTATGGCCCTCGCGCTGCAACTGCTCTTTCAGCTCCAGGTAATTTTCGATGATGCCGTTGTGAACCACCACAATCTGCCCGGTGCAGTCGCGATGAGGGTGCGCGTTTTCTTCCGTGGGACGGCCATGCGTGGCCCAGCGTGTGTGTCCGATGCCGTAAGTGCCTTCAATCGGCGATTTCTGCAGAGTTTCCTCAAGGTTCCGCAATTTTCCGGGAGCGCGGCGAACTTCCAGCTTGCCGTCGTTCACTACGGCAATTCCGGCGGAGTCGTAGCCGCGGTATTCCAGTTTGCGCAAGCCTTCAATGACGACGGGGACGACTTTTTTCGGTCCTATGTAACCGACAATTCCGCACATAACGGGACTTCTCCTGAGGAGGCACTAATAAGAGCGTAACACGGAGTTTCTGGGAGACTGCATTACGGGAAACCGGCCGGACCGCGAGTGCTGGCGGGCGCGCGGCTCACTCCACGATTTCAAATCGATATTCTTCGATCACCGGATTGGTGAGCACTTCCTTGGAAATGCGCTCGAGCTGCGATTGCGCTTCGTCGCGGCTCCAGCCGTCAAGATTCAGCACGAAGAATTTTCCCTGGCGCACGTCACGAATCTGCTTGTAGCCAAGCCCGGAGAGCGCGTGCTGAATGGTCTGCCCTTGCGGATCGAGGACCGTGCGTTTCGGCATCACCCAAACATGTGCTTTCATAAAGCCAAGTATAACAGTGGGAACGCTATTTCTGCCTGTCGCCGCGCGTCCCCGGCGGCAGATTTGCAGTGCCACCCCTTAGTGACCTATTGCCTCCGGGTGTACATTGGTCGCTGGGATGGACCAATATGACCCCTGAAGCTATTCGTAGCAAAAGCGGCGATAACGACATGTTGCCTGCGTTACCCTTCGACTCCTGGAAAGACACTCTTGCGACTTTGCATATGTGGTCGCAGATTGTCGGCAAAGTGCGCCTAAAGTTGTGTCCGCTGGTGAATCACTGGTGGAATGTGCCCTTCTACATCACTGCCCGCGGCATGACCACCTCGCCGATGCCCTACGAGCAGCGCGATATCGAGGTGCAGTTTGATTTCATCGAACACAAGATCCTCATCGAGACCAGTGAGGGACGCGTTGTCACGATGGCCATGGCTCCGCAAAGCGGAGCCGACTTTTACAAGAAATTTATGGCAGCGCTCGCTGAGCTGGGCATAAATGTCCGCATACGGACAATGCCGTGTGAGATCCCTGATCCGATTCCGTTCGAGCAGGACAACACTCATTCAGCATACGATCCCGAAGCTGCGCATAAATTCTGGCGGATTCTGGTGTGGGTCGATCAAATATTCAAGGAGTTCCGCGCCGGATTCCAAGGAAAGGCCAGCCCGGTGCATTTCTTCTGGGGAAGTTTCGATCTTGCTGTCACTCGTTTCTCCGGGAGGCCGGCGCCGGAACGGCCGGGCGCGGATAGCATCACGCGCGAGGCTTACTCTCATGAAGTGAGCAGCGCCGGATTCTGGCCGGGCGGCGGAGATATCAAGGGACCGGCCTTTTATTCGTATGCCGCGCCGGAACCGTCCGGATTTGCAGAACAGCGTGTCGGGCCGGCAGAGGCTTTCTACCACGCGCAAATGAAAGAGTTCTTATTGATGTATGACGATGTGCGAACGGCGGCTTCTCCGAAGGGCGCGCTGATGGAGTTTCTCAAGAGCACGTACAATGCAGCGGCTGATTTGGGTAAGTGGGACCGCAAAAGCCTGGAGCGCTAGTTCACTCAGGAGCTAACGCGGACAGCCATGACTGGCTCTCCCCACTATTTCACTGGCAAGCCTGTGAAGCGCAGCCCGGCGCTGTGCACCTTGTAACGGATGTTCAAGCCGATCAGCAGCGCCGTGATAGACTCCACAATGCGCGCGTTCTCCAGCTTTCCGCCATTCATTGCACGCACTCCAGGAATTTTTGTGGCCAGCTCCATTGCAACTTTTTTCGCGTTGTCGTCATCGCTGCACACCAGCACGTCGCAATCGACCGGTCCATCTCCTGCCAACAACTCCGCGCCGAGATTTTGAAATGCGGCCGCGATGCTGATGCCTGCGGGCAGCAATTCGGCCGTCGCCTGCGCTGCCGAGCCTTGCCACACGCCGATCATGCGTGTCGGTGAGCCGCCGACCGTCGCTGCCAGCGGGACCGTCGTATCGATCACCACCGTTCCGGGCTTCCATACGCCTTTCAATTGCTTCAGCAATGGCGCTTGGCCAGAGAAGGGAAGTGTGAGCACTGCGATTTCGCACTGGGCCGCGGCTGCGGCATTGTCCGCCCCGTCTATCTGGGCGGCGCCGCCGATTTGATTGCGGAGTTGCTGCGCCGTTTCCTGCGCGCGACCCACGTCGCGCGAACCGATCACGATGTGCTCGCCCGCACGGGCCAGTCGATTCGCCAGCCCCGATCCCTCCGGCCCCGTGCCGCCCAAAATCGCGATTTTTCGCGCCATCGTCACACCTCTTCTCGATCACCGTTTGCGATTATACGGTACACAGGACGCGACCTTGCGCTGCGTCTGTGCTATCTTCAAAAACTTCCACCATGGCGCCGACCACTCCATCCACATCCGAGTTCCGCTTGGCGCTCGGCCAATTTGCCACCGGGGTCACCGTGGTCACCGCCGAGCGCGCGCCTGGCCTCGTCCATGGGATGACGGCCAACTCGTTCACTTCGGTTTCGCTCGATCCGTTGCTGATCCTGATTTGCGTCAGCGAAAATGCGCAGTTGCTGCCGCTGGTCCAGCGGCATGGGCGCTTCGGCGTGAACATTCTCAAAGACAATCAGCGAGCCATTTCGGAATACTTCGCGCGCACCGAAGAAGATCCGCAGACCGAAAGCCGCCTTGGCATTCGATACCGCTGGACGGAAGAGAGAATTCCGCTGCTCGAGGACGCTTTGGTGCACCTGACATGCAAGGTAGTCTCCTCGCATGTCGCGGGCGACCATACTGTTTTTATCGCAAAAGTGGAGCGCGTTGAGGTTTACGACGGCGAGCCGCTGCTCTATCTGCGCGGCGAATACCGCCGCGTTGCTGGTTAGTCATCACGCGCCAAAATCAGTGATGGCCGCCGAGCGGATCGCGCCTTACGCCGTACTCCGTCCCCCACTTGTCAGTCATGTGCGACCGAATCTCCCACAGCGCAGGGAAGAATTTGTGGCGCATGCCTTCTTCCAGGATCTCGACAGGGCGCCCTTTCAGGGACTTCGAGCCGAAACCAATCGTGCGGTGGATCAGTTGCATGTGCTCGTAACGGAACTTCTGAAATAACTCATCGAATTCCGCCAGCGCTTCCGCTACAACATATGCGTCGCTGTGCGTGTACTCCGTGTCATAAACTTTTTCGAGCGTCAGGCCATGCTTATCCAGATAGTGCTGCTTGAACGAACTCCAAATCGGCTGGTACATCTTCAGCAGCACGCGAAATCCCGGCGATTCCTGCCCGCTGCCGTTGCCCAATCGCAGCCGAATCTCCTGATATTCCTTGGGCGACATGATCTCCAGCAGCGCGATCTGCTGAATCATCAAACGTTGGATGGTATGGACGCGCCGAAAAAGCGTCGTCACGCGGTTGGTATTTTCCTGCTGCAGGTAGTCGTCGATATCCAAAAGTGTGTAGGCCATCAACTTCATCCATAATTCTTCAACCTGATGCACCACCTGAAACTGCAGTTCGTCCGCGTTACACAGCTCGTCGAATTTCGTCTGGCAAGAAAGCAGCGACTTGGTATTCAGATACAGCTCGTAGTCGAGCGTGCCCTCGCCGCCCATAATCGCGTAAAACTGTTCGCGGTTCACAACGATTCCTCCAGCACGCGACAAACTTGTTTCAGTCCAAAATCTCTATTGAGGGTACCGCAGATTCTCAGTCGGGACTAAACCGGAAGGCAAAATACAGAGGAGTTTATTTGCGTGCTAACGTTCCGAGCTTCCGGAAGGCCGGGTTTGTTCGGTGTCGCCGACATCTTTCCGGTGGCTCTTCACTTCGCGCAATGCATAGACAGGCTTATTCTGGGATTCATAGTAAGTCCGGGCGATCAATTCGCCAAGCAATCCCATGGAAACAAACTGCACGCCGCTGACGAATAGCGCCACCGCCAGCAGCATCAGTGGGCCGTGCTGAGCCATAACGCTTATGCCATGCGCAAATTTTTCGAAAGCCAGATAGCCGGCCAACAACATTCCCAGGAATGTCCCGCCGACGCCGATTAACCCGAAAAATTGCAACGGCCGCGTGGAATAATCCAGCAAAAATTTGACAATCATCAAATCCAGAAAAACGCGTATGGTGCGCCCAATACCGTAATTGCTCTTCCCGCTCTTGCGCTCGCCATCGGTAATAGGGACTTCCGTTATCCGCGCGCCTGTCGAGCTGGCCAGCGCAGGAATGAAGCGATGCAACTCACCGTAAAGTTGAATCTCCTGAATTATTTCGCGACGGTAAGCCTTGAAGGTGGTTCCGAAGTCATGCAGTTCCAGCCCGGACAACTTAGCCATCATCCAGTTCGCGATGCGGCTGGGCACTTGCCGCAGCAGCCAGTGATCGCGTCGAGCGTAGCGCCAGCCGCTTACCAAGTCATAGCCTTCCTCGATTTTCTCGAGAAAGCGCGGAATCTCCTCAGGATCGTGCTGCAAATCCCCATCCATGGAAATAATCACTTCGCCGCGCGCGAAATCGAATCCCGCCTTCAACGCTGGTGTCTGCCCGAAATTGCGCCGCAGCCGCACCAGATTCACGCGGCGATCGTGCTCGTAAATGTCGGAAAGCACCTTGAACGAATTATCCCGGCTGCCGTCGTCGATAAAAATCAGCTCATAGCTTTCGCCGATAGAGTCCATCACCTCTGTGATTTTCATGTACAGAGGTGGAATGTTCTCCTGCTCGTTATAGAACGGGACGACGATGGAATATCGGACGCTGGATTCGCTTCTCATACGGTGCTGGCCAGGAATGCATAGTCTATCAGGCGAATCCCCTGGGAAGCGACAAGATTTCGTATCGTCGTGTCGGTCAGGATCTCGACTTCCCGTTCGCGGGATTCCTGCAGCCGTGTTGCGGTTTTCTGCAGCGCCTCGTCCGCATAGCCGGGATGACACATCAATTCGGTGGTGCCTTCGGGAAGGCTCCGCAACAGGCGCGTTACGCCCTCTTTGGTCAACTCGCCAGTTTGCGCGATCCCGCAGAAATAATCCGCCGTGGAGATGCCGGCGCGCTCGGCTTGCTCACGCGCGTCGCGGGCCAGCAGCTTCAGGCCACGCGCTTGGACGCCTTGCTTGAGCACGACCGTAGCTCGTAGTTCGCCGGTTGAAAGTGCTGCTCGCAGGTTCGACGCCTCGTGCGAAACGCGAATCGCGCCGATTCCGTGCCGCTTGGCCAGGCGCAACGCAATCTCAAACAGGCCCGGCAGCATGTGCACGTGTTTGTGGCCATCCAGGTGAGTCGGTTCGATTCCTGCAGCGCGAACCTTGGCGATTTGCGCTTCCCACTCCGTTTCCACTTCGCGCATGGAGAGTCCCCGCGTGGCGATCTTCAGCAGCAGGCCATCCGGGCCACCTTCGAATTCGCCTGCATTATTCAATAAGCTTGGCACTGCCTCGCGTGCGGCGATTGGCGGACCGTCGCTCAGATTCAGATGCACGCCCAGGCCGAGTCCCCGCGTTTTGCGCGCCAAGTCGACGGCGTCGCCAAACGCTTCGCCGCTAGCCAGCAGGGACGCGCTGGTCACAATCCCGTTGCGGTGGGCCTCCGCAATGCCGCGGTTCACTCCTGAGGTCCAGCCGAGGTCATCCGCATTCACAATAAGGTTTCTGGCCACCTGTACGCTTCCTTGGCGCAGCCTGTCCCTTTGGCCAGCTACACAGTACTCCGCGAGCCTGCGTGTGTACCATTGACCGCTTCGGTTCCCAACTCTAGCATGACCATTTAGAGGCCGGTATGTCCGTTCAGACCAAAGAGCCGAAGAAACAACCGCGGCAGGTGAAGCTGCCCGAAGCCCGCTACAAAGAGAAGCGTCGCGGGCATCGCATGAATTCGCAAGTACCCGTGCGCCTAGAGTGGGACTTGCAGACCGGCAAGCGGATCAAGGTCGAAGCGCATACACGCGTGGTCAATCCTTACGGTTGCATGGTGGTTCTGGAGCACGATCTTCCTCTCGAGCATCGCGTGGCGCTCACCAACGTGGCGATGAGCGCGAGCAACGCTGCCGTGATTGTCTGGAAGAGCGACGAGCGTCCGGAAGGCGGCTGGGAATACGGTGTGGAACTGGTCGCTCCGGCCATGGATTTTTGGGGGCTCGAACTGTGAAGCCGCCGACACCCAATCTGAAGCCAGGCATGGCGCATCACTCCGCGCGGCCGGCAGTGGCGCGGCAGCCCACCGCGGAGGAGCGTCGCCGCTCGCAGCGCGTGTTGGTGCGCATGCCGGTGATCATTCACGTGGCTGGGAAGGTGCTGCCCGGCAACACGCATACGGTCAGCGCTGGCGGCGCAATGGTGATCCTGAAGGAAGGAATCAGCGAAGGCACCAAGGTCACCGTGGAAAATCCCACTACTAACAACAAGGTGGAAGGTAAAGTTGTGCGCCCGCCGCAGATGAATCAAGAAGGTTCGCTGGTGCCGGTGGAATTCGCCACTCCCTCGCCTACGTTCTGGAATATCTTTTTCCCGCCATTCACTAATTAATTCGCTTCAGGTTCGCGTGCGTTCCGCATTCTAGGCACGCATCTTTTCGCATAACAGGAAGCCGGTCCTGTCTGGGGACGCTTTGCGTCTCGTTGCATGCTTGCGTTATTGAACCGCCACGGAGACTGCCGCCGAGGTTGAGCTGGAATAATTTGCGTCGCCGCTATATACAGCCGTAATGTTGTCCGTATGCGCCGTCCCTCCCGTGCTTCCGCTACCCTTGGATCCGCTGCAGCCCGCGAATCCCATGGTCACGCATGCGAATAGCAATAACGTCGCGGCGGCGTACCCCAGGCGTCTTTCGATCGAGAGGCGCCGCTGCAGGGCCAGGAACGCCAGCAATAGCGTTGAGAGTATGCCCAGCGGGAGCAGCGGAATATCCGGCCGCACGCGCGGTTTCGCTACAGGAATAAATTCTGAGAGCGCGGTGGTAAGCGTCGCTTTACAGGAAGCACCAATTGGCCCCACCGCCCCCGCCGACGCACACGTCACTGCGCTGCCCAGCGCCGTCGATCCATTCATGAACTGTACCGTTCCGCTGGGGCCGGCGCTGCTGTTACTGCTCGACGAGACTGTAGCGGTCAGAGTCACGCTGCCGCCGGACGTGATGCTGGTTAGGCTCGAGGTGACCGCAGATGTAGTAGTCGCCTTCGTGATTGTGACGGCGAGGGTGTTGCTGTTGGCGCTTGAATTGAAGCTGCTATTCGCATCTGCCGTGTAGGTTGCTGAGATGCTGTATGAGCCGGCGTTGAGCTGAATCGGCTGATCCTCTGCGAAGCCACGGTCATTCAGCTTGGCCACATTCGTCGCGTTGGGATTCTGCGCGTTCGGGAAATCATTCAGCGCAGTTCCGGCTTTCTGGAATAGCTGCACTGTCCCCGTGGGGCAAACAAACGACACCACGCCTGTCGTTGCATTTTCGCAGGGTGTTCCGCTGCTGTTAGTTACGTCCACGCGCAAAATGTAAGGCGACCCGTAGGCGACGTTCTGAGCAGTTGTTGTGATGGCGCCCGTCGCTCCGACCCAGCTAACCACCACGTTGGGTGTTTGCTTCGGCACGGTCATGCTAAGCGGCGCAGAATCGCTGGCTCCGAAAGTTCCGTCGCCGCCATAGTGCGCGATCAGATTGTAAGCAGCCGTCGCGGCAGGCAACAGGGTCGTCGTGATTGTGAATGCCCCGGAAGTGGGCAGAGAAACACTGGTGATCGTGACGCCGGTAGTCTGATCTTCGAGTAAGACTAGCCCGGTTGGGGTTGCGGATCCCGACGCTTTAGTGACTGTCCCTGTAAACGTTACGCTAGTCCCGATCGACGGTGTTGGGGGACCGACTAGCGTTAGGACTGTGGTCGTTCCAATCAGGCTGGGTGATGCCCACTTCGTCAGCAGATTAGCAACGTTGAGCGAGCCTAGGCCTGTTGCGAGATCGTAGCCCGCCCCGCTATTGAAGGCTATTGTCGATCCGCCCTTGACAGTTGCCAGCGCGCCAAACTGGTTAGCCGCCGTGCTGATATTGCTGCAGTTCGCGCTCCCTCCCACGCATGCTACGGAAACATTGCCTTTCACCACGTCATTGAATACGCATGCATTCGGTAGCGTGGCTGTACTCGAATTGCAGACATTGGCTGCCGTCTTTGCGAGGGCATACAGGACGTAGTTGACATTGCCTTGGCGAGGCGTGGGATTTCCGCTAGTGGCCACTTGCTGATTGACCAGAGCAATAATTCCAGCAAATGTCGGCGTCGCTGCTGAAGTCCCGCCCACCGCCTGGAAATCGTGAAATGGGGGAGTTGAAGTGAACTTGGTGAGATTGCAGCCGGTGTCCCCGGTGATGTCCTGGTCCGACCCACACACAATGTAGAAGCTTTTGTTCTGCCCGTCGCTCGAAAAAAGCGACACATCTGGAAGATCGCGCGCTGTGTCTCCGAGGCCCGCCTGCCAGCTTGGCTTGAGCGATCCGGTATATACGGAACTCGGTCCGCCGCTTCCGGCCACCGCGTTTACCAATGCCGATGTGCTGCTCGCCCCAGCGCAGCCGGTTATGCCACTGGCGGCGCAAGAGTCATTCCATGTTATTTCGGGGATGTATCCCTTGGCCGACGCCAGCACCGGAGGAGTGGTCGAAGTATTGGCGGCATTCCAGAAAGTCGTCTGCGTCGTAGCATCGTCGAAATCCGTTCCGCCCATGGCTACGTTAAAAGGCGTCGAAGCCAGCCCGCTCACCGCAACGCCGCTCGTGGCCGCGGAATTTGGGTCATCGCAACCGGCGGCGCCATTGTCTCCCGCGGAAACCACGACGGTAATACCTTCGGCTGCGGCCTGTTGCCAGAGTGAGTTGTAGAACGCATTCCCGCCGCTTCCCAGCGCGGATTCGCAACTCCCATAACTTTCGCTCAGAATTGGTGCAATGTTGTTATCCACGATGTACAGCGCCGATCCCTCGACGCCGGCGATGGCGTCTGTGAGCGACGTTTGGGTCACGACAAAATTGATCGTCGCTGCGGGCGCGATCGCTCCCGCCCATTCCACGTCCAGGTCGGATTCACCTTCATCACCGCTCACCAGGCCCGGATCGGGCCCGTTCAAAATTACATTCAGCTGCCCAGGAGCATAGGCAGGCAGGCCAAAAATCGACCGAAAATCGGTTACGTCCTGCAAATTAATGTTGCTTTGCCCCACGATGGCAATGCTCTGTCCCGCGCCGGTCGCTCCGGCTGGAATGTTGTAAATGGTCGCGAAGTCCGCCGGCCCCATCGCATAAAACGTGCCGTTCACATCGGTGAACGTGAAGGCCGGCTTCACCTCGCCCGTTTTCGCATTACGCTGGAATGTGCCCAGCGAGTGCATCTGCGGTTTTGGACGGAAATTGTGCAGTGCCGCTATGCCCCGCACTACTGGCGCGAGCGCTGCGGGAATCTGCGGGTCGCTTACGTTGGCGAAATGGTCCTCGCCCTTTACGTTGAAGTTGCGAATCTCCGTGCCGAAGGTCTTGCGTACCTGGCCCACGTTCCCGGAAAATTCGACCGCCGTCCTGCCTTTGGCCACCTTGATGTTCTGGAATCCGTGCGAGTTGAGCCAGTCGGTCACGGCCTGTACATCGGCGTCCGCGGGCCCAAATCGTTTGCCAAAATCGTCCGGAGTCAGCCACGCGTGGTAATTCGCCGAATTCTTCGACTGCTGCTCTTCCATCAATTGACGCAGTGCCGCTTCCTGTTCGGCGCTGCGCTGCAATAGCAGCAGGATTCGGGTCACTGGTTGCGCGTCGGCTACCGCTCCACGATCGAATTGCGCTCGCGCCATGGGATGCACGTTGCCGCGCAGCATCGTGCGATTGGTGTCGTCCACCGTGTCGAGTACGCGGGCAGCCACCCGCCCGTTCTGTTGAGCACCCGATCGCGCCGCGGCGGTCTGTGCTCCCGCCTGCCAACAGCAGAACGCCAGCGCTGCAGACCCAACCAATACACCTCGACACAAACTAATCTTCTGGATTTTCATAATCCGCCCAGCTACATAATTTGTCCGGCATCACCGATCAGCATCGACGCAGACAGCACCATTGAAAAGCCACAACGTCACAACCCAAAGCATGTTGAGAAGATTGATTTAATCCGAATTTGGTTGCCTGCGCCCCTGTTTTCTCGCGTTAATTTGTTCATAAGGCAACCTGTATGGAGCGCCAGTCTTTGCGCTGGCCGTTCGGCCAGCACGGATATTTTGCTCCCGCGAGGCATCGCGGTGATTACTCTCATCGCCCACACTAATCGTTAGCTCTTCCCGGAATTTCGGCGATTAGTTCCCGAGGTCCTACGAGTGAAAATGGGGTATTGTCAAATTCGCGTCACGCCCCGCCGATTCTCCCTTGCCACTTCTACTGTTAGTGACTAAGCTACCCCCTCGCAGCACCGAGGATCATCAACATGCCAAAAGAAAAGCCGCGCGTGAATATCGGCGAAGTCATCAAAACCTATCGCAGCCAGCGGGGATTGTCGCAGGGCGACATCGAGCGCCGCACCGGCCTGCTGCGCTGCTACCTCTCGCGCGTGGAAAACGGCCACACCGTGCCGTCACTTGAGACGCTGGCGAAAATCGCCGAAGCCATGGACATTTCGCTCGCCGATTTTTTCCCCGGCACCGAAACGCCGCGTGACCGCGAAACGCAGAAAATGCTCGGCGAACTCTCGCAAGACGAAATCCGCTTCCTCGGCGAAATCAAGCGCTTCAGCACCACGCTATCCGACGGCGACAAGCGCCTCGTCCTGGCCATGATCCGCAAAATGGCCACCCTCGTCCCGCCACCAACAGCAAAAAAGCCACTCGTCCGCCGACCAACCGCATAGCTCGACCACATCTGAATCTTTTACTGACGGCGTACAATGCTGCGCGGAGGATTCATGTCCAAATCGCGCAGACAATTTCTTACTCGAACTTCGCTCGGTCTGGTGGCCGCAGCGGTCGCCCCAGTCATGCCCGCAGCCGATGTGAATGTGGATTCTCAGCAGCCAACGCAGCCGCCGCCCGGAGCGCCGCCTGCCTTCGGCACCGGACCTGCCGTTGGACCTGAAGTTTCCCCGACCACGTTCGCGGAAGCAGAGAAGCTGGAGCCGGTGCAGCTGACCAGCGCTGAACGGAGTGTCGCGGCGGAAAGCTGGCGCGTGAACCTGGC
>Ga0137403_10008662_pt1 | contig 11380 bp, 5 predicted proteins | sample CZOMad2_1_16fung_FD_122057 | JGI IMG/M metagenome (GOLD analysis project Ga0137403, IMG submission 122057) | Vadose zone soil fungal communities from Angelo Coast Range Reserve, California, USA - CZOMad2_1_16fungal (Hybrid Assembly) | ecosystem: Environmental > Terrestrial > Soil > Vadose zone...
GCGGTCCGCAGAAACGGCAGCCAGAGGACATAGCGCAAAGGATGATGTTCTTCTCGCAAGCGGGCAATCTCTTCAAACTCGGCGTCCATTTCTGGATCAATATAGAGCTGCTGGTTGTAACGCGCGATTAGAGCGACCGTCTTCTCATACTCCGTACGGGTATCAAAGGCACGCTCAGGAAGTTGTTGCGGATCAATGGGCTCGCCGGAGACTTTCCAGTACACCTCTTCGACTGACACGTAATCGACCATCCAGGTTTTCACCCAGTGATTGAAACCGCGCGGAAGAAATTCTTCCGGATCATTGGCATAGCGGGAAGCCAGCGGCTGCCATACATGGAAGACACGCCAGTTGCGTACCGTCCACGGCGCCAGCGGCCCAAGGCTCGTGACTGCCAACACCAACCCTGCAAAGACCACCTGCCTTTTTTTTGTCGTGCGGAAAAAAATCACGAGCAGAGCAAGCCCCAGCGCAGGCAGGAGAAGTCCATTATCGGGACGCATAAAGATTCCCGCAGCGCTCCAAAGTCCGGTGATGGCCCAAAACTTGCCGGCAGGTGCGTCCTGCTCCAGAGCCTTCAATCCGCGCACGCCGTAGTAAAGCGCATGCGCGACACAGCAGATCGCCAGCGTCTCAGAAAGCGGAGCGGCAACGTAGCTCGCCGTAAATGGACACAACGCAGCCAGCAGGTAAGCTGCTTTGGCTGCACGGGCGCTGAACAATTCCATCGCCAGCGCGGCAATCACCAGACAGGTATTGGTATCGATCAGGGCCTGCGCGATCATCACCGCCGCGTAATGTTCGCGGCCAAAGACGGCGAACATGGCTGCCAGGAATCCCGGATAGCCGGGCAATCGGATCAGCGTAGGCCGGACCGCGCCATTGTCGGTGAGACCGAAAATTCCATGGTCCAGCCAGTTCTTGGCGATGTCGCCATACACCCAGGTATCGCCGGCAAGGTGGGGATGTCGGAACACAAAGAAGAGTCGCAACGCCAACCCGGCCATCGTCACCAGCAGGAAGAAGAGCCAGTTGCGCCGCACCAGTTCAATGAGCTTTGTCATGAAGAGAATGCCTAGTGTAAAGGCGCATTCCCTCTCACACAACTGTGGGCCGAACTCAAGCCAATGCCTGATTGACCTGCCGTGCCCTGCCGCTTACGATGGTTAGTACCACAATCCAGCATGGCAAAATCCATTTTTTATGATCCTGACCGGAAGCGATGGGGACGCTTGCGCATCCTGCTGAGTGTGCTTGGCGCAATCGTCGGCAGCCTGGTGTTGTTTTTCATCATTACGGTTTTCGTGCAGTCGGACCCGCTGCCTCACGTGCTGATGCCGGAGCAAAAGCGTAACCTGCGCGCACTGAAGGAACGCGAACACCGCAAGCGGCCCAATACTAAGAATACGCACCGCAAGACCAAATCCTCTCCTTCGCAGGTGGTCCTCAATACCGATGAAGGTATCCGCGCCGCTTATTACGTCACCTGGGACGCAGCCAGCTTCGTCTCGCTGAAGGAATACTACCCTCAGATCGACATCCTCTTTCCGGAATGGCTCCACGTGCTCACCCCAGACGGGCACTTGCAGGGCTTTGACAGCGTTAATCATCCGTTTCAGGTGGTCGAAAACGGGATCGTCCATTCCACTGACGATCGCGTCATGCCTTTTCTGCGGGCTGAAAAAGCTGAGGTTGAAGTCTTTCCGCTCATCAACAACTATGAAACGGTAAGCAAGCAGTGGCTGCCGTCCATCGGAGATTTCCTGATGGACCCCGCGGCGCGGCAGACCTTCCGCACGCAGCTTCTGCTTTACCTCAGTAGTGACCGTTTCAAGGGCGCATCCATCGACTTTGAGGAAATTCCGCTGAAAGCACAGTCCGGCTTTCTGGCGTTGATCCAGGAATTGGGCCATGACCTGCATGCGCGCGGTCTCAGGCTGTACGTGAACGTCCCCGTCGCAGATAAAGACTACGATTACGCCCGGCTCGCTGCCAGCGCCGACGGCCTGGTGATCATGAACTATGATCAGCATCAGGTTACAAGCACTCCCGGCCCTGTGGCTTCGCAAGATTGGTTTACTTCCAATCTAAAACAAGCGGTCAGGGATATCCCCAAAACCAAGATCATCTGCGCCATCGGCAGCTATGGTTACGACTGGAAGCTTGCCGCCAGAAACAAACGCGTCGTCAACGTTGACACCAACAACGTCCAAGAGTCATGGTTGCATGCGCGTGAATCCAGCGCGGAGATTGAACTCGATTCCGACTCGCTCAATCCTCATTTCGCTTACATGGAAGACGGTGGCCAGGAGCACCAGGTCTGGTTTCTGGATGCGGTAACGGCCCTGAACCAGATGCGCGCATCACGTGATTTGGGTATCCGGACCTTTGCGCTGTGGCGGCTGGGATCAGAAGATCGATCTCTGTGGAAGATCTGGGACAATCCCACAGAAGCAGGCGCCGAGCAGAAAATCTCCGTGGTTCCTTCGGGCGAAGACGTTGACCGCGAAGGCGATGGCGAGATCCTATATATCCAGCACCAGCCCACCCCCGGTCAACGCGAGGTCACGCTTGATTCGGACAAAAAGTTCGTCACATCGGAAAAGATGACGGTCCTGCCGGAGCCTTACGAGGTCAAGGTATATGGTTGGAAAGAAAAACAAGTGGCCCTCACGTTTGACGATGGTCCTGACCCTGAATACACGCCAAAGATCCTCGACATCCTGAAGCGTGAAAATGCCGTGGGCACATTTTTCCTGATCGGACTGCAAACGCAAAAATTCCCTGCGCTGGCCAAGCGCGTCTATGACGAAGGCCACGCCATCGGCAATCACACCTTCACGCACCCTGATATCAGCGATGTTTCGCAGTGGTATATGAAACACGTTGAGTTGCAACTGACGGAAAAATTGTTTGCCAGCAAGATCGGCGTCAAGCCGCTCTATTTCCGCCCGCCCTACTCCATTGACCAGGACCCTGACGTCGCCGACCAGGTGCGCCCGCTGGAACTAGTCCAAAGCGAAGGCTATATAACGGTGGGTTCCAAGATCGATCCCAACGACTGGAAAAAAGGACAAAGCGCCGCCGAGATCGTCACTGAGGTGATGGACCAGGTGCAGCGCGGTGCAACCAAAGGCTGCCAGACACGTGGTCCACTTTACTGCGGCAACATTATTCTGCTGCATGACGGCGGCGGCGACCGCACTGCCACCGTGCAGGCGCTGCCGGCGGTGATTGAAGGATTGAGATCGCGTGGCTTCAAGATTGTGAGCGTTGAAGAGCTTCTGGGCAAGACCCGGGCTGACGTGATGCCACGCCTGTCTCCCAATGAAGTGCTGGGCGCACGCCTGGATGGCTACGTATTTCTGCTGGGCCAGTGGCTGGCGCAATTCATCGTCTTTGTCTTTTTCATTGGTGACGTTCTGATGAGCGCCCGCCTCCTCGGCATCGGCGCGCTGGCAACATTTGATCGCCTGCGGACACCTGCGCCCATCGGCGGTCCGGATTACAAACCGAAAGTCACGGTCATTATCCCTGCATTCAATGAAGAGAAGGTGATTGAGAACACTGTCCGTTCTGCGCTGGCGTCGAACTACCCGAATTTGCGGACGATCGTGGTGGATGATGGATCAAAAGACGCGACATCCGCCGTGGTGCGGGAAACATTCGCCAAAGAGATTGCTGATGGCCGCGTCCTCTTGCTGACTAAAGCGAATGCCGGAAAAGCGGAAGCGCTCAATCACGCCCTGAAGTATACGACGGACGAAATCTACGTCGGCATCGACGCCGATACGGTGATTGCCCCCAACGCGATTTCCATCCTGGTCCCACATTTCGCGGACGAGAAAGTGGGCGCGGTTGCCGGTAATGCTAAAGTCGGCAATCGCGTGAACCTGTGGACCCGCTGGCAGGCGCTTGAGTACATCACCAGCCAGAATTTTGAGCGCCGCGCTCTCAACGTATTTGGCGCCGTAAGCGTGGTCCCCGGAGCGATTGGCGCGTGGCGCGTGACTGCGGTCCGCCAGGCCGGTGGCTACCACACTGACACGGTGGCCGAGGACGCAGACCTGACCATGTCTCTGCTGGAGAATGGCTGGCGCGTGGTGAACGAAGATCGTGCCCTGGCGTTTACGGAAGCTCCCACGAATGCGCGCGGACTGATGCGCCAGCGCTTCCGCTGGTCGTTCGGAATTCTTCAGGCCGTATGGAAGCATGGCGCCGCTATTCGCCGTCGCAGCCGCCTGGGCTGGATCGCCCTGCCCAACATCATTATTTTTCAAATCATGCTGCCGCTGGTGTCACCCTTTATCGACATCATGTTCCTCTTTGGCATGCTGGAATACGCTGCTGCGCGGTACTTCCACCCGGAAAGCACGGACGCAAGCAGCATTGAGCGCCTGGCATTTTATTTCGCCATCTTTCTGGCCATCGATTTTATTGCGTCGGCGCTGGCGTTCCTGCTGGAAAGGCGCGTGGAAGGTACTGGCGAAGACGCGCAGCTCCTGCTTCATCTCTGGCTGCAGAGATTTTCCTATCGCCAGCTTTTCTCCGCAGTGCTGGCTAAGACCGTCAAGCGCGCTATCGACGGCAAGCCGTTCGCCTGGGACAAACTAGAGCGCACCGCCGCTGTCACCAAAAGCCGCGTGCCGGGCAATGCCAGCCTACTGCCCTGATACCTGCGGCTTAATGATTTCGTCCAGGATGTTCGGCTGGCCCTCCTCGCGAATGAGGTGCGGATAGCGCTCGCCTTCGTGATAATTCACTTCGTAGATGCTGTAGTATTCCCCGTTTTCTCCCAATAAAGCCAGCGGGTGCTGATTGTGGACTGACCCGCGGAGGGCCGCGCGGACCACGTCTTTCGACCACTTGCGGCCATTCACCGCGATCAGTCTCATTCCCGGACCGAGCCCTGCGGCATATGCAGGCGATCCCGGAATCACGTCGCGGACGTCACCTTCCTTGGTGGCGATGAGGCCCAGAGAAAAACTCAGGTCTATGGTTTCGCTGCTCTTTTCTCGTGCATCCATCGTCGCATTCTTCTGCGTGGTGTAGACCAGTTTCCAACCGCCATTGGTGATTCCGCCCATGGGAGCGTGCGGAGACTTTGAGTCCAGGCGTTCACGCAGCAGTTTGGCCCAGTCGCTAGGCACAACCTGGTTGAGCGCTGTGACAACATCTTCAAATTTGTAAGGCACCACAGCAGGCGGTCCACTCTGGCCTCCATAGAAGAGGCGACAAAAATCGTTCAATGACTTTTGACCATTGCTCTTCTGCCGGAGAAGCGAGTCCACCTCAAGCCAAATGAGATAGCCTTCAGGATAGTAGTCGGCAGTGCGGCGCCAGTTCGTCCACTCGGGCGGCGCGGCAAACAGACTTTGCACGCTCGTGGCCGTGTCTTGCAGCGGGCGCCAGGTTCTTCCGGCACGATGGTCAAGCATGGCTGCTGTGTAAGCCAGGTTCTCGCGAAACTCGTCGGGCGAACGCAGCCCCGTCCGCGCCGCAAGGATGTTGCCCAGATAATCCGTGAGCCCCTCGTAGACCCAGAGCAGGTCGCCATGCATCGGCTCCTGGTAGTTCGGCGTGGCCAGCCCCGCAGGGCGCTTGTACTTGCCGTTCCAGGAATGGACAAATTCATGTGGCAGCAGATCAGCCTCCAGATCATGCACGCCTGTGTCGCTGAACATTTCTTCATCCGTTCCGTTATCGCTGGACTCGTGGTGCTCCAGGCCGTGGTGCGCCGTCTGATCACCGAGCGTCAGAAGAAATGTGTACTTCGTGTAATGACGGGCGCCAAAAAGTTTGCCGGTTTCCGCCACCAGCTGCTTCAGGCTGGCGATGTCCTTATCGGTAATCTGAATTGCTTCCTCGCTCTCGCCCACCATGTCAACAACGTGGATCAGCGGTTCGCCGGTGGGAGTGATCTGTACCTGCCGGTAGATTGGGCCAGCGATCAGCGGTGAATCCACCAGCCGCGTGAGTGAGACGGTCTGGAACTCTACCGAGTTTCCGGTCTGACGCGTGGACGCGAGCGCGGTGCCAAACTTCCAGCCTTCTGGCAGCCGCACGAACGCCGCTACCTGCACCGAGTCCGTGGTAACTCCCTTGGGGTACAACACTACCTGGTTCCACAAGAGATCTAAGACCTTGCTGGAAGCCAGCGAGTTTTTGCCGTTGTAAGTAAGCGTGTCATACGAAGCCTGAAGCTCCGTTACGCCTGAAGGAATTTGCAGGTGGAAGGCATACATATCTTCCAGGTCGCGCTGCCATTCCAGTTCCCTACCGCCTGCTTTGAAATGAAGTCCGGTAAAGTTCTGAATCGGCCCGGTGGGCCGGTGGTTGCCGGGAATCCACTTGGGATAGACAATCGTTACCGGCCCGGATGTCACCGGAATTGTGATTGTGGCATGCAGGAGGTTGCGCGGGGCGTCAGTGGCATCAACGCTGAGCCGCTCTACAATGTTGGTTTGAGCGGACGCCACGAGGGTCCATAGAAAGAAAACGCCTGCCAGCTTGCATCGATGAATGGCCATGATTGCTCCTGTTGAAAATAGGAAAACGGCTGGAACGCGGGAACAGAAAACCCGATATGGTACCTTTTGCTGAGGCAGTTGGCGAGGCAATTTCGGCACGGCCGCCGCGAAGCTAGAACCGGCGCAGCCGGTCCAGTTTAAGGAGACCCTTTTTGGCGACTCACATTGATAAGCCTACTCGTATTCAGGCAGCGGGTAACATGCCCAAGATCATCGACGAATTTTTTGGCCGCGTGAATTCAAAAGACGACCGCATCAGTATTGCGCACATGCGCAGCCCCGCCGGATGGCAGGAGCCGGGCCAGACGCCGGAATTCGAAGAGTACACCATCGTGATTCGGGGCAAGCTTCGGGTACAGCACAAAGGTGGAGCGTTCGATGTCTCCGCCGGCCAGGCCGTATTGGCCCGTCCCGGAGAATGGATACAGTATTCCACTCCTGATGAGGCCACGGAATATATCGCGATATGCTTACCGGCGTTTTCCCCCAAGACTGTCCATCGCGACGACACGCCTTGAAATCAAGCTGCATAAAGCAAGGCTGCATAAAAAAGGCGGCCCCCTGGGACCGCCTTTCGCTTCGTTCCGGGTGGGTTCCACCCTGGAGTTCTAAATCAGTTATTTAGGGTTGCTTATTTAGGGTTGCTCATGTCGGACTTCGGCTTGTCTGACTTGTCCGGCGTGGTTGCAGAGGCGACCTTCAGGTGGTTCTTTACTTTCAGACCGCCTGAATTTTCTTTCGCGATGCGCTCGGCCGCGTCTTTTGCATCCTTGCTGGGAACCGTTCCGGTCAGGTCAACCGACTTGCCGGCTTTCACATCGACCGTCACGTTGGCGCTTGCCAGGCTCGGGTCCTTCTGGATCGCTGACTGAATGGTGCTCTGGACGTCGCCAGTGGCGGCGGCAGGAGCAGCATCACTCTGCGGCATTTTGTTCTGGTCTGGAGTCTGCGCATCGGGTTTCTTCTGGTCCGTGTTGGGCAGTTGCTCCGGCGCGTTTGCTGGTTTGCCCTGATCAGGAGCCGTGGAAGGCTGTTGGTCCGGGGTAGATGGCTGTGACGTCGAACTCGGCGCGGTGCTCGGTGCTGTGCTCGGCGAGGCCGGCGTGCTTTGTGCGATTGCGAAACCGCTACCCAGTACCACGATCAATGCAAGCTTATTGAAATTTCTCACTATTGTCCTCCGTTTTCCGTTGTCTTAGATTCGGGCCCCTCGGCAACAGATACGCGTATACCAAGGATGAGCGACGAAGCTCGCGTAATCGGGGCCATTCTGGTTGCTACAGTGAATTAGATGCCTCTCTCTAGCGCGAGTTGGCCCATCAGAGCGGGATTCGAGAGCTGCTGAAATGCACAAAAATGCATAAAAAAAGGTGCCCTTCAGGAGCTAGCACGTGTCCGCCGGGACCTTAGGGACGAAGTGAATTGATTTCTGGAGCGCTCTCAGCCTGATATATTTATCGCCCGTGAATTCTCTACGCACCGCGATTGACCGCCAGTCCAGCGGCTACAAGACGAATTATGCCGCGATGCGATCTGCCGTGGAGCGCTTGCGTGCCGAACTGAAACGTTCAACCGAAGGCGGCGGCGAAAAATATGTGAAACGTCATTTGGAGCGGGGCAAGCTGCTGCCGCGCGATCGCGTGGAGATGCTGCTGGACGAAGGGTCGTTCTTTTTGGAGATTGCGCCGCTGGCCGGCCATGGGATGGAGAATGAGTCTCCGGGCGCCGGAGTTGTGGGCGGCATTGGTTTGGTCTGCGGGCGCGAATGCCTGGTCACGGCGAACGAAGCTACGGTAAAAGGCGGCGCCACCGGGGAAGCCGGCCTGTGGAAGAATGCCCGGCTGGCGGACGTCGCCCGCGAGAACCATCTTCCCAGCATCCTTTTAGTAGAGTCGGCCGGCGCCGATCTACCGCAACAGAGCAAAATCTTTGTGGCCGGAGGACGCGGCTTCCGCGAGATCACGCGGCGATCCAAAGAACGCATACCCACTATTTCCGTTGTGTTCGGCAGCTCGACAGCAGGCGGCGCTTACTTACCGGGCATGTCTGATTACGTAGTAATGGTGAAGAAACAGGCCCAGGTCTTTCTCGCAGGCCCACCCTTGGTAAAAATGGCCACAGGCGAAATCAGTGACGAAGAGTCTTTGGGCGGTGCGGAAATGCACTCGCGGATCTCCGGGCTCTCCGATTATCTGGCGGAAGACGAACTCGATGCCATCCACATCGCGCGCGAAATTGTCAGCCACTTCAATTTGAAGAAGCCGGACCTGCCGCACATGCGGGCGGTAACGGAACCCGCCTATGATCCGGATGAGTTACTGGGGATCGCTTCGGCCGATGTGCGCGTGCCTTTTGAAATTCGCGACGTGATTGCGCGCCTGGTGGACGGCAGCGAGTTTGCCGAGTTTAAACCAGAGTATGGCCCGACGCTAGTCACGGGCTTCGCGCACATTCATGGCTTCCCGCTGGGTATTCTGGGAAACAACGGCGTGCTAATGTCGGAATCAGCTGGGAAAGGTGCGCAGTTCATCCAGCTGTGCAACCAGCAGGACATCCCATTGCTGTTCCTGCAAAACATCACCGGCTTCATGGTGGGCCGCAGCTATGAAGAAGACGGCATTATCCGTAATGGCGCCAAGCTGATCAATGCGGTTTCGAACTCGACGGTGCCGGCCATCACAATCATGGTGGGCGGATCATATGGTGCCGGCAATTATGCCATGTGCGGACGCGCTTACGCTCCGCGTTTCCTGTTCACCTGGCCCAACCATCGCATTGCCGTGATGGGAGAGAAACAGCTCTCCGGTGTGATGGACATCATCAAGCGCGAAGCCGCGGCCAAAACGGGGCAGCCCGTTGACGAAGCCAGAATGGCCATGGGGCGGAAGATGCTGGAAGACCAGATCGCGAAAGAATCCGATTGCTATTTTGCTACAGCGCGCCTGTGGGATGACGGCATCATTGATCCGCGAGATACGCGGACGGTGGTGGCGATCGCACTCTCTGCTGCTTATAACGCTCCGGTGCGCGGCACGATGGAGTGGGGAGTGTTCAGGCATTGATGGGTTGTTTTCTGTAAATCCCGAGCGAAGCGAGGGAACGCTATAGTAAGGCAAATATTTAAGTGGTTAATTACCAGTCCAAGATAGAGAGTCTATGGCTGTAGGGATCTCTCGCTACGCTCGAGATTTCAGAAAGAAAGCTAGCTGCTAATTGCTAGTTGCTTATAAACGCATGAAGAGATTCTCCAGGGTGCTCATTGCCAACCGCGGCGAGATTGCTGTGCGCATCATGCGCACCAGCCGCGAGATGGGCATTGCGACCGTCGCCGTGTATTCAGACTTCGACCGCGATGCGTTGCACGTCCGACTGGCGGACCAAGCAGTCCCAATTGGCGGTGCTGCACCGCGAGAGTCGTATCTCAATATTGAAAAGATCATTGCAGCCGCAAAGCTAGCTGGGGCTGATGCCATTCATCCGGGATACGGATTTCTGGCGGAGAGTGCTGCCTTTGCTTCCGCCTGTGAAGACGCGGGGATTGTCTTCATCGGGCCGCGCGCAGAGGTGATAAAGGCGCTGGGGTCAAAGAGCGAGGCGCGCGAGCTGGCGCAAGAGGCGGGCGTGCCGATTGTTCCCGTTCCGGCGGAGAATGAGTTTCCCAAGCTGATCAAAGCATCTCTTGGCGGCGGTGGACGCGGTATGCGCATTGTACGCAACGCCGGCGAATTCAGGGAGGCTTTAGCAGCTGCCCAGGGAGAAGCGAAGCGCGCGTTCGGGGACGGCTCTCTGCTGGTGGAAAAATACATTGAAGGCGCGCGGCACGTCGAGATACAGATCTTTGGCGACCACCAGGGTAACGTGATGCACTTGTTCGAGCGTGACTGCTCGATCCAGAGGCGACATCAAAAAGTTATTGAGGAAAGTCCTTCGCCGGTGGTCACGCCGGAAATCCATAGCCGCATGACTGACGCCGCTGTATCACTAGCGCGGAAGATCGGTTATACCAATGCGGGTACGGTGGAATTCCTGCTGGCGCCTTCCGGTGATTTCTATTTCATTGAAGTCAACACGCGCATTCAGGTGGAGCATCCTGTCACTGAGATGGTCACCGGGCTGGACCTGATTCGGCTTCAGATTGAAATTGCGCAGGGCGCGAAATTGCCAGACGCGCAGCCTGAGCAGGTTGGACACGCCATCGAAGCTCGTCTCTATGCTGAAGATCCCGCAAATGATTTCCTGCCCTCGACCGGCACGCTGCATGTATGGCAGCCGCCAGAGACTTCTACCGGTTTGAGGATCGACAGCGGAGTGGAAGAAGGAACCGAGATCGGCGTTTATTACGATCCGCTTCTGGCCAAGGTAATCGCGCACGGCAAGGATCGCGAAGCCGCGATCAGAAAACTGACGCATGCGCTGCGAAACTTCGCGGCACAAGGCTTGCAGACGAACCGCGAATTTCTCATCGCGATGCTTGAGTCAGGAGAATTTCAGACCGGAAAGGCGCACACCGGCTTTCGGCTGGCGGTTTCGTCAAGGGCCGGTGAAAAATTAGACCGGGTATTCTGCTCGGTCGTGCGGGCTTACATGGAGCGAACAGAGCAGGAACGCCGCTCGATTCTCCCCTCGATTCCGCTGCGATTTCGCAACAATCCAATGGCTGCGCCGGCCATAAAATTTACCGTTGGCCAGTGCGAATATCAGATTGGTGCGGAAAGCTCCGCAATCGAAACGATTTCCTTCGGCCCGAACTACATCGATGCTTTAATCGTTGATTCGCAGAGCAGGAACATACGCTATCGCTTCACCATCCGGCAGCACGGCACCGACTTCTATATCCGCTCAAGCCTGGG
>Ga0137403_10008663_pt1 | contig 11380 bp, 11 predicted proteins | sample CZOMad2_1_16fung_FD_122057 | JGI IMG/M metagenome (GOLD analysis project Ga0137403, IMG submission 122057) | Vadose zone soil fungal communities from Angelo Coast Range Reserve, California, USA - CZOMad2_1_16fungal (Hybrid Assembly) | ecosystem: Environmental > Terrestrial > Soil > Vadose zone...
TGCCGGTGGTCGACAAGGGAAAGCCCGTCGGTATCGTCAGCATCGGCGACCTGGCGCTCGACCGCGATCCGGACTCGGCGCTCGCCGACATTTCCGCAGCCCCCCCGAATACCTAGATCACAATCAGAGGAGCGCCCTCAGGGCCGGCGGCCGGGGAGCACGGCCTGCACGGCCCGGTGGCGACCAGCGGGGCGCGGGCGTCGTCGACGCGCGGCTAGGCGGCCAGGCGCCACTGCGCGAGCGACGCCCGCGCCTCTCCCCCGCTCTTGTCGGGAACGATCGCCAGCTCGAGCACCGTTACCCCGGCGAGCTCGACACGATAGTCCTCCGCCTCGCGAATCGTGTCCGGCGGTCCGAAGTTCCATTGCTGACGGAGGATCTCCCGGAACGACCGCCCGCCGTCCGGCGACCAGCGCAGCACGAACTCCTGCGTGCGCGTCGTGTCCGCCTCGATGAAGAGCAGCCACATCCGGCTCAGGCGCTGGGGCCGGTCGAAGATGAGCCGGATGGTCTGCTCGCCGGGCTGCGCGGCCCGCCATCCGGCCTCCTCTCCGGGCAGCAGCGCGGATTCGATCGGATACGCGATGTCCTCGGACGTCACCTCGGCCTGGGCGATCTCCTCCAGGTCGAGCCACTCCGGATCGGGCGTCGCGGTGTCGCTTGGCACCGGGTTCGTCACACGCTTGCGCATGGTCCACCTCCTTTGCCTCAGTGTCGCGCCGGTTTCGGCCTCGCGCCACTTGTAGAAATTACACGACGTTCTTACCGGCCGGCCCCGGCCCCCGTCTCCTATCTTCGCGTCAATCCGAACTTGTTCTCCAGGCACGCCCGTTGCCTGAATAGCTTTGCAGGGGGTACGTCTCATGGAGCCACGCAACGACCGCGTTTCGGGACCGAGCTCCATCGAGGGACCATGCCCCCGTTGCAGCCGGGCGCTGAAGGCGATTCACACGATCAGCCAGTACGGGCGCCCCAGCGTGGCGCTGCTCGAGTGCGCGTACTGTCGCTACACGTGCCAGACGGTGGTCCCCGGCCTGTGGCCGGACGAGGCCTTTCCACGAGCCCATTCTTCAGCGAGGTGAGTCCCATGGTGCAGAGGAAGCGGTTCGACGCTCCAGGAGACTACAGCATCGCGGTGGCCGCCGAGCGCATGAAGGACGGGAAGTGGTCGGCGGTGACGACCATCCAGCAGGCCACCGCCACCGGTGAGCGCAATATCGATCTGCCGATCTCCGATACGCGATTCGCCACCGAGGAAGAAGCCGAGAACTTCGAGCTGAGCCGCGCGCGCGAGTGGATCGAGAAGAACGCGCCGCGATTCGTGGCGCTCCTCGTGTTCCTGGCCGGCATGACGCGATAGCGCTCACCGGATTGACGGCGGCACCGGGACGTCGGGCGCGAGCGCCATCACCACGCCCTCGTTGCCGCGCAGCGTGATATCTCCCGTGACGAGCGCGCCCTCACGATCACCGGCGCTCGACACCAGGATCTCGCCCCGAAGCTGCCGGTCGGGAAACCTCAGCGCGACCGCGTCCCCGCCCAGGTTCAGGCCGATCAGGATGCGGTCGCTCTCGTGCTCGCGGACGAACACCAGCAGATCCCCGCTCGCCACGATCGGCCGGTAGTGGCCGACCCGCAACGACGGTGACCGGCGGCGCACCGCGATCAGCCGGCGGTGCAGGTTGTAGATGGACGTGGGGTCGAGCCGCTCGCACTCGACATTGTCCGTTTCGAAGCCCGATGCCACCGGCAACCACGGTTCGACCGGGGAGAAGCCGGTGTGGAGCGAGGCATCCCATTGCATCGGGGTGCGGGCGCCGTCTCGCCCACAACCGAGTCCGGGCACATTGCGCTCGAACGGGTCGCACACGCGATCGGGCGGGATGGGCACCTGCGGTATCCCGATCTCGTCGCCATAGTAGATGGTGGGCGTTCCCCTCAGCGCGAGCAGCAGCATGGCGGCGATGCGCGCCTGCTCGCGCCCGACGCGGCCCGCGATGCGTGGCTGGTCATGGTTGCCGAGCACCCAGTTCGGCCAGCCGCCCCGGGGCAGCGCGGCCTCGTAGTCCTCGATGAGCTTCGCGATGTCGCGCGCCCGCCACGGCGCCTGGAGCAGCGTGAAGTTGAACGGCAGGTGGGTGCCCTCGAGCTCGCGCCCGTAGTACGCGACGAGGCGCTCGATCGGCAGATAGATCTCACCGAGCAACACCCGGTCCGGAAACTCGTCGAGCACGCGCCGAAGTCCCGCGATGGCCTCGTGTACTTCGGGCAGGTCCGTCGTGTAGAGCGGGATGACCGCGTGATGCGGCGGCTGGCCCGGCTGAAAGCCCGGGTTCGCCGGATTGTCGCGGAACCGGTCGTCCTTGAGCAGATGCCAGATCACGTCCACCCGGAATCCGTCCACCCCCCGACGAAGCCAGAAACGCATGACCTCGTGCATCGCAGCGCGGACCGCCGGGTTGCGCCAGTTCAGGTCCGGCTGCGTAGCCAGGAACGCGTGATAGTAGTACTGGCCGGTGGGCGCGTCCCGCTGCCACGCGCTGCCGCCGAATTCCGACCGCCAGTTGTTCGGCGGGCCACCGCCCGGAGCCGGATCGCGCCAGATATACCAGTCGCGCATCGGGCTCTGTCGGGAGGCGCGGCTGTCCTGGAACCAGGGGTGCTGATCGGACGTGTGGTTCGGCACCAGATCGAGCAGGACCTTGAGCCCGTGCTCGTGGGCGGTGGCCAGAAGCGCATCGAACTCCTCCAGCGTTCCGAAGAGCGGGTGGATGCCGGTGTAGTCCGAGATGTCGTAGCCGAAGTCGGCCATCGGGGACGGAAAGATGGGCGAGATCCATACCGCGTCGACCCCGAGCTCACCGAGATACGGCAGCCGCTGCCGGATCCCCCGCAGATCGCCGACCCCGTCGCCGTCGCCATCCTGGAACGAGCGCGGGTAGACCTGGTACATGACCGCGGTCTGCCACCACGCCGTACCATCCATCCCCGGTCGCCGATCAGCCCCGGGGCGGGGTCTCGATCTCGCTGCGCTTGAGCAGATAGTCCAGGCCGCCGACCCGGTACCAGCGGTATCCGTACGCCTCGAGCAACATGCGATGCTTGCCGTCCTCGGCCGCCTGGCTGTGGTTCTCGGTGAGCAGATTCACCAGCATCCGGCCCTCGGCTCCGGGCAGGCCGGAGGAGAATGCCACCTCGCGCGGCGTGTCCGAGAGGTTGTGCACGAAGAGCACCGAGTTGTTGCGCCAGTCGTAGCGCAGCGCCAGGACCGCGCGATCCCGGGTCGGCAGAACCTGGAAATCGCCCCAGCCGACCTCGGGAACCTCCTTCCGCATCCGGACGATCCGCTCGGTCCAGTTCAGCAACGAGTCCGGATCCCGGCGCTGCTCGGCCGCGTTGACGTGCTGATAGCCGTAGGGCCCCTCGCTGATGACGGGCGCCACCGGCCTGTCGGACTTGGTGAAGCCGCCGTGCGGCTCCGTCGACCACTGCATCGGCGTCCGCGCGCAGTTGCGCTCGGGCAGTCCGAGGTCGTCGCCCATGCCGATCTCGTCGCCGTAGCGGAGCACCGGTGTCCCGGGCAGCGTGAACATGAGGCTGTAGGCCAGCTCGATGACCCGGCGATCGCCGTTCAGCATGGGTGCGAGCCGTCGGCGGATCCCGCGCTCGTAGAGCTGCATCCCCTCCTCGGGGCCGAAGCACTGGAAGACCCGCTGGCGCTGCTCCTCGCTCAGGCGGCCCAGGTCCAGCTCGTCGTGATTGCGCAGGAACAGGCACCACTGCGCCGTCTCGGGGCGGCGCATCGTCGCCTTCAGCGAGCGCACGAGGGGGCCGCAATCGGACGCGGCCAGCGCGTAGAAAAGGTTCTGGTTGACCTGGAAGTTGAACATCATGTGCATCCGGTCGCCGTCCTTGCCGAAGTACTCCATGTCCGTCTCCGGCAGGACGTTCGCCTCGGCCAGGATGATGGAGTCCCCCACCCGCCACTGAAGGAACGCGCGCAGCGACCGCAGCATGTCGTACTGCTCGACCGGCTTCCTCACCTTCGGCCCCTTGGTCGCGATCACGAAGGGCACCGCATCCATCCGGAATCCGGACACCCCGAGCTGGATCCAGAAGCCCATGATCTTGAGGATCTCGGCCTGGACGTGCGGGTTCGACGTGTTGAGGTCCGGCTGGAACTTGTAGAAGCGGTGAAAGTACCACGCGCGCGCTTCGCTGTCGTAGGTCCAGGTCGACTTCTGGACGCCGGGGAACACCATGCCCTGATTGGCATGGGCCGGCTTCTTGTCCGACCAGACGTACCAGTCCCGGTACTTGGAGCTGGGATCCCGGCGTGCCTCCTGAAACCACGGATGCTCATCAGACGTGTGGTTGACCACGAGGTCGATGAGGACGCGGATCCCCCGCTGCTTGGCCCCGTGCGTGAACTCGACGAAGTCCCCGAGGGTCCCGTGGGCGGGATTCACCCCGTAGTAGTCGGACACGTCGTAGCCGTCGTCGCGGCCAGGGGAGGTCTGGAACGGCATCAGCCAGATCGCGGTGATGCCGAGGCCGTGCAGGTAGTCCAGGCGGCGCATCAGCCCTTCGAAGTCGCCGATGCCATCTCCGTTGGCGTCCATGAAGGTGCCGACGGAGAGGCAGTAGATGACCGCGTTCTTGTACCACAGGTCATTGATCGCCGCCGCCGGTCGCCCCTTGGCGGCGCGCGCAGTTCGACCGCGCGCTACTCGTTCCACATCGTGCTCCACCCGCACTGCGGACACGGCGCGGGAGGCGCGTCCGCCCGGAGAGCCTCCTCGGGGGTGGTGGCGACCTCACGATTCGGCTCGGCCTCATCGGCCGGACGCATCTCGGTCTTGCATTTCGGACATCGCATCGTCGGATCCTCCTCTGTGTGGATCAAGGAGCAAGCACGGTGCCGGATAACGAGTCACGTCTTGATGCAGAGTTGCGCGGCGAAGCGACACCCAGGGAAGTTCCTTCTAGTCACGATGGACCATATCGGGAAGTTCCTACCGGTCGTCTCACGCGTCAGCCGTGCTCATTCCAGAATTTCCGCACTTTATCGCGATCGAGGTGGTGGCATGGGCGTTGCGTATTCGGGCGACGCGAGAAGGAGATCCCAATCGTGGCCATCGTCCACCGATCCTCGGAACAGCGCAGCGATGTCCCCGGGCATGCCGCCACTCAGGCGGCCCAGCTGCTTGCGGAGCTGAGCCCGAACAGCGATCTGGCCTGGCTGGTCGAGCGCGTAACGCGAACGGATCTCCCCTGGGTTGTCATTCCCGGTGCCGCCATCACGGCGTGGGAAGGGCGAGATCCGGCCGGCTGGGAGAAGGTCTCGGAATGGCTGGCTGGCCGGGGCGTCACCATCGTGCGGATCTGAGCATGGCCTGTCTCCGCCGCCGTTTCCTTGCTGCTGCCCTTGGTCTCAGCTTGGCCATCGCCTTGGTCACTGCCGGCCTCGCCCACGCGCTCGACTTTCGCTGGGGAAGCGGATCGGCTGACTTGTCGGCTCCTGGGCCGGACGGCGGGGGTAAGGAATTAGTGATCGCCAAGGGTGGTGGGGGCGGCGGCGGTGGTGGTGGTGGCGGCGGCGGCGGCGGGGGCGGCGGCGGCGGCGCCGTGATGTTGAACGCCGCGCTCGTCGCGCCCGTCAGCCCGGTCGAACTCGTGGTGAGCGTGTAACCAGTGCCGGCGTTGTTGATGCTTAAGGTCGAGAACGTCGCCACTCCACTCACCGCGTTCACGCTCGTCGTCCCCGATAGCGTTCCACCACCGGGGTTCGCCCCAATCGCCACTGTGATCGCTCCGGTAAAACCGGTGACCACGCTGTTCGACGCGTCGCGCGCCGTGACTTGCACCCCGGGCATCGTCTGCCCCGCCTGCGTGGATTGGGGCTGCGTCGTAAACGCGAGGTTCGTCGCGGGCGGCGGCGGCGGTGGTGGCGGCGGTGGTGGCGGCGGTGGCGGTGGTGGCGGTGGCGGCGGTGGCGGTGCGCCGCCGACGCCGACCGCCATGTCGGCTTGGATTTCGGTGGCGCTCAGGGCGCGATTGTAGATGCGTGCGTCGTCGAGACGGCCCTGGAAGTACTCGCCGTAGGGGACGTTGCCACCGATGCGCAGCGCGGTGGTGGTGGTTTGGAGCGTCCCGGTCTGCGGGGCCGTGGCGACCTGCGTGCCGTTGACGAATAGACGAATGGCCGCGCCGTCGTAAGTGAGGGCGACGTGCGTCCACGTATTGATGGCGAGTGCGGTCGGTCCTCCGACGAAATGGACGGTGCCGTTGAACGTGCCGCCCCCCGACGGGCGGAGCGGGCCCGCGTCATTGCTGGCGTTGAGGAAGTACGCATCGACCTGGCGCTGCATGATGGTGCGCCAGCCGCTCTGGGTCGCGGTGGGATAGACCCACGCCGAGAGCGTCATGGCGGTCGTCACGTTGAGCGAGGCCGAGCTGTTGACGACGACCAGATTGTTGACGCCGTTGAAGCTCAGGGCATTGCCGTAGCGCCCCAGCGTGGACCAGGTCGCCCCCGAGATCGTGCCCGTGTTGTTGTTGCCGGACGCATCAGCGACGGTCGTGCCCGTGCCCTCGTTGAAGTTCCACGCGGCCACGAGACCCGACTGGGCCTGCGACATTGTTGGCGCAGCGGCGACAAGAAGGAGGACGCTTACGAGGAGCCGCAATAGACGTTTGATCAACTGAACCCCGATGCTCGGAAGGATCTGGTGGTACTTCTTGCGGCTGTATTGGCGAGGTTGTCGCACTAAACATGCCTGCTCTACATCAGAAGTCCACCGATTTTCTGTCGACGGACGACGCAGCAGGACGTAATTGTGTAACGCAGATACCACAATTGCCGACCGGATTCTTGGTAGTCTGATCTTGCGCTCAAGCGTGCCTAGAGGCTTAGTAGTTGCGGATGCATCATCGCGGGAGGAAAGCATGACAGCTTCGTCGTGGCACACGCTGTTTCTGTGCGGGACTCTTGTGATTGCGCTTGGCACCGACGCCAGGACGCAAGAGAGACCGCAGGCTCAGAGATCACCGGGAATCGTTGTCCTCCACTTCGTGCCCTCTACATCCGCCGCAGCTGCGGGCGCTTGCGGACAAACAAGTACGAATCGCGGGCGCGCCGGCACTCTCTTTCGGGAGTACCGCACCGCCGATGGTACGTCGCTCACCATCAGTGGTCTGGTGGCACTGCGGTTCAAGGCCTCGACGAGCGAGCGCCAGATTGACTCGTTGATTGCGGCGACGGGCATTGAAGTCTCCACCGCTCCCAACCGGTCGAGATGCCGGAGGTACGTATTGAGGCTCGTGCACCCTGAGGACGACCCGAGCGCGGTTGCGAACGCGCTGCTGGCGAGTGGCCTCGTCGTGTATGCCACACCCGACCTCGCCGCCGATCGACCCGAGGGAATCCGCAGCGATTCGTTCTTCGTCGATCAACTCGCCTTAAGCGCCATCGCCCGGAACGTCGTCACGGCTGACGTGGCGCCTGCGAAGTATGGGATGGGCCAAGTGTTGAGCGAGTACACTGGGGCCGTGATGCGCGTCGACGGTGCAACGCTCTCCGCGCAGATCTCCGGGGTGAGCTCCTCGGGGAGCGCCGTTGACCTGGTCAGGTCGCACGGCATCACGACGCTGCGTCTGGAGGTACCGGACCGAAATCCCGTCGCCAGCGTGCGCGTCATGCTCTACTCGCTGAACGGCACGCCCGTCCGACAACTCGTGAGTGAAGCACTGCAGGCGGGGCACTACCTCGTGGGTTGGGACGGCATGGATGATAGAGGACGGCACGTTCAACCGGGCGTCTACGTGGCGGTCATGACCGCCGGAAGCTTCCGTGAGACGCACCGCCTGGTTGTTCGCTAGTTTCCTCGCGCTCGGCGCGCCTCACACCGTCTGGGCTCAGTCAACGAACCTCAGTGATCTCGAGCGAGTGGCACCAGCCGCTACCGGGGACGCGGTGGCGACTGGCGCCGCGAGTGCGTGGCGCGCGCTGTGGACCGTCCCGGCCGCCGCCCCCTCGTTGCATGGCGTAATCATTGGGTTCGAGGAGAATGAGTTCGGGAGCGTCACAACCATGTTGGGGGCGGCGCGATTCAGGCTGGGCGTTCTGTGGCAGCTGCAATTCGCGCAGGCGCAAGTCTCCGGCGTCATCGACCCGGATCTCTTGGCCCAATACCCGGAGCTGGCCACACTGCGCGTGATGGCACGATTCGTCTCCGTCGACGGCCTGCACACAGTGGGCCGCACGACCGTCTCTGCCGGATTGCGCCAGGAGTACGACGATTTGTTGGGCGTGCACGCCAGCGGGGTTACGGCTCGCAGCTCGGTACGACTGCGCGTGGGTCATCGGACGGCGATAGCCGGCGTCTTCGATCGGGCATTGTCATCGAGCCTCGGCACGCCGGCGGCTGGCCGGGTGCAAGTCGCCGTCAGCCAGGACGTGGTCACCCGGGCGGGGCGCCTCCAGCTCGACGCCGGCGCGCGCCTGGGGCGGCTGCGTCAATCCGAAATCAGCGAAATGGAATACGCTCTCGGGGCGACTCTGTCGATCCAGGACATCATGTCCATCAACGCAACCGCCGGCTCCGACCGGCTCTCGCAGCGTCCTGGGACCTGGCGCGCGGCGCTCGGCGTCAGCATCGCACTCGGATCGGTGGGAGCCCACTTTCGGTACGGCTTCAAGCCGGACGGGAGGGGTGCGTCGCGCGCTATGGCCTTCACGTACACGCGCCGCGACCCCGCGACCGGGCTACCCCGTTAACTCTTTTTCTTTCTAGTTCAGAGCTCGACGTACGCTCCAACCTCAAAGACCTGATTGGGCGGAATCTTGAAGAAAGCCGTCGCTCGTAGCGCATTGCGCGACATGAACGCAAATAGCCGCTCGCGCCACATCGCCATGCCTGGACGGTCCGACGCAATCAGCGTCTCCCGGCCGAGAAAGAACGTCGTCCCCTCGAGTGGGATGCTCAGACCGTTCTCCTTGCACGCCGCCAGAATCTCGTTGATGTCGGGATCCTGCATGAAGCCGTAGCGCGCCACCACGCTGTGGAACCCTTTCCCGCTGCGCTTCACCGTCACGCGCTGCTCACCGCCTACATGTGGCACGTCCTCGGTCATCACGGTGAGGAAGACGATCTTCTCGTGCAGCACCTTGTTGTGCGTGAGATTGAGCACCAGCGCCGGCGGCGTGCCGTCGGAGCTGCCGTACATGAACACCGCGGTTCCCGGCACCCGGACCGGTGGCTCGGCCGCGAGATCGGCAAGCAGGAGCTTGAGCGGGACCGTCTTTTCCATCATGCGCTTCGCAAGAATCTCGCGGCCCTTTTTCCAAGTAATCATCACGAAATACAGCACGATCGCGATTGCGAGCGGCACCCAGCCGCCATGCCAGATCTTGAGCGCGTTCGCGACGAGGAATGTCAGATCCACGATCAGAAATGACCCGGACACCAGTGCGGCCTTCGCGAAGCTCCACCCCCACACCTCACGGCTCATTACGTAGAACATTACGGTCGTCAGCGCCATCAGCGTCGATAGCGCGACGCCGTACGCCCCGGCGAGGTTGCTCGACGTCTGGAAGCCCAACACGAGCGCAATCGTAAGGATCGCGAGCAACTTGTTCACGGTCGGCACGTAGATCTGCCCGATTTCTCGTGACGACGTGTGCTCGATGTCCATCCGCGGGACATAGCCGAGCTGCACGGCCTGGCGCGTCAGCGAGAACGCGCCGGAGATCACAGCCTGCGATGCGATGACCGCCGCGGCCGCCGCCAGTGGAATCAAGAAGTACAGGAGCTGTGCGGGTGCTAAAAAATAGAAGGGGTTGGGAGCTGCCTCCGGATGCGTCAGGAGCAAGGCGCCTTGTCCGAAATAGTTGAGCAACAGCGCGGGCAACGGGATCGTAAACCAGGCAAGCTGAATTGCGGTGTGGCCGAAGTGGCCCAAATCAGCGTACAGCGCCTCGCCTCCGGTGACCGCCAGGAAGACGGCGCCAAGCACCAGCAATCCCCGTCCCGGATCCTCGGCAAGAAACCGGATCGCATGCGTCGGCAGTACCGCGCCGACGATGCCAGGATAACGCAGAATCCCTTTGACGCCGAGGACGGCGATTGTGAGGAACCAAAGCAACATCACGGGGCCAAAGACCGCTCCAACGCCCGCGGTCCCGCGGCTCTGAAACAGAAACAGCCCGACTAGGATCACCAGCGACGTCAGCAGGATCACCCAGTGCTGCAAGGTCGGCGCGGCAATCTCAAGACCCTCGACTGCGGACAACACCGACACTGCCGGAGTGAGCGCGCCGTCGGCATACAGCAACGCGGCTCCGAAAATGCCGAGCACGATCATTAGCCGTCGGGGCGATAGGCCCCGCATCAATCGGCTGCCGTTCACGAGCGCCATGAGCGCCAGCACGCCACCTTCGCCCTTGTTGTCGGCGCGGATGATCACCACGTGATACTTCACCGTGACGATCAGAATCAGCGACCAGACGATGAGCGATAACACACCCATCACGCTGCTTGCGGTCAATGGAATGGCATGCGGCCCGTGAAAGGCCTCGCGCAACGCGTACAGCGGGCTCGTCCCGATGTCGCCGTACACCACGCCCAACGCCAGCAATGACAGGCGCGCCAGGTACCTGCCCCGTGGATGGGCTGGCGTGGCGGTCGGATGTGGGGTTTGAGGAGCTACAGGGGCGCTCATGGCGGGGGAACCCTATGCAGGCGCATCCAGAAAGGCCAGAGGATCACCAAACCCAAAGCCCCTACGGCACTTACAAGGAACGCTGTCGCCCCATTCGCGCGCTGAAAAACGAGGCCAAGGGCGATCCCGCCGACCAGGGCCGCGACTCCCGTCAACGCATGATAGACGCCGAACCCGCTGCCACGATGACCGCCGGTTGTCGCCGACACGAGCGCGAGTTCGGGACTTTCCGTCAGCCCCGCGACGACGCCCATGGCGAGAAACAGCACCCAGGCGGCGAGCGGACTCCTGGCCACCCCCATCGCCGCGGCGAGCGCGACGTACGAGAGCCACCCGATCCACATCGTCCGCGACGGGCCGATGCGATCCGAAAGTGCCCCACCAAGGAATGAGGTCGATGATCGGACGACGTGCAGCGCCGCCCACAGCAGCGGGATGAGTGCGACCGCGATGCCTAATTGCTGAGCCCGAAGGATCATCAGCGTTTCTGGCATGCGGAGGAGATAGAAGAGGGAGATGGCAATTACGGGCGGCGAAAGGCGGCGGAGGGCGGCGGAGGGCGGCAAAGTCTCTGCCGCCGCCTCTTTCGCCGCCCCTCGCCGCCCCTCGCCGCCCCTCACCGCCCACGTCGCTAAGACCAGCACCAGGACACCAGGCA
>Ga0137403_10008664_pt1 | contig 11378 bp, 7 predicted proteins | sample CZOMad2_1_16fung_FD_122057 | JGI IMG/M metagenome (GOLD analysis project Ga0137403, IMG submission 122057) | Vadose zone soil fungal communities from Angelo Coast Range Reserve, California, USA - CZOMad2_1_16fungal (Hybrid Assembly) | ecosystem: Environmental > Terrestrial > Soil > Vadose zone...
TCGGAATCCGCGATATGCGCGCCCCCGCCTTCCAGCGCAAACTCAAAGAGCAGCCGCCGAAGCAAGTCTCTGGCGGCGTCCAGTCCAGAATCGAGAAAAATTGCGCCCACAATGGCTTCAAGCGCGTCCGCAACGATTGCAGCCTTCTCGCGTCCCCCGGTTTTCTCCTCGCCTCGGCCTAGCCGCAAAAATTCGCCGATTCCTAACCGCCGCGCCGCCTCCACCAGCGCTTGGGCGTTTACCAGGTACGCCCGGCTGCGCGACAACTGACCTTCACTCCAGTCCGGAAACTTTCCCACCAAATATTCGCTTGCCAGGAGATCGAGCACCGCATCGCCCAGGAACTCTAGCCGCTCGTTATCCTGCATTCCGGGCGAGCTCCCACCGGACGTTTCCGCAACGGCACGCAGTTCTGGAATCGCGGAGCTATGCGTCAATGCCCTGGTAAGCAGTTCAGGATCGCGAAAGCGATAACCCAACCGCTCCTGCAGTTCATCGTCTTCATTATGCGTCATGCGAGCCTGCTGCTGGGTGCGGGCAGATTTTACTTCGGCGAACTCAATTGCGTCGAACTCTGTTTTTTCGCCTCTTCCGCGCCGTTCTTGCATACGGCCTGCAAGCCGCTGGTGATTGCGGCACACTTCGTGAAAACGGCCGCTGCTTCTTCGTAGTGTGAAGCTTTCTGGTTTGACATGCCCAGAACATACAAATTCACGGGATCGGGCGTTGGGTTCGGGTCAATCTTCACGGATTGCTCCAGCTCCGGAATTGCATCGTTATATTTGCCGCGCCGAAAATAGACAAGTCCCAGCCCACTGTGAGCCATCGCCAGCGTGGCGTTCTTTGCTGCGTTGAAGTTTTGGTCCGCCATGCCTTCCGGCTTGGTAATCGTTGGGGTGATTTCAAGTGCTCGCTTACCGTAAGTCTCGGCCTTGGCGAGCTGCTTCTCCGGCTCCGGAGTGCTGGCGTTTATCGCGCGCGGAATCGTCTGACTGAGAATCGCCATCGTCTGAACATCATCCGGTTTCAGCGCAACTTCTTTGTCGCCAATTTCGAACGCCTTGTCGGCTTTGCCACTCTGAATGTAGTCAAACGTCAGTGCGGAATATACAACCGGACGATACCGGCTTTCTGGATATTTCTTCAAAAAATCCTCGCCTGCCGCGATTTTCTTTTGAAGATCCGTGTTCGGCATCGCCTGAAACGCCTTTACTGCCGCATCTTCCTCGGCGTTCGCCGGCGGCTGCGAACTGGGAATGTCGAGCGAACTGCCGGACTCGGCGGGCTTCTGCTGTTTGTTGGCTTGCTGTCCAGGCTGGCTTTGGCCACCCTGCTGATTCTGGCTGCTCTGCGCGAATGCAGTCGCTGCAAACGCCGTGAGGCATCCTGCCAGCAGGACGGCTGTCGTCCCGAATCTGTTCTTACTGCTCATCGTGCTTCTCCTTTTGATTGTTGGACATCCTCTGGCTGGTCTACCGCTTTATGATACACATTTTCGGCGTGACCCGGGCAGGTCCCCGAAGGGCTCACGGGCGTTCTGGATTTTTCGTTCCGCCCATCGCGCTCAGCGCTTTCGTCGCCGCCTGCTTCGCTTTTTCCGGCGCTCCATCCACTGCAAGAGCGGCTTGATACTCCGACTTCGCGCGGTCCGGCTGGCCCTCGATGTCGTAGATGGTTCCCAGATGAACGTGAGACCACGCGAGCACCAGGGGATCCTGAGTCGCCGCGTGTTCGCCGCTCGTCAAACGTCCAAAAACCTCTTTTGCGCGGACGCCATCCTGCTCCATCATCGCCACGACTCCAATTCCGAACAGCGCCCGCGGCTGATCCGGATATTTCACCAGCACTTTTTGAAAGGATGCCGCTGCGGCGCGCGGATTTTTCTCCGCAATGTGTCGTTCTCCTTCCGTCAGCGCAGCAATTGCTTCCGCATCATTTGGAATTGTCGTTGGTGCAGCAGCTTTGTGACGGGCTAAGACTTCCGCCTCGGTCGCGTTCGTTTTTGTTCCGCGCGGCGCAAACTTGATGGTGGCGATTCTTTTTCTTTCCGCTGCCAGATCGATCGAACGCACCAGATCGGGAAAGTACAACTTCATCCCTGGTTCGGACTGCTCGAACTTCGCAAGCGCGGCAAACAATGGCCTAACGAGCGCGTAACCATCCGCGTCGGCGATATCCATTGCTGAATCGCGTTCGCCGGGAGACATTCGCTTCAGCTTCAGCTCAACGGCCCGAACGGTGCATTCAGCCACATACGACGGAAAATCATCCTTTAAATCAGGGTCGAGCCGCGGAGCAGCGGCGGCTGTTTCAAACAGAGGCAGCTTGACCGCAACCACGTGCGAATACCTCAACGGCAAGGGATCCAGCAAAAAATGCAAAAACGCATGACGGACAGTGTCCAGCGGAAGCTGGCCGGAGCCGCTTACCACCAGTGAATAATGATCGCCAAAATTCCGCACGTTGGTTATGCGGCCGACAAGCGGCTCCACGACAATGGTGAACGAGCGAGGGCTGGTCGGATCCAGAATTTCGCGCAAGTAACCGGTCGCCACAAAAACCACTTGCGAAACCGAATCATGCATCTGTTCGATCTCGTGGTTGTAAACCGGTTGAACCTGCCGCCACAGCTCGCCGATTTTCTGTTCCTTGTAATAGTTCGAAAGAATCTCCGGGAATCCTTCGAGCGCAATCACTTCGGGAGGCAGTTCGTCCCGTCGCAGAATCGGTTCGAACTTCGGCGCCGGGCCGCTCACCAGCCCAAACCAGATATAGCGCGAAAGCATTTGGCCGGCGTCCGCCAATTCGTGCTGTTTATAGAAATTTCGCATCACCTCGACGGCCGGTCCCTGTTGGTGCTGCAGCCTGTCGCGAAGCTGCGCGCGCATCGGCGACCAGTTCGTCGCGCTGACGTCCGCTTCGAATCCGGAGGCGAGCAGCGCACACATCGTGGTGAACATCGCTTCACTGCCATCAACAGTGACCGTAGTTACGGGCGCGGCTTGAAGTTTGCGAGATGGTGGGCGTTGCTGGCAGCTGGCGAAGCTGGGCAGCAGTAGCCCTGCGCACAGGAAAATACCCGGACTCCACAAAAAGTTTCTCATTCGATTGGTCGCGAAATTGTTCCTGGCTACGCTGTTCTGTGCAAGTATGCTGCGCGCGAGCCGCAGATCAATTTACAAGCGCACCACATTCGAGTCAAGAAATGGGCCTACCCGGGGCCTACCCGTTAGTACGGCAACTCTTGCCCGGATGCGGCGCATCTGCTTAAAGTGAAGATGCCTGTCAACCACGGTAGGATGGCTCGGGTCATGCAAACCGTTCGTTTCGAGCTCGGTGCCGCGATTGTTTTTTTCGGCTTGCTCGGAAACTTTTGTGCCGCGTCATCGCGAGCGCAACTACAGGGAGATGTCCCGCCACCTCAGCCACTGACCAACGCGCAGACCGCCCCGAAAACGCAGCCCGCTTCGTCCATTGCCGCGCCAACCGGAAAGAAACGTCTTTCCAAGGACTTCACGCTAAAGGGCGATTCTACCTGGACCGACACCGGCATCGACGTTTCGCCCGGTGAGCACGTCGTGGTCACTGCAAACGGCAAATTGCGTTACACCGATGCCAAAGACGACAATGGCCCGCAAGGTCTGCCGCGCGGCTTCAAAGATCTGCTGCGCATTCTTCCTCTTAATGCCGCCGGACGAGGCTCTTTAATCGGCCGCATCGGAGACGCCGACGTTGCCCAGCCTTTTCTTATCGGCACGTCACATGACGTGGTCTCGCCGATCTCCGGCCACTTGAGCATCGGCATCAATCAATCCGATAACGACACCGGCGATGGTTCATACACTGTGCACATTGACGTCTATGCTGCGGACTCTGCCTCCGGGTCGACTCTTGCGATCGCGAAGTCCGTCACCGCGATTCCCGGCATCGACAATTCGCTTTTCGGAAGAATCCCACGCCGCATCGCCGACAAAGATGGCAATCCCGGCGACATGGTGAACTTCATGATTCTTGGCCCCGAAGCTGTCATGCAGCGCGTCTTCACCGCCGCTGGCTGGGTCAAAGTCGATGCAGATGTGAAAGGGACGGTGCTCCACGGCCTAATTGTCAGCCTCTCGAAAGAGTCTTACCTCACGATGCCGATGAGCCAGCTCTATCTTTTCGGCCGGCCGCAGGATTACGGCTGGGCGCACGCCGAACCCATCAGCGTCGTCGCTTCTCGCAATCACCTTCGCCTCTGGAAAGCGCCGTTCACCGTGAACGGCGAAACGCTCTGGGTCGGCGCGGCGACTCACGATGTTGGTTTCGAGCGCGATCAGCGTAACAACGGCGTCACGCACAAAATTGATCCGGACGTCGACCTGGAGCGCGATTACGTCGAAAAAACTCTTACCGGCACCGGACTCATCGCCGAGGTCGTCCACTTTCTTCCCGAAAATCCGATGAAAGAAGCGAAAACCGCCACCGGCGGCTCATTCCATTCGAGCGGACAAGTTCTCATTCTCAAACTCGCCGAATCGGGCAAGGACCTTTCCGCGTCCTCGACTGGGGCATCTTGATCTGTCAGTGACAGCGTCATGAAACGACAGGCAGCGCACTTGTTGCCGCTTGCCGCAGTACTTCCGCAGAAATATTTGCGCCGGTCAGCAACAGCACAACGTTCTTACTCCCTTCCTCTCGCGATTTTAGGAATGCCGCCGTCGCCGCCGCTCCTGCGGGCTCCGCAACAACATGTTCATCGATCAGCAGCCGGCGGATAGCGTTCAACATGTCGTTTTCGCTTACCAGCACGACCTCATCGACCAATCCACGAATCGCGTCGACGTTCGCAGGTACAGGCGTTCGCGTCGCTAGGCCGTCCGCGATGGTGTCGCACGTTTCCGTCTCGATCGCACGGCCATCCTTCCACGACAGAAAATATGACGGAGCTCGTTCGCTCTGCACACCGACAATTTTCACTTTGCTCGAAGTCTGTTTCGCCGCAGCCGCGACTCCGCGAATCAACGCGGTATCTCCCATCGGCACGTAAATCGCATCCACTTCCGGCAACTTCTCCAGGATCTCGCACGCAATCGTGCCCGGTCCCGCGGGAAGGTCAGGGTCCGTTGCATCGTTCAGAAAAAATGCACCATGCACTTGCGCGTACTGAGCTGCCATCTCAAATGCGGCCGCCAAATCAGCGCTTCCTCTTTCAACGATCTCCGCACCGAGTCTCACAATATTTGCACGCTTCGCCGGATTGCTTTTTTCCGGCAGGAAAATTCGCGCTTTCACACCAAGTAATTCCGCAGCGTACGCCACAGCCGCTCCGTGATTTCCGGTGCTTGATGCAACCACCTCGCTCACATTTCTTCGCTGCGTTTGCAGCCCCAGTGCGTATAGAGCGCCACGAACTTTGAACGAACCCGTCGGCAGCTCGTTTTCAAGCTTCAGATAAACGTTTTGTTCGGAAGAACCGCTAAGCGAATCAGCAAGGACCAGCCGCGTCTGCGGCAAATATTTCGAAAGAAAATCGCGTGCATTCTGGAAAGCCGGATCCAGCATCGCTAAGGATTGTGCAGGTTCGATCCGGCCATGTCTTTTTCGGGATACATTTCTTCGAACTCCGCTTCACCGTGTAGCAACGCCAGGTCCGGATCTCGCCGGGCGTGGCTAACGTCGCGAAATCCTGCTTCCCACGCTTTCTTAAGTGCTTCCAATGCGTCCGGTTTCCTCTTCAGCATAGCGTACAGGCATGCTGCGTTGTACAGAATCGATGCTTCGTTTGCGCGCAAAGTCATGGCAAGATTCAATTCCTTCAGCGCATCGTCCACTCGCCCGATTTCCGCGTAGTCGCTTCCTAGAAGAATCCGCGCCCGCGCGTCTTCCGGCACATGTTTCAAATGATTTTCCAGAGCGCTCATCCGCCGCTGCAGCAGATTCAAATACGCTTCCCGTTTCCCGAGCGCCCCCAATGAATTCGCGATTGGCACGTACACGTTATAGTCTTCGCCGCTCGCTTCCAGCGCCGTTTCCATAATGTCTACAACTTCCTGGAATCTTCCCGCCGAAAACAGCGCTCTACACAATAGATAGAAAGCGCCTTCACAATCCCGCTTTCGTTCAATTGCCTTACGCACCATGCGAACAGCTTCGTCGTGCAAGTCGGTCGCGTACAGGACCCAGGCCTGGCTCACCTGCACGTCGGGCAGATCCCAGCGCAGGTTGACTGCATGGCCGGACGCGGTCCTTGCGCGCTCGACCCAGATTTCGTCGCGGCTGTAGTTGCAATAAAACATCGCACACGCATTTGCGCACGACGCGTACGCCAACGCAAAACTCGGATCCATCGCCACCGCGCTCTCGAACATCTGCAACGCAAATTCCAGATCTTGCCTCGTCTGCCGCCGAGCATATCGCTTTCCGCGCAAATATAAATCGTATGCCTGCAAATTCTCCGTCGGTTTCACTGCCAGCGCTTCCAATTCCTGTGGTGACAATGTCACGCGCAGAGCTTCGGCAATTTTCCGCGCGATTTCATCCTGCACTTCGAAAACATCCTTCATTTCGCGGTCGTACCGCTCGGACCACAGCGGAAAATCCGTGTGCGTATCCACCAATTGCGTATTAATCCTCAGCCGGTTGCCCGATCGCCTTAAGCTCCCCGTCAGCACATAGGCGGCTTTCAATTGCTGGCCGATTTGCACCGGCGTCACCGCCTTATCGCGAAACGCCAAGACAGTCGGCCGGGAATAGGTATTTAACCCGCGGATTTTCGACAATTCAGTGATGATGTCTTCCGTGATTCCGTCACGCAAATATTCGTCTTCTTTTACGCCGCTAAGATTTTCGAAATACAACACGGCCAGCGATTTTGGCCCGGTTTTCTGCGTTCCGGACTTTGAATCCGTGGCCGTAGCAGCCGCTTTTTTCCCCGATTCGAGATCTCGCTTAAGCCTGATCAGGTCCGTCTTCAATTCGGTCGCAGACTGGCAACGAAGATTCCTGTCCTTCTCCAGTGTCTTCTCGATGATTCTGCCAAACTCTCGCGGCAATCCGGAATTCACCATGTCCACCGGCAGCGGCTCGCGATTCAGAATGGAGTCGAAGATGACCGCAGAAGTGTCGCCCGAAAACGGCAGGCTGCCTGTCGCCATCTGATAGAGCACCGTACCCAGTGAAAACAAATCCGTTCGCGCATCGACCAGCCCGCCGCGCGCTTGTTCCGGCGACATATACATAATCGTTCCGATCGCAGATCCCGGCGAAGTCAGCGCGCCGGTTTCCGCGCTCGTGGCTCCAAACGAAATTGACGTGCTTTCCGCAGCAAGCTGCAGCTTCTCCACTTTCGCCAGGCCAAAATCCAGAATCTTCACCTGTCCGCGGTCGGTGATAAAAATATTCGCGGGCTTAATGTCTCTGTGAACGATTCCCTTGGCATGTGCAGATTCGAGCGCATCGGCGATCTGAATCGCCAACGGCAGCAACTTTTCAATTTCCAAAGTCTGCGCGCCCATACGCTGCGCCAGCGTCTGGCCCTCGAGCAACTCCATCACAATAAAATGCTGCCGCTCGTGCTGTTCGATCGCGTGAATCGTGCAAATGTTTGGATGATTCAGCGCGGATGCCGCACGCGCTTCGCGCTGGAATCGCTCCAGGAGTTGGGCGTCGCTGGCCATTTCGTGCGGCAGGAACTTTACCGCTACTTTCCGCCCGAGGCGAGAATCCTCGGCTTCATACACCACACCCATGCCACCGCTGCCGATTTTGCGGAGCACTTTGTACTGGGAAAACGTCTGGCCGACCGGCGAATTTGCCTCTGTCATCGCGTGCAAATACTAGTCGCCCTTTCCCACCCGGTCAAGGCGTCTCCGAAATCCTTGGGCCATCTATCTGGAGCGCACCATCCATCTGTCGCGTAGTCGGTTCGTTTGACATCGGCATGTCATACGAATAGGCTTTCGCAGCTGTGGAGCCCTCGATGGAAAACAGCCGCGCCATTCTTGTTATTCTCGTCCTTGCACTCTCTTCGCCTTGCTTCGCTCAAAACGAGGCACACCGCCACGATGTCGGTGAGAAGCTCGGCTCCGTGTCTTTCCCCACTTCCTGCGTTCAGGCCACGCATGCGCAGTTTGAGCGCGGCGTAGCTCTTCTGCATTCGTTTGAATACGAACAGGCCAGCAAACAGTTTCAGGAAATCGAAAAGAAGGACCCACACTGCGCCATGGCCTATTGGGGCCAGGCCATGAGTTTGTATCACCAGCTGTGGGAACGGCCATCCAAGGACGATCTCAATCTCGGCGGCGAGTTGCTTGCCAAGGCGCGCGCGCTCAACCCTGCAACTGCACGCGAAGAAGATTACCTCCAGGCACTCACTATTTTCTTCACGGATACCGACAAACTCGATCACGGCCAGCGCGCGGAGGCCTATGCGAAAGCCATGCAAGGCGTCTATCAGCGCCATCCGCAGGACCGCGAAGCTGCCGTGTTCTACGCGCTTTCCCTTCTCGCCTCAGGCTCCGATGACGATCCTGCTCTCACCAACGCCAAAGCGGCCGTAGCCATTCTCGACAAACTCTTCGAGGAGCAGCCCAACCATCCCGGCATCGCGCACTACATCATTCACAGCTGCGACAATCCCGCCATGGCCAGCCTCGCTCTTCCCGCCGCACGCAAATACGCTGGCATCGCTCCTGCTTCTCCCCACGCAGTGCATATGCCGTCACACATCTTCGCCCGCTTGGGTCTCTGGCAAGACGATATCAACTCAAATCTCGCCGCCATCAAAGCGAGCGATAAAATGGCCTCAATGCACTTGCATCTCCTGCACCACGAAGTGCATTCCCTGGACTTCCTCGAATATGCCTATCTTCAGGTTGGTGACGACGACAGTGCTAAGGCGATGATCGATAAGTTGCAAGGTCTGCGCACTGAGGACATGGATCCCGAATTTCATTTCTATCTCGATATTATGAAAGCTGCCGCGCCGTCCAGGTACGCCATAGAGCGGCGTCAATGGAGAGAGGCGCTCCAACTGAAGCCTGTAGCCGGCGCTCCCTCTTACGTCCAGATCAGCACGTATTGGGCGCACGCAGTCGCGGCCGGTCATCTTCACGATGACGCCGCCACACAGGACGCGTCGAAGCATTACGACGAACTACTCGAGGCCACGCGCAACGGCCCCAAGCCGTACATCGCCGACGCTCTGAAAAACGAGCACCAGGTCGTCCAAGCATGGGCGGCCTACGCCGGAGGGAAGTCCGACGAAGCTCTTCGCCTGCTGCGCTCCGTTGCCGACCACCAGGACAAAGTTGGCAAGGGTGAAACCGAGTTGCCGGCTCGCGAAATGCTCGCCGACATGCTTCTCGATATGCAGCATCCGCAAGAAGCGCTCGCCGAATACGAGACTTCGCTACGCACCGACCCGAATCGCTTCAACGGTCTCTACGGCGCGGCACAAGCCGCGGACATGACTCAGCAGAAGGAAAAGGCGGCGGGCTACTACGCGCAACTTTTAAAGAACTGCGATGGCGTCCGGTCCGATCGCCCCGAGCTGACGCAAGCAAAAATCCTGCTGGCAGCAGCCAAATAGCGCGGCGCGAGCCGTTCGGCGCTCGTTGAAGTGTGTGCGGCTGTACTACACATACTCATTTGTAGTACACTGCGGACATGCGCTCTTCAATTCAGGCAAGACTTGATGATCTTTCGCGAAAGAGGCTTGCCGTCCTGGTTCGAGAACTCGGTTGGAGCCCTTCCCGGGTCGTTAGGGAAGGATTGCGCGTTCTGGAGGCCAGCCATTTACGCAGGAAGAAACGGGGAGTCATCGGGCTCGGAAAGTTCCGATCAGGCGTGTCCGATCTAGGTTCGAACAAGAAACATCTTCGGGATTTCGGACGGTGAAGCCGGTATTAATCGACACTGGCGTGATAGTTGCGTTGCTGGATCGGAGTGAGAAGTTTCACCAGTCGTGTGCCGATGTAGTTCGTGATTTGGAGCCGCCTCTCGTCACTTGCGAAGCAGTGATTGCGGAAAGTTGCTATTTGCTGCGGAATCTTCCTGGCGCTCCCGAAGCGGTGATCGAAAACGTTTTCGCTGGGATTTTTCAAATCCCCTTCCAACTTTCACAAGACGCGGACGGCGTGAAACAGCGATTACGAAAATACCGCGACCGCCAGATCGACCTAGCTGACGCGTGCCTGATTCGCTTGGCGGACGAATTTGAAACCGCCGATATTCTGACCCTCGACAAGGATTTTGAGATCTATCGCTGGGGAAAGAACAAGCCTTTCCAAATCCTGCTGAATATCAGGTAAGGGAATCCGCTCCGCTTGCACTTACAGAAGTATGGTTGTTGAGATCGCTCCCCTACTCTTTCGTGTTTCCCGTTCAGAGATTCAGATGCTCGCGACGGCCGCGACTTCCCTCGCCCGCGACTCTTTCCACAACTCGATGTACGGCTTCAGATCGTCCATCATTCTTGCGAACTGGAGCATGTCGAGGGATTGCGCGCCATCACTAATGGCCTTTTCGGGAGCGGGATGCGCTTCGACGATCAAGCCGTCGGCACCGATGGCCACACCGGCGCGAGCTAACGCTGGCACCAGGCTGCGCTTTCCCGTTGCGTGGCTCGGATCCAAAATCACCGGCAGGTGGGTCAATTCGTTGAGCGCAGGAATCGCGGCAATGTCGCAGGTGTTGCGCGTGACCGTCTCGAACGTGCGAATGCCGCGTTCGCACAACATCACGTCAGGATTTCCATGCGCCACGATGTATTCCGCGCTCATCAGGAGTTCCTTCACGGTACTGCTCAATCCGCGCTTCAGCAGAATCGGACGGCCGCATTTTCCGAGAGCTTTCAAAAGCATGAAGTTCTGCATGTTGCGCGCGCCGATTTGCAGCACGTCCGCATAGTTCGCGACGAGATCGACGTCGCGGTCGCTCATCACTTCTGTCACGATTCCCAGCCCTGTCGCTTTTTTCGCCTTCTGTAGCAGCTTCAGTCCTTCCTCTTCCATTCCCTGGAAATCGTATGGCGACGTGCGCGGCTTGAACGCGCCGCCGCGCAGCAGCTTCGCGCCTGCTTTCGCGACACCTTCTGCCGAACGTAAAATCTGTTCTTCCGATTCGACCGAACACGGTCCTGCGATCACAACGAATTCGTCGCCGCCAATTACCGTTCCGTTCACGCGAATCTGCGTCTTCTCTTTGCGGAATTCTTTGCTGACGAATTTGTACGGCGCGCTGATGCGCATCACGTTCTCGACTTGCGGCATAGCTTCGATGGATTCCATGCATGCCGTCACGTCGCCGACTCCGACCACACCGATTACCACGCGCTCTTCGCCCTCAATCGAATGCACTTTGTATCCGAAGTGATTCACCTGGTTCGTCACCGCATC
>Ga0137403_10008665_pt1 | contig 11378 bp, 8 predicted proteins | sample CZOMad2_1_16fung_FD_122057 | JGI IMG/M metagenome (GOLD analysis project Ga0137403, IMG submission 122057) | Vadose zone soil fungal communities from Angelo Coast Range Reserve, California, USA - CZOMad2_1_16fungal (Hybrid Assembly) | ecosystem: Environmental > Terrestrial > Soil > Vadose zone...
GGTGGACGTCATACCCCGTTCTTCAAGGGCTACCGTCCGCAGTTCTACTTCCGCACCACCGACGTGACCGGAGTGGCCGAGTTGCCGGCCGGCACCGAGATGGTGATGCCGGGCGACAACGTCGCGCTGGAGATCGAGTTGATTACCCCGGTGGCGATGGAGAAGGGCCTCAGGTTCGCTATCCGCGAAGGCGGCCGCACCGTCGGCGCCGGAACCATCAGCGAGATCGTTAAGTAGAGGCGTTTTGCGGGCGTTAGCGCAGCGGGAGTCCGCAGCCGATATCCTGAGCGAAGCGAAGGATCTAACTAGGAAAGGGTTCACGATGCGAGAAATAGTCACATTACAGTGCGGTGATTGCAAAGACCGGAACTACTCGACGACCAAGAACAAGAAGACCACGACCGAGCGTCTGGAATTCAACAAGTTCTGTCGCAAGTGCCGCAAGCACACCGCGCACAAGGAAGTGAAATAAGTCGGGCCCGGCAGGCTCGATTTATGGAGGGGCCTAAGCTCAATGGCTAAACTGCCGGTCTCCAAAACCGGACTTGTCGGTTCGAATCCGACGGCCCCTGCCAGATCGAAGTAAAAGACGCACGAGGCCGCGAGGCCCCGGAAGACAACAGGAAGTTGGGAAACAGCAATGGCGAAGTCAGCGGTGGCGCGGATGGACGACAAGAGCGTAGGCGGCAAACTGAAAGCGTGGCCGGCGCGCGGCAAGAGCTTTTTGACGGACGTGCGCACCGAGTTGCGCCACGTCACCACCCCTTCGCGCAAAGAGGTGCAGGCCACGACCCTGGTCGTCATCATCACGGTGGCGATCTTCGGGCTGTACTTTGCCGGCGTCGATTTCATAATCGGCAAGGGCATGGACCTGCTGTTGAAGCATAAGTTCTAGGAAAATATGACTGAAGAAGACATCAAGACCGGGACCGCCGAAGGCGAGCAGCCACAAGCGCCAGAGCAGACGCCGGAACAGGCGGCGAACGACCTCACACGTCCCACCAACGCCAACATGCGCTGGTACATCATCCATGCGTACTCGGGTTTCGAGCGCAAGGTGAAGGAATCGCTGGAGTCGCGGGTGCAGGCATTTGGCCTGCAGGACAAGATCGGGCGCGTCGTCATTCCCATGGAGACCGTCACCCAGGTCCGCAACGGCAAAAAGTACAACATGGAGCAGCTGGTCTATCCCGGATACGTCCTGGTCGAGATGGAATTGAGCGACGAGGTCTGGCACGTGGTGAAAGCCACGCCGCGCGTCACCGGATTCCTCGGTGGAGCGACCCACCCCACGCCGCTCAGCGACGAAGAAGTCAACCAGATCATCTTCCGCGTGGCCTCGAGCAAGGAAAAGCCCAAGCTCAAGGTGAAGTTCGAGAAGAACGAGACGGTGCGCATCACCGAAGGGCCGTTCGCAAATTTCAACGGCACGGTGGACGAGGTCAACGAAGACCGCTCGACGCTGAAGATCATGGTCACGATCTTCGGACGCGCGACACCGGTGGAATTGGAATTTGGGCAGGTTGAAAAGGTAGCGGCGTAGGAGCTGCATAAATTTTAGGAATAAGGAATCACAATGGCACCGAAGAAATTAACAGGATCAGTGAAACTCCAGATCGCGGCGGGCAAGGCCACGCCGGCGCCTCCGGTCGGCCCAGCGCTCGGCCAGGCTGGCATCAACATCATGGAGTTCTGCAAGCAGTTCAATGCCAAGACCAGCTCGAAGGAGCTCGACGGCCTCATCATCCCGGTGGTGATCTCGGTGTTCAACGACAAGTCGTTCACCTTCATCACCAAGACGCCGCCGGCATCGATCCTGCTGAAGCGCGCCGCGGGCGTCGCCAAGGGTTCGGGCTCACCGAATAAAGATAAGGTGGGCAAGGTGACCGAGAAGCAGGTCGCCGACATCGCCAAGCAGAAGATGCCCGACCTGAACGCCGCCTCCATCGACGCTGCCATCAAGAGCGTTAAAGGAACCGCGCGGAGCATGGGCATCGACGTAGTGGCGTAAAAGCAGGTCCCTCGACTGCGCGGCTAAAGCCGCTCCGCTCGGGATGACAACTTTAGAAGTAAGAACCACGGCGGCTCAGAACAGCGTTTCGCGGTGGGAGACTAAAAAGAAGGAAAGTCGAAATGAAAAAAGCTGGAAAAAACGTAGAGAAGGCGCGGAAGGCGATCGAGCAGCGTCCGTACAAGATCGAGGACGCGGTTCCGCTTCTGCAAAAAGTTAAATTCGCAAAGTTCGACGAGACGGTCGAGATCACTTTGCGTCTGGGAGTCGATCCCAAGCACGCTGACCAGATGGTCCGCGGCACGGTGGTACTGCCGCACGGGCTGGGTAAATCGAAAAAAGTCCTGGTGATCGCCGGCGGCGACAAATTCCAGGAAGCGCGTGATGCCGGCGCCGATTTCGTCGGCGGCGAAGACATGGTCGAAAAGATCATGAAAGAGAATTGGACCGATTACGACGCTGTTGTCGCCACGCCCGACATGATGCGCTCCGTCGGTAAGCTGGGCAAGGTACTCGGACCGCGCGGCCTGATGCCGAACCCCAAGACCGGCACCGTCACCACGGACGTCGCGAAAGCGATCCAGGAAGTGAAGGCAGGCAAGGTGGAGTTCCGCACCGATAAGACGGCGCTGGTACACGTTCCGGTGGGCAAGATCTCGTTCACGGCTGAAAAGCTGATCGACAACGCCACCACCGTGATCACCAGCGTGATCAAGGCCAAGCCGGTCGCAGCCAAGGGCAAGTACATCAAGGCCTCGTACCTGTCTTCGACGATGGGCCCGGGGATCGCGCTCGATACCAGCGCGATCGAAGCTGCGTCGAAGGTCGAACGCGCCTAAAAATTTTCAGCGGCCACGCCGCAGAGGAATCGAACATGGCAGTCACGAAAGCAAAGAAGATCGAGCAGGCACAGAAGCTGGGCTCGGACCTGAAGAACGTGAAGAGCGCGATCGTAGGCACCTTCAACAAGCTGACCGTCGCGCAGGACTACGAGCTGCGCAAGAGCGTGCGCTCCGCCGGCGGCAAGTACCGCGTGGTGAAGAACACGCTGGCCGAGCGCGCCGCCGCGGGCACCCAGATCGCCGACGCGATCAAGGATCTGAAAGGCGTCACCTCCATCGCGTACACCGAGGGCGACCCGGTCGCGCTCGCCAAGGCGCTGGCGAAGTACGCCAAAGACAATCCGGAGTTCACCTTCAAGGCGGGCGTGGTCGAAGGCCGCGTGATCTCGATCAAAGAGATCTCCGCGCTGGCGACGATGCCGTCGAAAGAAGAGATCTACTCGAAGCTGCTGTTCTTGATCAGCGCCCCGGCGCAACGCCTAGTCACGGTGATGAATGCCGTGGGCCGTGACGTCGCCGTGGTGATCAATCAAGCAGTGGAACAGAAGAAGTTCAAGGAAGCAGAAGCGGCTTCCTAACAAAGGTTTGGTCACTACAGTTCGTGCTGGCGTAGTGGCAAAAAAGTTTGATTATCGGTTGTCAGGGGTTGCGGAAGGCACTTGTCTGGTGCTGAGGCCGTACTGGAAACCTGGGAACTGAGATCAGGGCAGCACAATCGATAAATCAATTTTGGAGACAAGAAAATGGCGGATCTGCAGCAGTTAGAAGAATCAATCGTTGGGCTGAGCCTGTTGGATGCGGCGCAGCTTGTGAAGAAACTGGAAGAGCGGCTGGGCGTTTCGGCAGCGGCGGCGGCACCGGTCATGATGGCTGGCGGCGCGGCAGCGGGCGCGGCCCCGGCAGCAGCTGAGGCTCAGACCGAGTTCAGCGTCATCCTGACGGCAGCGGGCGCGAACAAGATCAACGTGATCAAGGTCGTGCGCGAAGTCACCAGCCTGGGCTTGAAAGAAGCCAAGGACCTGGTCGATGGAGCCCCCAAGCCGGTGAAGGAAGGCGTCAACAAGGAAGAAGCCGAGACCATCAAGAAGAAATTCACCGAAGCGGGCGCGACGGTCGAAGTGAAGTAGCTTCTTCGAGGGCTGCGAAAAGCAAGGTCCCTCGACTACGCTGCGCTCCGCTCGGGATGACAATTCTGAGGGAGGGCGGCTTTCCAGAGTGGGATTCAGGCAGGGACGTAGGGCACCGCGTCCCTGCAAAAAACCTGGAAATGTGAAAGAATCGTTTTAACACCGGGCGGAGTCTAATCCAGACGGGGCTCCGCATCTGGCAACAGACGGCTGGCCACTACAAAGTGGTTTTCTATACTGGCGGGCAAAACACAATTTAGGTAGCGCAAAGCGCCAATGGCGCCTGCGGGGAATCCTGTCCCTGCGGGCCCGTACGCGTTTCTGTGCTCGCGGAGAGAAAAGTGGGACCTTCTCTCCCGCCGAAACCGACTGAAGTTGCGGTGTTATAGCGCAACCCAAGAGTTCGGCGCAAGTACTTAATTCGTAACCGTTCCACAGTGCAGGACGAAGTTCCTGCGGGACAGCAACATGCATTGCTGTCAAAAAGGCGAGGCGGGCCAACCGCCGGACCTTGAATGAAATTGGAGAAGTGAATGCCTAAGAAAAACGCTTTCCGCAAGCGTCTCGACTTTTCAAAGATCCCGGCAACCATCCAGATCCCGAACCTGATCGAGGTGCAGAAGCGCTCCTACGATCGCTTCTTGCAGATGGACAAGCTGCCCAGCGAACGCGACGAGACCGGACTCCAGTCCGTTTTCCAGTCCGTGTTCCCCATCTCTGACTTCCGCAACGTCTCGCAGCTGGAGTTCGTGGATTTCTCGATCGGAAACTGGGAGTGCAAGTGCGGCCACCTGAAAGGGCTGCATCACCTGCGCACCACCTGCCGCAATTGCGGCAACACCGTCATCACCGATCCGTTCCACGCCGGCGAAGTGCTGTGCCACAACTGCGGCACCTACAACGCCAACACGCCTGACTTCTGCAATAAGTGCGGCGACCCGGTCGGACTGCAACTGAAGTACGACGTGGCGGAGTGCGAAGAGCGCGGCATGACATATTCTGCGCCGCTCAAAGTCACCATCCGCCTCACCATCTTCGACAAGGACGCGGAGACCGGTAACAAGACCATCCGTGACATCAAGGAGCAGGAAGTATTCTTCGGCGACGTTCCGCTGATGACCGGCAACGGTACCTTCATCGTGAATGGCACCGAGCGCGTGATCGTTTCGCAATTGCACCGCTCGCCCGGCGTCTTCTTCGAGACCGCGAACAACCGCACCTACTTCCTGGGCAAGATCATCCCCTACCGCGGATCGTGGGTGGAGTTCGAGTACGACCAGAAGAACATCCTGTACGTCCGCATCGACCGCAAGCGCAAATTCCTGGGCACCATCTTCCTGCGCGCCCTCGGATTGCGCACCGATGAAGACATCTTGAAGACGTTCTACACCGTGGACCGCATCGCGCTGAAGAACAGCAAGCTCTACTGGCAGTTGGATCCCGGCGTGGAGCGTCCCACCAACCTGCTGGGCATGAAGGTGACGCACTCGATCAAGGCGAAGGGTGGCGACGAGATCGCGCACTCCGGCCGCAAGATCACGCCGGCGATCATGAAAGAGATCCAGAAGGCGAAGATCTCGGAGATCGAGGTCGACAACGTCGACCTGGAAGGCGCGTTCACTGCTGCCGATATCGTGGACACCAAGACCGGCGAAGTGCTGCTCGAAGCCAACAACGAGCTCACTGCCGATAAGCTAGCCAAGATCTTCGATGCGGGCGTCAGCGAGATCCAGCTCTTCTTCCCTGAGCGCGACGACGTAGGCACGGTGATCAGCGCGACGCTGCGCAAGGATTCCGTGAAGACGCCGCAAGAGGCGCTGATCGAAATCTACCGCAAGCTGCGTCCGGGCGACCCGCCGACGCTCGACACCGCGACCTCGCTCTTCCACGGCATGTTCTTCGATGCCCGGAAGTACGACTTCTCACGCGTGGGCCGCTTGAAGTTCAACATCAAGCTGTTCGATAACCAGGATGCCAGCTCGCTCGACAAGCGCACCCTCGACCCCGACGACTTCTACGCCACCATCCGTTATCTGGTGAAGTTGCGCAAGAACATCGGATTGGTCGACGACATCGATCACCTCGGCAACCGCCGCGTGCGCGCCGTTGGCGAATTGATGGAGAACCAGTTCCGCATCGGACTGGTCCGCATGGAACGGGCGATCAAAGAAAAAATGTCCGTGTACCAGGAGATGTCGACGGCGATGCCGCACGACCTGGTGAACGCCAAGCCGGTGATGGCCGCGATCCGCGAGTTCTTCGGTTCGTCGCAGCTCTCGCAGTTCATGGACCAGACCAACCCGTTGTCAGAGATCACGCACAAGCGCCGCCTGTCGGCCCTTGGGCCGGGTGGTCTCTCGCGTGAGCGCGCCGGATTCGAAGTCCGCGACGTTCACCCGACGCACTACGGCCGCATCTGCCCCATCGAGACGCCGGAAGGCCCGAACATCGGACTGATCTCCTCGCTCTCCTGCTACGCGCGCATCAACGACTACGGCTTCATCGAGTCGCCGTATCGCCGCGTGAAGGATGGCAAGGTGCTCGACTTCGTGCAGATCGTGAATGCGGGCGACAGCGATTACCGCGTAGGCGATCACATCGAGAAGCATGAAGTGATCAAGGCCAACGCCGAACTGAAGGAACGCCGCAAGCGCCAGATCGAGTGGGAGCCGTTCAGCTTCTATCAATCGGCTTGGGAAGAAGATCGCCACATCATCGCGCAGGCCAACGTGGAGCTGGATGAGAAGGGCCGCATCGCGACCGAACTCGTCAACGCCCGCAAGGCCGGCAACTTTGTGCTGGTGAGCCGCGACGAGATCGATTACGTGGACGTTTCGCCGAAGCAATTGGTATCAGTGGCCGCTTCGCTGGTCCCGTTCCTCGAGCACGACGACGCCAACCGCGCATTGATGGGCGCGAACATGCAACGCCAGTCGGTTCCGCTGCTCCGCGCCGAAGCTCCCATCGTGGGCACCGGCATGGAAGGCGTGACCGCTCGCGATTCTGGCGCCGTGGTTCTTGCTCGCCGCAACGGCATCATCGATTCGGTGGACTCGGAGCGCATCATCGTGCGCGTCGAGGGTGAACACCACCCGATGCAGCTCTCGCGTGAAGTGGGCAGCGACATCTACGCGCTGACCAAGTTCAAGCGTTCAAACCAGAACACCTGCATCAACCAGAAACCTGTCGTTCGCAAGGGCGACCGCGTGGTGAAGGGACAGGTCATCGCAGACGGTCCTTGCACCGATCAGGGCGAGTTGGCGCTGGGACGTAACGTCCTGGTGGCCTTCATGCCGTGGCGCGGCTACAACTTCGAAGACGCGATCCTGATCTCGGAAAAGATGGTGCGCGAGGATTACTACACCTCGATCCACATCGAAGAGTTCGAGATCGAGTCGCGCGACACGAAGCTGGGGCCGGAGGAAGTCACCCGCGACATTCCCAACGTCAGCGAGAACGCGCTGCGCGACCTGGATGAATCGGGCGTCATCCGCATCGGCGCCGGCGTAAAGCCGGGCGACATCATGGTGGGCAAGGTCACACCCAAGGGCGAGACCCAGCTCACGCCGGAAGAAAAGCTGTTGCGTGCCATCTTCGGCGAAAAAGCCGGAGACGTTCGCGACGCTTCACTCACCACGCCTCCCGGTATCGAAGGCACGGTGGTCGATGTGAAGATCTTCTCGCGCAAGGGACAGGAAAAAGACGAGCGCGCCAAGCACATCGAAGGTCTGCAGATCGAGCGGCTGGAAAAGAACCTGGCTGACGAGATCCGAATTCTGACCGACGAGCGTTTGAAGCGCTTGGAGAACATCCTTGGCAACAAGGAAGTCCAGGCTGACCTGCACGACGAGAAGACCAACAAGAAACTCGTGGGCAAGGGAGCGATGCTCGATCGCGAGACCATCGAGCGCATCGCAACCCGCAACCTGAAGCGCATCAAGTACGCCGATAAGGACCCGCGCGTCAACGAGCAGATCGACGAGATCGAAGAGATGACCTCGCGCCAGATCGACGTGCTGCGCAAGATCGTGAAAGAGAAGATCGACAAGCTGCAGAAGGGCGACGAGCTGCCACCGGGCGTGATCAAGCTGGTGAAGGTTTATATCGCCATGAAGCGCAAGCTTTCGGTCGGCGACAAGATGGCGGGACGCCACGGTAATAAGGGCGTGATCGCGCGCATCCTGCCGGAAGAAGACATGCCGTATCTCGCCGACGGAACGCCGGTGGAGATCGTGCTGAATCCGCTGGGCGTGCCTTCCCGTATGAACGTGGGCCAGATCCTTGAGACCCACCTGGGATGGGCCGGACACAAACTGTCGGACCGCATCAACACGCTGATGAAGGAGAACGGACGCGCGGAGTCAGTCCGCCGTGAGTTGAAGGTCATCTTCAAAGACACGCCGTTCCTCGAGTCACTGAAAGATCTGGACGACGACACGCTGGAAGCGGTGGGCAAGGGCATGGCCAAGGGAGTCTACTTCGCCTCGCCGGTATTCGACGGTTCGCGCGAGCACGAGATCAAATCGCTGCTGCGCGAAGCCGGACTGCCGGAGTCAGGCAAGACGGAGCTCTTCGACGGCATGACCGGCGACAAGTTCGAACAGCCGGTGACCGTGGGCTACATCTACATGCTGAAGCTCTCGCACTTGGTCGACGACAAGATCCACGCGCGCTCCATCGGGCCGTACTCGCTCATCACCCAGCAGCCGCTGGGCGGCAAGGCGCAGTTCGGCGGTCAGCGCTTCGGAGAGATGGAAGTTTGGGCGCTGGAAGCTTATGGCGCGGCTTACATCCTGCAGGAGCTGCTGACGGCGAAGTCCGACGACGTGTATGGCCGCACCAAGATCTATGAGGCCATCGTGAAGGGCGAAGCCGCCATCGAGCCGGGGGTGCCTGAGTCGTTTAATGTGCTCGTCCGCGAATTGCAGGCACTGTGCCTCGATGTTGAGTTGATCAACTTCGAGCCCAAGAAGCCCGCGGCGGTAGCGGCAGATTGATTTTTTACATCCCGAGGTCCGCGTTTAACGCGGGCCGAGGGACCCCTACCCGGGCATAGTCGCCAGGGTAGGGGTCCCTCACCTTCGGTTCGGGATCTGGATATTGGACGCTGATGCAGATGCTCCCATTGCAACAGCGCAAAAGATAAGCAGCATAACGGGAGCAGGAGGACACCTTGTATCGTTCGAGCCCGTTCGACCTCGGAAACGCAGTAGCGGATTTCGATTCCATCAAGATCAGTGTGGCTTCTCCGGAAAAGATCCGGAGCTGGTCGCACGGCGAAGTCACCAAGCCGGAGACCATCAACTATCGCACCTTCAAGCCGGAGCGCGATGGCTTGTTCTGCGCGCGCATCTTTGGCCCGGTCACCGACTGGGAGTGCTTGTGCGGCAAGTACAAGCGCATGAAGCATCGCGGCGTCATCTGCGACAAGTGCGGCGTTGAAGTCACGTTGTCGAAGGTGCGGCGCGAGCGGCTCGGACATATCGAGCTGGCGTCGCCGTGTTCGCACGTGTGGTTCTTCAAAGGACTGCCGTCGCGCATCGGACACATCCTCGACATCTCGCTGCGCGAGCTCGAGGCCGTGCTTTATTTCGAAGCTTATGTCGTGATCGAGCCGGGCGACGCTCCGGTGAAAGACCACGAAGTCATTAAAGAAGAGCAGCGCTTCCGCGAACTCGACGCGCAGTATCGTCCTACCGGCTTCAAGGCCATGATGGGCGCGGAGGCCATTAAGGAACTGCTCAAGCGCGTGAACACCGAGGAGATGTCGGTCGAGCTTCGCGAAAAGATGAAGCACGAGACCTCGCTGCAGAAGCGCCTGAAATACGCCAAGCGGCTGAAGGTCGCCGAGGCATTCCGCCGCTCCGGCAACAAGCCGCAGTGGATGATCCTCGACGTGATCCCGGTCATTCCTCCGGAGCTGCGCCCGCTGGTTCCACTCGATGGTGGACGTTTCGCGACTTCCGATCTCAACGATCTGTATCGCCGCGTCATCAATCGCAACAACCGCTTGAAGAAGCTGATGGACCTGCACGCTCCTGAAGTCATCGTGCGCAACGAAAAGCGCATGCTGCAGGAAGCCGTGGACGCCCTCTTCGACAACGGACGCCGTGGCCGCGTGCTGCGCGGTGCAAACAACCGTCCGCTGAAGTCGCTGAGCGATACGCTCAAGGGCAAGCAGGGACGCTTCCGCCAGAACCTGCTCGGCAAGCGCGTTGACTACTCAGGACGCTCGGTCATCGTGGTCGGTCCTGAACTCAAGCTGCATCAGTGCGGGTTGCCGAAGAAGATGGCGCTCGAGCTGTTCAAGCCGTTCATCTACCACCGCCTCGAGCAAACCGGGCATTGCACCACCATCAAGCAGGCGAAAGAGATGGTGGAGCAACAGGAGCCCATCGTTTGGGACATTCTGGAAGAGGTCATCAAAGACCATCCCGTGCTGTTGAACCGCGCGCCAACGCTGCACCGTTTGGGCATCCAGGCATTCGAGCCGGTGCTCGTCGAAGGCAAGGCTATCAAGATCCATCCGCTGGTCTGCACCGCCTTCAACGCCGATTTCGACGGCGACCAGATGGCCGTGCACATCCCGCTTTCGCCTGAGGCGCAAGTGGAAGCCAGCGTGTTGATGCTGGCCTCGCACAACATCCTGTCGCCCGCGTCAGGACACCCCATCACCGTTCCTACGCAGGACATGGTTCTCGGTCTCTACTACCTCACCAAGGCCAAGGTTGGCGCCAAGGGTGAAGGCCGCGTCTTCGCGAACATCGAAGAGGTCCTTATGGCTCTCGAAGCGAAGCAGGTCGAGACCCTCTCGCCTATCCGTCTGCGCTATACCGGTCCTGTGCTCGACATGACCACGGCTTACGACGACCAGGACATCGGTCATACCGAGCCCGTCCAGTACAACAAGCAGTACATCTCCACCACCGTCGGTCGCGCGATCCTCAACGATGCGCTTCCGGAAGGTATGCCTTACGTCAATGGCCTTCTCAAGAAGAAGGGCATGGGACAGCTCGTCAACTACTGCTACCTGAACCTTGGTCTTGAGGTTACGGTCAAGGCACTCGATCGCATCAAGGAGCTTGGCTTCCAGTACGCCACTCGTTCCGGCCTCTCTGTAGGTCTCGACGACATGGTCATTCCTGAGTCCAAGTACACCGTTGTGCACGAGGCTGAGAAGCAGGTGGTCGCCGTTCAGCAGCAGTACCTCGACGGCGCCATCACCAACGCCGAGCGCAACAATAAGGTCATTCAGATGTGGTCGACGGTCACCGAAAGGGTCGCCGACGAGATGTTCAACAACATGAAGCGTGCGGACAAGGAAGGAGCCATGAACCCGATCTACATCATGGCCGACTCCGGTGCGCGTGGCTCTAAGCAACAGATCCGTCAGCTCTC
>Ga0137403_10008667_pt1 | contig 11375 bp, 22 predicted proteins | sample CZOMad2_1_16fung_FD_122057 | JGI IMG/M metagenome (GOLD analysis project Ga0137403, IMG submission 122057) | Vadose zone soil fungal communities from Angelo Coast Range Reserve, California, USA - CZOMad2_1_16fungal (Hybrid Assembly) | ecosystem: Environmental > Terrestrial > Soil > Vadose zone...
AGTTTTTGCACGTGTGATGCCAGCCAGTTGACTGCCTTCTGGATGTAGTTTTGCCAGATGTGCAGCAGGAATTTCCCGATGGTGCGGAACACGAATAGCAGCGCCCGCACGAGGTTCACAAGCACCGCCCAGAGGAAGTTGGCGACGGCCACGAGCAGGCGATATACCTGTATGATTAAGAAGTACAGGTCGGAGATGAGTCCGCCTAAAATGTTTGGGTCGTTTGGCGGTCCGCCGCCGCCGTTGAATCCTCCGAAGTCTCCCATGTGGCCGGTCTCCTTGTTATTACTTTTGCGGTATCGCGCCGAGTTCGCGGAGCTGTGCCACGCGCAGGTTGATGCGGCGCTCTATCGCCGGCGAGTCCTGCTCGCCCGCGTAAAACTTCTCGATGAATGGGCCGTGATCATTCACAAAGAAAGTATATTCTTGGTAACGCACGGTGGCGCCCTGTCTGTCGAATTCCACTGCGTCTCTGATTCTCAGTCCCTTAACTTCCGTTGGCAGCATGTGTTCTCCTCCCTGGTCGCGTCACTCTCTGTGTACAGGTGCGCCACCGCCTAAACCTTGGTCATCGCCACCGCCGCTGCTGCCGCTTCCTCCGCTACCCCCACCACCACTGCCGCCGCTGCCTCCTCCGCCACTGCCGCCGCCTGACCCTCCCGGTGGTGGTGGCGGTGGTGGTGGCGGTGGCCCGCCGAATATGGAAGTGAAGTCGTTTAGCAAGCTGTCGCCGGTGGAAGCGGTTCCTGCAAGGTCTGCGAGGACTTGCCCGAAGTCGTCGGTGCCCACTTCGTTGAGTATGCTGAAGAGGTCGTCCAGGTCTCCGGCCATCGAAGCGATGAGGATGGTTTGGTCTGCGATGCTTGCTGCGATGTCTGCTAGTTCTGTGTCCATCGCCGCTTCGAGCGGCGGCAGTGGGCCGATCTCGTTACCGGTGAGGTCAGTGAACCCGTAGTTTACGACGGCGAAATCGAGGTCTTGCGTTCCGAGTGGCGAGATGGGCCAGGGGTTCATTCTTCCTTTGCGCCTTTCGGCAACCATTTCTCAACGCGCTCGACGCGGTCGTTCAGTGCTTTCTTGTCACGGTATCGTTCCTGAACGCGGTCCTCGACGCGCGTTAAGCGGTGTTCCAGTCGGAGCCACAAGGCCGCGATAGCCCCTAGTGCGACGACAAGTTCGAGGCACGCTTTTAGGTCAAGCACCTTTGCTCTGTCCGAAGGCCGCGTATTTTTCCCACGAGCGCGCGCCGGTGTAGCCGAGCATGCACGAGCCGAAAAGCCAGAAGAGCGCGTCCGGGAAGACTAGCGGGGGCTTGCCAGCGATGGGAAATACCACATAATTCGCCGCAAGAATTCCAAGCATGACATACAGAAAACTCGGTCGCGCTCGACTCGTGAACTTATCGCCAGTAGCTGCGTCAGCGCGGATATTGTTGCTTGCCGCTTCCGTTTCTCGCGCGAGCGTGTCTTGCGCTTTGGCTTCGAGCGCGATTTGTGCGAGCTGGATTTCTTTCTGGTTTTCATCGATGGCCGCTTGGAATTTCGCCTTTTCCTCGGGGCTTGCGTGGAAGGTGCCTACGATGTCTTTGAAAAGTTGTCCAACTCCTCCGCCGAGAATTTGGTCGAGTAGCGGCATAGTCGTTTCCTTCTAGGCGTCCCACATTCCCCATTCGAGTACGAGATATTGAGGTAAGGACCACTGGTCGGCGGGGTCCATCCCGGGCGTGACGGTTTGAATCCTGAAACCCGCCTTAATCTGTGTGAGTGATGGAAAGGGAATTAAGAAGTTCCCCTGTGTGTCGTTGTAGAACTGGTTTCCCGGTGCGATGTGGTAAAAGCTGCTTGTTGCGGCGACCTGGGCAACGTTAGTGCCTATGGTGAACAGTATGTTAGCTCCGTCAGTGATCTTGAAGGAGGGGAATCGGTTCGCGACTGCGGCGCTGGTAACGAGCTGTGCTCTAAGCATCAGCAGCGTCCAACTGCGGTTGGCTGGCACGGTTTCGAGAATTTGCGCCCCGGCTGCTGGAGCTGCTCCGGCGATGGAGCGAACTACGCCGGGGCCATCCGTGATCTCCTTCGACGGCGTTCCAGGAAAACCGTTTACGGTAAGGTTTCCGAGGTACCCTTGCCAAATCATCGCTTGGGGGTTTACCTGCGCAAGGTTTGCGAAGGGGCGAACTACCATCGCCTGAAGGAAACACCAAGAGCCGGCGGGGAAGGCGGTCACTACGCGCGCTGCGAACGACAGTAGCCACCCTTCGTAAAGTGGGACGGTAAAGAGGAAGCTACCTGCCCCGATTACGGCGTCTAACTCGCCTTCTTTGATCTCGCCTTCGGGGGTCAGCCAGCGGTAGTTAACGCGCACCGTGCCATTCGCGAGGTTGGAAATTACGAAGAACTCGATTAGGTCATTGCGCTGAAAGTATATCGTTTGTGACGGGACGACGAGCTTGGGATCGAATCCGACGAGGTTTGGTGCGGTCTGAATCTTCGACGGCGGCGGGCCGTTCGGTGGGGTGTTCGGCACGCCGCTTCGAGTTGCCAAGGTGTCTCCTGTGGTCGCGAGCGCGTTATCCGAGCCGCACGAAAATCAGCGAAGCGGTGATGGCGGCGAGCAGGTCGTTCGAGACTTGCTCGATGAAGATGCCTGGGGAGTTGTTGGCCTGGAAAACGGGAATCAGCGGCAGGCCGTAGTAGGACGCAAGGTCGTAGAAAAATGTGCTGCTGCGGTCCTGGAACGGTGAGGGTCCGGGCATGGGGATGCGGAAGTTACCGGAATCCGCGCCGCGAATCGTGAGGGTGGTCACGTTTGCGGAAACTTGGTAACCGACCAGCGCGTAGGAGCTGCCGCGCTTCAGGAGATCGCTTTGCGCGGTGATTGCGGCGATCCCGGCATACGTCGAACCGGAAGCAGGCGCGCCGGGAGCGTATTCGACGGTGACGGTTTCGAGTTTGCGTTTCTGCAAAGTCGGGACATCAATCAGCGTTTGTTGTATGCCGAGGATGTCGTCGTAGTAGACCATCAGCGTGAGGTTGTCAATTTTTCCGGCGCCGGCTGCGGATGCGATGGTCACGGCCAGCGTGTCCACCGGGTAGAGATCCTGCATCGTTTCCCACGGCAGAAGAGGGAAGGGCTGATGGACTTGGGTGCGCAATCGCAGGCCGCGAGTGTTGTCGTGCAATTTTGGAGAGGTGACCTGTACGAAGCCGAGAGCGTCCGTGTCGATCCACATGTTTAGCAAGCGCACGCGCGACGCTGTGGAGCGTACGATCAGGGAATCTCCTGCCACTGCGGCGGCGACGGTGCCGCCTGCGGCGGCGGCGGTTACGGTGGCGGTCACGGTATCTATTGCTGGCGGCATTTTCGTTTCTCCCGAATCGTGCTCACTGGAAAACTGGCCAGTGAGGAGGCCGGTCTTACCGACTCCCTCACCGTGAAATTACTTGTTCTTCTTCGCGGAATGGGCGGCAGTCGCGTACGCGTGTTGCTTGTCGAAATTCTGCTGGCTCATCTTCGGGCCGCGCGGCAGGTCGGGCACGGAGGCCATCGCGTCCAAAACGGGCTGCGTGAATTTTGCCCAGTTCGGCGCGGCGTTCTTGGTGCCTTGCGGATAGCGTCCGACGCCAAGGTTGATGGCGTTGGCCTTTTGCTTGCCGGCCGAGTCTTGATTGATGCCTTTGCCGAATGCGCCGGAGCTGACGGCGGCTTGCACGGAAGACGCCCAAGTGCCTTCGGCGGCGGTTGTCGCGGCGAGCCAGTCGCGGCGAGGGTTGTTGATGCCGTCCTGGTAGCTCTGGCCGGCGTTGCCGGTGTTGTTGACGTACTTCTGTTGACTTGCAGAGGCGGGCTTAATGCGGATCGGCATGGCGTGCGCTCCGTGTGTGAATCTTTGTCACGAGCGCAGGTTGAGGGAGTTCACCGGAAGCGTGTCAAGGAAAAAAATTGCCCTGTTTCGGTGCAAACCTTGCCGTGGGGAAGGGGTGCTTTCGGCGTGGATTTCGCGGGGTTGGAAAACGCGGGAACCCGCATGAATAGCGAAGAGAAAGCGATTTTCTGGTTGACATAATATAACAAATTCGAGACGCGGACGACCCTAGTTAACAGTCGCTTTGTTATGGGACGCCTGGGCTCACTGTGTGGGTCGGGTTTATGCTGGCCGGCAATGAACAACGGGCGCAGCTTTCAACCTACTCGGCGGCGTGAGCGGGAACGCGCCGTGGTCCTGCTTTTTGCATTCGGGACCTTTGACACTCTCTGCTGCGCCCTCCTCGCTCCGGGGGGAAGATGAGCGAGACCCCGCAAATTCTCTCGATTAAACCTATCCGCAAGTGGGGTCACTCCCAGGTCGTAACCGTGTCCAAGGAAGTGCGTCAGGCGTTGTGCGTTCAAGCCGGCGACCAGATCGTGTTCCGCAAGATTGGCCGCTACGTGTTCATCTTGGCTGTAAACGCTATACAACTTGCTCCCGTAACGAAACAGGAAATGGCGCTAGCGCGCGAGGCGTTGGGTTCGTAAATGGAAACCAAAACCATTCTCGTCGATCAGGTCAAGATGCGGGTGGTCGTCTCGTTCGATATGCTCACCGGCGATATTCAGGTCGATGGCTGCGACAAGAACCCGGTTGTCGCGCTCGGAATGCTTGACTACGCGCTCGCTCGCGTCCGTCGTGCTCTTGCGATCAACGATATGGTTCAGGAAGCGAAAAACGTCCCAAGAGTTTCGCTGGCTGGCGGGATGCCGCAATGAGCGAAGTCCGCTTGGTTTCGGTCGAGCAGATCGACGAGCCGCTAATCCCCATGCGCGAGCAGTTCGGGGATTCCCCGTTCAATGAGCTGGTCGAAGACATTGGTAAAAACGGGATCACTTGCCCGCTGAAACTGCGCGTTGTTGGTGACCGCTTCCGTGTGGTCTTCGGGCATCGGCGGTTTAAGGCCGCGCAAGTTTGCGCGTTGCGCGAGGTGCCGGCGATTGTCGAGGAGATGGACGACTACGCCGAAGTGCGGCAAATGATTTCGGAGAACACCGGGCGCGAGGAAGTTTCCGCGGCGGAGCAAGGCCGTTACTACCTGTCGTTGATGGAAAAGTTCAAGCTCAACCTGGAACAGCTCGCGGCGATGGTGGGTAAGACGGTGCAGTTCGTCGATGAGCGTGTTTCCTTCGTGCAATGCGATTCGGAGATTGCGGACGCCAACCGCGATGGCTTGGTGATCTGGTCGGTTGCGAAAGAATTGCTGCGCGTGAATCCGTACACCTGGGCGCTGGCTCTGCGTTGCGACGTGCAAACGTGTGACGAGCCGACGCGCGGGAAGATCGACGCGCATCGTAAATTTCTGCTCGACTTGTGTATCCGGTGTGGCGCGACGGGCAAGGTTGCTCGCAGCTACGTGGATCAGTGGAAGAATTCTCTTCTCCCTGTCAACGCCTACCAGCCGAATGGAAACGGCGCGGCTGTTGCGCCGCCGGCTGCCGCGCAAGCTCCACCGTGTATCGTCTGCGGGAAAAATGCCGACCAGGGAAACATGGTGGATTTGAGGGTTCATCATTGGGAGCGCGCCGGTGTGGTCAAAATTCTGCGCGAGCACGGCGTCGAGGTCTACGAGTGAGCCGGTTGCGTGCAGGTTCGGTGTTTCGCGTTCCGGCTCAGGAGCCGGGAGCTATCACGACCTGTGCCCTCTGCGATTGGAGCCGGTTTTTTCCTATCCGTAAACGGAAAAAGGGAAGTGCTTACTCGCGCGCACGTCGTGCCCTGGCCGGACACTGGCGAAGGAAACATCCTGAAATGGGGCTCAAGATTTGGGTGCCCGAATGAAAGTCGCGCCCGAGATCATCGCAGCTCTTTGCCGTAAGCACGCTCTTGGTCTGCTCACGCCGGTGAAGTGGCAAGGCACGCCGCTCGACAAGGTGCGGCTGCTGTGGGCTGTTGCCGGCGTCGAGTCTTCTTTCGGTTTGAATTGCAGCCCGCGTCACGAGACGGGTTACTGCTACGGCGGACGCTACTTCGACCGCGAGAGGTCGAAGGCGTGGGGCTGCTTGGCGCATTGTTCCTTCGGTCCCTGGCAAGTGATGTTCTCTCATTTCCCTTTGGGTGTGTCGCCGCTGTCTTTGCTGTGGGACACGGATGGAGGCATCGCTGCGGAAATCGGCATACGCGGTGCAATCGACGTGCTGAATCACTCCATCTCGCAGGGAGCCGGCAATCTCGCCGACATTTCCATTGCTTACAACGGGCCGGCCAACGAAGAGGAATACTCCGCGCGGCTGTTCGAGTGTCTTGACCGGCCCATGCCGGAAAGTGTTTCTCCGGTGACCGCATGAGTTATATGCCGGCAGGGGCGTTGCTCGTAAGTACTATTGTGGGAATGGTGATTATGTGGTGGACTCGCCCGCGCACGCCGCGCGGGGGGGCTCAGCCATGACGGTGGATGATTTCGTGGGGTTGGTTCGGGAAGTGCAGTCCGACTTCGAAAGGGAAGAGGACCAGGGTTTGTTGCAGCACGATCTCCATAAAGCAGAGCAAGCCTTGGCGGGGAAATACGCCTGCGACCGGATTTTGCGGAAGGTGGAAGCGCGGGCGGGAATGCGTTTGGTTAGGTCCAGCACGACAAGTCGAGCGAGGTGAAGCGATGAGGATCATTTGCCCGCAGTGCGAGAGGGAACTAGGCACAGTGGAGTCGGTTGCGCGGTTGATTCTGACCGTGCATTGCCCGTTCGATGGCAACGACTTCGGCGTCGCGGCCGTTCCGCCTGAGCCGGCGGTTGCTGCGCCGGCGGAGCCGTCGACTACTGCGTCAGCGACGTAGCAATGCCGTCGCCGACGCTGATTATTCCCGAGGAGCTGATGCACCCCGGCGCGAAGAAAGCGGTTATCGCGTTCCTGCGCGACGCGCCGGCAGAACGGAAGTTGAAGGCGCAGCTGCTCCTCGGATGGGCGCAAGAGGTCGGGCTGCGGTTGAGGCAGCGCGATTATGACGAGGTTCAGTCTCAGGCGTTGGACGGTTAGGCCAAATGATGAACCTGTTTTGTCACAGCCGATGCAGCGAGTACGTCCACCGCGTAAGACTCGGCACTAAACATTGGCGGTCTAATTTTCCGCTGTTCTGCCTCCAATGCGGGAAGCTGTGGATCGGACTCTGTAACTGGTAGGAGGAATGATGCTGCTATTCGTTGTCGGGTTGTTGGTCGGGGTTGCGCTGGCGATTCTCGTCTATCACTTCCACGTGCTTCACACTCTGAAAACGTACGCGGTCGATTGGCGCGCGCGTGCGATCTCTGCCGAGCAAGAGGTTGAAAACTGGAAGGTGTGGGCAAAGCTCAAAGGCTTGGAACGGGGTTACTAAGCATGACGGATTTAGAGAAGCGCGCGATCACGGCGCTGCGCTCCGTGAAGGTGCCGGATAAAAACTGGCACGCCTGCAAGATTAAAGTGTTCGTCGCGTGGGCGGCTTCCTACCCCGACAGCCCGATGCTTCCTTTCGATGCTGCTGATCTTTGGTTTCTCGTGTGGCGGTATCGCCGGCAGATTGCGGATCAGGAAGTTGTCGCGCGCGCCGATGAGCTTCTGAACGGAGCGTTGCACCTTGCCTTCTAAGGAAATATGCAACGAGCAAAAAGTTCGAGGTCCCCTCGCCGTGACGCGTACGGCATTTGAGGGGGACGAAAGGTCGGCGGCGTGGACATAAGCGCGGGCAACGCAGGAGTGCGACCCGCCGGCTCACGAGCTGCGCCGCCGGCTTCCTGTTTTTATGCCGCGTAGACTGAACGATTTCGTGTTGGAGCCCCCGGAGAATTGCATGCACTGTGAGCACGTCTTTGAAAAGCCTTATCAACGAATGCCGGAGTGGGAGGGCGATGGCGTCATCGTTCTGCGATGCCCCCACTGTGGATTGATGACCCCGCTGCGAGGGGAGTGGACCCGCTAACATGGAAGTCCCCTTGCAGCTCGAAGCCGGTAAACTCCCGCCCGTCCCCCGCGCTGGTTTTGCGGCGGGGGGCGAGGCGGAAGGGGGGCGCGCGGAAGCGCGGTATGTTCATAAGATAGGAACATCTCCTAAAGTACTTGGTTGGATAGGTTTATCGGTCGAAGGGGCCGATTTGGTCCGCAGGGAGACCCGGCGGAAGCTGACTCAGCAGGTGGTTGGTTCCCTTAACAGGTGTGGACGCGAAAAGCAGGCGAAAGCCCTGGCCACGTGCGGGCAGTGGTTTGACGTGTGGGCGAGGCCGAGTGGGGAAGCGAAACTTTTGCCTTGTCCATGCGATTCGATGTTTTGCCCCGAGTGTGCGAATCGCCGGTCGCGTCCGCTGATTCGAAAACTGAAGGGCATGGTCAACCGTCCTGGCAGGTCGTATTGGTTTCTGACTCTCACGGTGCCCAACACGGAAAACCTGTCGCGGCAGGACATCTCGGCCATCTCCGACCAGTTCGCGGAGCTGTGGAATTCCTGGGTGTTTCAGGAAGTCGAAGACGAGAACGGAAAAGCGTTTCGGATCTACGGCGGAGTGCGTTCCATCGAGTGCGTGTATGAGCCGGAATCGGAGTCGTGGCATCCGCATATTCACGTTCTCTTTGAAGCTCCGCGCCGGTTGCCGTGGTGGTGGCTGACATTGCTGAAAGCCGCCTGGAATCGCATTACCGGCGGTGCGCGTTACCTTCGGTTGCAGCGTGCCTACTCGGTTACCAAGCGTGGAAAGAAGAAATATAACAACCTGAATGAGAAGGCGCTCCGCGAGCTGTGCAAGTACGTCACGAAATGCGCGGAGTTTGCCGGTGACCATTTGCTCGTCGATGAGTTTCTGCGGGCGTTTAAGGGTGTGCGGCGTACGCAGTGCTTCGGGAGTTTTCACGGTGCATGCTCGCGCGAGTTTGAGAGAGAGCCTGGCGACGACGACGAAGAAACTTTGAACGCGCAAGCGACGCTCACCGATGACGGCTACCGGCGTCTGCCGTTTCGCGCGGTGCTTGCTGACACAGTGATGCAGCGTGACGGCACGCGGCAACTGACTTTTGATTTCATGGAGCGCGTGCGCGCGTATATCCAAACGGCCGATCCGCCGTGGGGGTTGGAGGTGGAAGACATCCCGACGAGTGAGCAGACGCGAATCGAGTTCGCCGGCGCGATGCCGGAGAAATCAGAGTGGCAACCTTCGCTTTTTGAGGGAGCTGTCTGAAACCTTTACGTGGAGGTGGTAGAGATGGCGACAGCGGCAGTTCAGACGTGGATAGGGCACAGCAGTGATATCGCGGTGCCGTTGCTCGGTGCGGAGTTTTGGAAAGACGGGACGGAAATATCGGGAATCCTGGAAGGGAAGCGGGACCAGAAAGTTGGTGGCACTGCGTATCGGTTGACTCTCGACACGGCAGTCAGTATCGACGGGGAAGAGGTCACGGAAGTTGAGATGCCCAGCCTCACTGGATTTAAGAACGCACTCGAATCGCTGCGCTTGCAGGGGTACCAGATGAAAAAGGGTGACCTGTGGAGGGTGCGGTGCGAGGGCATTAAGAAGGCCAAGAAAGAAGGGTTCAGCGACTCGCCCGAGTTTGAGTTGGCCATCGTCAGGAAATAGCGCATGTCCACTGCCGTCAATCCCGCGATCCGTTTTCAGGCTGACCGGCTGAGGTTTCCCGGACTGCAACTCCGGGAAATCCTCGTCTGGAAAAACTGGCTGTATGGAAACTCGACTCGCTTTGACCGCTACGAATACAACGTGCGCTTGGGTGACGGAGTTGACCCCGGACCTTCCTACCCCGACTCTTCGCGCCGGATGTGGATTGCAAACTCGATGAAGCGCGTTGACGTGGTCGCGGTCAAGGGAGACCGCGTCACGATCATAGAGGTAGAAGAGAATCCCGGCCTGACTGCCTTCGGCCAGCTCGCCGGCTACGTTGTGCTGTGGCGCGCGCGGATCGCCAACGGCGGGCCGCCACTGGTGCATCTCTCCCTCGGTGTCGAAAAGCTCTTTCCTGATGACCTGCCGCACGATCCGAATCCGGGCACGTTGCTGGTCTGTGCGCGCATCGGGAATGATGCGCTAGCCGTCGCGCGCAGCTCGGGCGTTTCCGTCGAAGTTGTCCCCACCGATTTTTCTCCCCTCAAAGGCGGCGGGCGCTAGCGTCGCCGTGGACCGGCGCGACGCGACGGAACCGCGGTTTTGCCAGTGGTGTAAGAAGTCGCTTGCCCCTGGCTCGAGACGCGACGCTAAATTTTGCAGCAAGTTGTGTCGTCAGGCGTCCTGGCGGTTTGTCGTCGCTCCTGCAGCGCGATCGTCTCTAGCGACGGATCGGCCGATGCACTTCGCGTACGCCGATCCTCCCTATCCCGGCAAAGCGTTTTATTACCCTGAAAACCGCGAAGTGGATTACGCGTCGCTGGTGGACCGTCTCGATCGATCGTATAGCGACGGATGGGCGTTAAGTGTCTCCGCTCCCGGGCTGCGCGACGTTTTGCCTCTTTGTCCGAAGGAGGTTCGTGTGTGCGCGTGGTTTAAAGGGCCGCGGTACACGACGGCTCGCCGTGCTCTTTGCTCCTGGGAGCCGCTGATTGTGTGTCGCGGGCGGCCACTGGCGACGGATCGGGTGCAGCGCGTACTCGATGGGTTGATAGCGCGCGGCCGTTTTCGGGCGTTCCCTGGTGCGATGGTTGGCATGAAGCCGCCCGCGTTCGCGGAGTGGATGTTTGCTCAGCTGGGCGCGACGCGTGGTGATTTCCTAGACGATCTGTTCCCTGGCAGCGGCGCGATTGGTGTCGCGTGGATCCGCTACGTGTCGCCGCGGGCTCCTGGAGCCCAGCGCGACTCTTCGACGTTTTCGAAGTAAGCGAAACACCTCCAAAGGCGCAAAGCCGCAGGCGCGCGCGCTCGGGCGCGCGCCGGTCAATCCCTCCGGAGTTTCCAGAATTAGAATCCAGGGGTCTAGCCGTTCTCGTGTCGCAAGTTTCGTGGAAAAATGGCCGATGCCTTGCCAGGATACGTCTGCTGTGTGAGGCAGGCAGGCTGGCTGTGTGAGGAAGGCAGGCTGGCATGCCAGGGCGTGCGTGCCGGCTTGGCAGCCTGGCATTGCCGGCATTCCGCCGTGGCGTGCTGCGGTTGAAGGGAAATGCCTGGCCGGGTGGGGAAAGGCGCTAGCAGCCTGCCCTGGCTGTGCCGGCTGCCTATCCCGAGGGCGCTGCCGGCGTGGCGGGTGCTTTGGGACCCGGCAGTATTTTTATGAGAATGGCTATGTCCGCGTCGGAATAGCCGAGCGTCTTGAGGTGCTCGGCAGCTTGGTGCTCCGTGAGGACGCCGGCTTTGAATCCCGCCTTAATTTCCGCGAGTGAGAGCTGCCGCACTTTTCCGTGTGTGGGTTGTAGCAGGTCCAGCGTGATGATCTGGATGTCGTCATC
>Ga0137403_10008668_pt1 | contig 11373 bp, 9 predicted proteins | sample CZOMad2_1_16fung_FD_122057 | JGI IMG/M metagenome (GOLD analysis project Ga0137403, IMG submission 122057) | Vadose zone soil fungal communities from Angelo Coast Range Reserve, California, USA - CZOMad2_1_16fungal (Hybrid Assembly) | ecosystem: Environmental > Terrestrial > Soil > Vadose zone...
GCTCGAGCCCGGGCGGCAGGCGGTCGGGGCGCGCGAGCGGCGCGAGCCGGCTGGCGGGTGCACCCACCAGGGCCCAACCCTCCCCGGTGAGCACGTCCGCGCCGGCCTTCGCCCCCCAACGCACCAGGCCTTCGCGCTCCGCGTCGGTGACCTCGTCCAGGAGGACGACGAGGGCCTGCACGCCGGTCGCGGCGAACCAGGCGGGCTGGGCCTCCCAGCCGCGGGCCGCGAGCGCCGCGCGCACCGCTTCGGGGGTGTGCGCGGCGAGCGCGGTCACCCTCACCGCAACGCCTGGACCACCTGCAGCCGCGCGGCGCGCCACGCGGGAAAGAACCCGCCGATCAACCCCATCGCGATGGCGAACACGAAGCCCGACAGGAGCAGCCCGGGCGTCACGCGGAAGCTGAACGCGATCTCGCTGAAGCTCGCCCAGTTGGTGGTGCTCGTGATGATGCCGTTGATGGGGAGGGCGAGCAGGCACCCCACCACGCCGCCGACGGCCGCAATGATGGCCGACTCGACGAGGAAGCTGGCGAGGACGCTCAACGGCTTGAAGCCGAGGGTCAGGAGCACCGCGATCTCCGGTCCGCGCGCGGCAATGGCGGCGTTCATCGTGTTCACCGCGCCGAAGACGGCCCCGACCGCCATGATGCTCGTGATGCCCCACGCGAGGTAGCCCAGAATGGTGCCCAGGAGCTGAGATTGCTGCGTGTAGAACTCCGACTCGCGGTGCACGTCCACGGTCATGCGACGATCGTCCATGAGCAGCCGCCGCGCCTCTTCGAAGGCGGCGGGGTCCTTGAGGCGGAACGTCACCGATTGGAAGACCTGGCCGCGGAACACGGGCATGAACTGCTCGTTTTCGCCCCAGATCTCCGATTCGAACGCGGACCCTCCGGCGCTGAAACGGCACACCACCGTCCAGTCGCGACCCGCGAAGCGCAGCGTCTCGCCGATCCCCGTATGCGGGAAGCGCACGGCGATGCGCCGGCCGATGCAGATTTCCGCCCGCCCCGACGCCGGGGGCTGGCCCGCTTCGACCTTCAGATTGGAGCGCACCGTCCAGGCCTGGTCGCTCACGCCGCGCACCACGACGTTCGCCACCTGGGTCGTGTCGAAGATCTTGCGCAGGGGGACCAGGACGTACACCTCCGGAGAGACGAGCGCGCGCCCGTCTGCCCCGGTGGCGACGTGGGGTGACGCCGCGATCATGCTCGCGGTCTCGCGCGGCAGTCCGCTCGACAGCTCCGAGTCCGCCCCCCGCCGCAGCACGAGCACGTTGGCATCGGACCCGGTGCGCGCCAGCGCGGCGCGGAACCCGTTCGCCAGGGCGAGCATCCCGATGAACACGGCGACGACGAGCCCCACGCCCAGCGCGGTGAGCGACGTGGAGAAGGGGCGCTGCAGCACGCTGCGCACGTTGTACAGGATTGGGATCTTCATTCGACGTGCCTCAGCGCCTGCACGACGGGCAGCCGCGCGGCGCGGACGGCCGGGACGAGGCCGCTCGCGAGCATGAGGCCGAGGGCCACGCCTGCGCCGAGCAAGAGGGTGGCCGGCGAAACGTCGAACCCCGGCAGGAAGCCCAGACCGTTGAAGTTCGTGGCGCGGTAGAGGAGCTTCGCGCCCCCGAGGCCGATCGCCGCTCCCGTCAGGGCGACCACGCCCGCCTCGAGCATCACGAGGGTGAACAGCGTCCGGTCGGAGAACCCGATCGTCTTGAGTACCGCCACTTCACCGGTGCGCTCGCGCGCGCTCATCATCATGGCGTTGGCGGTGACGAGCAGGATCGCGAACACCACCGCCAGGCCGATTGTCCCCATCAGCAGGCTCACATTGCCCCACATCGTGGCGAAGCTCGCCTGGAACTCGCGCTCGGTTCCCGTCTTGGTCGGCGCACTCGAATTGCGGAACATGTCGTCGATGGCCTTCGCGATCCCCGCGGCGTGATCGGGGTGGTCGATCTGCACGATGTACCAGCCCGCGATCCCCGCCCGGCCGATCCGCTCATCGAACAGCGTATGGTGGAAAATCAGCACGTCGTCGCCGATCACGGGATCCGTCGGCGTGTAGACCGCCCGCACGGTGAACGTCCAGTCGCCGGGGAAGATGGTGCCCTGGAGCGTGACGTTCTGGCCCAGCCGCCAGCCGAACTGGGTCAGCAGCCGCTTTCCGATGAGCGCGGACGATTTGTCGTGCAGGAACGCGTCGCGCTGATCGGGTGGCATGACGATCTCGGGGTACATCGCGAGGTACGACTCCGCGTCGACCGCGAAGTTCGCGAAGAACCGCTTTCCGTCACCGTAGCGACCACCGAACCAGTTAGCCCAGCTCACCGCCTCGACGCCGGGCACGGCCTTGATCCGGTTGGCGTACGCGAGCGGGAGGGGGAAGACGATCCCGGTGGCGTTCGTGGCCACGAGGCGGCGCGCGCCGCCGAACTGCGCCGTGGCCGCGAGGGTGGTCACCACGGTCCGGAGCGAGGCGAAGAGGAACAGCGTCAGCGCCACGCTCGCGATCGTGAGCAGGGTGCGCCGTTTGTGGCGGCCCAGGTTCGCCAGGACCAGCGGGAGGAACTTCACGAGACCGCCGCCTTCTCGATCAGGTCGCCCTTTTCGAGATGCAGCACCGTTTTCGCCCGCTGGGCGGCATGGGCGTCGTGCGTCACGACCACGATGGTCTTCTTGAACTCGGCGTTCAGCCGCTCGAGCAGGCTGAGCACTTCTTGCGAGCTCTTGGCGTCGAGCTGCCCCGTCGGCTCGTCGAGCAGGGTGAGCGTCGGGTCCGCCACGATCGCCCGGGCGATGGCGACGCGTTGCTCTTGCCCGCCCGACAGCTGGCGCGGGTAGTGGTCCAACCGGTCGTCCAGCCCCACCACTCCGAGGGCGATCCGCACCCGCTCGTCCCGCTCCTTCCTGGAGAGGCTCGTGAGCAACAGCGGCAGCTCGACGTTCTGGAACGCCGTCAGCACTGGGAGCAGGTTGAACGACTGGAACACGAACCCGACATTGCGGGCGCGCCAGGCGGCGAGCTGCGCGGGCCGCATCGCGCTCACTTCCGCCCCGCCCACCCGCACCACGCCGCTGGTCGGCTTGTCGAGCCCGGCCAGGAGGTTCAAGAGCGTGGACTTCCCGGAGCCCGATGGGCCCATCAGCGCGGTGAAGCTCCCCGCCTCGATGTCGAGGGTGAGCCCGGTGAAGACGTCGATGCGCTGGGTATCGCGCTGAAAGGACTTGTGGACATCGCGGATTTCGACGAGTGCCATGAAGCTCCGAGAGATGACGACTTGGAGGTTAGGGTGGCGACACCCGTACGCGCTGCCCCTCGCGGGGAGTTTCGACGCCGCCGACGAGCAGCAGCTCGCCGCCGGAGAGGCCCGCACGAATCTCGCGCAAGTTACCGCTCACGGGACCAGCGTCAACGTCTCGCCGGGTGAGGCGCCCGCCCCGTACGATCCACACGACCGCCCTGCCTTCCTCGGAGCGCACGGCCGCCGCGGGCACGGTGATCCGGCTGCGCGCGGGAGGCGCGCCAGCCGCAGCGACCGGGGCGGCTTCGTCGAGGAACTCGACCTTCGCCCCCATCTCGGGCAGGATCCGCGAGTCGTGCTCCAGGATCGCCACCTTGACCTGCACCGTGGCGCGCTGGCGATCCGCGGTGGGCACGACCTGGCGCACCGTGCCGCGGAACGCCGTGTCGGGATAGGCGTCGAGCGTGATCGCCGCGCGCTGGCCGCCGTGCACGCGCGCGATGTAGGCCTCGTTCACGTCCACCTCGACCTCGAGCGTTCCCAGGTCTGCCATGGTCACGACCGCGCCCCGCGTGAGACCGCCGCCGACCGACGGCGCCACCACCTCGCCGACCTCCGCCTCCTTGCGCAGCACGGTCCCCGTGAACGGAGCGCGAATGTACGTGTTCTCGAAGTTCGCCTGCGCGAATCGCAGTCCCGCGCCGGCGGCGTCCACGCGCGCCTCCTGCGCGCGCACGCGCGCTGCGGTCTGCTGGGCGCGACTGTCGGCTGTCTCCACGTCCTGCTGCGACACGAGATTCTGGTTCTTGGCGCGGATGTCGCGCACCCGCTGCAGCTCGCGCTCCATTTGATCGCCGTCCGCCTGCAGCTCGATCAGCGTCGCGCGCGCGCTGGCGACTTGCGCCTCCGCCTCGGCCACCGCGGCCGTGTAGTCCGCATTGTCCAGGCGGGCGATCAGTTCGCCCTGCCGCACCCGCGAACCCTCGCTCACGCCCAGCCACGCGATCCGACCGGGGATCTTCGCGGACACAGCGGCCTTGGTGCGCGCCACGACGTAGCCGTTCGCGACGATACCGACGGTCGCACCGCCGCGGCCGCCTGCCCCGACCGCGCCGGCCCCTCCGCTCCCGTCGCTCAGGGACGCCGTGACGACCTGGACCGGTGTCTGGGAGCCGCCCCGCAGCCAGAGCCCGACGGCGCCCACGATGCCCACGGCCCCGGCGGCGAGCCATACGGCGCGCACCAGCGCGCGCTTCACCGCAGGCGGAGGCGCGTCGCGATCGATGCGGAGCTTGGCGAGGTCGGAGACGGTCGCCATGGGGTCGGCGTGGAATCTAGCCAGCGACGGGGGGACCGCGCAGTGGGAAGCGCGCCCCCCCCGGGCTCACGCGCCGGCGGGCTCGGGGGGCGGGCTGCCCAGCACGGGACCGCGCGCGGCCGGCGTCTTCTCGCGCGCCGTCCCCTCGGCCGACGGTGCGGCGGGTGCGGCCGGTGGCGGCGGCACCGGCGGCAACGGCTTGCCGGCCACGACCATCTCGACCTCTTCGCGATCGAGCGTCTCGCGCTCGAGCAAGGTGGCGGCCAGGCGGTCGAGCGCGTCGCGGTGATCGAGCAGCACCGTCTTGGCGCGCTCGTACGCGTCGCCGAGGATGCGCTTCACCTCCGTATCGACCAGCTCCGCCGTGCGCTCGGAGATCTCCCGCCGCTGGACCACTTCGCGACCCAGGAAGATTTCCGCCTCCCGGTCGCCTACCGCGATCGGCCCGATCGTGTCGCTCATACCGTATTGCGTCACCATGCGGCGTGCGATGTCGGTCGCGTGCTGGATGTCCTGCGCCGCACCGGTCGTGACCTTCTCCGGGCCGAACACGAGCTCCTCCGCGACGCGTCCCCCGTAGGCCATGGCGAGGCGCGACAGGATGGACTGCTTGGTGTACTTGTGGAGCTCCTCCTCGGCGAGGTACGCCGTAATTCCGAGCGCGCGGCCGCGCGGAATGATCGTGACCTTGTGCAGGGGATCCGAACCCGGGACGCTCAGCGACACCAGGGCGTGTCCCGCCTCGTGGTAAGCGATGAGGCGCCGCTCCTCGTCGGACAAGACCCGACTGCGGCGCTCGAGGCCGAGCATCACCTTGTCCTTCGCGTCCTCGAGATCCCGCATGTCCACGACGGCCTTGTTGCGGCGGGCGGCGAGCAGCGCGGCCTCGTTCACGATGTTCGCGAGCTCGGCGCCGGCGAGGCCGGGCGTGCCGCGCGCGATGCGCTCCAGGTCCACACCCGGCGCCAGGGGAATCTTGCGCGTGTGGACGCGCAGGATCTGCTCCCGCCCTTTCACGTCCGGCATGTCGACCACGATCTGGCGGTCGAAGCGCCCCGGCCGCAATAGCGCCGGGTCGAGGATGTCGGGCCGGTTGGTGGCCGCGAGGAGGATGACCCCGTCGTTCGACTCGAAGCCGTCCATCTCGACCAGCAGCTGGTTGAGCGTCTGCTCGCGCTCGTCGTGCCCGCCGCCGAGCCCGGCGCCGCGGTGCCGGCCGACGGCGTCGATCTCGTCGATGAAGATGATGCACGGCGCGTGCGCCTTGCCCTGCTCGAACAGGTCGCGCACGCGCGAGGCGCCCACCCCCACGAACATCTCCACGAAGTCCGACCCCGACATCGAGAAGAACGGCCGGCCCGCCTCGCCCGCGACCGCCTTGGCGAGCAGCGTCTTGCCCGTTCCCGGCGGGCCGACGAGCAGGGCGCCCTTGGGCAGCCGCCCGCCCAGGCGCTGGAACTTCTGGGGGTCCTTCAGGAAGTCGATGATCTCCTCGAGCTCCTGCTTCGCTTCGTCCGCGCCGGCGACGTCGGCGAACGTCACCTTGGGCGTGTCGCCCGCCAACAGCTTCGCCTTCGACTTGCCGAACGCAAAGGCCCGGTTCCCGCCCTGCTGCATCTGACGCAGCATGAAGATCAGCAGGCCGAAAATCAGCAGATACGGCAGGAAGCTGAAGAGGAACACGCCGAACGACTGCTTCTCCTCGCGCGCCCGCACGTCGACGCCCTTGGCGCGCAGCGTGGTGACCCAGGCGTCGCTCGACTCGAACGGCAAGAGCGACGTGAAGTGGTCGAAGTTGCGTCCGCGGACCGGCACCGGGGTCTTGAAGCTTCCCTTTACCTGCTGCCGCTCGGTGATTTCGACGGTGTCGACGTTACCCTTGTCGAGCTGCTCGGTGAACTGAGAGTAGGAGATCTCCACCGTCTCCTGCCGCCGGTTCGCGGCGAACTGCACGAGCGCGATAGAGCCCACGATCAGGAGCGCCCAGAACGAGAGCGTGCGGACCGTGCGGGCCCAGCTGAATTCGCGCGGCGGCGGGACGCGGTTGGCCATCAGGTCAGGCTTGCCACGTACGGCAGGTGCCGGAAGTTTTCGGCGTGATCGAGCCCGTACCCCACGAGGAATACCCGCGGAGCGTCGAACCCCACGAACGCCGGCTCGAGCTCGAGATGCTCGGCCAGATGCTTATGCAACAAGGCACAGATTTCCAGGCTCCGCGGCGCGCGCTCGCGCAGGAGCGCCACCAGTCGGTTGAGGGTTTTTCCCGTATCGACGATATCCTCGACCAGAAGGATGTGCTTACCCCGCAGCTCTGTTTCCGGATCGTACAGCAGCCGGACATTCCCACTCGAGATCGTGTCGGCGCCGTAGCTCGCCGCCACCAGGAAGTCCACCTGGAGCGGCCGCTCGATGCGGCGCACCAGATCGCTCAGGAAGATGAAGCTTCCCTTGAGGAGACCGAGCACCAGCAGCTCGCCGTCCGGGTACGCCGCGGTGATTTCCTGGCCGAGCTCGCGGACCCGCCGCGCGATCGTCTCCTCGTCGAAGACGATCCGCTTGAGCTCACGCCCGCCCGTCTGCTTGAGACTCGCCGTGCTTGGTAACATCCACCCGTACCGCCCGGGTTCCGGGCCGCGGGAGATCGGCAGCGCTCCGGCAGATGCCCGGCACCCACAAAATGGTTTCGCCGCGGGCCACAACCGGATAGCCGGACCGGTCGCTCCGCGGCACTCGCGCTTCCATCAGCATCCGCCGCAGCGGCCGCCGCCCGATGCCGCCGAGCGGAACCAGCCGGTCGCCCGAACGGGGCGACCGCACTTCCCAGTTCGCTCCCGCAATCCACGTCGTCCAGTCCGTCCGCGGCAGCCGCGCCGGCGCCGGATCGGGCGTCCAGGCCACGCGAAACTCGCCGAACACCGCACTGCCCCGCTCACCGGTCGGAACGACTTCGACGGCGGCGTCCTGAACCGCGCGGGTCACGCGCAGGCGATCGAACGCCACCTCCGCCATCCAGCCGTCCGGCAGCGACAGCCGCCGCCCGGACGGGCGGCGCGCCAACTCGACCAGCTGCCGCGCGCGACGCACGCCCAGCACCAGGCCGGTACGCCGCGCCGCGGCCCGCAACAGCGCCGCGGACAGGACGTCATCATAGCGGGCCAATCCCCCCCGGGCAACTTCGATGCGGTGCGGCTCGACGCGCAGTCCGAGATCGGGCAGGTGGTCGAGGACGCTGTCCCAGGCGCGCCGCTCGCGCGCCGCCGCCCGCCCGGCGCGCAGCACGTCGTCGCTCGCGCGCGCCCCCAGCCGCTCCGCGACGAGCGGCAGGAGCTCGCCGCGCACCCAGCTGCGCAGGTGTCGCGGGTCGCGATTCGCGGGATCGTCGTGAACGGGGAGGCCGAGCTCGGCGACATGCGCCAGGAGCCGCGCTTTCGCGAACGGGAGTAGCGGCCGCACGAGCCCGCCGCGCCCGCGCGCCGGGATGCCGGCGAGGCCCGCCGGCGCGCTCCCTTTCAGGAGCCGGAGCAGAATCGTCTCGACCTGGTCGTCCCGGTGATGCGCGGTCAGCAGGTAGCGCGCGCCGTGCCGGCGCTGGACCTCGCCGAGCCACCCATAGCGCGCCCGGCGCGCGACGGTCTCCGTGGCGTCAGGACCGAGACTCAGCTCCCCGACCTCGAACGGCACCGCGTAGCGCTCGGCCAGCTGTGCGACCGCCCGTGCGACCGCCCCGCTGTCCGGTCGAATACCGTGATCGACGTGCGCGACGACGAGCGACAGGCCGAGCTCGGGAGCGAGGCCGTGAAGCAGGTCGAGCAACGCTACGGAGTCCGCGCCCCCTGACACCGCCAGCACGGCGATCCCGGGCTCCGCGAGCAGGCGGGTGCGTTCGAGGTGGTTGCGGAGGCGCGACAGCAGCGACGTCATGCTGTAGTATAAATGATTGGCGGGGCGGGTGCGGCCGCGCGCCTTGCCCGCCGCTCCGGCGCAGTCGTAAATATGGGCCATGCCAATCCTGCAGCCCGACCAGATCTATCAGTTGTTGCGCAACTTGACCTCCCCGGTCGTAGCGATCACGTCCGAGCGCGGTGGGAAGGGCAACGGCATGATCGCCGACAGCGCGGTTCGCGCGTCGATCGTGCCCGCGATCCCCCGCGTGTCGGTCTACATCCACAAGTTCAACTACAGCCACGACCTGATCTTCGAGACCGGCCGCTTCGTGCTGCATCTCTTGCGCGACGACCAGTTCGAGCTGATCCACCGCCTGGGGTTCGCGAGCGGGCGCGCGCGCGACAAGCTCGCCGACGTGCCGCACCGGCCGGGCGCGCTGGGCGTGCCGGTGCTCGACGACTGCTACGCGCACTTCGAGTGCCGCGTGGCGAACGTGATGGATACGGGGAGCTCCACCTGCTTCCTGGGCGACGTAGTGGACGTGGGTCACGGCGCCGCCCGCGGCGCGACGGGTTCGGTGATGACCGCCACTCACTTCCGCGCGAACATGCCGCCGGAGTGGCGGGCCGAGTACGAAGCGCTGCTCCACGCCGCGCAGGCCTACGCCGCGGAGCGCTCGCGGGACATTCGTCCGGTGGTCTGGAAGGGACTCGAGAGCCGCGAGTAACTGGAGGAACCGGACCGCCCCGTCAGAAGCCGATCGATGCCCCCACGCCGAGACCGCGCCGCGTTTTCACGACGGTGACTCCGACGTGCTCGGGGTAAAGCCGGCTCCCACCGCTCGCTGCGGAGCGCTTACGGCTCGATGACCTCGATGGTCTGATCGGCCTTCAGGGGGCCGCCCATGATCTGGCGTCGACCCGAAGGCCACCGCACTTCGATCGCCCCTGCGTGGTCGGCGTCCGCGAGACCGAAATAGAGCGGCAGGTCGCTCTGGGAGAGGTATCCCGACTTCCCGTCCAGCAGCTTCAATATCCGGCGCCCGTCGGGGAGCACAACGGTCACCTGAGCGCCGAGCCCCTCGCGGTTCGAGCGCGTCCCGCGCAGCCGGACCTTCAGGAAGTGGACCGGGTGTCGTTGCGCGAGATCGCTCACCAGCACTTGGGGCCCGGCGTTGAACTCGTTGGTGACGATGTCGAGATCGCCATCGCCGTCCAAGTCGAGTGCGACCGCTGAACGGGAACCGCGCGAGGCCATCATGGTCAAGTGGCCCGCGGCATCCAGCCGACACGCCCCCCCCATCGCCTCCGGATGGGCGCAGGCCCCACAGAAGGGGTGGCCCCGGTCCCCGCCCTCGCAATCGAGAGTGAACCAGACCTGCTGTATGCCGTTTGGCCGCGGCTCGACCCCCACCACGAATTCGCTCGGGAGGAAGTGATGCCCTCCCTCGTTGAGTAACAGGGAGTTGATCCCATAACGGTAGGGGAAGTTCATGCCCGCCGCGATGAAGATGTCGTCCCATCCGTCAGCGTTGAAATCGTCCACGCTCGGCCCCCACGGCCAATACGTTTCGACCCCGACCGCGTCGGACACCTCTTCGAACCGGCCGCCGCCGCGATTCGCAAACAGTGAGTTGCCGAAGATGAAGCCGCCCTTCCCCCCCGGGAACAGACGGCCGGACACCTGCGAAGAGTCCTCTTTGCGGCTTTCGGCCGCCCAATCGCCCGGAGGGATGTTGACCCACATGTCCGGGTGCATGCTGGTGATGAAGAGGTCCAGCCGACCGTCGCCGTCGAAGTCGAACACCTTCACCCCCATCGCTCCCCAGGGGGTCGTCGGGAAATACTGCGCGGTTGCGTCGCGAAAATGCTTGCCACCCTCGTTGAGCCAGATGTGATTCCCCCCTTGCATGTCGATGACGTAGAGGTCGGGGAACCCGTCGTCGTTCAGATCCACAGCCGTGGCGTCGCCGCTCCAGCTCCTATCCACCAGCCCGACCTCGCGACTTACGTCCTTGAAGCGGTTGCCGCCCAGGTTGTGGTAGAGAATGCTTGCTTCGGCGCGCTCCGGGTGGAGATGACCGCTGAAGGCGTCCTCCAAAGCGACATAGTAGCCGCCCCGCCCCCGGGCGTTGCTGGTGTACACGCCCACATTGGTCACGAACAGATCGAGCAGGCCGTCGCCATCATAGTCGAAGAACACCGGGCCGGAGGAGTGGCCCGTGTACCCCACGCCCGCCTGCGCGGTGATGTCGCGAAACGTCCCGTTGCCGAGGTTCTCGAACAGCCGATTCCCGTGGCGCACGGTCGTGACGAACAGATCGGGATCGCCGTCGTTGTCGATGTCGGCGAACGCGCACGCCACCGCGATCTCGTCGGGCATGGCCAATCCGGCTCGGGCGGTGATGTCCTCGAAGCGGCCATGCCCTACGTTCTTCCAAAGCTCGTTGGTACCGAGCTGGGTCACGAAGTAGAGATCGAGCAGACCGTCGCTGTCGACGTCCGCGGCGCACAGTCCGTTTCCGTGGTCGTAGTGCGCGAGCTTGTAGCTCCTGCCGGCGTCGTCGACGACCCGATTCTCGAACGTGATCCCGCTCGCCTGCTTGCGATCAGTGAAACGGAAGTCGTGCAGTACCGGCGAACGCGCGGCCAGCTCGGCCTCCTGGCGAGCCCGCTCGGCCAGCCACGCCGGTGTTCGGAAAGAGCGACACGAGCACAGCAGGAGCGCGAGTGCTCCGAGCAGTAGGTTGCAGCTGGGTCGGTACGTCCCGTGGACGAGGGTGGGCACGCCTTAGCTCCTAGTAGCGGGAGGAGGAGGGAGAACTGATGCGTGCTGGTGGGACAAAGAGCCACCGGTCGGATTTGAACCGACGACCGCTCGATTACGAATCGAGAGCTCTACCACTGAGCTACGGTGGCGC
>Ga0137403_10008669_pt1 | contig 11373 bp, 10 predicted proteins | sample CZOMad2_1_16fung_FD_122057 | JGI IMG/M metagenome (GOLD analysis project Ga0137403, IMG submission 122057) | Vadose zone soil fungal communities from Angelo Coast Range Reserve, California, USA - CZOMad2_1_16fungal (Hybrid Assembly) | ecosystem: Environmental > Terrestrial > Soil > Vadose zone...
CGCAGCAGCGCGAGCTGATACGCGAGGAAGGGGCGATTGAGGAGCGGAACCACCGGCTTCGCCCGCGCCAGGGTCAGGGGACGCAGGCGCGTGCCCTGGCCGCCGGCCAGGATCACGGCCTGCAGCGCCTGATCGGCCATTATCTAGGAGGCGACCAGGGCTCGGCCTCGCTGATCAGCATCACGGGGATTCCGTCCCGAATCGGATAGGCCTTGCGACAGGCCGGACAGATGATACGCGTCTCCTCGAAGAGGAGATCGCCCTTGCACGCCGGGCAGGCGAGGATCGCTTTCAGCTCTTCGTCGATCATGCTCGAACCTCCTTCCTGAACCAGGCTACCGTCTGGGTGAGGCCTTCGTCGAGCAGCGTTGACGGGCGCCATCCGAGCAGCGATTTGGCGCGCGCTGCGTCGAGCAGGCTGCGGCGTTGCTCGCCGGGCTTGGCCGGCCCGTGCTCCGCGGTGCGACTGACGCCGATCAGTCGCGCGAGCCGCCGATAGAGCTCGTTGACCGTCGTCTCGGCGCCGGTGCCGATGTTCGCGATGCCGGTCGCGTCGGCGGACGCCACCGCGCGCGCGACCGCGTCGGCGACGTCACCGACGTAGACGTAGTCCCGCGTTTGCTCCCCGTCACCGTTCACGACGCACGACGCGCCGCTGAGCAGTCGCGACGTGAAGATCGCGATCACCCCCGCTTCGCCGGCGGGATCCTGGCGCGGGCCGTACACATTGGCCAGGCGAAGCGTCAGCCCGCGACCGCCCGTCAGCCCGGCCCAGCACTCGAGATACCGCTCGGCGGTGATTTTCGACACGCCGTAGGGCGAGGCAGGCCGCAGGGGATGATCTTCCGGGGTCGGCAGGACGGTCGTGTCGCCATACCCGGCGCCGCCCGTCGAGGTGTAGATGGCCCGGCTGACTCCGTTACGGCGGCACGCCTCGAGCAGGCCGATCGTTCCCAGCACGTTGACGCTCGCGTCGAGCAGTGGGTCGGCGACCGAGCGTGGAACCGCGGCCTGCGCGGCGACGTGGACGACAATCTCCGGTCGAGCGGCGGCCAGCACCGCATCGAGCCGCGCATCGCGGAGATCACAGACATGGAGCCGGGCCCGGGCGTGGACCCGCTCGCGCCGACCGGTGGCTAGATTGTCGATCACGTCCACGGTGTGACCGTCGGCGAGCAGGCGGTCCACGACATGAGAGCCGATGAAGCCGGCGCCGCCCGTCACGAGAACTCTCATACGCGGAGCTTCTCCCGGAACCAGTCGACGGTGAGCCGGAGCCCTTCCTCGGTGTCCACGCGCGGCTCCCAGCCGAGCAGGGCCCGCGCTCGGCCGATGTCGGGCTGGCGCACCTTCGGGTCTTCGACCGGAAGAGGACGGAACACGATCTCGCTTTTCGAGCCGGTGAGCCGGATGATGCGCTTGGCGAGATCGAGCAACGTCATCTCGTGCGGGTTGCCGATGTTGATCGGGTCGTTCACCGGCGCCTGCATGAGCCGCCAGAGGCCCTCGATCAGATCGCTGATGTACTGGAACGAGCGCGTCTGCGAGCCGTCGCCGAAGACGGTGATGGGCGCGCCGGTCAGGGCCTGGCCCATGAAGGCCGGGATCGCGCGCCCGTCGTTGAGCCGCATGCGTGGCCCGAAGGTGTTGAAGATCCGGACGATGCGCGTGTCGACCCCGTGCGTGCGATGGTACGCCATCGTGATCGCTTCGGCGAAGCGCTTCGCCTCGTCGTACACGCCACGCGGGCCGACCGGATTGACGTGGCCCCAGTAGTCCTCCCGTTGCGGGTGCACGAGCGGATCGCCGTACACCTCCGAGGTCGAAGCCAGCAGAAAGCGCGCGCGCTTGGCCTTGGCCACCCCGAGCGTGTTGTGGGTGCCGAGCGCGCCGACCTTCAGGGTCTGGATGGGCAGATCGAGATAGTCGCGCGGCGACGCGGGGCTCGCGAAGTGCAGCACCCAGTCGAGGTGGCCGTCGAGGCCGATGTATTCGGTGACGTCGTGCTCGACGAGCGTGAAGCCGCGGCGCGACGCGACCGCGGCCACGTTCTCCCGCGACCCGGTGACGAAGTCGTCCATGCAGATGACCTCCCAGCCCTTGTCGAGGAAGAACGCGGAGAGGTGCGAGCCGATAAACCCCGCGCCGCCCGTGACCAGCACCCGCATCGGGCTCTACGAGCGAAGCACGGGCTTGCGCCCGATCGAGTAGTACTCGAAGCCCAGGCGCCGCATGCGCTCGGGCTCCCAGATGTTGCGCCCGTCGAAGACGAGCGGGCGCCGCATCACGGTCCGTAACCGCTCGAGGTTCAGGAACTTGAACTCGTTCCACTCGGTGATGAGCGCGACACCGTCGGCTCCGGTCGCCGCGGCGTACGGCGAGTCGGCGTACTCGACGACCGCCGGCAGCATCTTCTGCGCGTTGGTCATGGCGACCGGGTCGTACGCGCACACCGTCGCGCCCAGCTCGACGAGCCGCGCGATCACCTCGACCGATTTGGCCTCGCGCATGTCGTCGGTGTTGGGCTTGAACGCGAGGCCGAGGATCGCGAGCCGCCGGCTGTGTAGCGGCGCCAGCGTGCGCTCGATCAGCGACACGAAGTGCTCGGCGCGCCCGGCGTTGACGTCCACGACGGCGCGCAGCACGTCGAAGCGGTAGCCGAGGGTCGCGGCGGTGTGGACGAGCGAATCGGTATCCTTCGGAAAACAGCTACCGCCGTAGCCGAGGCCGGCCTGCAGGAAGGCGGCGCCGATGCGCGCGTCGAGCCCCATGGCCTTCATGACCTGCGTGACGTCGGCGCCAGCCAGCTCGCAAATGTTCGCGATCGCGTTGATGAACGAGATCTTCGTGGCCAGGAACGCGTTGGAGGCGTACTTGATCATCTCCGCCGACGGCACGTCGGTGATGATCATCGGGCGCTCGAGCGGCGCGTACAGCTCCAGCAGGGTCATCGCGACCTGCTGCGTCGGCGCGCCGATGACGATCCGGTCGGGCCGGAGCGTGTCCTCGATCGCCGAGCCCTCGCGGAGGAATTCGGGATTCGACACGACGTCGAAGGGCACGGGCTGGGTCTGATGACGCTCGATCACCTCGCGGACGAGCTCGCCGGTGCCGACCGGAACGGTCGACTTGTTGACCACGACCGTGTAGCGCTCCATCACCCGGCCGATTTCCCGCGCCACCGCCTCGACGGCGCTCAGGTCCGTCTGGCCGTCGACCTTCGGCGGGGTGCCGACCGCGATGAAGACGATCACCGATCTCCGGACGGCCCCCGCCAGATCGGTCGTGAAGGACAGCCGGCCGTCGCCCACGTTGCGGGTCACCATCTCTTCGAGACCAGGCTCGTAGATGGGAAGGCGACCGGCCTGGAGGGCGTCGATCTTGTCGGCGACGCTGTCTACGCAGACGACCTCGTTGCCGAGGTCGGCGAAGACGGCGCCGGTCACGAGCCCGACGTAGCCGGCGCCCACGACGCAGATGTTCATGAGTCGTCAATCATAGCAGAGGTCTCGAGAGCCCCGGACTCCTCGGACTCGGCCGCGACCCAGCGGAAGAAGACGATCGTGAACGCGAGCAGTGGAATCAGACCCGCCGGCACCCACATGATGAGACCGCCCAGGCGCTGATCGGCGAGCGCCGTGAGACCGAAGAGCCGCGGCGAGGCCGCGTAGAACGGATAGAGCGGCTCCTCAGCGCCGGTGATCATCGCGGCGACGACCGTCATCGGAATTCCGAACGCGAACAGGTAGAGGATCTGGGTCCCGTAGTGCAGGCGCGGGAGCCTCGCCGACGGCGAGAGCACCGGCCACCACGCCAGGAGCGCGGCCGCGATCAGGACGAGGTGCTCGACCACGTGCCAGGCGTGATGCTCGAGCGCGGTCTCGTACGGCACCGGCAGGTGCCAGCCGATCAGCGCCACCGCGTAGACGCCGAGCGCCACGACCGGCCGCGTCGCGCGATGGGCCAGGACGCCGAGCGCGCGCCCGCGACCCGGACGCCCGAGGAGCGCGTCGGCCATCCACCCGGGGGTGCCGGCCAGCAGCAGCGGCGGGACGACGAGGGTCAGGAGCAGGTGCTGCACCATGTGAGCGCTGAAGAGGTAGTAGTCGCTCAGGTCGTGGAGCGGACCGTTGAGCGCGAGGAGCAATACCAGCAGCGCCGCGAGAAACAGCGACGGCTCGCGCAGGCCGAGGCGGGAGCCGCGCGACCATGCCACCGCGTACGCCAGAGCCAGAAGGCCCACCCCGAGGACGACGTCGGCGTGGAGCTCGCCGGACGTCCACGCGAAGGGCGGCGCCGGGTTCATCAGCGGCCGAACACCAGGAAGGCGCCGGTCAGGGTCATCAGCGCCACCGCGAGGCCGGACGCGAGGATCAGCGGGCCCACGAAGAGAAACGTGAGCACGCGAGACTCGTAGCGCAGATGCATGAAGAAGAGCGCGACCAGCGCGAACTTGGCCGCCGACATCGCGAGCAGCAGCGGGACGACGATCGGCGCGAGGCGACGGACGTAGATCACGCCGACCTCGAGCGCCGTTACGACGGTCAGCACCAGCGCCACTCTGACGTAGGTCCCGACGGTCGCATGCTCGCCGCCGCGCGGCTCGTCGCTCACGGGTGCGCCTCCATCACGGGATGAGATAGACGAGCGTGAAGATCGCGATCCACACGACGTCGACGAAATGCCAGTAGAGTCCGGCGATCTCGACCTTGACGGCGTCGCCGACGCCGAGCCGTCCCCGGCGGGCGAGCACCCAGAGCGAGAGCAGCCACAGCACGCCGATGGCGACGTGCGTCCCGTGCAGGCCGGTCAGCACGAAGAAGGTCGAGCTGAACAGGTTCCGCTGCATCGTGAACCCTTGATGGACGAACTCCGTGAACTCGTACGCCTGGAAGCCGAGGAAGATGAGACCGAAGACCGCCGTGCCGAGGAGCCAGAGCCGCGCCTGCCGGTTGTCCCCGCGCTGGACGGCGGCGAGCGCCAGCACCATCAAGAGGCTCGACATCAAGAGGTCGAACGTCGAGATCGTCGTGACGGGGATGTTGAGGATCTCGTGGGGCGCGGGACCGACCACGCTCCGGCCCTTGTACGCGAGATACGTCGCGACGAGCGTGCCGAAGAAGAAGCACTCGGAGCCGAGGAAGACCCACATCGCCATCTTTCGATGGTCGAGCCCCAGCCCGCCGGTCTGATCGGCGTGCGCCTGCGCCCGGTGATGCTCGAGCGCGAGCCGGAAGAGACTCCAGACCGTCCACAGGACACCGACCACGACGAACGACACGTGGGTGAGGGCGCCGACCGCCGCGATCCCCATGCCGAGCGCGACCATGATCGGCCAGTGCGAGGGGGCGGGCACGTGAAGCGGCGCGTGGCTCTCGGTGGCCGGCGCGCCCCGGCGGGGGCCGTATTTCTCCCGCCAGAACGAGTCGCGACCGTAGACGGGCGGGATCGCGTCGAAATCGTGCGCCGGCGGCGGCGACGACGTCCGCCACTCGAGCGTGCGGCCGTCCCACGGGTCGGCGGGCGCCGGCGCCCCGCGCCGAAGGGTTTGCCAGGCGTTGACGATGAAGAGCAGCACGCCCACCCCGATGCCGAACGCGCCGACGGTGGAGGCGAAGTTGCCGGCGGTCCAGCCCACGTCGGCCGGATAGGTGTAGATGCGACGCGGCATCCCGAGTGCGCCGAGGTAGTGCTGCGGAAAGAACGCGAGGTTGAAGCCGGCGAAGATCACCCAGAACTGAAGTCGGCCGAGCCGCTCGCCGAGGAGGCGACCGGTCATCTTCGGCCACCAGTAGTAGGCGCCCGCGAAGAGCCCGAAGAGGCTGCCGCCGATCAGGACGTAGTGCAGGTGCGCGACAACGAAGTAGCTGTCCGTCTGCTGCAGGTCGACGGGCGGCGAGGCGTGCATGATACCCGAGAGGCCGCCGATCGTGAAGAGCCCGACCAGCCCGACCGCGAAGTGCAGCGCGGTCGTCGTCCGGATCGTGCCGCCCCAGAGGGTCGCCAGCCAGTTGAAGATCTTCACGCCGGTCGGGATCGCGATGAGCATGGTCGCGATCGAGAACGCGGAGTCGGCCACCGGGCCCATGCCAGTCGCGAACATGTGGTGGCTCCACACCCCGAAGCCGAAGAAGCCGATCAGCACGCCGGAATAGATCACGACGGGCGCGCCGAAGAGCGGTTTCTTCGCGAAGGTCGGGAGCACCTCGGAGACGATCCCGAACGCCGGCAGGATCAGGATGTAGACCTCGGGGTGGCCGAAGATCCAGAAGAGATGCTGCCAGAGGTGCAGGTCGGCGCCCGCCGCCACGTCGTAGAAGCGCGTGCCGAAGAAGCGGTCGAACAGCAGGAAGATCAGCCCGACCGTGATCGGCGGGAAGGCCAGCGCGATCAGGAACTGCACGACGAGGGTCATCCACACGAACACCGGCATCCGCATCATGGTCATGCCCGGTGCGCGCATGTTGAGGATCGTGACGATGAAGTTGATGGCCGCGATCACGGACGATACGCCGAGGATCTGCAGGCTCAAGATCCAGAAGTCGACGCCGGGCCCGGGCGCGTAGTGCTTCGAGGTCAGGTTGGCGTACCCGAACCATCCGACATCCGGCGGGGTCCCGGCGAGCAGGCTCGCGTTCAGGAGGAGCCCGCCCGCGAGGAAGATCCAGTAGGAGAGCGCGTTCAAGCGCGGGAACGCGACGTCGCGCGCGCCGATCAGGAGCGGCACCATGTAATTGAAGAACGCCGCGTTGAACGGCATGATCGCCAGGAAGATCATCGTCGTGCCGTGCATCGTGAAGAGCGCGTTGAAGGCATGGGCGCTCACGACCGTGTTGTGCGGAACCGCCAGCTGGAGCCGGATCAGGAGCGCTTCGAGCCCGCCGAGCAGGAAGAACGCGAAGCCGGTCACGCCGTAGAGGATGCCGATCCGCTTGTGATCGACGGTCGTGAGCCAGCCGAGCACGGTCGCCGTCGTCTCGGCCCCGGGCAGGGCCGAGGGATGCCCATGAAGGGCGCGACCCGAGGACGGGGCGCTCATCACTTGAGTCCGATCAAGTAGGTCGCGACGGCGCGCGCCTGGTCGTCCGTCAGGCCCAACGCGGGCATCTTCGCGCCCGGCTTCAGAGCCGGCGGATTCTTGAGCCACGCGGTGACGTTTTCGACGGTGGTCGGGAGGAGCCCGGCCGCCAGGGTGTGGCGGCTGCCGAACGTGGTGAGGTCGGGACCGAGCGCCCCGCTCGACACCCCCCGAATCGTGTGGCAGCCCACGCAGGCGCTTGCCGCGAAGATCGCCTTGCCCTCCGCGGCGAGCCCGGCCAGCTCGGCCGACTCGGCCTTCTGCGCGGCGACCCATCGCGCGAACGCGTCGGGCGCGTCGACGATGACCCGCATGCCCATGTGGGCGTGCGAGACTCCGCAGAACTCGGCGCACTGGCCTCGGTACTCGCCCGGCGTGTCGGCGGTGAAGGTCAGCCGGTTGAGGCGCCCGGGAACCACGTCGCGCTTACCCCCGAGCTGCGGCACCCAGAAGCTGTGGATCACGTCGGGACCCTGGAGCGTGAGCGCCACCGGTCGTCCGGCCGGCACGTGCAGCTCGTTCGCCGTGACGACCTCGAAGGTCGGGTAGCGGAATTCCCACCACCACTGGTGCCCGCGCACCGTGATCTCGAGCGCGTCGCGCGGCGGCGCCGCCTGCGTTCGGAAGATCACGTGGATCGTCGGGATCGCGATCACGAGCAGGACGAGCGCGGGGGCGATCGTCCACGAGATCTCGAGCAGGGTGTGGCCGCGCGTCTGAGCCGGCAGCCGCGGAGCACCCGGACGGTCGCGGAAGCGGACGATGACCCACGCGAGCGCGCCCCCCACGACCAGCGCGATGCCGACGGCCACCCAGGTGACGATCCCGTAGACGTGCAGGATGTCGCGCGCGAAGTCGGAGCGGGGCACGACGGTGCTCATGGGGGCGTCCCACGCGCAGCCGCCAAGCAAGAGCGTGACCGCGAGCGCTCCGTGGAACCCCGGTCGTCGCGCCGCCCTCATGTCCCCGTCTCCGCCGCCGTCAGGCGGTGGCGTCGGCGAGAACCAGCAGCGTGTGGAGGAGCGCGTTGGCGCCGCGCTCGATCGCCTGCCAGTCGCTCATCTCGTCGACGCGATGGCTGCGCCCGCCCTGAGATGGGATGAAGATCATCCCGGCGTCGGTGACGTGGGCCAGATTCTGGGCGTCATGCCCCGCGGCCGAGTACAGTCGGCGGCTCGGGAGCCCGAGCGTCGCGCACACTTTCTCGATCACCGCCTGCACCCGGGGAGAGCACGGCGCCGGCGTCGTGGCCGACATGAGCTGGACCTCGACCCCAACCCGATGCGCGCCGGCGACCTGGCGCGCGAGGGCTGCGCACTCGTCGGCCAGACGCTCCAGCACGGCGACCTCGGGGTCGCGCATCTCGTGGACGAGCTCGGCGCGCCCGGGGACGATGTTGGAGGCGCCGGGATGCACGCGGACGACGCCGAAGTTGGTCACGCTGGTCGCGCTGCCGCGCGTGACCACGTGCTCGCGCACGCGCAGCGCGTAGTCGGCGGCCGCCAGAAAGGCGTCCCTCCGTCGGTCCATCGGCGTGGTGCCGGCGTGGTCGGCCTGACCCACGAAGACGACGCGCGAGCGGCGCACGCCCACGATCGTCTCGACCACGCCGATCGGGATGCCCGCCTCCTCGAGTCGCGCGCCCTGCTCGATGTGCAGCTCCACGTAGGCGGTGACGGCGCCCGCCGGGGCCCGCGCCTCCGGAGCGTGGCGCGCCTCGAACCCGGCACGGGCCATCGCGTCGACGAGCCGCACGCCGTCGACGGCCGCCATCTCGTCGATCCGCGCGCCGTCGAGCAGCCCGCAGAACGCCCGCGAGCCGAAGAGACTCCCGTAGCGCCCCTCCTCGTCGCTCCACGCCGCGACGACCAGGGGCCTGGCGTGGGGCGTGCGAGTCTCGCCGATCGCCTGGAGGCACTCGAGGCCCGCGAGAACGCCGAGCGCGCCGTCGAGGATGCCGCCCTCGGGGACCGTGTCGATGTGCGAGCCGGTGAGGACGACCGGCGTTTCCGGACGAAGCGTGCGGCTGCCGGTCGAGCCGAAGATGTTGCCCGCGGGATCGACCCAGGCCTCGAGCCCGGCCGCCCGCAGCTCCCCGACGAGCCACGCGCGGGCCTCCTCGTGCGGGGGCGACCAGCACGAGCGCGTCACGCCGCCACCCGGCAGGCCTCCGAAGCGGGCGAGAGCATTGATCCGAGAGGTCAGGCGCGGCAGAGAGATGGAGATCACCGTGGACGGAGTATAAGCCTTGACTTCACTCGGGAAGGATCCGAAAATGAACCACTGTTCAGTCGCTCGGCTCGCCCACCTTCAGGAGGGGAAATGGATCTCTCGCTGACTCCAGAACAGGAAGCTTTCGGGGCGACCGTCCGCGCCTGGCTCAAGACGAACATCCCGCGCGAGTGGAAGTCGACGGGAAGCTCCGAGCTCCCGCGCGCGGAACAGTACGAGCTTCTCCGCCACTGGCAGCGTACCCTCTTCGACGCCGGCTTCATCGGTCTCACCTGGCCCAAGGAATACGGGGGCCGCGGCCTCACGTTCATGGAGGAGCTGATCCTCCAGCAAGAGATGGCGCTGGCAAAGGCGCCGCCCATCCTGAACGTGCTCGGCGTCGGCATGGCCGGCCCCACGATCGTCGCGTGGGGTACCGAAGAGCAGAAGAAGCGCTATCCGGCGAAGATCCTCTCGTGCGAGGAGATCTGGTGCCAGGGGTACTCGGAGCCGAACGCCGGCTCCGACCTCGCGTCCTTGCAGACGCGCGCGGTCAAGGACGGCGAGTACTGGGTGATCAACGGCCAGAAGGTGTGGACGTCGTTCGCTCACGTCTCCGATTTCATGATGCTGCTCGCCCGGACCGACCCGAGCGTCCCCAAGCACAAGGGCATCACCTACTTCCTGCTCGACATGAAGCTCCCCGGCGTGACCGTGAAGCCGCTCCGGCAGATCACCGGCGAGGCCGAGTTCAACGAAGTCTTCTTCGACAACGTCCGCGTGCACGACTCGCAGGTCCTGGGCGGCGTCAACAACGGCTGGGCGGTGGGGCTCACGACGCTCATGTACGAGCGGCTGACGCTCGGCTTCGGCCTGCAGGTCCGCCTGCGTATCGCGCTGGACGGCCTGATCGACCTGGCGCGGCGGATGGAGAAGAGCGGCCGCGTCGTGACGAAGGATCCGGTCATGCGTCAGAAGCTGGCGCAGCTCTGGATCGACACGGAATGCCTCAAGCACACGGGGGCGCGGGCCATCACCAAGCTGCTGCGCGGCGAGATGCCGGGCCCTGAGGCGTCCACCGGGAAGATGGCCTGGGTGGACACGCACCAGCGCCTGCAAGAGCTGGCGATGGAGATCGAGGGGCCCTACTCGCAGCTCTGGAAGGGCTCGGACTGGGCGGTCGAGGGCGGCGTGTGGGCGCAGTCGTTCCTCCGGTCGCGCGCCAACTCGATCGAGGGCGGGACGACCGAGATCCAGAAGAACATCATCGCCGAGCGCCTGCTCGGCCTGCCGAAGGACTAGCCCATGGATTTCGGCTTCAGCCCAGAGCAAGAGATGCTCCGCGCGACCGCGCGGAAGTTCCTCGAGAACGAGTGCACGTCCGGGTTCGTCCGCGCGCGGATGGAGGAGCCCGCCGGTGTGACCGACGAGTTCTGGGCCAAGCTCGCCGAGCAAGGATGGCTCGGCCTGGTCTACCCCGAGGAGCACGGCGGCTCGGGGCTCGGCTTCGTCGACCTCACGGTCCTGATGGAGGAGATGGGGCGAGTCGTGATGCCCGGGCCATACTTGTCCACCGTCCTGCTCGGCGGCCTGGCGATTCGCGAGACCGGCTCGCCGGCGCAGAAGAAGGAGTGGCTGGCGCGCATCGCGGCCGGGCGGGCCAGGACGACGCTGGCGTGGACCGAGCCGAGCGCGCGCTGGGACGCCGCGGGGGTCACCTGCGCGGCCCGCGAGGAGAAGGGCAGCTTCGTCCTGAACGGCACGAAGCTCTTCGTCCTCGACGCGCACCTGGCCGACGTGCTCGTGGTCGTCGCGCGGACCGGCGAGGGCAAGACCCCCGAGGACGGGGTGAGCCTCCTCCTGGTCCCGAAGGGGACGCGCGGCATGGAGGTGAAGCTCCTGCCCACGATGGACCAGACACGCAAGCTCTGCGAGGTGACCTTCAAGGACGTGTTCGTGCCGGCCGACGCGTTGTTGGGCGTCAAGGGCCGCGCGTGGCCGGTGCTCGCCCGCGTGATCGAGCGCGCGACGGTGGCGCTCTGTGCCGAGATGTGCGGCGGTGCCCAGCGCGTGCTCGACATGAC
>Ga0137403_10008671_pt1 | contig 11373 bp, 11 predicted proteins | sample CZOMad2_1_16fung_FD_122057 | JGI IMG/M metagenome (GOLD analysis project Ga0137403, IMG submission 122057) | Vadose zone soil fungal communities from Angelo Coast Range Reserve, California, USA - CZOMad2_1_16fungal (Hybrid Assembly) | ecosystem: Environmental > Terrestrial > Soil > Vadose zone...
AGCCGACGGGTTCAGGCTGCCAGAACTATAATTCTGCCTGCGACCGGCTGGTTCGATTTCGAGATTCGAATTCTGGATAGTGGATCGGTTTGCCCGCAGTAGGGACGGGCCGGCGCCCGTCCAAGCATGCTGGCGGCCCAGTTAATCGGAACGGATCCACTTTGCTAAGGCTACGGCGGACAAAGCGCCGGGCCGCGCGTGCCTACCAATATTCTACAAACTGACTACCGAATTCTGGCAACCTCAGCCTGATCCCATGGCTTGAAGTGCATGGCCCAGCGTGCCGTGCCTTGAATGGGGCCATCTTGAAAACAAGACGGCAAACGGGAAATAACAAGAGTCCTGGAGATTCCCCCGGTCGGATTGATTTACCGGAGACTGCGGGTCAAAAGAAGATGGCGAGTCCCAGCGCCCAAAAGCGCTAGTTGTCAAAATAAGCGATAGTACGTCGGATTTCCTTACGTTTTTGGTGTTACTCGATGGTAGGCTGAGGTTCCGAGATTAAATTTAAATCTTTAATATATAGGATATTACAAATATACGATCAACTTAAAACCGCCTAAGGCATAATTGGTGCTTATTAAACGGCAATGAATTTTCGGTTGTTATCGTTTGCTGCGATTGGTGGCGCTCTTGCTTTGCTCGCCGCCCCACGTGCGGGCGCTTTACCAATCACGTTTTCCGGTTCTGCAATAAACGGCCTCGGCAATAGCATTTCGGCTTCGGCAACTTTCGGATCTTCGGTGGCCGGAGTTCTCACGATCGAACTCACTAATACTGACACGACGCCCTTTCACATCGGTGGAGCGGATGTACTCACGGGACTCTATTTCAACATCGCCGGAGCCACCTTGACACCGATTTCGACGGCACTGGGGTCCAACAGCGCAATGCTACCCAATTCGTCCAGCTCCTCGGGAATATCAAGTAACTGGGGATACTTCGGCCACCCGGGTCTGGTTAACGGCGCACAAGCCGGGGACCAAGCCATTGCTGCCACGGGTTTAGTAGGCGGGTCCAATATCGATTTCACCGGTGTCGCTCATGGGAGTTCCGGGTACCTTCAGGGACCGGCTTACGGGATTGTTGGCAATACAGCTGACACATTTAGCGGCAATGGGTTTGTGCCCTTGGCAGCCCCCACGATTTTATTCTCGTTCAATTACACAGGAACCATCACATCCATAACCAATGTGGATTTCTTGTATGGAACCTCGGCTGGCGAAGGATTTATTTCCCACACCCACACCACCACTGTTCCCGATAGCGGTGCAACGATTACCATGCTGGGAATGGCGATCGCAGGGTTGGCGTGTTTTCGCCGCCGCAGAGCGTAGGCGAATCCGATTTGGCGTTCTGTCAGGCCGCTGAACCCCGGGGCTCGCGGCATCACGCTGTCAAAGACTGGACGTCCGGCCCTCGCGGCCTTCATCGCTACCTTTTGTCCGGCTGGAAAAATGGCTGGCGCCGACCACGCTCCTTCTCTGCCCGCCGCTTCGACGCAGTTGAAACCCGGTCAAGACGTAGCAGCCAAGGTAACCAGGCTGGTTTGGGCGATGCACCTCAACTCAGCCTCATTACCTCGGCTGCCACGCCCAATTGCATGAGTCCGCTGAGACCGGCCCGGGTCAGCGACCCCGGCTACAGCAAAACGTACCATGGGCGCAGCTCAGTTTCTTGCACCACGCGAGGAAAACGGGTGGCTGCCGACCTTCCAACTTCGCCAAGGCTACGCCGGACAGGCCGGGCGGCGGTTTTCGGGCCACGCCGCCAAACGCCGCCGCCCGGAGGTCGGCGGCCTACCTCGATCCGGGTTTGGCCACGATAAGGCCCAAAAAATTCCGGGACTCCGCCGCGAAGCGCCCGCGCGCCGATCGGCGCAATGGAGATGATTGCGCGCAACCCCGGGCCCTTCGGGCCTTTTGGTGGCAAAAAATCCGCTGGAGGGGATGCTCCGGGGCACAGCTCACTTTCTTGCATCATCCGAGGACAACGGGCGGTTCGTTCCTCGTCAGCCGCCCTCGGGGCGGCAAGAAAGTGAGCTGCGCCCCCTCCGGCCATTACGCCGCATTTCCGGCATTTACACTGCGCCGGGGTTTTGTTCTTGTTTCCGATTCCGACGAACAAACCCCGCGCCACGACCATGTCTGCCACTCCTTCCAATCCAAAATCTGCTGCAGACGGCCAGCCCATGGCTAGCGCTGAGATCCATCCGGCGCTGACATTCGGGGATCAACTGCACCGGCTCTGGACGAACTATGGCAACCTCGTCACCGCGGCGGGTGTAGTCGTGCTGCTCGCGATCCTCGCGAATGGCGGCTGGAATTTTTATCAGGCGAAGCACGAGGCGGCCATTGAAAGCGACTACGCCGCCGCCGGCACGCCGGACAAGCTCAAGGCCTTTGCCGCCGCCAACGCCGGTCATTCGCTGGCCGGCCTCGCGCAACTGCGGCTGGCCGACGACGATTACACGGCCGGCAAGTTTGCCGAGGCGCTGACGGGCTACGAGAAGGCCGCGGCCACGCTGAAGACCGGCCCGTTCGCGGCCCGCGCACAATTTGGCTCCGCGATGGCGAAGCTCGGCGCCGGCAAGACCGCGGAGGCCGAGGCCGCGTTGAAGCAATTTTCCAACGACGCCACGCAGTCGAAGGGGATTCGCGCGGAGGCGACGTATCGTCTCGCGGCCCTCGCCGCCGAGGCCGGCCGCTCCGGCGACGTCACGAAATATTCCGACCAACTGATGCAGCTCGACGCGTCGAGCCCCTGGACGCAGCGCGCCCTGAGCTTGCGCGCGACTCTGCCGGTTACGGCGCCGGCGCCAGCGGAGGCCGCGAAGCCATCGACGGACGTCCCCAGCGTGCAGTTGAAGGTGCCGGGGAAGTGAGCGACCCGGCGGGCTGCTCGATTTCGGATCACAAATCACAGACTCAGCCTTTCAATCCGATCTGGGATTTGAGATCGAAATTTGAGATCGCGCCGCGTCCCCGCGGCGCAAGGCCGTGGGATCGTCCCGATGAGAAAATCATTCTACTTTGCCCTGGGTGCGGTTGTCGTCTTGATTTCGCTCCTGTGGAACGCCGAGCGCCGCTCGCGGGCGCAGGCGGGTGAGATCGTCGCGTTGCAGGCGGAAATCTCGCGGGCGAAACAGGCGATGGAGGAGGCGCGCGCCGTCGCCGGGAATCGGGTAAAGGAGATCTCGAAGCTGAGGAGCGCTATAAATGAAGCGGCCCCGGCACGCGATGAGCCGTTCGAGAACGCCTTGGATTCCTGGATCGGCAAGGTCCACCAACTTCAGAATTATTTGGAGAAACATCCCGACCGGCGGATTCCCCAGATGGATTTTTTGACGGCCGGCGACTGGCTCGACGTTACCAAGGAGGCGAACTTCGATTCAGAGGCCTCCTTTCGCGAGAAACTCGGCACGTTGCGCGGGATCGCGCGGCAGAAAGTTTCGGCCGATATCAGCAAGGCCTTGATCCAGGCGATTGCCGGCAACGGCGCCCAGTTCCCTTCCAGTCCCCAGGCGCTCCTTCCTTATTTGCCGGCGGGATTTAACCCAGAGATCCTGCAGCAACTGTCCATGAACGCATCGGGGAAAGTTGCCGGCTTTCGGGACCTGGCCGGCCAACGCTTTCCGCTGGTCGACGTGCCCGTGGACGATCTCTGGGATGCCACGCTGTTCTACGGCGAAAACGGAGGGGCGGGCCTGCGCTCATCGCATGCGGCGGGACAGGAGGAAATGGCCAAGGCTATCGCCCAATTCACTCAGGTGACGGGAATGCCGCCGACGAGCGCGGCGCAATTGAGCGCCTATCCTGGCATCAAGGGCATCAAGCCATCAGCGCTGGACGAAATGTTCAACGCGCTCACGACGAAACCGAGACCGTAGTCCGCCTCGATGGAACTTCACCCGCTCCGACGTCCAATCCGATCTGAGATTTGAGATCTGCGATTTGAAATTTCGCCGCCTCGCGGCGAAATGGTCGGGGCGATAGGGATTCGAACCTACGACCTCCTGGTCCCAAACCAGCACTCGGGATCGCGGAACTCGCTGAGCTTCAGCGCGAGTTGCGCAATGCGATACGGCTGTGCGTACAACTACGCGCACTAATTTGCCTCCGTAGGAAGGCGGATGGAAAACCGCGTTCGGGGGCAGCGCAATGAACGCTGCTACGCCCTGTCAGGAGATGGCCGGACAGGTCGCCGGATGCGGGCGCGGAGCGCCGGCGCCTGCCGGCCTTCCTTGGCTAAATAGTAACAATTCCAACCAACCACCCACCCAAAAAGATACCGGCTCAAACCTGTCCCCAAGGCACCAGGATGGTTCACCGATCCGAATACAAAAGACGCGATTTGGCGGCAGCAGGAACGCGACCTGTTGCAACGGTTCGGTCGACCTACAGGAGAAGAAGCAAAATCGGCCTTTCATCTTCGTCTGAACGTCGCCTCGTTTGTAGAGAAGTGGGGTCGCGATCACTGCCTGTTCTTCACGGTCACGGACGAAGCCAACTTGCACCCCACCCAATTTGCGCGCCGTTGGAACAGCTACTTGGTCCGAAACGGGAAATGGATTGTCAGCTTCATTCGCGTCCTCGAACCACAAAAACAAGGGCGACCGCATTACCACCTCCTCGTTGCAGTGGCATGGGACACGCGTCCAGATGATTTCGACTGGCAGGCCTTTGACGCATGCCAGCAGGAGCGTAGGACAAACGGCCCTACGGCTCTCTTTCGCGAACTGCGTGCCCGATACAAGGCATCAGCCGCTCCTGAGCTGGTCGCCTTGTGGTCTCTTTTGAGAAAGGTGCTACCGCGCTATGGGCTCGGTCGGGCGGAGCTACTGCCGCTGCGGAAAGGCAAGGAGGCGATTTCGGAATACGTCGGCAAGTATCTCGAAGCCGGGCTGACCTTGCGTAAGCACTCTTGGAAAGGCTGCCGGCGCGTGGAGTTTGATCGACGTGCAAAGAATGCCTGGCTGGTCTGTTCACGGGTATTCGCTTGGTATTCTCCCGGCGCGATTGCTTGGCGGGCACGAGTAGGCGAATTGGGAGCAGCACTCGGCGTCGAAGACATGGCAGGAATCCGACTGAAACTCGGCCGCCGATGGGCGTACCGCTTACGCGAGGCGATTACTCTCGCCAGCCCGGACGACTGGACGCTGCTCCTTTCAGTGATTGCGGCGCGCGGCCAAAACCTGCCTTACCAGCCAAGCTCGCAAGCGAGCACACACGACCGACAAATTGGCATGGGGCAGCCGAACCGGGCGGACGCCGTTTTGTCTGATCGAAAAGTGCTCTCCCCAACCGCCGAGTAGTTCAATCTTGAGCGCTTGGCCGGTGAGGTTATCTTTCACGGAAATCCGGAATCGTGCTTTTTGCCGCGCCATAGTGACCTATACAAATCTTGCACCTGTGAATTCGCAACCCATCAACCCGCATGCACCTCTGGGATTTTAGCGTGTAAGCACCGCGGCATATACAACGTTAGGCAAAGAACATGCGTAGAGCCATTGCTGCAGTGGTCGGAGGTCTGGTCGGCTTTCTTCAGATCATGACTATCGCGTTTCTCGACGAGCGTGCCGGTCGGGCGCCCATCAAGGGCGACCTGGCAGCAGTCCTGTTCGCCGTCTTGATGTGTCTCGATATTATGGCCGTGATCGCGCTCTCGATGTTTCGCGTCTCACCTTTCGTTGCGCGCCTGTTGGGTGACACGCAAGAAGCGCAGCGCATCGAAGAAAGTAAGAAGATAAGACGATTCGCCATCCAGACATTCTCTGCGATCATCATCCTGCTGCAGCGGATTGTTGTCGCGGTAAGCGATGGGCACGTTTCAAAGGAATCTGCGATAGCCTTGGCGGTTGCGTTCCTTCCCTTTGCTCTCCCCAACCCAAAAAATGCCTAACCAGACGCCAGAGCCAACTCGGGCCTTCGGCCCGAGTGGCTCATCTTGAACGTTAGCCAAAAAAGAATCTCCATGAAAAACTACCAAGTATTTGCGTCGGAAGTGGACCAAAAGAATGCGCGCCCTTTTGGCGACCTGGATGAATCACTATTTGCGAAGGCCGGCGGCCGCGCTTTATTCTATCTGGCGCTTTTCTACACTGGTGGACGTAAGTCTGAGGTGGGATCGCTCGTCTGAGGTGATCTGAATCTGACGGAGGGTGAAAAGGCAGGCGCTGTTTTTCGAGCCAGCATAATCAAGACGAAACGGGAAAGGTTCGTGCCGCTGCATCCTGCATGGTGCGGGAATTCCTTCTCAGGCAACTACACTCACTCAAACCCGCAGAAAACCTCACTATTCGCCAGCTAGTGCTTCAACTGGTCGAGGCAGTAAGAATCCAGCCCACAGAGGGGAAAATGGAAACAGGTGAATGGTCGGGGCGATAGGATTCGAACCTACGACCTCCTGGTCCCAAACCAGGCGCTCTACCAGGCTAAGCTACACCCCGAGGTGAAAGGTCATGGGACGCGCGTAATCGATCACTGTCAACCTCGGCAGTTTTGGCCGCAGGAAGGCGCAAAAATTTCCGGGGCTTCGACCGAACCCCCGCGCGCCTATAGGCGCAATGGAGAGGATTCCGTAGCCCGCATCCCTTTGCGCCTTTTTGCGGCCAAAAATTCCGAGGTCGAATTGCACCTTGCCCGGCCGCCTTGACGGGGGCCGCCTTGCGGCGTTCCGCCAACGCGTTAGCTCGTTTTTTGCCCACCGCGCCGGGACGTGACATTTGTCAATAATCTCTGCTTGCTTCGCAGGGCGATTCCACTACTTCTGCGCGTCACCTATTTCATCTATGGATACCATTTCCCGCGATAATAACAGCTCCTATTTGCCCGTCGCCGGCGTCATCGTCGGCCTGCTGGCCCTGGTGCTTTCCGCCGTTGCCTTGGTCAAGGTTTCGTCCGCCGGCAAGCGCCTCGACGACCAGGACGCCAAAGTCGCGAAGATCGACAGTCTCGAGTCGCAACTCGGCACACTCAGTACCGCGAGCGACAAGGCCGCCAAGGACATTATTTCCCTCACGCACTCCACGCAGGATGCCTTCAATACGATGAGCCAGATGATGGGCGATGCCAACGGCAAGATCACCAAGCTCGAGGAAGGCTCCAAGCGCCCCGCCGCCGGCCCCAAGGGCGGACCGAAGGAGCCGGTCGTCGCGGGTCCCGATGAATACGTGGTCAAGGGTGGCGACACCTTCTCGAAGATCGCCAAGGCGCATGGCTGCACCGCCGCCGACATTGCCGCGGTGAACCCGGGTGTCAGTTCTTCGAGCCTGAAGATCGGCCAGAAGATCAAGCTGCCGAAGAAATAAGCCGCGCGCTTTTTCAAAAACCTTGAATGCCTCCTCGCCCTGTGGCCGGGAGGCATTTTTATTTTTCCCGATGAACCCGCCGCCGTTGGCTGAACCCGAGCGCTGGGAGCAGCGTGGACGCCGGACACTGGTGAGTACGCGCATCTTCGACCTGCAAAGCGTGCAGTTCCGCCATCCGGTCCGCGCCACGGAACGCGACTTCGTGGTGATCGACGCCCCCGACTGGGTGAACGTGATCGCGCTCACGCCAGACGGACAGCTCGTGCTGGTGCGGCAGTTTCGTTTCGGCGTCGACACCTTCTCGCTCGAAATTCCCGGCGGCATGATCGACCGCGGCGAGGATCCGGTCGCGGCCGCCGTGCGCGAGTTGCGCGAGGAGACGGGCTATGCGGGCGGGACCGCCCGGCTGCTCGGCACCGTGCACCCGAATCCTGCCATCCAGAGCAACCGCTGTCATCTCGTGCTGGTGGAATCGGCGGTGCAAAGCGGCGCGGTGCAATGGGACCACGACGAGGAGATCGCGGTCTCGACCGCGCCGGTCGACGACGTGTTCGCGTGGGCCCGCGACGGCCGCATCACGCACGCGCTCGTGCTCGACGCGCTGTGGCTCTTCGAGCCGGTCTGGGCGAAGATAAGAGGACGTTAGGGTTTGGGCCCGGCCGCAAAATACCATGGGCCTGGGTTCGGAGTTTTTGGCCGCAAAAAGGCGCAAAAATTTCAGGAGCTTCGACCTGAATCTCCCGCGCGCCTATAGGCGCATGTAAGGTCTGTTCGCAGCCTGGGATTTTTTGTGCCTTTTTGTGGCCAAAACTGCCTTGGATTGAAGGGCTGTGCCGTTTGACTTCACCTCGGCCGCCTCTTAACTGCCCCTTTCACGCCCCATGCCCGCGCCCACTTTTGCCAATCCGCCCGCCACCCTCGGTTCCACCAACGGTGAAACCCTGCCGCCGGCGCTGGAGGGCGAGATCCGCCGGATCTACGCGCGCAGCCCGTTTTACATGAAGCGTTTTCCGCTCCATTCCGAGGCGCTGCAGTGGTCCTGTTATCGCGAAATTCCAGCGCTTTCGAAAAAGGAGATCATCGAGCGCGGCCATCAGGCGTTCTTTGCCGACTACGCGGCCATCGAGCGCGGATTCGCGACCAAGGCCTTCGAATACGAGTCGACGGGCGGCACGACCCAGTCGCCGATGACGGTCGTGATGGAAAACGGCTGGTGGGACGCGCAGTTGAAGCGCGCCTACGAGGCCTCGCCGATCCTGCGCGAGTTCACGGCGCGGCCCTATCGCAAATGCGTCCTCGCGCCGATCGGCTGCTCGAGCAACCTTTGTCCGTACGAAGACCACCCGTTCCCGCATCGGTACTTTGATGGAACGGTCTATCTGAATCTCTCGAGCGATCCGTTTGTATTTCCCGAGCCGGAGTGGGATCGCATCGTGCTGGAATTGCAGGCGACGCAACCGGAGGTGCTCGAAGGCGAACCGGTATATTTGTCGCTGCTCGCGCGTGCGGCGCAGAAGCGCGGCGTGAAGGTGCCAAGCCTGAAGGCCGTCATCCTCACGTACGGCAAGGCGAGCCGGCAGCACGCGCGGCGCATCGCGGAGGTCTTCCCCGCGGCGCAGGTGGATCTCTATGGCTCGACCGAGGCCGGCTACCTGTTCGTTGGCGAGGCGTTCAAGGATAACTCGCAGGTGATCGACGCCAACGCGTTCATCGAGCTCGCGCCGTGGCGTCCGAACGCGCCCGGGGTTTTCCAGATTTTTGTCACCACGCGCGACCGCGAGGCGATGCCGCTGCTCCGGTACCACACCGGCGACATCGTGCGGCAGTTGCCCACGGGTTTCCGCCTGCTGGGTCGCGAGGGCAACCTCTACTTCCGTCCCGACGGCTCGCTCGTATCGACCGACGACGTCGACGCCGCGCTGCCCGCATCGTTCGCGTGCTGGCACTACTCGCTCGTGCAGACCGGCGAGTCGCGCTGGGATTTCCATTACGTGGCCGACGAGGCTGCGGCGCACCGCGAGATCGAGACCGGCCTCGCGCGGATGCTGGGCGAGGGGGTGCGCGTGAATGCGTTTCGCCGCAAATTCATCGCCCCGGCCGCGAGCGGAAAATTCGCGCTCCTGAAGCCGCTGGCGAAGTAGGTGGGCTGCGAGGGTGGAACGCGTTGTCCCTAACGCGTTGTTCGGCTCCGTCTACGTTCGAACGCATGCTGGGATTCTCAGCGCGTTGGGGACAACACGCTCCACCTTCAGGCGCCCGTCCCCTTCTGAATCGGGTTAGGCTCGCTAATATTAACCCGGCCCCGTTGGCCGGCCGAGCGCGGACCTTTACTTTACGGGGTGGCATGCGTTAACAAGGACTCCCGTGGCGGCGCACTTTCGCCCGGCGCATTTCCCGACCCTATCACCTCCCCGCGATGAGTCTCCTCGGTAATCTTTTCCGTTCCTCGATTGGCCGGAAATTCCTCATGGCGATCACCGGCGTGATTCTCATCGGGTTCGTGGTCGGGCACCTCACCGGCAATCTCCAGATTTTCGAGCACCCCGATCGCATCAACGGCTACGCGGCGTTCCTGCACCAGCTCGGCCCGCTGCTCTGGGTCGTGCGCATCGGCCTGCTTGCGGCGGTCGCCATTCACATCTGGGCCGCGACGCTGCTCGCGCTGGAAAATCGTCGCGCCCGCGACGGCAACGGGCCGCACACCGCCAAGGTGTGGATCCAGGCGACCCTCGCCTCGCGCACGATCCGCTGGACGGGCTATATCGTGCTGGCGTTCATCCTCTATCATCTCGCGCAATTCACGCTCGGCGTCGTGGGCCGCGACCAGTTCAAGGAAAACCTGCCGCTCTACACGATGACGAGTGACTATCGCATCGCCGGCTTCCCCGTTGTGAAGGCGGGAGCCCAGGTGCTCGATGTGCACAGCATGGTGATCCTCGGATTCATGAGCCCGGTCGTCTCGATTTTCTATATCATCGCCGTCGGCTTGCTCAGTTTTCATATGCTGCACGGAGTCGACAGCCTGTTCCAGACGCTGGGCTGGCGCTCGCAGAAATGGGCGGGGGTGTTGCGCAGGGTCGCGCTTCTCTTCTGCCTCGCTTACTTTCTCGGCAACCTCCTGATCCCGGGCGCCGTGCTGATCGGGACGAAGGGGCTGCGCGAAGGCTATAACGGTCCGGTCGCCACGGTCGCGACCCGGCGTTGATTTCCGTCATGGCCAAACTCCAATCCAACGTCCCGCCCGGCCCGCTCGCCGAGAAGTGGCGCAGCCACAAGGCGTCGATCAAGCTCGTGAACCCGGCCAACAAGCGGAAGTACGACATCATCGTCGTCGGCGCCGGGCTCGCGGGGGCGTCCGCCGCCGCCACCCTGGCCGGGGCTCAGCACCACGAAGCCTGGCAGGTTTTTATTCTCGCTGCCCAGCGCGTAATTCACCCAGGAACCGAGGCTCGGGAAACCGCCCAGAGTGCGCCCTGTATGCATCAGCAGATTCGCCCGGGGATGCAGCGGGAAGCCGGAGACCATCGACCGGATCAGTGTGATGTCATCGGCACACATGGCCACCTGAGGGAAAAGTTCGCTGACCCACAGGCCTGACTTCCCCTGCTGCTTGAACGCCCACGGACTTTTCACCCACTTGCGGTTCGTCTCCTTCTTCGCGCCCACCTGATAGAAGCCGTCGAATGGCTTGCCATCCAGTTCCGCCAGTTTAGGCTTTGGGTCGAAAGTATCGATGTGCGAGACGCCGCCCCAGACCAGGACCAGGTCGCGCGATCCCGCGCCGATCCAGAAGCCGATCGCAACGGAACGCACATGCGCGAGCCGCTCTGAGATGACGCGCTCGCCCGAATCGAGCTCGCTCAAGATGTACTTCTGCACGCGCGGATCGTACTTGGGCGGCTAGTCCCTCAAGTGAGGGATGCCCTGCGCCGATAACCCGTAGTGATTTGGCCGCTATCGCTGTCGAAACCGAGCTCGGGTTCGAAGCCCGCCTTCGCGCCGTCCGACGGCCGGCAGTCCTTGGGCTCGAGGGAAAACGCGTCGACGATCACGGGCCCGCCACG